>Ga0194137_10000084_pt1 | contig 58482 bp, 53 predicted proteins | sample TARM_MetaG_T3_14_FD_134025 | JGI IMG/M metagenome (GOLD analysis project Ga0194137, IMG submission 134025) | Freshwater microbial communities from Pennsylvania, USA, analyzing microbe dynamics in response to fracking - TARM_MetaG_T3_14 (version 2) | ecosystem: Environmental > Aquatic >...
GGGATTGGTGTATTAGTAGGGATTATTGTAATCGCTAAGGTGATTGAAAAACTATTATTAAAACGAAAAACATTAGTGTATGGTTTTATTACAGGACTGTTAATAGCAAGTCCGTTTGCAATCTTTGAAAAAGCACTTCCTAAAGGGATAAGCTTTGATCGGTTTTTAATCAATAGTATTAGTCTTTTAATGCTTATAGTTGGGATGGGTATAGCGTACTTTTTAGGGACAAAGGAACAAACCATTGAAGCATTGCATGCATCGGTGGATGAATAAACTATATAGATGGAGGATGCGTTATGAAAGTTAAAAAAGCAATTATTCCAGCCGCAGGACTTGGGACAAGGTTTTTACCTGCGACTAAAGCACAGCCAAAGGAGATGTTACCGATTGTTGATAAACCAACCCTTCAATACATCATTGAAGAAGCGGTAGCCTCAGGGATTGAAGAGATTTTAATTATTACAGGACGTAATAAAAAATCGATTGAAGATCACTTTGATAAATCGGTTGAGCTAGAACTTGAACTCAGTCAAAAAGGGAAAACTGAGTTGTTAGAAGAAGTGAGAAAAATTTCGAATATGGTGAATATTCATTATATAAGACAAAAAGAACCAAAAGGTTTAGGCCATGCAATATATGTGGCTAAAAGCTTTATTGGAAATGACCCATTCGCAGTGCTTTTAGGGGATGATATTGTTTATAATGAAGACACCCCTGTACTTAAACAAATGATGGATGTTTATGAACGCTTTAATACAAGTATTTTAGGCGTTCAAGAAGTCAGTGAAAATGATGTGCATAAATACGGGATTGTTGACGGGAAAAAATTAGAAGAGAATCTGTATAGTGTTAATGGCTTAGTTGAAAAACCTCAAAAAGAAAACGCCCCAAGTAATGTAGCCATACTAGGACGTTATATTATTAATAGTGAGATTTTTGAAATCTTAGAACATACAAAGCCAGGCTCTGGTGGGGAAATACAGCTAACAGATGCCTTAAACGAGTTGGCGTCTAAAGAAGCTATGAAAGCTTATATTTTTAAAGGTAGACGCTATGATGTTGGCGATAAACAAGGCTTCTTAGAAGCAACTGTAGAATATGCCTTAAGAGATCCTAATTTAAAAGAACCGTTTTTGGATTATTTAAAGACAATCATAAAAAAATCCTAAATAGGATTTTTTTTATGGTTGCATTGTTTCTATTAATCGCCTATGGCTATTATATTGAGCATGATCCATAAACGCTGGCCATTCTCCGTTGCTAAACGGATAGTCTTCAAGAATTGTTTCATGATAGTCAAATACATTATCCAAATACCAGTAACCACTTGGATGATAGTAGATGATACTTTGCGTATTGCCTGGGTGTTTATAGATAAATATAAGATCTGTTTCACGTGTTGTGTCAATCAAGACTTTATGTGTAGAATCATAATACGCGCTAAAGGTTGCAGGATGCGTTAAAATAGAAACGTGATATAAAAAATCATCTTTACAAGACTGATCGAGACAATAGTGTCTAAAGGCACTTTCTATGGTTGAAACTTCTACAAGGACTGCGTCTTTTTCTGCTTTACTAATAATCTCACTAATTGATATAATGGAAACTGTTGTAAGGACTGAAAGGACGGCTAAGGTGATTAAAAGCTCTAGTAATGATATCCCTTTACTGTTAAGCATACTCCCTCCCTAGATATGACTTAAAAGCATAAGTTATGTTAAATGGTACATAATACTTATAAATAGTATACCCCAATACAACGATAATATAAAAGCTTTATTTAAAAAAAAGAAAACTTTTAAAGTTTTCCTATTTTTTTTGGTTAAGTCCATTGGGTTTAATAAGGTTTTTAGCGTAATCAGCTTTATTAATTTGTTGGTTTCTTGCGATGGCTAAAGCGCCTTTTGGAATATCTTTGGTTACTGTGCTACCTGCTGCTATAAAGACGGAATCTTCCACTTTAATAGGCGCAACGAGGTTCGTGTTACAGCCAATGAAAACATCATTACCAATGACAGTTTGGTGCTTTTTAACGCCGTCATAATTAACCGTAATGCTTCCACAGCCAAAGTTAACATTTTTACCAACTGTTGCATCCCCAATATAGGCAAGATGAGCAGCTTTGGTGTTACTATCTGTCGTTGATTTTTTCACTTCTACAAAGTTTCCAATACGGTTATCTTTACCAATATGTGCATGATTTCTTAAATGCGCAAAAGGACCTACAGTGGTGCGGTCTTCAACAACTGAATCATAGACTAAACTATGTTTAACTTCGACATCATTATGGATGGTTGAATCATGGATTTCAGTATTTGGACCAATTTCTGCGCCTTTTAATATAATGCTTTCACCAGTAATTGTTGTATTAGGATAAATGGTAACATTAGGTTCAATGGTCACGTTATGTCCAATTGTGATGGTTTCAGGGTTGATCATTGAGACGCCATTTAACATATGTTTTTTATTGATTGCATCACGGAAGTATTTTTCTGCAATACTGATATTGTATAAATCATTAACTCCCATAACAAGACGGTTATCTTTAATCGTAGTTGTTCCGACCTTATACGTATTAACGAGTAAAGAGACAATGTCAGTCAAATAATACTCACCCTTACGTTCATTCATTTTGATATCTTTTAGGGTTTTAAAGAGTAATTGATTATCCACAGCATAAATCCCAGTATTAATCTCTTTAATCTCTTTTTCTTTTAACGTAGCATCATTTTCTTCAATAATCGATGTGATGTAGCCGTTGTCATTACGTTTAATGCGTCCATAACCCGTAGGGTCATTAAAATGCGTTGTGACAACGGTTAAATCATTCTTTAAGGTTTCGTGTTCTTTTAAAATACTGTCGATGACAGTTTCATTAATCAGTGGCATATCGCCAAGTAATATGAGTGTTGTTCCTTCTTTTTTTGAAAGCAGAGCTTCAGCTTGAAGGGCTGCATGGCCTGTTCCAAGCTGATCCTTTTGAACGGCATAATTCACACGATCAGTTAGAATGTCTTCTAAAATATCGCGTTTATAACCAACAACGGCAATGGTTTCATCAATCATTGACTTTTCAATCGATTCAACGATGTATTCAATCATTGGTTTTTTAAGAATTGGAAACGCACATTTTGGTAGTTCTGTTTTCATTCGGGTTCCCTTACCCGCTGCAAGTACTAATGCATAATAGTTCATATTATTCATCCCCTAGTGATTGTATTAGTGTTACAATTTCTTCCATTGTTTGATCGAGCAATGTTTCATCTTTATGCGCAAGCGTGACGCGGATTAATGGTTCAGTCCCGCTTGGTCTTAATAAAATCAGTGCATCATCCCCAAGTGTTTTTTTTACCTCTGTCATTTTTTGCACGACTAATTCATGGGTTACCAGATTTTTATCCACATTTTTGATGTTGACCATTTTTTGAGGATAAAATACTACGTCGCTGGTGAGGGCTTTTAAAGATTGGTTCGATTCTTCTAAAATAGTGAGAAGTAATAAAGCAATTAAAAGTCCATCGCCAGTATCTAAGAAGTCTTTATAGATAATATGGCCACTATTTTCACCACCGATGACATAGTTATGTTTGGTTAAGGCTTGATGGACATATTTATCGCCAACATCAACGCGAAGCGTTTTGATATTGTGGGCTTTTAAGGCTTTTACAATCCCTGGATTACTCATTTTAGTAAGAACAACGGTATTGTGTGTGAGTTTGTTAATGGATTTTAAATATCGTGCGATGATATAAATAATCATATCCCCATCATAAGGATTGCCCTCATGATCCATCACAAGCACACGGTCACCATCGCCATCAAAACTAAAGCCGATATCATAGGACGCGTTCATATGCTTTTTTAAATGCTCAAGATGGGTTGAGCCGCAGTTAAGATTAATGTTTTTACCGTTTGGTGTGTTTCCGATTTGGCTAAAGCTCTTAGTATAAGCACTCATCAAACGGCTAGCGATTAGTGTGTTGGCACCATTTGCACTATCAATTAAGACACTTTTATATGTTTTTTTAAGCGGTAAAGCATGAATGAACTCTAAATAAGTGTTAATCACTTCGTTACTTTCAGTAAAAGACCCAGCGCCTTTATAATCAAAAGTAATGTGATCAAAATAAGCTTCAATATTACGTTCTTCTTGTTCAGTTAGTTTTACCCCTTTATTAAAGAGTTTAATCCCATTATCATGAAAGGGGTTATGTGAGGCTGTAATCATGATCCCAATCATTTGTTTGGTTTTAGAAAAGTAGGCAATCATTGGTGTTGAAACAACACCAGCATCAATCACATCAATTCCACATGACATTGCGCCACTTGCAATATGCATTGCGAGTGTTTGACTACTTTCCCTTGTATCTTTCCCAATAACAATTGTTTTAGGATTAAAGATATCTTTTAAGCTTTTTCCGATGGCATAAGCCATCTTTAAGGTTAAGTCCTTACCGACTTCACCTCGAATACCATCTGTTCCAAAATATTTTCCCATAGTTGTTCCCCCTAGTAATTTATTCTACGGTGACTGATTTTGCTAAATTTCTTGGTTTATCAATGTCATATCCCCGTTGTAAAGCTGCGTAATAGGCAATAAGTTGCGTCGGAATAACTGTAATTAATGATGTAAGCAGAGGATCAACATGATTTAAAATGATGTCATCGGTTTCTCGACTTACATTATCGGTAGCAATAACTAAAGTGTGTGCCCCACGCGAGGCAACTTCTTCTAAGTTGCTTCTGGTGTTATGGGCAATTTTTTCTTGTGAAATAATCGCAATAACAGGTGTGCCTTCTTCAATGAGGGCGATTGTGCCGTGCTTAAGTTCACCAGCCGCAAACCCTTCGGTTTGAATATATGAGATTTCTTTAAGTTTTAAACTGGCTTCTAAGGCGGTTGTATAATCATTGAGTCTTCCAATATAAAACGCATTACGTTTGGTTAATAGTTTTTTTGTGAGCCTTTCATAATCATCTTGTAAACTTAGGGCATGATCCATCGCCTGTGCTACACGCGAAAGTTTTTGTTTCATATCCACATTTTTACTAACTTGTTCAGCTAGTACGCTTAACACCGCAATTTGTGCGGTATAGGCTTTTGTAGATGCTACAGCAATTTCTGGTCCTGCAAAGATTTCAAGTGAGAAGTTAGCTTCTCTTGCAAGGGTTGATGTTTTTACATTAGAAATGGTAATAATTGGATGGTTGAGTTTTTTAATATTAACTAGACAAGCTCTTAAATCAGCAGTTTCGCCACTTTGACTTAAGAAAATGAATAGAGGTTTTTTTGAAAGGATTGGCGTGTGGTAGGCAAATTCGCTTGCATTTAAGACCGTCACAGGTTTTTCAATGAGGGCTTCTAAAATGCTTTTACCACTTAAACCAGCATGCATGCTGGTGCCTGCGCCTAAGATATAGATATGATCACTTTCTTTAAAAATATTTTTAATCGCATCTGAAATGATTGGGGTTTTTTCATAGTAGTAGTGGTTGATAATTGAACGGATGACTGAAGGTTGTTCGTGCATCTCTTTCATCATGTAGTGATCGTGTTCACCAAGTTCACTGAGAAAATCATCAAGAACCACAGGCTCATAAGTTAGTGTCTTTTGTTGATCATCTAAATCAAACGCATTGACTTGCGCTTTTTTAACTTCTAAAATCATTTCATCTTCAAGTGCGTAGTATTCATCAGCATAGCCTGCTAGTGCCATAAGGTCACTACCTAAAGTAAAGCCGTCTTCACTTTTTCCAAGCAACAGCGGGGATTTATTTTTAGCCGCATAAATCACATCAGGGTGTTTTTTATCGATAATGAGGATTGCATAGGATCCCTTTACCATCAATAAAGTTTTTCTTAAGGCATCTTTTAATGACATAGTATTTGTTAAGACTTCAATCACTTGAATCAAGACTTCAGTGTCGGTTTGACTTTTAAGGGTTAAATCATTTAAATAGGTAAGTTCTAGTTCTTTATAGTTTTCAATGACACCATTATGAACGACAAAAAAACGTCCACTTCCTGAGATGTGTGGATGCGCATTGTCTTTAGTAACCTTACCATGGGTTGCCCATCTTGTATGGCCAATCCCTAGATGTGAGGGTTCTGTCTTTTGTGTGATGCTTTCTAAATGAGCAATTCTTCCTATATCCTTGTAACAATTAATGGTGTTTTTTTCAAGTATCGCTAATCCCGCCGAGTCATACCCTCGGTATTCTAAGCGACTTAGTCCACTTAATATGATATCTTTTGCATTCTGTTTCCCAATATATCCTACAATTCCGCACATACTTATCCTCCATGTAACTCCCTCTTATTTGTGTAAATAGCTTAACATGAAATCTTTTTTCAAGCAATGAAAAAAAATAGAATTAATGGCTTTAAAGGTATAAAAAAAACAATACTTTTTCAAGTATTGTTAGGCTTGTTTTTTTGGATAAGGCGGGATGATGATTGGGTTCATACCTTGAAACTGTGTAAGTTGTGCTACGATAAGCGCCATTTGGTTTCCAACATGTTGTCTTCTCGCAATGCCTTCTTTTGCTTTTTCAATAAATGCTTCTAGTTGATTGCGTCTTTTAACAAAGAAATCTCTCGCCTCATCATCAAAATACGCTTTGATTTCAAACGAAATTGTCATATCAAACATCGCCTCAGGCTCTAAATGAATATGCCTTGTATATAAAAGTGTAAAGCCGTTATCGTGCATATCGGTCGGTTCGATGAGATCATCCATCTTAACTCCGAAATTCCCTTTAGCACCATCTAAGCTTGTGTATCTTACATCTTTTAATCGTGAAGTAATCATTTTGAAATTAATATTTTGTTTTTGTTTTTCCATAGTATGCCTCCTATAAAATAATAAGTAGTAGTATAATACATTGCAATAAAAGACCAATGATACTAATGTGCACCATGTGTTTCTTTGTTTGCGTGGGTTTTTTAAGGGTGAAACTCAAGAATATGCCAATCAGTGGAAACCAAAAACTGAGTATATAAAGCGTTGCGTTTTGATTGGTTGGCACTTGGCACATTGCATTTTGTCCTAAATCTTTCCCACATCCCATATTTGAATTGTTCATGTGAACACATCCTTTATCTTTATTGTAACAAATATTTTGAAATAAATAATCAATAAGTGTTGGTTTTATAAAAAAAGCCTTTATAAAGCGAAAACGCATCTAAAAAAGATGCGTTTTCAAAGGTTTAAAGGGGATGGTCAAATACATGACCACCCTTTATACAGTTAAGTCGTTAGTTTTGTTGGTAGAAAATGAAAATTTCTTATATAATAACTATAAAGGGGTTGATAGTTTGGATATTAACAAGGTGATTAATCGGTTAATTGAGTTAAGAAAAGAAAAAGCATTGTCTTTAGAAGAGTGTGCTAAAGCACTTGGCATTGATCAAAAAAGTCTCAGGCGTTATGAACAGAAAACACATCAAGTGCCTTTACCGGTGTTGATGGCCTGGATGGATTTTTTAGAAGATACGGCCTATGATCAAAACACGTTAAAAGAAGGCGTGATTGTTAAGGTTTTAAAACCTATTCGTGCATTTTTAGATCCCTTTCATCGCTGGTTTATCTTATTTTATATTGTGTATAGCCAGGCACTGTTTTTCTTTCCGGTTTATTGGTTTGGAGTAATCATGAGTTTACTCTTAATAGGCGTGATTATTGTACATGGCGTTTTAACAATAAAAAGAAATCCTGAAAACCACTATGTTTGGGTTAGAAAAAGAAGCAATCTTACTTATCATTTTAAAGGTCATGCGACATACCGGAAAATTGATTATTTAGGGATGATTATACTCCTGGGTGTGGGGGTTATGTTACTCATGTTTAGGTATCTTAGTGCATGGGGTGGGTTACTTTATATGAGGCAACCACTTTATATTTTATTACTTGGCGTGCACTGGTTTTATAGTATTTATTTATTCGCAGTTACGGTGAAAGAACGCCTTCATCCGAACACATTAACCCATAAAGAAATTGGACCTAACCGTAATACTTTACGTTATTTTCTTTATTTCCTGATTCACTTTTTGATTTATCTACTCATAAATATTGATGCCTCAGTATTAACCTATTCTAAAGCATTTGTGTATGGGTTAAATCAAGTGATTTTTATTCTTGCGTTATTTTTTATCACCGCAAGAATGCGTCATTTTTCTGATTCACTTTTTTCAGTAAGAGATGATGAAGCGTAAATAATTGACTTTAAAAAGCATAGAATACGTTCTATGCTTTTTTCATAATCATGGGTCTTGACAATCACTTGTTAGCACTTTATAATGTTGAGTGATAAGGAGGGAATAACATGGCAAAAAAACATGATTTTCAAACAGAATCAAAACGATTATTAGATTTAATGATCAACAGTATTTACACCCATAAAGAAATTTTCCTAAGAGAGCTTATCTCAAACGCAAGTGATGCGATTGATAAGCGTCATTACTTATCACTAACTGATGAGAGTATCCCAAGTAGTGATGATTATCATATCTATTTAGATGCCGATGACAAGAGTCGCACGGTAATGATAAAAGATAACGGAATCGGGTTAACTGAAGAGGAGCTTATTAATAATTTAGGAACGATTGCACAAAGTGGATCAAAACAATTTATGGAAGCTTTAGAAGAGAAGAAAGACTTAGACATTATTGGACAATTTGGTGTTGGGTTTTATAGTGCTTTTATGGTATCAGATAAAGTCGTTGTTGAAACACGTTCACCAAAAAGTGATACAGGGTATCGCTGGGAGAGTGAGGGTGAGTCATCTTATACCATTGAACAGATTGACAAGGATGAAATTGGCACAACAATTACACTGTATTTAAGAGAAGATGACGAAGAAAAAGAAGAGGATTTTTCAACGTATTTAATAGAAAGAACCCTCAAACATTTAGTGAAAAAATATAGTGATTACGTTCGTTATCCTATTAAAATGTTAGTCACTAAACCAAGTGATAAAGACGATGAAGAAGACATTAAAGAAATTGAAACCTTAAACTCAATGGTCCCACTTTGGAAAAAACCTAAAAGTGACCTTGAAGAAGAAGAGGTTAATGATTTTTATAAACATCAATTTAATGACTTTGAAGACCCATTAGAAGTCATTCATACAAAAGTTGAAGGATTATTAGAATTTACAGCTTTATTATTTATTCCTAAAAAAGCACCATTTGATTTTTATAGTGAAAACTATGAAAAAGGGTTACAGCTATATTCTAAAGGGGTCTTTATTGAAGATAAGAATAAAGCACTGATTCCAGATTACTTTAAATTCGTTAAAGGGTTAGTTGATTCAAGTGATTTAAGTTTAAACATTTCTCGTGAAATGTTACAACATAATCGCCAACTTAAGAAAATTGCAGCGACCGTTGAGAAGAAAATTAAAAACGAACTTGAAAAGATGCTTAAAAATGACCGTGATAAATATATCCAGTTTTATGATGCCTATAAAACAACCCTTAAATATGGGGTTTACGATCAATACGGAATGAATAAGGAAAAACTTCAAGATTTACTTATGTTTAAAACCACTAGAAGTGATGAGTATATCACATTAAGTGAATATTTAGAAAGAAAAACTGATGCCCAAAAACACATCTATTATGCAACTGGTAAAAGCAAACAAGCAATTATGAACTTACCACAAATGGATCTTATGAAAGAAAAAGATTATGAGGTATTACTCTTTACCGATGATATTGATGAGTTCATGGTTCAGATGCTGAATAAATATGATGATGTCGAGTTTAAATCAATCCAACAAGGCGAATCTGATTTACTCGATGATTCAGAAAAAGATGCGCTAAAAGAACAAGAAAAACAATATAAAAAATTATTAAAAGCGCTTAAAAAAGCACTCGATGGTAAAGTCAGTGATGTTAGATTAACAGGGCGTTTAAAAGAATCACCCGTTTGTTTAGTATCAGGTGAAGGCTTAAGTTTAGAGATGGAAAAAATCTTAAAACAAATGCCAAATGCACAAGACAATATGAAAGCGGATAAAGTCTTAGAGATTAATCCAAATCATGATTTATTCAATGCATTAAAAGTCGCAGATAGTGATCATTTAAATGATTTTGCAAATCTTTTATATCACCAAGCATTACTCATTGAAGGGTATCCAATTGATGACCCGACTGAGTTTAACAATACAATGGTGAAACTAATGCTTGAAGCAAGTAAACAATAATTCATAAAAAACGCTGAAAATTCAGCGTTTTTTCATTTAATATAAACAGAAAACTGGTATAATGGAAAAAGAGGTGACCATTTATGAAAACAGCGTATATTAATGCAACTTTGTTAAATAAACATCATGATGCGTTTATTGTTGAGGATGAACGGTTTATGATGGTTGGAAGAAAAGCAAAGATTTTAAATCAAACAGTCGATCAAATTATTGATTTAAATCATGATTATATTTTACCAGGGTTTAATGATTCGCATATGCATTTACTGGGTATTGGAAAAAGCATGCATATGGAAGATGTTGCTAAGTTTCGTTCGATCGATGAAATTGTCGCGCATTTAAAACCCATCAAAAAACCCTTTATTTTAGGCCGTGGATTTCATGAAAGTAATGTGCGTGAGATGCGTCCACTGACCAAAGACGATCTTGATCAAGTCAGTCAGGAGATTCCTATTATTATCTACCGTGTGTGTGGTCATATGGTGATGGCCAATTCAAAGGCTATTGAACAAGCGATAGCCTTGCACGGGAAAAAAGACAGTATTAGTGAGGGCTATGACTTAGAACAAGGCATCTTTAAAGAAGATGCGATTCACTATGTGCTTGATATTTTACCACCCGTCAGTAAAAAACAGATTAAAGAAGAAATTCTTATGGCACAAGAGTATTTAATCGCATCAGGGATTACTGCAATAGGTAGTGATGATTTTTCAATGTATAAAATCGACTATGAAACAATCCTTGAAGCGTTTAAAGAACTCGATGCATCGGGCGCGTTGAAATTAAGCGTGTTAGAACAAGTAAATCTTCCAAGTATTGACACCTTTAAAGATTATTTACAAAAAGGGTATGCTAATCAAAAAGGGAGACGCTTTGATTTAGGGCCTTTAAAATTATTGGCTGATGGGTCACTTGGGGCAAATAGTGCATATGTTAGTGAGGCCTATAAGGATTATGACACTTTAGGGATTTCTGTTTTTAGTGAGGCAAAGTTAATGGAATACTTTAAACTTTGTCATGCGCATGAGATGGATTTTGCGATTCATGCGATTGGGGATCAGTGTGTTGAGGATATCTTAACAGCCCTTGAGAATGTGAGTGATGAAACACTGCGCAATAAGCGTCGTCATTCAATCATTCATGCCCAGCTTGCAAGACTTGATCAAATTGCTAAAATGAAAGCTTTAAATGTGGGGGCGCAAACACAGCCCATCTTTATTAATAGTGATTTTGCGATTTTAGAGAAAAAACTTGGTAAAGCCCGCATGCAAAATAGTTATTTGTTTAATACGATGTATCAATCAGGGATTCTAACGACGATTAGTACGGATGCGCCGGTTGAAGATGTGAATCCTTTTGAGAATTTATATGTTGCCACAACCCGCAAAAGTATTAAAAACCCTGAATTAGGGGTGTTTAATAAAGGGGAATGCTTCACGGTAGAAGATGCAGTGGATGCATATACTTATCAAGGGGCTCGACTAATGTATAAAGAGAATGAACTTGGAAAAATAGATTCAGGATATTTTGCGGATTTTATCCGGGTAAAAGGGTTTGATCCCGACAATTCAAACAGCTTTTTAGATTCAGTGGTTTTAGAAACATTCATCCACGGAGAAACTGTGTATAAAAAGGAACGTGATTAGTTATGGAATTAGAAAAAAGAAACTATACCACAACACAGATGTTTTTTGATAGTGTCATTCTTGCGCTACTTGCCTTAGTGATTGGCGTGTTAAGTGCGGGGATTTTACTAGGAAGTAGTATCAGTGCGTATTATAAAACGCTCTTTAAAGCCAAGCGCTATGATGAAAAACCAGACCGACTCGTTAAAACATTTTTTGATCATTTACAATCAACAATGCCACAAAGCATTTTTGCGATGATTGTTATCTATTTATTAGCTGCAGCCAGTATCTTTTTGATTATACAATTTGATGATACGGCATCTAGAATTTTGTTTTATTTTATCTTATTTGAAATTGGGATTGTGACACTTTATCTTTTTCCAGCCCTTGCGGTCTTTAAATTTGATGGGTTAGTGCATCTGTTTAAAACAGTTGGACTTATGGCAAATTTTCACTTTTTTACCACGGTTAAAGTGCTTGTACCACTTGCTTTATTAACCGTGCTTGTGATTTATGGCTCGCCTTATTTATTGGTGGTTAATCTGATTGTATTTTTATTCATCAGTGTTTTTCCATTTCATCAAACGTTTATGATTTATATTACGCGGATTGAAAAAGCTGATGAAGGCGATCAAGCGTTGTTAAATGCATCAAATGAAAAGAATTCTAGTGAAGACTAGAATTCTTTTTTATAGTGACGTTCTAAAAATCCTTCTTGAATGAACTGAATCATAATTGGGGTGATGGTAGGGGAGAACTGAGTGCCTGCGTATTTTTTTAGTTCGTTTAAAATAGTTTGTTTATCAAGGTGGGTTCTGTAGGGTCTATCGGTGGCCATGGTTGAGAGGGCATCCGCAACGGATAAGATTTGTGCGCCTAATGGAATATCAGTTTCTTTTAAACCGGCGGGGTAGCCAGAACCATCCCACCATTCATGGTGGTGTTTGACAATTTCCGCAATAGGTTTTAAAGCTTCCTCATCTGCCATGACGTTATAGCCAAACATGACATGTTTTTTAACAGCCTCATATTCATCTTTGTTGAGTTTCCCTTTTTTATTAATCACATGTGAATCGACCCCAACTTTTCCGATATCATGCAGCAGTCCTGCATAATAGATATTTTTTACGGCGTCTTCATCAAGGTCTAAGGCTTTTGCGAGGGTTTGTGAGATTTTAGCGACATCTTCACTGTGGCCTTTAGTGTATGCGTCATATAAATCAAGGGTTCTAACAAAGCTTAAGATAATATCATCTTTTAAGACTTGTGCGGACTGGTTGAGATCATGTTTTTTATAGAGTTGGTCAATAAGCGCTAAAAACTGGTGGTAACGATTGACGTGATAAGTTGCACGTTCTTTATATTGGTCGATGCATAGAATCATGCGTTTTTTTGCTGAAATATTAAATGACATAAAAATTCTTGATTGAATGGTTGTGCTTGGGTGAAAGTGTAAAACATCTTCACCATAGCGCGTTTTTAAGGTGTCTTTAATAGAATTTAAACGCAAAAGATGGATACTCTCTTCTAAGAAAATATTTAAACTTTCATGAAGAAAGGGGATGTCGTTATCATGATTGTAGTTATAACGACTATGAACAGTGTAATCATTATGGTCTTCAACAATATAAAAAGCTTTATCGACATCTTGAAATAACCGAATCGCGACATCAAATGTTTTATCCATATAAAGAAGGTCATCATTTTGATCGTCTTTGATCAAAGACTTAGAAAGACTCAACAGCTCATAAACAAAATCCAGTAAATCATCAAGTTCTTGATTCATCATTTTATTATCTCTTTGTTGGCCAAATTGTTCTTCTCTGACTCTTCTAATGATAATCGCAAGCATTACAGCGATAAAAATAAAAATAATAAAGGATAAAGTCTGTTCAGTGTGCTGGATAATTGGCCAGTCACTTTGAATGAATAAAAAAGCACCAAGATAAAGCGATAATATACTATAAAACAAGATGATTCGGTAAGAAAACAAAAAGGCCACAAGCACAAATAAAACACTAAAGAAATAGCCGTGTTGGTTAAAGCTAAACGGTTCAAATAATAAAATAACGATGATTAAACTAAGATAGGCTAAGAAGAAAAGCGTGTGTTTAATCAATTTGTATTCAGGTAAAGCGAAGCGTTTATCAAAGCGGTACGATAAATATAAAAGCGGTAAAACAAGCGCAATCCCGAAAAACTCTTTACTAAATGACTGGACAATGTGATGGGATAAATAAAGATCGGTAATACTGAGTGCGCGGTAAAGCGCTACTGTAATTATGGTACTAAATAAGGCAAGGATTAGGGTATTGACGATAAAAAGAAGATTGCCTTTAAAGCGGTTGTTTTTAATATTAAAAACAACATGGAATGCCTGACTTAAATATAGGAGTAAAAAGCCTTGTGCAATCATGACGAAGCTTTCAGTAAGGACAATAAAAAGACTGAGTTCTAAGCCTTGATTAAGAATGAGTAACCTTACAAAGAAATGAATCAGAAAAAATGGAGTCAGGGTATAGATTAAATCCTTCTTATGAAGCATGATTAAAGTAAAGATTACCAATGCACTCATCCCGTTAAATAGTGGGATATGATTCGTATTGAAGCTATATAAAAAACTTAGTACTGAGAATAATGTACTTAAAATAATTAAAGATGGGATTTTAAATGCCTCTTTTTGCCAGTAGTCTTTCATCCTTTCACCCCTATTCTATACAAGCATTATAGCACGCATGACTTCACTTTTTTGAAAAAATAAGCTATACTATATAAAAACATGCAAGAGGTGAACATCCATGGAAGTAACAGTTTATAGAACCAGTGCATTTCCTCACCTTAATAAAGGTGGAAACGAAGCGGGTGTTGTCATTGATGCAGAAGCACTCAATGAAACACAAATGTTAAATATTGCCAAACGTGTTAGATATTCTGAAACAGCTTTTTTACTCCCGAGTAAAGACGCTGATTTTAAGTTGCGTTATTTTTCTCCAACCGTTGAAGTGCCACTATGTGGTCACGCAACGATTGCAACATTTAATTTATTAAGAAATTTAGACAAACTGGATAAGACGTATTATAAAGTAGAAACCAAAGAAGGGATTTTTAATGTTAAGGTTGACCCTGATTATGTTACCTTAGAACTGAAAAAACCAACGTTTCATGAAATTATTGATCCTGAGATTATTGAAGCGAGTTTAAACATTAAACAAAAAGACTTACTAGATTATCCTATTCAAATTGTTTCAACAGGGGTTAAAGAAATTTATCTTGGGGTTAAAGATAAAGCCTTCTTACATCAGCTGACGTTACAAAAATCACAAATTGAGGCGTTGACTGAACGTTATGATGTAGCGGGTCTTTACATTTATACACTTGATACAGATAACCCTCACTCACACGCTCAAGGGAGAAACTTCTTACCGCGTCTTGGAATTGAAGAAGAAAGTGCAACAGGCACTGCGGCTGGAGCCCTTGCGAGTTATTTACATAAGTACCACGATTCAACCCTTCGCAAGTTTTATTTTGAGCAAGGCTACAGCATGCATAAGCCCTCAGAAATCATTGCTTACTTAGATGTTAAAGATGACCACATTGAACATGTATATGTTGGTGGAAGTATGCGATTTTTAGATAAAATTGAAGGGTTTAACGCTGATAAAAAGACGCTTTAGCGTCTTTTTTTAAAAAGGAGGAACAATAATGTTGATAGACTTAACCCATCCAATAACTCATAATATGCCGAAAATGCCAGAAGATTTTGGGGTGAAAATCACGATTGCAAAATCAGTAAAGCGTGATGGCTATCACGATACCCACATACAACTTAACATGCATACAGGTACGCATATTGACATGCCTACACATATGTTAGAAGGTAAAAAACGTGTGAATGATTACACATTAGATGATTTTATAATGCCTGCTAAAATTGTTACCTATCCAATGTTTGAAGGTCACAAAATAGACCACATTAATCAAGGTGATGCTGTCATTATTCCAACCGGTCATGATGCGTTATTTTATGAGAAATCTTACTATCAAGATTACCCGGTTATAAAAGAGTCATGGATTGATGCGTTAATAAGAAAAGGTGTTAAGATGATTGTCTTGGATACACCAAGCCCTGATCATAGTCCTTATGCCATACATCATAAGTGTTTTAACCATGAAATTTTCATTGTAGAAAACGCTAGAAATCTCATGAGTATTCCACAAAATAAATCCTTAACGATATTTGCGATTCCTTTATTGTTAGAAACAGAAGCATCCCCAATTCGTTGTTTTGTAAAAATTTCTTAAAAGACTTAGAAAGAAATAGCTTTCATGGTAAAATAAAACCAAGGGGGTACGGATATGGATAACCAAGAATCATTAAAAAAGAAAACGTTAGAACTTTATTTGAATGTGGTGAAAAAGCGGTCTGAAAATCATGATATTTTAGAAAAGAAACGTGCATTATTTGACCGAAATGAATCCCGTATTGAATCGCATTTAAAAAACAACATTGAAACCAATCAAAAAAACAAAGAAAAACTTATAACGTTTATCAAATCTAAACATGAAGCCTTAGATGAAACCTACAACCAAAAAAAGGCTGATTTTTCTCATGCCAAAAAACTTTTAGAAGAAACGTTGAAACAAGAAATTAAAACCATAGAAGAAACCCTAGAAAATAAAAAGCATTTAAATACATTAAAACAAGAAAAACTTGAAACAGATTATGATTATAAAATTAAATCATTACACGAAAATACACTCAAAAAAGAAGCAACGTTAGAAAACAGTATCGATGAAGTTAATAATAAGTTTAACACCCAACAAACTACCCTTAATGAAGAACTTGATGATCACTTAGCTAACCTTGAAGCAGCGCTTGAAAAAGATAACACGGTTTATACACAAAATCATGAAAGCATCAAACATAAAATGGCAGAAAAAATAAAAGCCACTCAATCAAAACTTGATGAGTATAAAGTGAAATTTAAAGAAGCGATTGAAGCATTAGATGCATCATATAAAGAAGCTGTTAAACCAATCACCGAAGAAATTGCTGAATTAGAAGCGGTCCGTGATAAAGAAATCAGAAAATTAAACCGCGAGTTTGAAACCCTTATTAATAAAAAGAAAAAATATAAAAAAGAAGCAGAAAAAATTAATGAACACGGTAAAGCAAGTGCCCTTGGAAAAGAGATTAAGCAGCTACAAAAAGATCACGACGTTGCCCTTTCTGATAAAAAGGCTGAACATAAAGTTCAACTAGAGCCAGCTTATAAAACCAAACAAGACTTAGATAATGATTATCAAAATAAATATTTCAATTTAAAACAAGAGGGTATTAAAAAAATAACCATGTTTTTAAATAGCCTACAAGTCACCAAAACCGAAGAAATGATTGAAACGGATGAAGTCAATCATACCTTTAATATTGCAAGAGCAAACTATAAACAGAAAAAAACATCGATACGACTTGATTCAAAGATTCAAGCGATTAATTTTACTCAAGCAAAAGATGAAGCTTTAGTCGAACTTGATTATGAGAAACAATCACTTTCTCCCCATCAAGATTTAAAATCTTTGCAAGCTAAGTTTGTATTAGATGAGGCCTCTAATGAATTAGATAAAGCCATTAAAGTTGCCCAATTAACCTATCAAAAAGATTTAGATACGCTTAAAGCCAATCATCAACTTGCACTTGCTGAAAATGCCTATCATATGAACCGCCTAGAAGCGTTACTTATTTATGGTCATGAAAATCTTGATCTTAGTTATGTTAAAACACTAACCCAAAAAGAAGCTACGCTAGAACAAATGATGAGCGGTCATTATTATCATCATGCGAAGAATTATACTGCGCTTAAAACCATTCAAGTTGAACAACACCAATCAAGCATCCATACTGAAATTGATACACGCTTAAAGGAAAATATTAAGCATTATACCAGCATGATTGAACAAGCCCAAAGCGATCACGAATTAATGATCAATAAAATTGAAACAACTTATCATAACGAACTTGGTCCTTACCAACAAGCGTTTGATGAGTTAGCATTAGTGCGTGAGGAAGCTTTAAAAACATTAAAAGAGAAACACGAAGAAACCATTAAAACGTTGAAGGAGACCATTAAACAAGAAACGGATAAACAACAAAAAAGAGTTCATCAAAAAACGCTTGAAACAGCAACTGAAAAGTATAAAGAAACCCTAGATAATTTCCAAAAAGAAACAGAAGAAGCTTTAAATCCATACCGCGCCATCATCAAACGTATTAAACAGTTTAGGATACAGTCGATAGAAGAAGCTGAAACATTGCTTAATCATATCAGTGATCAGCTAACGCATATGATTGATGAAGCTAAAGCGCTTGCTCAAAAAGAAAAAGACACTTATGAAGATGTCTATTATAAAATAAAACATAGTGCCGATTTATTTCAAACATTCCAACTGCAGCGAAAAGAAGATACAGTGACTGCAAGTGAGAATTATTTAACGCAACAACACGCCCTCATTCACAGGAAAGAAAAAGCACTTGAATCTAAACTGACTAAAGTGTTGAATCAATTTGATAAGGTCTTTGCAAAAGAGAAGAGAGAAACCAGTGAGTATTTGGAAGCTTTAGAGGTTAATTATCAAAAAGATATGGACCAATTATTACAAGCGCAACTATCAACCTATGAATCACTAAAAGCAGACTATGAAGAAGATAAACGCCGAACAGAATCATACCTTGCAAAATTAAAACGTGTTGCTGATCAAAACTTGAAGAAAATATCAAAAGACGCTGAAGATGAAAAAACAACTTGTTTTAATGAAAAATCTGATTCAGAAGAAGCCTTAGAAAAAGAAATAAGTCGATTAAATCAAGCATTGGAAGATGAGAAGAAGAAAAAAGAAGCCCGTAAAAAAGCCATTGTTGATGAGTATCAAAAACATGTAGATAAAATGATTGATCGTTTAAAAGAAGATGCAAAAGATCGATTAACCGTCCAAACGGTTGATGATTTAGAGGCCTATATTATGGGCAACATCTCAATCGAAAGTTTATAGGTTAAGCAATGGAAAAGAATATAAGAAAAATCGTCTTAATTATTGGGCTATTATTATTTGCCCTTGGTATGAGGTTTTTATTTGAATTTGTTTATAGTCTTGTCTGGGAATACTATGATTTTAGTACAGTCTTAGGATTTTCTTTAAGATTCTTATATATATTCGTGTTTGCGATTATTTGGTTTGTTATTGCCTTAAGAAGTGAATCCCCGCAGCACAAACTCCCTTGGGTATTACTATTATTGTTAGAACCCATGATAGGATTAACGCTCTTTTTAAGTCTAGGCAGAAACTTTAAAAATTCAAGACGCTACAAAAAACGTCCTCTCATGCATGAGGATAGGTATGTGTTAAGAGAGGCAAAACCCCATGACAAAGTACTTGATTTAGCGGGTTATAAAGAAAGTATTCGTGAGCTTTTTCATAGTGCGCATCATCAATCTTATCATCAACCCTTTAATAACGATACAACCACAGAGATTTTTAGAAATGGTGAAACATTCTATCCTGATTTAATGCGTTCCATTGAGGAAGCTGAAAAGTTTATTCTGTTTGAGTTTTTTATCATTAGAAGTGATGAGCGAGGTAAAGAAATTATGAACTTACTCATGGCCAAAGCCGAAGAAGGCATTGATGTAAAAGTCATTATGGATGGTTTAGGCAGTAACAATAAAATGGCTTATCGGTATAAACAAATATTAAAAAAATCAAAGATTGATTTTGTGATTAACGATAAAATTTATTTCCCTTTGTTTAACACTAAAGTGAATTACCGTAACCACCGTAAAATTGTCGTAGTAGACGGGAAAATTGGATATACTGGTGGAATGAATATTGGGAATGAATATGATAACCGTATTGAAAGTGATTATTATTTCCGTGATACACAGATTAAACTGGTTGGTCGCGCGGTTAAAAGTTTAACAGCGCTCTTTTTTAAAGATTATTATTACAATACCAATCAATTTATAAACCATGACTTTTATTATCCAGAATTTTCTAAAAAAGCGAATGGCATCGTTCAAATTGTTCAATCAGGCCCAGATTCAAATCATGCCCAAATTCGTGATATTTATATAAAAATGTTTATGATGGCAAGAAAAAGCATAAAAATTATGACACCTTACATGGCCTTAGATGTTGAAACCCTAAGTGCATTAAGGATTGCAGCGAATTCTGGGATTGATGTTGAAGTTATTGTGCCTGGGATTCCCGATAAATATTTAATTTACAAAGTCACAAAATTTTATATTACATCGTTATTAGAAGAAGGCATTAAAGTCTATACGTATGATTTAGGGTTTGCTCACGCTAAGGTTTTAATTGTAGATGATGAAGTGGCAAGTGTAGGCAGTTATAATCTCGATAACCGAAGCGCAGTCATTGATTTTGAAGTCACAGCGCTCATTTATAATGATTCAGTACAAACCCTAAGTAAACAATTTGAAGAAGACAAACAAGACTCTACGTTAAAAGATTTAAAAACATGGAAAAAACGTAATGTTATTACCCGATTAATTGAAGGGGTTTTAAGTATCTTCACCCCAATTATATAAAAGAAGTTAACGAGGATAAAAATTGAAAATCTTACAAAGTATTATGGCGATTTACAAGCCGTTAAGGGCATTTCTTTCAATGCAAAAGAAGGGACGTTTTTTGCATTGCTTGGGCCGAATGGTGCGGGAAAAAGTACAACCATTGAAACGATTGCGACTTTACGTAACCCTACATCTGGGCAGGTTATGATTAACGGTTAATGAATGGGTTTTTAGCAGGGCTTTTTGTTCCAATCGGGAGTTTTTCTAGTACGATTAGAAATAGCTTAACTGCACTGCTAACCATGCAAGGTGCAGGGTTAGTGCGTAAGGTATGTATGGAAGATGTGATGGGTAAAGTCTTTATGGGAAACACCAAGGCCTAAACAAGTTATGCTGAATATTTCGGGGTTAATTTAAGTTTGTTTAATCAGGAACTAACCCTCTGAATTTTAGTCTTGTTCATGGTGATATGGTTCTTCGGATTTTTAGCAGCACTGATACGCATGAAACGATTTAAGAAGGAGAGTTAATGATGAAAGAAAAAGATGATGTAGTGATTTTGACCACTGATCATTCAAAGTTAGAAGAAAAGTTTGAAGCAACCGGTCAAAAAATCGGAAAAGTGACAGGAAAAGTTGTTTCAAAAAGTTTAGATGGCATTGAAAAGACAAAAGTAAAATTAAAAGAAAATGAAACAATCAATCAAGCCAAAATAAAAACGAAATCTCATTTTAATAAAGCAAAAGAACATTTAAAAAATATCAATAAAAAAGACCGAAGCTAATTTTTATTAGCGACGGTCTTTTTTCATAGCATACATCAGTGTATCGGCTTCTTTTAAATAGTTTTTTAAGGCTTTTTCATTTAATACAGTGTGCTTAGGAATTTCAACCATCCCATAAGAAAGACTTAACGCTTCATGGTAGGCTTTAAGATCTTCAAGGATTAAATCAAAGCTTTTTAAAAACTCATCATACCCATCATGGTCAGTGATTAAGAGAAACTCATCCCCGCCTAAGCGAAATGCATCGCCTACATGGTCATTCATGCAGTCATTTAAACGGTTTGCAAAATAGATTAGGGCTTCATCCCCGCGGTGATGACCATAGGTGTCATTGACTTTTTTAAAGTGGTTAAAATCAATCAACAACAAGACTTTATCAACATTGGTATCATAATCTTGATAGGTTGAAAAAAAGGCGCGACGGTTTTTAATGCCTGTTAACATATCTTCTTGTGTAATCTCTTCTAAGCGTTTATTCAGTTTATTTAGTTCTTGATTTTTTTGTTCAAGTGTACGCTTGGCATTGACTAAATCGCTATTGAGTTTAGAAAGTTGTTCAAAAATTAAGGAATCATTTTTTAATGCGCTTGTTTCTTGCATTTTTTCTCGAATAGCGGTTGCTTGTTGATTGTTGAGTTTAATAATTTCATTAAGAATCGCTACAGATTCTGGTGGTTCGATAAGCCCAACGACCATAATGCTTTGGTCTTTTTTTAAAAAAGAGACTGTCATTTCCTTTGGATGGTTATTGATGGTGAAATTAATTAACCCTCCAAAACTGAAATCATGTTGCTTGGTATGTTCAAAAAACTTTAAGAATTTTTCGTATGAATTGTCTGCAATGTAATGCATAAGATAATCGTTTTTTGTAAAGGTTAGTGTTTTAATCGGATTTGAGTGAACGGTTTTTATGCGACCATTCATGTCTAGTTCTATAAAAAAACCTTGGTCTAAGTTAGTTTGCAATTAAATCATCCCCTAACTGAATGGCATCATCAATATTTTTAGCAAATCCATCAGCCCCTATTTTTTTATAAAGGGTGTGATCAAGCATAAATGGCTGACCCCCAACGATAATTTTTAGGTCTGTTAAGGTTTCTTCAGCTTTAATCGCTTGAATCACTGTTTCTAATCGTTTTAAGTGATTAGGCATGGTAATACTAAAAGCAACGATATCCGTTGGATGTTTCTTTAAATGACTAATCATCGCTTCAGTTGGGATATTCGCCCCTAAATAATGAGTATTCCAACCATGGTATTCAAACATATCGGCAATCATGCGAATACCGATTTCATGGATTTCATTGCCGACCGCTGCTGCGACTAAATGTTTATTGTTTTTTTCATTTGAAAAGAGTTCATCATAAAACTGACTCATCATGAACTGAGTAAAAGCGGTGATGTAGTGTTCATTGGCAATTCCGATTCTACCAATTTGCCATAAGTAGCCTGTTTCATAAAGCACGACTTGAAACAAGTGATCATACATTAATTTTATATCGGTATTGCCTTTAAGACTTAAAATGATTTTAGTTGCTTCTGCTTGATTTTGAGCAATGAGCGCATCTAAATAAGCTTTGGCTTCTTCGAGTAGGGGATTGTTTTTATCGGTTAAATAACTTTTAAACACTGCATCTTCAATTTTTATTTCTTTGATTCTGCGAATGAAGGGGTGGGGATTGATGGGATATAAGTCATCACTAATCGCAGCTAAAAATTTAGTGATATCGTCATTCTTAAGTTTTAAATGTTCAAAGCGGTTAATTAACCAGTGAATATAAGCTTTAATCACATCAAAAGAATCATAATGAATCCCTTGTTCAATGTAAGAATAGAACCCTTCTAAATCAATAGTGATTTGTTTGAGTGATTGATCGTTTTGAGTATTTAATAAGGGTAAGTGATTATGGATGATGTCTAAAAACTCTTTATCTGGCATTGTGATCACCTCTTAATTTCATTTTATCACATCGCAGGTAAGACAACCATGAAATAAAATGCGTTTTTTCTAAACATTTGTACGACTATTCGTTATAATAAACATGAAGCAATCAAATAATAGGTGATTTATTTTAGGAGGTTTATAATGACTGTAAAAAATGTACACCATATTTCAACAAAAAAAGGCGATAAAGGTATGAGTAAAAATTATTCAAATGAATCGTTTAACAAAGATGATATTTTGTTTGAAACATTAGGAACGATGGATGAACTCAGCGCAACACTAGGACTCACTTATCATTATACAAATTATGAAATGATTAAAGTATTTCAGCGTAAACTTCAAGACATTAACGCGATCATTGCGACCAATAAAGATGTGACGAAAGACCAATATGAGGCATTAAACTTTATTAAAGAAGAAGATACATTAGCCCTTGAAGAAGAAGCACAGCGTTTGCTAGATATTAAACCACTAGAACCACGCTTTGTTTTACCAGGCAGTGAAGCAGATAAAGAAAATGCTTATTTTGATGTGTCACGTGTGGTCTGTAGACGCGCTGAACGTTTGCTTGTACGTTATGCTAATTATGCAGAACGTGATGATTTAGCGCAAGCTAAAGCGTATGTAAACCGCTTATCAGATTTACTCTTTATACTCGCAAGAAATTATGGCCAATAAATAAAGTAATCTCTACATCAATTAAAACCGACACAAACTATTTAACCTATGGGAGTGAAAAACATGTTTATTATTCACAGAAGAACCAAACTAGGCCGTGAAGATTACGGCGGAATTAGAAGTAAGTTTTATTTTTCTTATGGCAATTATCTTGATAAACGTAAAATGGGTATTGGCCCTCTTATTGCCATTAATATAGATCAAATAGATCCTTTACAAGGCTTTGGCGATCATCAACACCGTGATATTGAGATTATTACCTATGTGTTAAAAGGGGCTTTAACCCATCAAGATCATATTGGGAATAAAGTAACACTTCAAGAACGCGGTGTCCATGTTATATCATCAGGCTCTGGGTTAACCCACAGTGAATTTAATGAAACGGATGAGATCACAGAAGCTGTTCAAATTTGGATTGAACCTAAAGAAAAAGGGAATGATCCAAGCTATACCTATCAAAACTTTACCCAAGAGGAAAGTTTAAACCAAGTATTAAAAATCACATCAGATTCATCAAGAGATGGGATTTTAAAGATTGATCAAGACATCGATATTTTTATTTTAGATCTTGATGAAGAGCATTATAAACCATTCAAAATGTATGGGAACAGTGTGCTTTACATTGTTCAGCTAGAAGGGGAGTCTTATATGAACGGGAATCAAATCTACGCAAAAGACGCTGTCGAAGCGACTGAAGATGTTCATATTCAACCCATTACTCATTCTAGGTTTTTAATCTTAGAAATTCATGATTAGCACAATTTTTTGTGCTTTTTTTTATTTACTTATTGTGTATGGCACAAAAAGATGGTATATTAATTGTGTAAGACACAAAAAGGAGGGCTTATATGAATGCACAGTTTAAACGGGGCATCATAGAATTACTGGTATTAAAAACTGTGAAAGATCAAGAAAAAAGTGCTTTTGAAGTGATTGAGACGATTGGAGCAAGTATTGATGTGAATGAAAATACGATTTATCCCATTTTAAGAAGACTCACTACACAAGGCTACTTTGAAGTCAAAAAAGAAGCCAGTGCCATTGGTGCACCAAGAAAAGTGTATAGTGTGACATCAAAAGGCAAAGAAAAATTAGAAACATTTTTAGAAGAATGGGAAAGTTTTTTAGCCCAAGTGTTAAAAATATTAGGAGGTCAACATGTTAAATAATTTTATTGAGAATCTACGAAGTATGCTTAATAATTTTGAAATGAAGCAATCAGAAAAAGAAGACATTTTAAGTGACTATGCCCAAATGATTGAAGATGGTAAAGAAAAAGGCCTTAGTGATGATGATATTTTAAATCTTATTGGGAGTCCTGAAAAAATTTATCATGAACTTGAAGAAACGTATAAGAAAAAAGACATCATCAAGCAGGGTGAGAAGTATATTGCCCTTAGTCCGTTTATCAGTTTGATTATTTTTATGGTGATCGGACTTACCCTGGATGCGTGGCATCCAGGCTGGATGAGTTTCTTACTAATTCCGATGACCGCAATTACTGTGTCGATGATTAATGAAAAGGAAGCCCATTTACTTACAGCCCTTAGTCCGTTTATTAGTGCGATTATCTTCTTTGCGGTGGGATTTACTTTAAATATCTGGCATCCGACATGGTTGGTATTTTTTAGTATTCCAGTGATTGCAGTCATTAACTCTCGTCATGACATGGCGTTTTTAGAGTTTTTAGCTGCGGAAACAGTTTTTCTCAGTCTATGTGCGTTTATTATTATTGGGGATATCACAGGCATCTATCATCCGACATGGCTTTTATTATTACTTGTGATTCCGATTGGGTTATTAACAGAGGAAAATAGACGTGAAAAAGTGGTGCTTGAGGTGACATTTTTCCTAGGTACTGGGTTATATTTGTGGAGTGGGTATGCTTTTGATGAGTGGACATTATCATTATTATTCTTTTTATTATTTTTAGTCCCAGCTGTTAGATACGGGAAGATCAATTTGGTTGTGGGAGAAGAAGAAACCTATAAAAAAGAAATCCTCATCCTTTCGGTACTTAGTATACTTGCGTTTATGCTTGTAGGGTACTTTTTTGAAGCATTTACCCTCAGCTGGTTATTTTTATTGGTGATTCCTGTGGGTGCGATTATTTTACACGAACGTATTGAAGGGTCGTTTAAATTAAAAGCGTATACGCCGGTTGTTGTTTTTATAAGTATTGCGCTATTTTATTTGGTTGGCTATCTATTTGATTTATGGATTGTAAGTTGGCTTTTCTTCTTATTAATTCCAATTGTTGCAATCATCGAAGAATAGTATTTGCTTTTTAAGATTTTGTGATAAAATAAAGAAGTGTTTAAAAAGGGTGATACTTGTGAAAGTCCAACAATTTTTATTCAAACTAATTGGTGTGTTGCTGTTTAGTTTAATCCATTTACTGATAGTCGTTTTTTATGTAGAACCATCCGTTCTTGGTGGTTTTATTGGATTCGGATTAGGGCTTATTAATATAGCTGTACTGCTTTATTATTTTATTCAGTCGATAAAGCTTTATCATGCATCTAAAATGGTTAAGCATACCAAGGACCGTCCCATCTTTAAAGGGTTTATTGTTTTAGGGGTGGCTATAAATGGATTAATCCTTTATTATTTATTCGTTTTAATATTTACCCATATAACACATTTGGCGCAAAATTTATTGAATTAAGGATGTTTGTTATGAAGAAATTATTAATCGCTTTACTATTATTAAGTTTTATTAGTGGGTGTGTCTCTAGTGAAGGCAAAAGTATTAAAGAAGCCTTAGAAGAAAGAGATTATACTTGTACGCTAAGAACATGTGAAAAAACGCGTGAGCTTACGTATAAAACCCATGATTTTCAATCAGTACGATCGATTCATTTACGTAAACTTGAAGTGAGTGAAGACATTATTTATCCTATTATTGGTGAGGAATATACGATTGTTCAAATGTATACGCTAACCTATAATTATAAAGATGATAAAGTAGAAACGGTTGAGGTTAAGCTTTATTATGCCTCACGAGATGACTTAGTGTTATTCAATGAAGGGATTTATGAGGCAGGCGAGTATGACTCAGAAATTCTTGATGAAGGATTCAATAATCTATATTTTAATGAATCATCAATCTTAAATCGCATTGAAGACTTCAGCAGAAATACACAAGAGAACTGGAAGACTAGTTTTGATCAATGGACAAATTAAAAAGACTCTCTTCGAGTCTTTTTTTACTTGTAAAAAACTTTTTGCATGAAATTGATGTAGTGATCAAGTTCATGATCTAAAATACTAAGGGCTTCTTTTGGGTCTTTATCAGTATGATGCTTTTCCCAATCTTGCCCGATACGCTGTAATGTCCAAATGATGATTTTATAGGAATCATTTAAGTTGATATCTTCTCGAAATGAATCGGTATCAATATGATCAAATATCAGTTTATAGACTTTTTCTTGATGTTTGGTATAGATTTTAGTGCGTTCTTTGATAATGTAGGGGTCTTGACTAAGATGGACTTGTTTCATAAATGCTGATAATACTTTTTGTTCTTTTAAGGCTTTATTACGCATTAACATAAAATCTTTAAGCCGCTTAAATAAGCATCGATTTGAAAAATCGATAGCTTCAAGTATTTGTTTATGAATAGATTGCCAAGCAATGTCATAAAGGGTCATATATAGATTTTTCTTATCGTGAAAATAATGAAATAATAATCCTTTAGAAACATCGGCATCTTCAACAATCTGATTGGTGGATACTTTTTTAAATGGGGCTTGTGAAAAATGGTTGAAGGCGCTTTTAATAATTTTTTGTTTAAGGTTCTTATCTTTACTCATAAGACCACATCCCTTTAGTTAATTTTATCATGTAAAGTTTGTGTTTTCAATTTATTGTGCATATAATAAATAAGGAGGAGGTGTAACCATGTCAATTTATGATATACAAGTTACACAAATGAATGAAGAAACCTATCCCCTTGAAGTGTTTGAAGGGAAAGTCATGTTAATTGTTAATACCGCAAGTAAGTGCGGTTTTACGAATCAGTTCGCCCAGCTGCAATCGCTTTATGAAAAATATCAAGCAGAAGGGTTTGAAATACTCGGGTTTCCAAGTAATCAGTTCAAAAACCAAGACCCAGGAACCAACGAAGAAATCTTAGAATTTTGTACATTGCACTTTGGGGTGAATTTTAAAATGTTTAAAAAGACGCATGTTGTAGGCAGAAATATTCATCCACTTTATCAGTTTTTAATACAAAATAATCCGATTTCAAATGAGAATATTGCATGGAACTTTGAGAAGTTTTTAGTGAATAAAGAAGGGCAAATCATTAACCGTTATGCATCCGATGTTACGCCCCTAGAAATAGAAGACGATATCGTGCGTGCGCTTAATCAATGATGACACTAGATGCACAAGTAAAAAGAGCCAAAGGGTTGATGTTAAATGGGCGATACGCATGGCAAGTGTCTAAAAGTGATTTAGGCTTTGAAAAAATGGAAGAATTAACGCCTGAAACGGTTGAAGGGATTGTGGTGTTTCCGTATTTTGATGCGGCTTCAAAAAAACTGATTTACGGGACCTTTATGAACCGAGAGCGTGTGACAAGATTCCATTATATTAAGTTTTTAAATGCTGATTATTTTTACGATGAAAAGAGTGCATTTACTTGGGTTGACAATGACCGTTGTGATTTTTAATTGGTAAAAAAATCACCCGGTCTTTTTTCTTTTTGTAAAGCTTTATAAAGAAGTGTTGACAACGCTTACATTAGTCGCTATAATTAAGTTGGTTTTATTCACAGAGGCGCAACTAGTTGGGTATTTTATGGGTGTTAAGAAGCTAATCCTTTAAGACCATAAAAGAAGGAACGGTTGCCGAAAGTATAAGGCGGATTAGATCTTTATACTTGGTAGTTAAAGGCACACTTTAATTACTGCCATTTTTATAAAAATGGAGAGCTGTATTTTGCAGCTCTTTTTATTATTTTAAAGGAGGATTAACAATGATTAGAAGTTTAGAAGTAGGTACAGTAAAACAGTATAAACGTATTATTACAAAAGAAGACGTAAAAAAGTTTGCTGAAGTGAGTGATGATTATAATCCTGCCCATTTTGATGAGGCGTATACAAAAACAACAATATTTAAAAAACCGATTGTTCATGGGATGTTAGTAGGCTCACTTTTTTCTAAGGTTTTTGGAACGGAGTATCCTGGTGAGGGGACGATTTATGTGAGTCAATCGTTAACGTTTTTAAAACCCGTATATCCAGAAGAAACATTACGGGTCCAAGTGACCTTAACCGATAAAAATGTTGAAAAAAACCGTGCGTATTTTTTAACGGAGATTTTTAATGAAAACAACGAGCTTGCATTAAAAGGTGAAGCCATGGTGATGCCAAAGAAGGTGCCCCATGAATAAAACCATTGATCAAGTAACCTTTACCAGCATGTTAAAAGACAACATGCGTATTATGGTGGGGGGCTTTATGACTTGTGGAACGCCTGAGACATTGATTGACTGGGTGGTAGAGAGTAAGGTTAAAAACTTAACCATTATCTGTAATGATGCAGGCTATGAACACGCAGGGGTTGGGAAATTAATTAAAGCCAATCAAGTAAAACGTCTTGAAGCCTCACATATTGGTCTTAATCCTTATGCAGGAAAACTTATGAGTGAGGGAAAACTTGAGGTTGAACTGATTCCACAAGGGACACTTGCAGAACGCATTCGTGCATTTGGGGCAGGACTTGGTGGCATTTTAACACCAACGGGATTTAAAACCGTGGTTGAAGAAGATAAATCAGTTCATGATATTAACGGGAAAAAGTTTGTTTTAGAAGAAGCACTTGGGGCGGATCTTAGTTTGATTTTAGCCCATGAAAGTGACCTGCTTGGCAATCTTACCTATAACAAAACTGCCCGCAATTTTAATCCAGTAATGGCGATGGCGAGTGAGTGTGTTGTGTGTGAATATGAACATTTTCAAGAAACGCTTGATCCTGAACATATTATCACACCCCATATTTTTATTGATTATATCGTGAAGAAGGGGGAAACAAAATGAACCCAAAAGAAATTATCGCAAGACGTGTCGCCAAAGAGTTAAAAGATAATGATTTAGTAAACTTAGGGATTGGGCTTCCAACCCTTGTGGCGAATTATATCGACCCTTCAATTGATGTTTATTTCCAAAGTGAAAACGGGTTAATTGGGTTAGGGCCAAAACCAAGTGATGAAGATATCGATCTATATCTTACCAATGCTGGGGGACAACCAGTCACGCTTAAAAAACACGGGATGTATTTTGATTCGCTCACCAGCTTTTCAATTATTCGTGGGGGCCATGTAGATATTACCGTGCTTGGGGCTTTAGAAGTTGATCAAGAAGGCTCACTAGCTTCATGGATTATTCCGGGAAAACTAGTCCCTGGTATGGGGGGAGCAATGGATTTAGTTGTTGGGGCTAAAAAGGTGATTGTTGCAACAACTCATACCAATAAAGGCAAACCCAAAATTAAAAAACATTGTGCACTCCCACTTACAGCTTACCGTGAAGTGGATATGATTGTGACTGAACTGTGTGTGTTAGAAGTGATTGATCAAAAGCTTTATTTAAAAGAAAAGCATAAAGATGTCACGATAGAAGAAATTATCGCTCAAACAGAAGCGGAACTGATTATAGAAGATGTAAAAGAGATGGAGGTTTAAGTGTATGGAAACAGTAACATTAAGAATGCGTCTTTCACAACAAGACGCGCATTATGGTGGCGACTTAGTTGATGGGGCAAAAGCCCTTGCTTTATTTGGGGATGCTGCTACTGAACTTTTAATTCGCTTAGATGGGGATGAAGGATTATTTAGAGCGTACGAACAAGTAGATTTTTTAGCGCCTTTATATGCTGGAGATTTTGTTGAAGTAGAGGCGAGTCTGATTCATAAAGGGAATACCAGCCGAAAAATGCAGTTTAGATGTTATAAGGTCATTGCCCCAAGAAAAGACCTATCAGATAGTGCAGCTGACCTATTAAAAACAAGACTATTAACCACAGAAGCGATTGGAACTTGTATTGTGCCAAAAGAGAAACAACGAGGGCATAATGGATAAACTGATTATTACTTGTGCAATCAGTGGGGCAGAAGTGTTAAAAACACATAATCCATATGTACCTTATACCATAGAAGAAATGGTTAAAGAGGCCAAAGCGGCTTATGAGGCTGGGGCATCGATTATTCATCTGCATGCTAGAGAAGATGACGGCAGTCCGACGCAAGATAAAAACCGCTATAAAGCTATCATAAATGCCATAAAAGCAGAAATACCTGATGTTATCATTCAACCTTCTACCGGCGGTGCAGTAGGAATGAGCCGTGATGAGCGTATGCAACCCACGGAACTTGATATAGAAATGGCGACCCTCGATTGTGGAACACTGAATTTTGGGGGCGATGATATTTTTGTCAACACAGAAAATGATATCAAAGCGTTTGCTGAAACCATGCGCTTAAGAGGCATTTATCCTGAACTGGAGTGTTTTGAAAAGGGTCATATTGATATGGTTTTAAGACTGCATAAAAAAGGCTATATTCAAAAACCCCTTCATTTTAGTTTTGTCTTAGGGGTTATTGGTGGAATGACTGGTGAAGAAAGAGATTTCAACTTTTTAAAAGAATCTTTACCAGAAGGTGCAACCTATAGTGTTACAGGGATTGGGCGATATGAGTTTAGTCTAGTAGAACTTTCCATTCAAGCCGGCGGCCATGTGCGTGTTGGACTTGAAGATAATATATATTTAGAAAAAGGCGTCCTTGCAAAAGGCAATGCCGATCTTGTTAAGAAGGTTGTTAAACTTGCTAAACAGTATAACCGTGAGATCGCAACCCCAAAAGAAGCACGTGAGATACTAAACTTTAAGGAGGTCAATCATGACACATTGTAATTACGGATCGACCCGCGTTATCCGTCCTAAAAATACTTTACCTCAAACAGCAGAAGTAATTGATAATACGATGACACTAAATGCCAATGAGATGCTCATTGATGTTGATACACTGAATATTGATTCTGCGTCATTTACACAGCTTAAAAAAGCATCCAACAACGATGAAACGTTAATGAAACAAATGATCATTGATATTGTCAATGAAAAAGGAAAAATGCAAAATCCAGTGACTAAAAGCGGTGGAATGTTAATTGGTAAAGTCTCAGCCGTTGGGAAAGACTTTCCGAATCAAACCATTAAAAAAGGCACAAAAATAGCAACCCTAGTATCATTATCTTTAACGCCTTTAAAAATCGATGAGATTATTTCCATCAATATGGATAACGACCAAGTAAAAATTAAAGGCCAAGCGATTTTATTTGCATCAGGGATTTATGCAGAAATTCCAAGTGATTTAAACGAACACCTTGTTTTAGCCGCACTTGATGTGGCTGGAGCGCCTGCACAAATGAATCATTTAGTGAAAGAAAATGATACGGTTATGGTTGTTGGTGCAGGGGGTAAAAGTGGATTGTTATGTGCCTATCAAGCAAAAAAACTAGCAGGAAAAAACGGAAAAGTTATTGGCTTTGTTAATGAACAAAATCAAGTCGATTTATTAAAACAATTAGGCTTTTGCGATGACATTATATTAGGGGATGCGACTGATCCACTTGCAGTATTAGAATCCGTTAAAACTGTGACTGATGATGCCCTATGTGATGTGGTTGTGAATGTTGTGAATGTTGAAAACACTGAGATGTCTAGTATCTTATCAACAAAAGATCGTGGCATGGTTTATTTCTTTTCAATGGCGACCTCATTTACAAAAGCTGCTTTAGGGGCTGAGGGTGTTGGAAAAGATATTAATATGCTAGTTGGAAATGGGTACACTAAAGATCATGCAACCATTACTTTAGACATAATGCGTGAAAATAAAGCACTACATGACTTATTTATGAAAAAATATGCTTAAGGAGGCGGCTTATGAAAAATATATTAAACGATAGTTATTTAACAAGAAAGAAACAATATTTTCCAGATGTCAAAAAAAGTGATTGGAATGACTGGAAGTGGCAAGTTAGAAACCGTATTCAAACGGTTGAAGACTTAAAGCAATATATCACATTGAGTGAACGTGAAGAAGCGATGATTCAAGATGTGCTAGGCCGCTTTAGAATGGCAATTACACCGTATTATTTAACATTGATTGATCCTTATAATGAAAACGATCCTATCAGATTACAAGCCATTCCACTTGGGAATGAATTAAGTGTTGGAAAACACGATTTACTCGACCCGCTTGATGAAGATTATGATTCACCAGTACCTGGTCTTACCCATCGTTATCCTGATCGCGTATTGTTTTTAATTACAGATATGTGTAGTATGTACTGTCGTCACTGTACAAGAAGACGCTTTGCTGGGACTAAAGATGGTGAAACAAGTATGGACCATATTGATCAAGCGATTGACTATATTAAAACCCATGAAGAAATTCGTGATGTGTTATTAAGTGGGGGTGATGCACTCCTTGCAAGTAATAACAGATTAGAATACATTATTAAAAAACTCCGTGAGATTGATCATGTAGAAGTGATTCGATTAGGAACGAGAGTGCCAGTGGTCATGCCTCAGCGTATTGATGATGAACTGGTTGATATGCTTAAGAAATATCATCCGATTTGGTTAAATACTCATTTTAATCATCCTAATGAAATCACAAAAGAAAGTAAAGCAGCCATTGATAAACTCGCGGACGCTGGTATTCCACTTGGGAATCAAAGTGTATTATTAAGAGGGGTTAATGATTGTGTTCATATTATGCGTAAATTGGTGAAAAATTTAGTAGCCATTCGCGTAAGACCTTATTACATTTATCAATGTGATTTATCGATGGGGATTGAACATTTTAGAACCCCTGTGAGTAAAGGAATTGAAATTATTGAAGGATTAAGAGGCCATGTTAGTGGGTTTGCAGTACCGACCTTTGTTGTAGATGCACCAGGTGGGGGCGGTAAAATACCAGTCATGCCAAACTACGTCATTTCACAAGCACCAGGTAAAATTGTCTTAAGAAACTATGAAGGGGTAATTACAACCTATTCAGAACCAAACCATTATACCAGTGCCTGCGAATGCGAAGACTGTAAAAACGATAAAAACAATGAAGGGATTTCTAATTTATTGCAAGGAAACCGTATTGCCTTAGAACCCAATCATTTAGCAAGAAGAAAGCGCAATAATCATGAATAAAAAAACGATTGCCTTCATCGGCATGAGTAAAAATGCAGGCAAAACAACCAGTATGAATGCCTTCATAAAAAAGCACGAACAAAGCGCAATCGGTATCACAAGTATTGGGTTAGATGGGGAAAGTATTGATCAAATCACCTATCTACCTAAACCCAAAATTTTAGTTAAAAAAGGCATGCATGTTGCCACTGCCTTTAATTGTTTAAGTGATGATCATATTGAATATCAATTAGTAAAACGCACAGGGATTTATAGCGCGCTTGGTGAAATTGTGATTGTGAAGATTTTAAAAGACACCCCAGTACTCGTTGCAGGACCAACGACCAAGCGCGAACTTAAAAAAATCATAACCCTCTTAAAGGAACCAAGTGACTTAGTCTTTATTGATGGCGCTTTAAATCGCACCACGTTTGCGGCGCTTTCAAGTATTGATAGTGTTGTGCTTGCAATCGGGGCAAGTTATCATGAAAATCAAACCCGCTTGATTGAAGATGCTCACGCGCTTATTCATCAGTTAACCTTAAAAAAGACTGAACGCTTAAAAGACCGCGCACGACCGGGCATGCTGATTCAAACAAAAGATGAACACCTAACTATAAAAGACAAAAGCCTCGAGGCTTTTGAGGAAGCCCTTAAGAACCATGACGGTATTAAAATGATTTATTTAAAAGGGGCTTGTACTAAACGATATATTGATATGTTAATCAAATACCGTGTAACCAATTGCCTTTTGGTGGTGGATGATCCGACAAAATTATTATTTGAACCCAAATATTATAAATATTTAGCAACATTAAATATTGCCTTAGAAGTGATGCATCCCCTAACGCTTGAATGCATCACCATCAATCCCCATAGTGTTTATGGGCATGATGTGGATGCCAATTGGTTAAAAGCGGTATTAAAAACAAAGGCATCCATCGAAATCATGAATGTATTAGAAACGGAGTGAAAGACATGAAGACTAAATTATACTTAGATCAAGCGCTCATTGATGCATCTAGAAAAGATGCAAGCGTTATTTCTCAACATATGTTTGATTATATTAAAGACCATTCTACTGTGAGTGTTGAACGCACCATTCTAAGATTATTAGGCATTGACGGCGTCAATGCGTTTGATGTGCCATATGTCAATGTTGTGGTTGATTATATTAAGCAACACTATGATATAAGTCATGGCGTTTTATATTATCTCTCATACGCTGTTGAAAAAACTGGCTTATCACCGCAAGCTTTAGCGGAAATGATTGATCAAAACAAAATTGATTTCAATGATTATATTGAACAAAAAGAAAGTCCTTATCTAGAAGGACTTAATCCCTATATTAAAAAGAGTTTAGAAAAAATCCAATCACAAAAAGAGAAACGCTCAAGCTTTAAACAACCCCCACAAGATGTTCCGCAAAAATATGTTATTGTTGCTACAGGAAATATTTATGAAGATGTTAAGCAAGCGGTTAGTGCGGCTAAAAAAGGCGCAGATATTATAGCGGTGATTCGTACAACTGGACAATCTTTACTTGATTTTGTGCCTTATGGGGCGACCACAGAAGGTTTTGGGGGAACTTATGCAACGCAGGAGAACTTTAAAATCATGCGTAAAGCATTGGATGAGGTTAGTAAAGAAGAAGGGCGTTATATTAAGCTTGTCAATTATGCATCAGGACTTTGTATGCCTGAAATTGCGGCGATGGGCGCAATTGAAAGACTTGATATGATGCTTAATGATTCACTGTATGGCATAATTTTTCGCGATATCAATATGAAACGGACATTGATTGATCAATATTTTTCCCGTGTAATCAGTGCGTATGCAGAGATAATAATAAATACAGGGGAAGATAACTATTTAACAACCGCAGATGCGCTTAGTGAAGCACATACTGTGCTTGCAAGTCAGTTTATTAATGAACAGTTTGCAAAAAGTGCTTATATGAAAGAGACTTTGATGGGACTTGGTCATGCGTATGAAATAGATCCTAAAGTTGAAAATAGCTTTTTATATGAGATTGCGCAAGCTCAAATGAGTCGTGAGATTTTTCCTAAGGCACCACTGAAATATATGCCACCAACCAAACATATGACTGGGGATATTTTCATGGGCATGGTTCAAAACGCTTTATTTAATATCACGGCTGTGACCACCAAACAAAATATTCATCTTTTAGGGATGTTAACAGAAGCGATTCATACACCATTTATGAGTGATCGTGCCCTTGCACTTGATAATGCGAGTTATATCCAAAAAGCCTTTAAAGATTTCGGTGATGAAATCACCTTTAAAGAAGATGGTATTATTGTAAAGCGGGCTCAAAACACCTTGAAAAACGCAAAAGACTTATTAGATACAGTAAAAGAAGAAGGCTTATTTAAAACCCTTGAAAAAGGAACGTTTGCAGGCATTAAACGCGAACAAACGAAAGGGAAAGGATTAGACGGAGTCTTTAAAAAGAGTCCTTATTATAAAAATACTGTCATGGATAAAATGATTGCGGCTTTAAAGGAGGAAAACGATGAAAATTAGACCTTATGGCGATACGTTAAATGATGGAAAAATACAACTCAGTTTTACCTTACCCCTTAAAGCGGATGAACTTGGTGAAGAAGCTGCAAAAAAAGTCGCAGAAAGTATGGGCCTTCATGATGTGAGTGTTGTTCATCAAACAACACTCAGTGAATCTTTCAGTTATTATGTAGTCTATGGCACGCTTGCAACATCGATTGAAACCGATGATTTAAAAGTAGAGACTGTGGATAGTGATGTCATGGATAAAAGCGAAATTGAGACGTATATCAGTGACCATTTTAAAGAAGATTTAGTATTCATTGGCGCTTCAACAGGCACAGATGCTCATACGGTAGGGATTGATGCAATCATGAATATGAAAGGTTTTGCAGGCCATTATGGGCTTGAACGTTACAAAGGCATTGAAGCCATTAACTTAGGCAGTCAAGTTGATAATGAAACCCTTTTAAAAGAAGCCATTCATTATAAAGCAGATGTGATTTTAATTAGTCAGACAGTCACACAAAAAGAAGTGCATTTAAAAAATTTAACAGCGTTTATTGAACTTTTAGAAGCTGAGAATGTTCGCGATGATTTTATAGTGATTATTGGTGGTGCGAGAATTCATCATGGGCTTGCTAAAGAGCTTGGCTTTGATGCTGGATTCGGACCGAAAAAGTTCGCCTTTGATGTTGCAAGTTTTGCAGTCCAGCGCTTAAAACAAAAAGGTATCAAACAAAAGTAATCAAAAAAAGACTAGAATTCTAGTCTTTTTTTTGACTACATTATTTCTTTTTAAGGGGGGTTAATAAGCCGTTATGTATTAATGTAATACTACTTTTTACCACGTTTGGATGAAACTGCTTGCCGTTTTCTTTTGTGAGTTCATCAATGATCGCTTGATCAGTAAAAGCGTGGGAATACTCTTGCATACGCATCATTGAAGCAATGGCTTCACTCATCGCTAAAATATAACTATCAATACTCATTTGTGAAGCTTTTAACCCATCAGGATAACCAAACCCATCATAGCGTTCATGATGGTGTCTTACTAGAAGGGCAATGCTTGATAGGGCGCTGGACTCATTCAATGTTTTAAACCCAGTTATAGGGTGATTTTTTACCGCTTTAAACTCAAGATGGGTAAGCATGGTAGGTTTATTTAATATGGCTTTATCAATATTAATCTTTCCGATGTCATGCACAATCCCTGCCCAATATAAATTGGTGATTTGTTCATCATTTAATCCCATAAAAATCGCAATGTGTTCAGCGATATAGGCGACATCTTTTGAATGGTGGTAAATAAGCGGGTCATAAAGTGCGATGGTTTTAATTAAACTGTTTAAAATTTGGTTTTTCTTATCGCCATATCCTTGGCTCATCACATAAGTTTCATAAAAACTATTCATAAAAATTTGCATTGATTCAAAATAGGTTAAATCACTTTGAGTAAAGGTATCATCTGAATTAATCATGATATCAAAACTCATTTCGATATGGAAGTCTTTTGCGAGTTGGACACTTAAAAATACACTTTCTTTTACTGCAGGATTAGAATTAGTAAAGTCTTCATAGTTCTCTTTTAATTGTTGTTTAATCCGGCTTTCTGCATTTTTAATATGTACGGGTTTGGTGACTTTTTCCATCCAACTACTTACATCAAACTTTAAACTGTTTAAAAAGTCTAAGTTATAACCAATCGCATCGACATAAGTCACTTTATCACCCACAACCATGCATGAGGCATAGTCGGCTTTTTCAAATAGATTAAAAATGGTTCTAAACATCCGTTTGGCTTCTTTCATAAATACTGCTTGATCTGTTTTATCTAAGCGCGGGGATATCGACATCATTTTTTCAACGCTATCGATAAGTCTTTTAAGACGTTCTTGTTTGATTTCTAAGGCTAAGTTATTGCTTTTGACTTGGGTGAACGATAGTTTTAAACTTAAGAATATCGCAAGAAGCGTTAGTAAGAATAAATTGATATCAAACATATAGTTAAAATAACTTGCTTCTTGATAGGGTGGCAAATAAATCATGAACACAAGGAAAATAATAGAGAATGTATAATAAGTCCTAAAGGGGAATTTAAATGCAATGATAACCGCAAATGGAATAAACAAATAGCGATGTGTTAAATAACTCACATAAGGAATTAAGTCACTAAAGAATAAAAAACTAAAGAGTATAAATAAACCATATAATAGTGCTTCATTGACAGAAAAGGTTATAAAGATTGGATTATCATCATAAAACAATGAAAAAATAAGTGCTGTACCAAAGATGAGCAACCCGTAAAAATCACCAGAAAACCAAATGAATGCACTCTTTAACAAACCATCAAAAGAGAGTTGTCCAAATATGAGTAAGAAGCTATGCGCAACAAGACTTGTGCTAAGCGCAAGTGTGGTAATAATCAGACCATATTTTAAAATGTTTATGAAAGTAAGCTTGACAGAATGAATCCAAAAACTCGTCCATTTTGCAAAGTAATAACTTAATAAAACCCCTGATTGAGAAAGTAATAAATCAAGGCCTATGATTTTTATGCTCAATGCTTCTGAAAATATAAAGTGTGAGAGGAAATACCCTAAAAAGCTCCCAATAGCAAGCGGGAGATAAACATTCTTTTGATAACTGATAAATAAAGCAAAACTAACCCCAATGGCTGGCCATATAATGCTTGCAGTTAAATCATTTAACGAGTAGATATTGCCTAAAAAAACACTGACAATCATAAAGATGAAGCTAAAGATGTGATAGTGATGGAATGACTTCATTGTTTTCCCCCCTGATTACTTTATTATAGCATAGGTATAATGGGTCTTTATATGAAAAAATGTGAAATCATGATAATGAAAAAATGTGAAATCATGATATGATGAAAAAATGTGAAATCATGATATATTAATTGTATATTTAAGTTGGTGTGCTATAATATACTGTTATTTTAAAAGAGGAGTGAAAACAATGAATAATATTGTAGAATGGATTGGGTATTTAGCATCGTTTATCGTGCTGGTTTCATTATTAATGAGTTCGATTAAAAAATTACGATTTATTAATTTAACAGGGTCACTGATTTTTGCGGTTTATGGGCTTTTAATTGAAGCGTATCCAGTAATGATTATGAATATTGGGATCGTATTCATTAATATTTATTATTTAAGACAAATTTATGGCGCAAAAGATTATTTTAGTATTATTGAACTTAAACAAGATGATGCTTATGCAAAAGCGTTTATTGATTTTAATAAGCAAAACATTCGTGAATACATGCCGCTTAAGGATGATTTATTAGAAAAAAGTACCTTTCGTTTACTGATCTCAAGAAACATGGTACCTGCAGGCTTATTTGTGGCAGAAGCGATTGATAATAATGTCTTAGATGTTACGCTTGATTATGCAACCCCACAGTTTCAAGATTTTCAAACGGGCGCGTATGTGTATGAAAAAAATGAATCAATTTTTAAAGAAGCAGGCTATAAACATTTGGTAACATTTACAAGCGATGAAGCACATCGCAAGTATTTATTAAAAATGGGCTTTGAAGAAAGTACCTTCCATAATAAAAAAGCTTTAATCAAGGCTTTATAAGCAAACACCACTGGTGTTTGTTTTTTTTATTAACTTAGTTTGTAATACAAATTTATGATGGGAAATATTCATGAAACGTGATATAATCATAAGTGCGAAAAAAAGAGGTGAAGTGATGTTAAAACTAGAAAATATTTCGAAATATTATTCAACGAAAGAAACGGTAACACAAGCACTGAATAAAATTAACCTTACTTTTAATAAAGGGGAATTTGTGGTTATCACTGGTGAGAGTGGGAGTGGGAAAAGTACCTTACTTAATGTCATAAGTGGTCTTGATAGCTATGAAGACGGGGAATTAAAGATTAATGATGATGAAACCAGTTATTATGCACAAGAAGATTGGGAACAATACCGTAAACATTATATTGGCTTTGTGTTTCAAAATTATAATATTATTGATGCTTATACAGTTTTTCAGAATGTCTATATTGCGCTAACTGTACAAGGTTATGATAAAGAAACTCGGAAAGAAAGAGCCTTAGAACTGATTGATCAAGTGGGACTTACAAGCCATAAAAACCATAAAGCGAGTAAACTCTCAGGTGGACAAAAACAACGGGTAAGTATTGCAAGAGCCCTTGCAAAAGATGCGCCCATTATTGTTGCGGATGAGCCTACTGGGAATTTAGATGTCGCGACTGGAAAACAAATCATTGAGTTGCTTAAATCGATTAGTAAAGATAAATTAGTAATCATGGTCACGCATGACTTTCCAGCCGTTAAAGATTACGCCACTAGAACGATTCGTTTATTCGATGGAGAAGTGGTGGAAGATAAAACCTTAAAAAAGGCTGATGAAGTGCCGATAGAACCAGACAAAAGTCCTTATCATATTAACTGGATTAATTTGGCAGGGATTGCCTTTAAAAATATTTTAGCGATGCCTAAAAAGACACTTTTAACCCTGCTTGTCAGTGTATTTATTGTGTTGGTCTTTACGTTGACGTATGGGTCATACGTTCAACAGTCATCGGCTACTCAAATGACTTATCACCCGTATTTTAATAATAATACCGAAAACAGGATTATTATTACACGCGTTGATGGGACAATGTTTACCGATCAAGAACTTACCGCTTTTAACCAATTAGACGGTGTTGAGGCTGTTGCGCCTCATGATGTGGTGTTTGATTTAGAGGCGAATGTGGTAATCTATAACGACCGTTTTGATTATAGTTATACACAACCGGTTAAGTTAATGCATGCTAATGCCTTAACCAATCGCGATTTAAAAGAAGGAAGATTACCACAGGAGGAGTTAGAGATTGTGGTAGGAAGTAACACGAGTTTTGAACTAGGGGAAATGATCGAGGTAGAGTTATCTAATATGGGCTACCGTTATGGCGATATGATTGAAGAGGATGCTGTTTTTACAAAAACTGTTGAAGTGGTAGGAATCAGTAATAAAATCTCTACAGGCTGGCAAGAAGAATTTTACCTCCATGATGATTTATTCAATGACCCTTATGTTATTTTAGCGGCGAGTAAAGCTTTTCATAATATGAATGTATGGTTTGAAGATGAGATTGTGTATCACATTCCAGGGTACCGATTGATTATAAGTAGTGACGTTGAAAGAGGCACTTTTGAACTGAGTAATCAAGCCCTTCAAAATTTTAAAACAAGTTTCGATGAAACAGTTCAAGATACCATCACTGATCTTGAGTTCACTGTGGTCTCTAAGAGTTCATTTTATGAGATGAGGGGCGATACACCGTTTAAAATCACAGAAAGTGATGGGGTTGAAGTCTATGATTCTATTGTGAGAATTCATCCTGAGGATTTAATGATGTTTATCAGTGAAGAGGCGTATCAAATCAGTTTGGTTGTTTATGATCGTTATGCCTTTAACCAAGTGGATGATGCATTAGACCGCAATCTTTACCATGTGGTATATCCGGCGAATTTTGATGATGGGTTTTCTCAAGTATTTACGGTGATTAATAATATCTTACAAGGCTTTAGTAGTGTATTCTTACTTGTTGTTATGTATTTTGGGGCGTATTTAGCGCTTAAAAATATTATGAAGTCAAAACAAAAAGATTTTGTGATTATGCGTAGTATTGGCGCAAGTAAGAAGGATTTAAACCGTATTTCAGTGTTAGAAATGGTATTCGTGATGGGATTTGCGTTTATGTTGGTGGTTTTATTCTTTATCATTAACCAAAACTTAACGACGCCAATTCCTGATTATTTAAGATATTTTAGTTTTAGTAATTATCTGTTTATGCTTGGTGCATTAATGATATTAAGTATTTTATTAGCCCTTCGATTCAATAAAAAATTATTTAGCATTTCAGTAATGAATGCATTGAGAGTAGAGTAGGTGAGACGATGATTAAATTACAAACACTCAATAAGTATTTTAATAAAAATAAAAAAAATGAAATCCATGTGCTTAATCAAATCGATCTGACCTTTGATTATAAGGGCTTAACGGTGTTACTTGGACCGAGTGGGTCAGGGAAGACAACGTTATTAAATGTCATTGGTGGGTTAGATAAAGTACAAAGTGGCAGCATTTTATATGATGAAACCCAGATCTCAAAATATCAATCGAAGATATGGGATGAGATTAGAAATCGTTCGATTGGGTATATTTTCCAAAACTATTATTTATTACCGCATGAAACAGTGTATGAAAATATTGCCCTTACCCTAAGAATGATTGGTATTACGGATGAAGAAGAAATTGATTTTAGAATTGAGTATGTACTTGAAAAAGTTAACATGGCGAATTTTAAAAAACGTCTGGCAAGTCAGTTAAGTGGTGGACAACAACAACGTGTCGCGATTGCGCGCGCGCTTGCTAAAAATCCTAAAGTGATTATTGCCGATGAGCCCACAGGAAATTTAGATAGTAAAAATACGCTTGAAATTATGCGTATTATTAAACAAATTTCAAAAGAAAAACTGGTTATTTTAGTGACGCATGAAACCGATATTGCAGACTTTTACGCCGACCGTGTCATTAGACTTGAAGACGGGCGTGTTGTCAGTGATTTAGAAAATGAGGCCAAAGAAAGTCTTGATACAAGTAGCGACTCTGATATCTATCTTAAAGATATGAATCAAGTTTTAAACACAGCCTATGATCAAGGCAATATTGAGCTGTTTACAGATGAACCAGTAGAACTCTCGATAAGATTAGTGGTTAAGAATAAAACGTTATATCTTGATGTGAATCAAGAAAACCTCAAGAAAATCCACGTTTTAGATAAAACCAGTGAGATGAAAATTTATAATAAAAAGCGTGAAGAATTTAAAGAAACGCAAGAAGAAAAAGATACGCTTGATGTCTATGACTTTGAACAAAAAATTACGACACCCCCTTATAAAAAAACTCAACATGTCATTAAATTTAAAGATGCTTTCAAAATGGCCTTTAAAAAAGTTGCGAGTTCTTCAAAACTGTCAAAATTACTGTATTTAGGTTTTGCGGGTGGGGCTATGGTGATGGCATTTGCGATTGCAATGCTTGCCAATGTCATTATCATTGAAGACAGCGAAGTATTAAGCATGCCGAAGGAAACGTTAAGGGTGTATACAAGAGATTTCTCAGAGTATAACGATTTAGTGGATTTAAAAGAGAACGCGCCGCTTTATGATTTTACTTTGTTTGAAACCACCGCTTTTAATTTAGAGTTTCCTGCTTACTTTAATGTTGATCCAACCGATTCCTTTGAAGCGCACGGGATGCCGATTCAGTATTTAGATGAGAATAATCTAATGGTAGGGTCTATGCCAGGTAATGAATATGAAGTCGTCTTAGATAAAGTTTTAGTCGATCGTTTAATGGAACGTCAGATTGTTAATGCACTAGGATTTACGCACTATGAATCGTTTTTAAATCTAACGATTCAAGGAAGAAGCGAGGCGTATAATTTCAAAGTCGTTGGGATAAGCGATGCGAATACGGCGTCTGTTTATATGGATGAGGCAATGCTTTATGAACGCTCAATTGGTGATTTTGTGGTTTATGATGCGTATGAAGATGACTGGGTTATTGAAGCAGGAAGAGCCCCTTTAGAATCAAGAGAGATTTTATTAAGTAGTCATGAAGGGACAGACTTTAAAGACTTCACACCGTTTACAGAAACCATTAACAGGATTGAATATACGGTTGTGGGTTATGCGAAGTTAGAAAACGAGTATACAAGTCGCCCAATTTTATTACTAGAAGATGTTAAAGAAGCTCAGTTTGAAAGACAGTCGATTCAAACACCAATGTTTTTGTATGCTGAGGATACGGAGGCATTAGAAGAGTATTTAGATCGTCAACTGATTGAATATGAAAATATTTTTGAAGACGCGATTGAAGAGACTAGACAAAACAGATTAGCCTCTTCACGCGGGATGATTATTTTTACCATCATCGCAATTTCTGCGAGTGCACTGAGTTTTTACTTTATTATTCGTTCTTCGATGATTAGTCGAATTTATGAAATAGGGGTGTATCGTTCACTAGGTGTATCGAGGCTTGATATTATGAAATTATTTGTGATTGAAGCAGTAATGTTAACCTCATTATCATCGCTGATTGGCTTTATGTTTATGAATTATATCTTATATCAAATTCATGATGTATCTAGCGATGTTATAAGTATACTCCATATTTCACCATTAACTGTCATCATTGGAATTGTCTTATTATATGCAGTTCATGTGGTATCTTCGATGATACCTGTCGGGTTCTTATTAAGAAAAACCCCTGCACAAATCAATGCACAATATGATCTATAAAATCAAGAAGTCTAACGAAGGTTAGGCTTCTTTTTTTGCATTAAAGAGCTTTTTATAATCTTATTTATAAAATGTGCTATAATAGTAAAAACATGGATAAAGGGTGAGGTGTATGATTAAGCTTAAAAATGTTTCTAAATATTACAAAACAAAAGATTCAGTGACACAGGCCCTTCATAATATTAATCTAACGTTTGAACGCGGCGAGTTTATTGCTGTTGTTGGGGAAAGCGGTAGTGGGAAGAGTACGCTCCTTAATGTGATTAGTGGACTTGATACTTATGAAGATGGTGAATTATTCATTGAAGGTAAAGAAACGAGTTATTATGAACAACATGATTGGGAAGAATACCGTAAACATTACATTGGCTTTGTATTTCAAGAATTTAACATTATCGATGCTTATTCTGTTTATGATAATGTTTTTATTGCTTTAACGATCCAAGGGTATGATAAAGCAAAGCGTGAAGCGCGTACCTTAGAACTGATTGATAAGGTTGGACTGAGTAGTCATGTTCATCATAAAGCAAGTAAGCTTTCAGGTGGACAAAAACAACGTGTGAGTATCGCAAGAGCGCTTGCGAAAGATGCACCAATTATTGTGGCCGATGAACCAACAGGAAATTTAGATAGTGAGACGGCTAAAACAATCCTTGCGTTATTAAAAGAAATTTCTAAAGATAAACTTGTGTTGCTTGTGACACATAGTTTTGATCGAATTAAAGATTTTGCAACACGCAGTGTTCGGTTATTTGATGGTGAAGTAGTAGAGGATAAGTCATTAAGAGCGGGCAATATTCATCAAGACAATCTAACGTTTAAAGACTATAAAGTGCCGTTTAGTGAAAAGTTTTTTATTGCGTTAAAAAATATTTTTTCTATGCCGAAAAAGACAGGGTTAATTCTTGCGATGAGTATGTTCATCGTTAGTATTTTTACGTTGACTTATGGAGCGTTTATTGAACAAACGTACGCTGTACAGGGTGATTATCATCCAAATTTTAGTAATGTTAATCAACACCGCTTAGTGGTTAGTAAAAATGATTTATCAACGTTCACAGAAGAAGAAATTGAAGATCTTGAAGGGTTAGAACATGTCAGAAGAGTGATTCATCACGACCCGGTTTTTGATGTGAATGCGACAATTTTTATTGAAAACCCACGCTTTGTACTCGATTATAATCAAGCATTTAAATTGTTTCATGCAGAAAGCTTAGATGCTAGAGATATCAAAGATGGCCGTATGCCAGAGGCGATGAATGAAGTCGTGATGGCCGATTCTAACGAGTTTGAAATTGGGGATAAATTATCCATTCTCATTGGAGCACCTCGAGAAGATAATGAAATGATTGAGTTTGAACTTGTAGGGTTTACACGAGAAGAAACCAGCAGTAATCAAAGCCGGAAGATTTATTTCCACCAGGAATTTTTTGAGGACGATAAGGTGATTAGAGAAGCGTTAATGCGTTATCATGATTTTGAACTTGGCGTTCTTGATTGGGTGTACCGTCTTACCAATAACGACATTGTCATTGATAATACCTTAAATGAAGATGAAATTGTCGTGGTACCTGGGGCTGTGACAAGTTTCATGAATGCCTATAACACAAGTCCGCCACTGACCGAACAAGAGTTTTTAGATTCTACCTTTGATTTGACAGCGCGCTCGAGTTTCTACCCTAAACACGAAGCGTTTGAAGTAGAAATTTTAAGATTGGTTAATCCAATAGAAGCGCAGTATTTTGAGGGAAGATTAGCCATGAATATTAATACACTCAATAATATTATTGATTATAACCCTTATCAAATCACTTTATTAGTCTATGATTCTTTTGATGCCTATAGAACACTAGATAGTATTGACACAAGTCGGTTTGATCCTGTTTTTCCAGCCGATTATGAATCGGAAGACCCTGTTATTAGGATTTTATTTCAGTTTTTACAAGGGGTTTCGAGTGTGTTCTTATTAACTGTAATGTATTTTGTGAGTTATTTGACTTTAAAAAACATTATGGTATCTAGACAAAAGGATTTCATTATTTTAAGAAGTATTGGGGCAAGTAAGAAAGATTTAAACCGTATTGTCATATTGGAACTTTTAATGATTATGGCGCTTGCGTTTGTGCTTGTTTATGCATTACTCACTTTAAATAATGCCTTGCAAACAGCACTCCCTAATTATCTAAGATACTTTGAATGGACCAATTACTTATTTATGATTGTGGCACTTACGTTATTAAGTATATTCTTAGGGCGTAAGTTTAATAAAAAACTCTTTGAACAAAGTATCATTACAGCCTTTAAAGGGAGTGATGAATAATGATAAAACTCAATGGTTTAAATAAAACGTATCTTAAAAATAAAGCGGGATCGCTTCATGTTTTAAATGATGTTTCATTAACGCTTCCTGATAAAGGATTAGTGATGTTACTAGGGGTTAGTGGATCTGGAAAAACAACACTATTAAATGTAATGAGTGGACTAGACAAAGTTGACAAAGGTGACATTAAATTTAAAGACACCACCATTAAAAAGTATCAATCAAAAAAATGGGACCCACTAAGAAATTTAGATGTTGGGTATGTCTTCCAAAATTATTATTTATTGCCGGATCAAACGGTTTATGACAATATCGCTTTAACCCTTAAAATGACAGGGTTAACGGATGAAAAACAAATAAAAGAACGAATTCAGTATTTGTTAAAACAAGTGAATATGGAACATTATGAAAACCGCCGTGCTGGACATTTATCAGGTGGACAGATGCAGCGTGTTGCGATTATCAGAGCACTTGCTAAAAATCCATCCGTTATTATTGCGGATGAGCCAACAGGGAACTTAGATAGTAAAAATACCCTTGATATTATGCAAATGCTAAAAGCCATCGCAAAAGATAAATTGGTAGTCATGGTTACGCATGAAGAGGCGTTGGCAAGATTTTATGCAGACCGTGTGATTCACATAAAAGATGGATCGATTGTAAAAGACTATGAAAATGAAAAAACATCTTCCCTTGATTATTATGATGATCCTGATATATACCTAAAAGATTTAAATGCGATGAGTCAAGTTGATAATGACCTTCTTAATTTAAGTGTTTATACCGATCAAGACACCACTAAAAAAATTGAGGCTAAACTGATTGTTAAAAACCAAACCCTTTATATCGAAGTCAACGATGATGCGTATAAAAAAGTCCGTCTTGTTGGTGAGACGAGTGATACAGTAATTCACGATGCGCATCAAACCAAACAATCACAAGTCGAACATGCTAAGGTTTTTGAAACCGATATTTTAAACCAAGATTACAAGAAACAACAACGTAGTGCGATTACCATCAAAGATAGTATAAAAATGGCACTTAAAAAAATCAAAGAATCATCTAAACTATCAAAATTCTTATATGTTATTTTTGCACTAAGTGCAAGTGTTATTGCGCTTGCGGTTGGGTTCTTAGCGAATGTTGTTATCATTGATGACCGCGAAGTGTTAGAGTATCCTAAAAATACCATTGTAGTGTATGAGAACAATTTTGAATCCTTTGAAGATTTTTATGCACTGAGGGAATTAGATAGTGTGAATAATTTACACGTTTTTGAGACCTTGATTCCACTAAGGTTTAATATGCCGACTTATTATCAATCAAGAACCGCACAAAGTGTTAATGCACCTGCTGCACCGATCAGTTTAATCGATGCGTCTTATTTAACCTTAGGTGAGATGCCTAAAAACGATCAAGAAATTGTTATTGATATTGAATTGGTTGAGATCATGTTAACAGGAGCATCTTTTGAACAGCGCGGAGTGAATGATGTGGATGATGTGCTTGGCCTTACAAATACGCATCAGTTTTTTACTGATAACTTCCGTGATTTTAAAGTGGTTGGCATTGTTGAAACAGGCGCACCCGTCTATTATTTAAGTGATGCATTTATTGCATCATTCAATCAAAATTTCTTGTATGCAAGAGAATTCTTTGAACCAGGTGAAATAGAAGTGGTTGGCGGAAGAGATGTGCGTGCAAGTGATGAAGTTTTAAGATCAAACCATGCCTATTATGGCGACCCAGCGGACTTTGAACCATTCACAGAAGTGCTTGATGGCAACACATATACGGTGGTAGGTATTTATAAACATTATGAAGACGATCAACTGATCTGGTCGACAAGAAGAATCATGACCACTGAAGGGGTTATGCGTTATCACTTTAATAGCGATACCGATTATAACCGCGCAAGATTCTTATTTGCCAATAATCCTGAACAATTGATGAATGATTTAGATGAAAAAGGCATCTTTTATGAATATCCTTATCAAGACAACTATGATGCAGAACGTCTAGAGCGTAATCAATCAAGTGGTGGGATTGTAGTCTTTACAACGATTGCTTTTATTGCCTCAGGCTTTGCCTTTTACTTCGTGGTTCGCTCTTCAATGATTAGTCGTATTTATGACATTGGGGTTTATCGTTCCTTAGGTGTGACTAAAGCAAACTTGATTAAAATATTTGTTGTAGAAGCCATGATTATCACAACCATTTCAAGTGCTATTGGATTCTTTGGGACAAATTATATTCTATATTTAATCCAAGCAAATATTAAAGATGCCATTGATATCTTTAAATTACGTTTTGTTTCGATTAGTTTAGGACTATTATTCATTTATATCATTAATATAATTTCTGCACTTATTCCTGTAATGTTCTTATTAAGAAAAACTCCAGCAGAGATTAATAACCAATATGATTTATAAAAAATAGAGTAGACAAATTGTCTACTCTTTTAATTGGTTAATCCGGGTTACATATGCGTCAATATCAAATTTACGTTTTAACCCATTTGCATTCATATAGCGAAGTTTACCGAAAACATCGCGGTCTTTCCAGCCGTGATCATGCCTTCCAAAACACCAAGCAACCCCAGCATAAGAATTAGGGTCTCTCCCGTCTAAAAAGAAACGGTTATTGAGTGTTAACATTAACGTATAAGCTTCTTCATAACTTGGGCTCCATTCAATGATTTTTTTCCCCCAATACATGCGCATATAATTATGCATATAACCGGTAACCATCATTTCCTTCATTGCAGCATTAAAGTAAGGATCATGGGTTTTTAAGTTAAGATAGTCTGCTTCAGTATAAAGATAGTCTCTTTTATCCCCAAGATGTATTTCCATCGTTTCATAGGCCCATTGATCAGTCATCGAATCAAAGGTGTCATACCCTTCACAATAAGTAACAAAGTTAAAAGCAAGTTCTCGCCTGATCAAGAGTTGTTCTAAATAGTTATCAACGGCTTCAGTATTCATACGTTCTTCCATATCACTGATGGCTAAATAGACTCTAACTGGAGAAATCATTCCAAAATGAAGATAAGGACTAATTTTACTGGTTAAATCTTTACTAGGGTCGTTACTTTCATGATAAGTATTTAAGCCGTTTTCAATAAATGCATCCAGTTGTTTAAGCGCTTCATCTTCGCCGCCTTTAAAATAAATGGTTTTTTTTACGGTGTGATCAATATTTAAAGGCTTGATGAGTGTTTCAATAGCGTGATTTAATTGTGAAGCTTTATTCGCTTTTTTATTTTTGAGTTTTGGGGTATCATAAAGGTGTAAGAAGTCGTCTTTTAATTTTAAAAGTTTGGGTCTAATGGTGCGCGCAGCGTATTCACATTTGCTGGATGCACTCTCTACAGGAACAATGACTTCACTTTCTACTTCAAATGTTGTACAGTCTTGATTTTTTGCGTAGTCAATGACTGTTTGACGGATTTGTCTTAAATAACGGGTGTAGCCTTTATCGATATAAAGCATGGCAGCATCATCGATAAAAGGTTTTAAATTATCTAAAAAAGCGCCTGTTGTGACATTAAAATCAATCCCATGATTATAGAGCTTTTCATTAAGTGATTGGAGTCCTTCAAGCATAAAATGATAATGTCTTGCGGTCCCCTCAGGATAGTCATTTACAATATTGAAGACAACTTTTAATGGTAAATCCAAGCTGTTCGCGGCTTTTATTGCTGCAATTAGTGCGTGGTTATCTGCGAAACGCTGAGTGTGTTGCATCCAATAAAGCACATACTCACCGTCTGTGTGCGTTGTTTTATAATGACATTTTATGTATCGTTGATCCAAAGTATCCCTCCTAAGGAAGTGATGATTTTGATAGAACATCTATTTATTAAAAATTATAAAGCGTTTAAAAAAGAATCAATTGTGCTAGGAGATCACACGCTATTTATTGGAACCCATCTTTCAGGGAAAACCACGATTTTAGAAGCGTTAGATTTATTTTTTAATCACCAGCTTGATTATCGTTATATTCGCAATAAGACACAAGACATTGTCATTGAATGCCTTATTGATGAAAAACGATACCGTAAAGTGTTTTCTCCTCCCCATTTTACCATGAATGGCCATAAGTGTATTGGTAATTTTAATGAAATCCACCATATTAAGTATTTATATTTACCTAAAAAGCCGCATACCATTGAGCATTTCTTTAATCAATGCATCGCTTTAAATAAAACCATCCATGATGATGATTTTGATCAAAGGACGATTTATAACGCCAATCTATTCTTTAATAAAATCTCACAAGTTAGAACCCATCCAACTGTTGAATATACATTAAGGTTAAAAGCACCGTTATCTTTACAAACTCAAAAAAAAGTGCGCGCTGAGCAACTAAAACTCACACCGGTTGAGTCTTTAATTTTAGGGGTTGATCATTGTGAAAATAGTTTTAATACAGATGATGTCTTACCGCTTGTCGGGCAAAGTTATCAATCGTTACTGATTAGTAAGCAAAAACAATGGATTAATACGTTTCCTTATACGGTTATGCCGCTATATAAACATGCGGTTAAAGATGAAATGGGGATTTACACGACCCCTATGCATAAACGCTACAAGAAAACCATGATTTTGGTCGAAGGAAAATATGATGTGCCTTGGTTTGAAACCGCGCTTAAACTACTCCGTTTAAGTGAGCGGTTCAGAGTCATTCCTTGTGGGGGTTATGGAAACATTCAGTTTGTGAAACAACAGTTTGAAAAAGAAGACATTCCGACCATTGTCATCGCGGATGGAGACGCGACGGTGAGTGGACACAAGCTTAAAAGAGATATTATTGAACTTTATGCGGATTATCGCTATATAAATGAGAAGTTTAACACTGATTTTCACATGACACCACCCCATAAATATGCTTTATTTAATCGAATAAAGGAAAAAGATGATGTGGTTAAGAAAGTGTTATCCTCTTGGGCCAAAAATTATCTAACTGAAGACGCTGCGTTTGTTCAAGAAATTAAACCTTGGTTAATGAAAGCTTAAGCATTCACACAAGAGACAAAATAGGGTATAATAAAGAGTAACCAACCGGAGGTGTTGATATGAAATTTTATATAAAGCCAAAGCATTTTGCGCATAAGCGAAGTTTTATGATCAAAGATGAAGGCCAAAACAATTTGTTTAGAATTAAAGGGAAGTTCTTTTTTGGATTGCGTACATTAACCATTCAAGATATGAATTCACAAAAACTTTATGAAGCACAAAAACGTTTTGCATTCAACAAGTATAAACTTTATGATATCACCAATGAAAAAGGTGAATCAATGGCGCTTATTAAAAGAACAAGAGGATTATTTAAGCCGAAGTTTATTATTGAGATTAATGATGAATCCTTAAAAATTAAAGGCTCATTATACCAACACAGTTTTAGTATTAATGATGAAGAAAACACCCTAGCAAGCATGGGAAAACAAGTCTTTTCTTTTGGGGACGCTTATGAAATTGAAGTCCTTGCAGAAAAGAATCCATTACTGCACCTATTTATTATGGTGACAATTGATCAATTCTTACATGAACGAAAGAAATCATTCACTGAATAACTGTAAAATTTGTTCAAAAGCTACTTACACGCTTGATGATTCTGAATTAAATCTTTTTTATAGAGTATGTGAATCATGTGGGTATACTTACAAAGATGAACAATTTATTGTGAGCCATGACCAAGAGAAATCATTGTATAACCATCATGTAAATACGATGGAAAATGAAGGCTATGTCAACATGTTTAAAAGATTTTTAGCTGAAAGTGTTGATCCTTTCATCCAAACAGGAAAAGCCTTAGATTTTGGCAGTGGCCCTGGCCCTGTTCTTTATGAGCTTTTATTGATGCAAGGGTATGAGGCGAATCACTATGACCCTTATTATCATGATGATCCATCAGTCTTAACTAAACGGTATGACCTTATTACCTCAACTGAGGTTTTTGAGCATTTAAGTAATCCTGTTCAAACGTTAGAACGATTAGTGAACATGTTAAACCCTGGTGGCTATTTAGCGATTATGACGAGTTTTAGAATGCCAGAAGATGAACAGTTTTTAAAATGGTGGTACCGACGTGATCAGACGCACATCGGATTCTTTACTCAAAAAGCATTTGAAATGTTGATAAAACCGTATGCACTAACAATAGTGCATACCAATCATAAAAACATGATTACACTTAAGAAAAGTGAGGAGTGATTTGGTGAAAGTTTATGTTAATGATGAAGACTATAAGCAGTATTTAGATCAACATTTAAGAAAAGAAATAACACGGACCAACAATATTAAAGAAGCACACTACATCATTACAGGCACTTTAAAAGGCCATGAAATTACTGAGCACTTAAAAGGCGTCATTATTCCTTTTACTGGGCATAATGGGATTGATATAAAAGCGCTAAAAAGTCATGATGTTCAGTTATATAATACCACGATTCATTCACGTTATGTGGCAGAAAAAGCCCTTGCTTTAACGCTTGCTTTACTGGGACATGTGGTCTATTATCATAAGAAATTAGAACAAGGTAATTGGAGCAAACGGACTACGCCTGAGCGCTTGCCTTGGGTCACTTTACAGCATAAAACGGTAGGGATTTATGGGTATGGTCGTATCGGCAGATTTTTACATGATTATTTAAAACCGTTTAATGTCGATGTCTATGTGATTGATCGTGGGAAAGATTATGGGTCTGCAAAGACGGTTAAAAATTTAACCAATCTTGTTCAAGTATCTGATGTTATTATCATTGCTGCACCACTGAGTAAAGAAACAGAAGGCGTCTTTAACCAAGCTATTTTAGAACAAATGGTGGATAAATTCTTAGTAAACGTCGGACGCGGTAAAATTATTGATGAATATGATTTATATCAAGCGTTAAAAAATAAGACTTTGCGTGGGTTTGCAAGCGATGTTTGGTATACCTATCCTAAAAGCGAAGATGTTGTTTATCCTTCCAAATATCCGATTCATGAATTTGAAGAAGTTGTTATGACCCCCCATTCAGGTGGCCATACCGAACAAAGCAAGACTGAGATGATGGCTTATGTCACAGAAACCTTGCATCAAATTTATGAAGGGGATACTTCTAGAAGTCTGGATTTAAATACTTTAAAATAAATGTGCTCAAAGCACATTTTTTTTGTTAAAATTGTAGTAACTAGGAGTGGTTGTATGAAGCATGTTTATGATGAAAATCAAATCTTATTCTCAAGAATTCGTCTAAAAAAAGGGACGAAAGCGTATGAAGATTTTTACAGAAAAAACCCTGCCTATCAACAAGGGGACGATGCAATTAGAGGGGATGATTTTGAAGAAGGCATGAAAAAAAGTGCTTCTTTTCAAGCGCTTTTTAATCCAATCTATCAAAGCAGTATGCCTTTACTCAAAAGCATGCATGATACTGTTGAAGCGATGCCAGTCAATAAAAAACGCGCATCGATGCCTAAACATTTTCATGAGAATATTAAAGAAATTACCAAATTATACGGGGCAACTGATGTTGGGATTGTGCAGTTAAAGGATGAACATTACTATGCAAAACACGGACTTACAAGTGCTTCTTTAGGAAAAGACCACGTCAACGTGCCCATTAAGAAACAGTATAAAACAGCCATTGTTTATATGATTCCTATGGATAAAGACTATATTAATAGAAGCCCGCATTATGAGGAAATGCTTGAAACCATGACGGCTTATCAAGATATTGCGGTGATTGGTGCAGGCCTTGCAATGTATTTAAAGGGAATCGGCTTTAAAAGTATGTTTCAAAGCATTGAGTATTATGAAACACCGCTAGTGCCACTTGCTTATGATGCAGGCCTTGGTGAGATTGGGATGAGTAATCATATTATTCACCCTATATATGGCGATCGTATTCGGCTAGGTGCAGTATTGACAACGCTCGAACTAAAAGCGGATCAGCCGATTGATTTCGGACTTGAAAGTTTTTGTAAACGGTGCGGATTATGTGTTATGAACTGTCCGATGCAATCGATAAAGCCTCAAAAGCGGATTGTTAATGGGCGAACTTTTTATAAGTTTGATGATCAATCGTGTTATAAAATGTGGAAAAATGTTGGCAATGATTGTGGGGTTTGTATTCAAAGTTGTCCCTACGCACAAGGCATTGATTTAAAAACACAAGCCTGGATGCGTAATCAGCCTGACCGCATTGATCAGTTCTTAAAGGAATATTTAGAAAAAACAGGACCGAGTAGACGCTATCAAATAAAAACCCCACTACCCATTGTAAAGGAGCATGAAGATGATGAAAGAAATAACGATTGATATTCACGGCATGGTTGTATATGATGCTTTAAAGCTTTTAGAAAAAGAAATCGCGAATGTAAAAGCAGGCACTAAAAGTATCCGTGTGATTCATGGCTACCGAGGTGGACAAGGATTAAAAGAAATGGTAAGAGATGCCAATCAGCTCCGTAGTAAGCGTATTAAAAGAAGAAAGCTTACACTCAATCAAGGTGAAACCTTATTGGAGTTATATGATGTTTAAACACCGATTATCCCTTATTTTATTAAGTATCACCTTAATTGCGTCCATTGGCTTTGTGCTGCTTTCATTTCGGTACTTAGACTATAGTGTAATGTTTTTTACCATTGGGGTTATTCTTTTTGTTGTGGGACTGGTTTCTGTACAAATTGTGTATGCCGTTTATATGTTTAAACAAGATAAACTAGAAACCAAACAATCGATGACAGCATGTAGAAATTGCGGAAAGCCAGTATATCATACTGATCAAACATGTCCATATTGTAAAACAGATTTAAGGGATGAATAATCCCTTTTTTAAAAAGTGGTTTGAGATTTTGTTTTTTTTGTTATAATAAGAATGGATGAAAAAAGTAAGCGTTTTTATTATTATCAAAAAAGAGGTGAGCTTGTGTATAAAATTATTGAAAAGAAAACACTCAATAAAGATGTTGATTTAATGGTCATCGATGCGCCACTCGTGGCAAGAAATGCAAAACCTGGTCATTTCATTATTTTGCGTGTCGATAAAGATGGTGAGAGGATTCCATTAACCATTGCGAAAATTGATGGGAATCATGTCACGATTATTTATCAAAAAATGGGATATTCTACGCAACTATTAGGTGAAAAAGAAGCCGGTGATACCATTGAAGATTTTGTTGGACCACTTGGAAAAGCTGCGCATATCAGAAAGAAAAATCATGTCGTTGGGGTGGCTGGCGGTGTTGGGAGTGCACCATTACTGCCGCAACTAAGAGCGTATAAAGAAGCGGGTTCTAAAGTGACTTTAATTTTAGGCGCGCGTTCAGAAAAGCATTTAATTTTAGTGGATGAATATGAATCGTTTGTCGATACGATTATTTATGCAACAGATGACGGGTCTAAAGGGACTAAAGGTTTAGTAACAGATGTTTTAAAACCACTATTAGCAGAAGATGATAGTATTGATCACGTTATTGCGATTGGACCTGTGATTATGATGAAGTTTGTTACACTAATGGCAAAAGACTTTAATAAAAGCATCGATGTAAGTTTAAACCCTATTATGATTGATGGAACCGGTATGTGTGGGAATTGCCGTGTTTCTATCGGTGGGAAAACGTTCTTTGGGTGTATTGACGGTCCTGATTTTCCTGGGGAAGATGTTGATTTTGATGAATTGATGTCTAGACAATCATATTATAAAGAAGAAGAACATAATTGTTATTTAAGGTTGAAACACCATGGCTAATCAATTACCAAGAACTGAGATGCCTGAACAAGATGCAACTAAACGTACTTCAAACTTTTTAGAAGTTGCTCTTGGATTTAATCAGGCGTTAGCCTATCAGGAAGCTTTGCGCTGTATTGATTGTAAAAACCCACGCTGTGTTAAAGCTTGCCCCGTCTCTGTTAATATCCCACAGTTTATCAGAAATATTACTGAACATAATTTAGATAAAGCATTTAAAACGATTTATGAAGATAACATCTTACCCTCAATTTGTGGACGTGTTTGTCCACAAGAAAGCCAGTGTGAGGGCTCTTGTATATTAGGCATTAAAGGCGAATCTGTAAGTATTGGCGCACTTGAACGTTTTGTTGGTGATTATGGTATGCAACAAGCGCTCGCAGATTTAAGTGTTGCCCCGCCAAAACATAAAAAAGTTGCGGTTGTTGGAAGCGGGCCTGCAGGGCTTGCGAATGCTGCTTCGCTGAGAAAAAAAGGGTATGACGTGAGTGTATTTGAGGCCTTGCATGAATTTGGTGGGGTTTTACAATACGGGATTCCGGATTTCAGATTACCCAAAGATATTGTTAAAAAAGAAATTGAAAATTTAAAATCAATGGGTGTAGAGTTTATCAAAAATGCAGTCATTGGTAAAAGTTTAACGATTGATCAGTTATTTGAAGATGGCTATGATGCAATCTTTATTGGGAGCGGAGCAGGACTCCCATCAAGTTTAAGAATTAAGGGTGAAAATTTAAATGGAGTGTATTTTGCGAATGAATTTTTAACCCGAGTAAACTTAATGAAATCTCGCCGTATCGACAGCGATAAAACTCCTGTAAAAATCGGAGATAAGGTTGCGGTTGTTGGTGGTGGAAATGTGGCCATGGATGCTGCAAGAACGGCTAAACGAATTGGCGCAAAAGAAGTCTTTATTTTATACCGCCGTGATGAGGCAAGTTTACCAGCAAGAAAAGAAGAAGTCCATCACGCTAAAGAAGAAGGGATCGAATTTAGATTACTGCGTAACCCTGTTGAACTTATAGGGGATGAAAATAATGTTATAAATCAGGTACGCTGTGAAGTGATGGAACTGGGAAAAGAAGATGCTTCAGGAAGAAGAAGACCTGTTGGGACCGGTGAAATTGTAACGTTTGATTTAGATTCTATCATCATTTCAATCGGGCAAAAACCAAATCCAATTTTAAAAGATAATACGCTAGGATTAAACACCCATGACTGGGGCGGTATTATAACCGATTCTAACTATATGACAAGTATTCCAGGTGTGTTTGCTGGAGGCGATGTTGTAAGTGGTGCTGCAACCGTTATTTTAGCCATGGGCGCAGGAAAAGATGCGGCCGATGCGATGGATCAATATATGGAAAAACAAAACGCGTGATTTCACGCGTTTTTTGATTGACAATCTGGGACTTTATTGATAAACTTTGATAAAGAAACATTTTGAATATCAAAACAAAACATGGAGGCAGTATATGAATAAAATTGGAATCGTTGTATGTGGGAACTCAGGTA
>Ga0194137_10000085_pt1 | contig 58326 bp, 31 predicted proteins | sample TARM_MetaG_T3_14_FD_134025 | JGI IMG/M metagenome (GOLD analysis project Ga0194137, IMG submission 134025) | Freshwater microbial communities from Pennsylvania, USA, analyzing microbe dynamics in response to fracking - TARM_MetaG_T3_14 (version 2) | ecosystem: Environmental > Aquatic >...
CTCGGCCTCGGCGGGGTCGCCAGGATAGAAGCGCGCGCCCAGGGCCTGCCAGAAGGGCGAAACACCTTGTGCGTCGCGCCAGCCGGGCAGTTCGCAGACCAGGGTGTCGCCGAAGTCGGCTGGGCGCTCGCGCAGCAACTGCTGGGCCGCGGCGATGAGTTGCGGCAACTCGGGCGTCGGCTGCAACTGGGTCAGTTCAGCCGCGCCGGTGTGGTCGTTGCCGAGCAGCAGCGTGGTCTGCACGCGGAACAGGTCCAGCTCCACGGCCGCATGCACGACGCGGCCGAGGCGGAAGTGGTAGCGCGGCAGTTGCAAGCCGATACGCGGCACCAACAGGGCGCTGGCGCCGTCCTGGGTCAGCCGAACGGCACTCATGCGGCCACCTCCGTCTGCAGCGACGTAACGACCAGGCGTTCGCCCGGCTGTGCGCCCACGCGGGCGGCCGTGCCGGCATCCACGTCATGGCCGACCTCGGCCAGCACCGCGCGAAAACGCGCCCGCTCCGTGCAGGCCAGCAGGGCCCATTCGCGCGGGCCGCCGTCGCCTTCGGTCTGCACGACCACCTCGCGCGCCAGCCTGACGCTGCGCAGCGACGCTAGCGGCGCCTCCACCGTCGGCCCGCCGTCGAAGATGTCGACATAGGTGTCGGCGTCGAAGCCCTCGTCCTGAAGAATGGAGAAGGGCAGTTCGCCCACCGGATGCAGCTGGCCCAGGGCCCATTGCGCGGCCTCGGGCAGCAGGGCGACATAGATGGGCGAGGGCGGCATCAGATCGGCGATGCAGGCACGGCTGCGGCCGCCGATGATGGCCTCGGCCTCAGGGTAGGCCATGCCGAAGAAGCGCCGGCCCACGGCATCCCAGAAGGGGCTCTGGCCGGCCGCGTCGGTGATGCCGGGGCTCTCGGCCGCGATGCGCTCGGAGAAGCGCGCCGCGTTGTCGCGGATGAAGAGCAGGCGCGCGCGCGACAGCAGCTGGGCTGCGGGGCCCTGCTCGTAGTCGGGCTCCAGGTAGAAGGAGGTCAGCAACGTGGTGCCGGTCAGGTCGTGGCAGAGGTGCAGGGTGTGCATGCGCTGCGACACGCCCAGCGCCGCGCTCGCGTGCACGACGAACTCGTTGCGGTAGCTGTAGAAGCGGTCGAAGAAGCCGGCGCTGGCGGCGATGCCGGAGCAACCGACGATGCGCCCGTCGTCCTCCAGCACGAAGAGATAGGTCTCCTCGCCGCTGGCATCGTCGGGGCTGGCGAAGGACTGCAGCGAGGCGGCGATGCGCGCGCGCAGCTTGGCCTCGTCGTTGGGCAGCGAGCTGATGCCGTCGGCGCTGGCCGCTGCCATGCGCAGCAGGTCGGGCAGATCGGCCGCCGCCACGGGGCGCAGCAGCAGGGTGTTCATGGTCGGTCTCCGGAAGAGGGGTCGGCGCGCCAGGCCTGGGCGCGCTGGCTGCGCTCGTCGCGCGGCGTGCGGCCGAAATGGGCGCGGTAGGCGTTCGAAAAATGCGGGCCCGACGAGAAGCCGCAGGACAGGCCGATCTGCAGGATGGACTGCGAGCTCTGCTGCAGCAGCCGCCGCGCGCGCGCCAGGCGCAGCTCCAGGTAGTGGCGCGAGGGTAGGGTGTCGAGATGCTGCTTGAAGAGGCGCTCCAGCTGGCGGCGCGACACACCCACCAGGGTCGCCACTTCCTCGGTCGGCAGCGGCTCGCCGAGGTTGGCCTCCATCAGCGCCAGGGCCTCGGCTAGCTTGGGGCTGCCGGCGCCGCGCTGTTCGCTGTAGCCGCCGCGCTGGCGCTCGTCGCGCGGGCGCAGGCCCGCCAGGCCCAGGGCCTGCAGCAGCTCTTGGCCGAGGCGCTCGCCATGCTGGGAGGTCAGCCAGGCGCAGCAGAGGTCGAGGGCGGCGCTGCCGGCGGCGCTGAGACGGTCAGCGCCGGCATTGATGTCCCACAGGCCCTGGGCCCAGGCGACTTGCGGCTGCGCATCGGCCAGGCCGTCCAGCAGCGGCCAGTCGGCGCAGGCGCGCTGGCCGTCGAGCAGGCCGGCGGCGGCCAGCCAGGCGGCGCCGGCACCGAGACCTCCGAGCACGACGCCATCGTCGGCCCAGCGCCTCAGCAGGGCGAGGGTGGCTGCATCGGACGATGCCGGCTCGGCCGCGATGACGAAGACTGCATGCCAGTCGACCGGCGCAGCCGCGGGGCTGGCCTGCACGAGCAGGCCGCCCTGCGCCGCGACGGTGCCCCCGGCTGTCGACAGGGCTTCGCTGCGATACGCCACCTCGTCCTGCAGCTCGTTGGCCACCTCCAGGCTGTCCACGACGCCTGCCAGCGCCAGCAGCGGGAAGCCCGGCTCCAGCAGCAGGCCGATGCGGCGCAGGGGTGGCGTCATGCCCTCACTGTACCCAGCCCGTCAGCGCCGGGAAGGCCAGCAGGGCCAGGGCCATGACGAGGTAGAGGCCCTGCAGGGGCAGCATCCAGCGCACCCACCGGCCGAAGGGCAGGCCCGACAGGGCCAGCACGCCGACGGTGATGCCCGAGGTCGGGATGATGGGTGTGGTCAGCTCACCGAACTGGAAGGCCAGCACGGCGGTCTGGCGGGTCACGCCGACGAGGTCGGCCAGCGGCGCCATGACCGGCATGGTCAGCGCGGCCTGGCCGGTGCCGGAATGGATGAAGAAGTTGATGACCGACTGGATGGCGAACATCTTCTGCGCCGCCAGCACCGGCGTGCTGGAAGCTACCAGCGGCGCCAGCACGTTCAGCAGGGTGTCGATGATCTGGCCCTCGCGCATCAGGATGACGGTGCCCTTGGCCAGGGCGATGACCAGGGCCGTGCCGACGAGGTCGCGCGCACCGTGCAGGAAGGCGGCCATGAACTCGTCGGCCGACAGCCAGGCCACCACGCCGACGGCCACCGCCATGACGAGGAAGAGGGCGGCGATCTCCTCGATGTACCAGCCGTACTTGACGACGCCGCCGATCATGACCGCCAGCGTGGCGGCGAACAGCCACAGCACCGCGCGGTGGCGGCCGCTCATGCCAGTGAAGGCCTCGAAGCTGGCGAGGTCCAGGGTCTTGCGGCGCTCCTGATCCATCGCGTAGCTGGGGCTGAGCTTGGGGTCGCGCCTGATGCGCGCCGCCCATCCCATCAGGAAGGCGATGGTCACGGCCGTTGCGATGGCCCAGCACAGGGCGCGATAGCCCAGGCCGGAGAACATGGGCACGCCGGCAATGCCCTGGGCCACGCCGACGTTGAAGGGATTCAGGAAGGCGGTGGCGAAGCCTACCTGCGAGCCGACGAATGGGATGGCCACGCCGGTCAGGGTGTCCAGCTTCAGGGCCAGGGCCAGCGGGATGAAGATCAGCACGAAGGGAATGGCTTCCTCGGCCATGCCGAAGCTCGCGCCGCCCAGCGAGAACAGCGTGACGAAGACCGGGATGACGGACACGCGCACCAGGGCCGAGCGGCTGTGGGCGCGGGCGACCGACTTGATCAGCGCGTCGATGGCCTCGGTCTTCTGCAGCACCGCGAAGGCGCCGCCGACGATGAGGACGAAGCCGATGATGAGCGCCGCCTCCACGAAGCCCTTGATCGGCGCCGTCAGCAACGCCGCCAGGCCCTGAGGCCTGGCGTCGACGAGGTGGAAGCTGCCGGCAATGATCAGCGTCTTGCCGTTGACCATCTCGGTCTGGAAGCGCCCGCCGGGCACGACCCAGGTGGCGGCCGCGATCAGCGCCAGCAGGGCCACCAGCAGCACATAGGTGTTGGGCAGGCGGAGTTTCATCGTCTCGTGCTCACATGGAGAGGAGTTTTCCGCTGCGGAAGGGCTTGGTTCCGGCGATCTTGGCCAGTCGCATGCCACGGCTGGCATAGCGGCGCGCGCTGCGGGCGAAGCAGCGGCCGCTGACCGTGGCGTTCAGGGGCGTGCGGGCGTCGGTCAGCGGGTCGATGATCTCGGCCACCAGCTCGCCGGCTTCCACCCAGTCGCCCGGCGCCTTGGCGAAGACGACGATGCCGGCCGTGGGTGCAGTCACCGGCTCCACGCCTTCCAACGGCGTGGCCGCGCAGGGCGCGGGCGGCGGCGGTGGCGTGCCGTCGATGTGGCCGCTGTGGCGCAGGAAGGCGATCAGCGCGTCTGCATCGTGATCGGCGAGTTCGTGCGACACCTCGGTCTCGCCGCGCAGCTCCACGGTCGCGGCGATGCAGCCCAGCGGGTCGATGGGGAAACGACCCCCGAACTGCGCTGCCAGCTCCCACCAGACGCGGGCGGTCGACTCGTCGAAGGGCTCGTCGCCCGACACGGCGCTGTGCAGCAGGGCCTGGGCACCGAGATAGCCGGCCAGCGGCGCGAAGGCTTCGGCCTGGGGCGTGCCGGCATAGAGGTGCATGACGGCCTGGTTGTCGCAGTGCAGGTCCAGCACCAGGTCGGCGTCCATGGCCAGGCTCTGCAGCAGATGCTTCAGGGCCTCGGTCTCGGTGGTGGGCTGCCAGGCGACGAGCAGCTCGCGGCAGGCGGCGCGGATAAGGCGGCCGTTGGCGGCGCGGTCGGCGCTGAGGCGTGGCTCGATCGCCGCTGCCAGGGCCGGCGTCAGGTGGCGGAACTGGCGGTTGAAGTTGACGCCGGTGCCCAGGTCGAAGCGGCCCAGCGGCGAGCCCTGCAGGTCCTGCGACAGGCCGATGGGATTGGCCATGGGCACGAGGACGATCTCGCCGGCGATGGATCCCGCGGCGTCCAGGGCCTGCAGCCTCTCCATCAGGGCCTGGGCGACTAGCAGGGGAGGCACCTCGTCGGCATGCAGGGCGGCCTGCAGATAAGCCTTGCGGCCGGAGTCGGCGCGGCCGTAGTGCAGGCTGCGCAGGCGTCGCGTGGTGCCGGCGCTGGCGGCCGGCAGGTCGTGGATTCGGGTCTGCATGGGATCAGTTCGCCGGCGTCAGGGGCGTCAGAAAAGAGGTGGCCACGCGCACCGGCTGCACGTCCAGGCGGGCCTTGAGCACGGTGTAGTCCTCGCCGCCGAGGGCGCCGCTGAACCAGCCGACCAGGCCCGGGCCCTTGTAGAGGCGGAACTCGAAGCCGAGGTCTGGCTGGGGGTCGCCGGGCCGCGGCCTGGCGCGCCATGCCAGGCCGCGCACCTCGGGCAGGGGGCTGTCCAGCAACTGGGCCAGGGCGGTGGCGATGACGCCGTCGCCGAGGATGTCGAGGAAGTAGCCGTCGGCCTGCAGATAGGGCTTGTAGTCGCTGGCCGTCGGGTCGATGCGGGGCTCGCGCAGCTTGTGGGCGGCTGGCGTCGTGACGCCGGTGGCGAGGTCGTGGCGGTCGCCGCTGTCCAGGTAGCTCAGCAGGGCGCCGCGCAGATTGAAGGCGGGCAGCTTGGGGTCAGATGTTGCCTCCGACAGGTCCACCAGCAAGGCGCCGCGCGCGCCGATGATTTCGATGTTCGGGCCCTTGATGACGGCGGCCGAGTCCTCCTCGATGCCCAGGCCCAGGGTGTAGCCCAGGGATCGCATGGCCGGCAGCATGCGGCCGATGCGGCCGCGCCGCAGGAAATGCTGGTCGATGAACAGGCTGGGGCCGACAAAGCCCAGGCCGCGGTCGTATTCCTTGCCCTCGCGCCACTGGCCCTTCAGGATGCTGAGGTTGTCCTGGGCGTCGCGGAACATCATGCGGCTCATGATGGCCGCGCCGGCACTGCTGCCGGCCACCACGCCGCCGCCATCCACCACCTGGTGGATGGCCCTCAGCATGGCGGTGGGCTGGCCGCCGGGCAGCAGGGTGTCGACGATGAGTTCCTGCGCGCCACCGGCGAAGAACACGCCCCTGGACGCCGCCACCTTGGCGATCAGCGCGGGGTCGTTCAGCTGGGCCTGCAGGTCCACGCCCTTCAGGCGCGGTGCGACGGGGATAGCCTCGGCCTGGGCGCCGCGGCGGTTCAGGGCGGTGACGATCTGGGCGGCGCTGCGCTCGGGGTTGGCGGCGGCCGTCGCGAAGACGGCGATGCGCGCGCCGGCGCCGCCAGCTTCGTCGACGATGCGCTGCCACACCGCCTCGTTGTCGATCTTGAGCGCGCCGCCGATGACGAAGGCGGTGCCGGCCGCCCCCGCGGGGGCGGCGAAAGCCAGGGCCAGGGCGGCCAGGCTGGTGAGGAGAGGGAATCGCATGGACTCATCTTGTCAGCCGGCACGTGGGCGGCACAGCGGGTTGCACCTGGGCGGGGCGGCGCGCGCAATTCCATGTCGCTTCTGCGCAAGGCTGGTGCGGGGCCGTGGCGGCAGGGCCATGCGGGCTTGCGGACAAGCGACGCGCACTTGCCTGCAAGCGACCCTTGCGCCGAAACCCCATAGGCAAGTCTTCCGCCCCCTCCCTAACCTGAAAGACATCCGCCACCCACCCGCACAACCCGAGGCCTTCATGACCCCAACCCGCCACTTCACCCTGCACACGCTCGCGCATGCCGCGCTGCTCGCCGTCATCGCCCTGCCGGCACAGGCACAGCAAGAACAGAAGCTTGAACGCGTCGAGATCACCGGCTCCAGCATCAAGCGCGTGGACGCGGAGACCGCGTTGCCGGTGCAGACCATCAAGCGCGAGGACATCGCCAAGGCCGGCGTGACGACGGCGGCCGAGCTGCTGAAGAACATCAGCGCCGCCACGGCCAACCTGGGCGACGGCGCCTCCATTACTGACAACACCGGCGGCCAGCGCGGCTTCAACGGCGCCAACCTGCGCGGCATCGGCGTGAGCAGCACGCTGGTGCTGCTCAACGGCCGCCGCCTGGCCAATTTCGCCTCGCCCGGCGACTCGGCCGGCGTGGACCTGAACAGCATCCCGGCCGGTGCCATCCAGCGCGTCGAGGTGCTGAAGGACGGCGCCTCGGCCATCTACGGCACCGATGCTATCGGCGGCGTCATCAACTTCATCACCCGCCAGGACTACACTGGCCTGGACGTTTCGGGCTCGTATTTCGGCACCGACGAAGGCGGCGCCGGCAAAAAGACCTTCACGGTCAGCGGCGGCGTCGGCGAGATCGCCAAAGACGGCTACAACATCTTCGCGACCCTGGACGTGCAGCGCCTGGACGCCTTGCGCTCCACCCAGCGCAAGTTCATCCAGGAACGCCCGCTGGCCCAGACCATCCCCTTCTATCTGTCGACCCGTCCCTACCCGGGCAATATCCGCCTGTCGAGCAACTCGACGACGCGCGCCGCCCAGCTCGCCGCCATCAACGCCGCCGGCTACGCCATCAACGGCAAGCCCTACAGCCAGCGCACCATCAACCTGTACGCGCCGGCCTGCAACCCGCCGGCTTCCGTCTACGCGCCGACCCAGATCGGCAGCGAAGCCTGCGGCTATGACTACATGGCCGATACGGAGATCTATCCCAAGGCCGACAAGACCTCCTTCCTGAGCCGTGGCGTCGTCGACGTCGGCGGCGGCCACCAGCTCTTCGCCGAGGCCCTGCTGGCCCGCGCCGAGACCACTTATGTTCTGTCGCCCAACCCGACGGGCCTGTCGGGCATCAGCTGGTCGGCCGTCAATCCCTTCCTGCCCAAGCCGGTGAACGACAGCCGCACAGTGGAAGTACGCTTCCGCGCCACCGAGCTGGGCAATCGCACCAACCAGGTCACTAGCGACGCCAACCGCATCGTCGCCGGCGCCAAGGGCACGCTTTTGGGCGACTGGGACTACTCGGCCGCCGCCAGCTATGCCCAGAACAAGGTCACCGACCGCTACGTCAACGGCTACTTCAAGTTCAATGAGCTGCTGGCCGCCGTCAAGGCCGGCCAGATCAACCCCTTCGGCCCGTCGCCGGCATCCAGCCAGTCGCTGATCCAGTCGCTGCGCGTCGACGACGAGGCCCGCAAGGGCGAGGGTGCCACTTCGGGCATCGATTTCAAGGTCACCGGCACCTTGGCCCAGCTCGAGGGCGGCGACCTCGGCGTCGCCCTGGGCGCAGAGCTGCGCCGCGAGACGCAGAAGTTCACGCCCTCGGCCCTGCTGGTCAGCAACAACATCGGCGGCGACCGTGACAGCAGCGGCACGGCCGCGCCGCTGACGGCCACCAGCTATGGCCGCAACATCGAGAGCGCGTACGCCGAGCTGAACGCACCGGTCACCAAGCAGCTGGAGATCCAGGCCGCGCTGCGCTACGACCACTACCAAAACGTCGGCAGCACCGTGAACCCCAAGCTGGGCCTGCGCTACCAGCCCAGCAAGGAGCTGGTGCTGCGCAGCTCCGTCGGCACGGGCTTCCGCGCGCCCTCTTTTAGCGAGCTCTACCGCCCCACCAGCTACGGCACCAGCCCGGCCTTCCTCTACGACAAGGTCTACGGCGACTTCGACCAGTACCCCACGCAGAAGATCTCCAACCCCGACCTCAAGCCCGAAAAGAGCAAGCAGTTCTCCGCCGGCGTAGTGTTCGAGCCGGTCAAGGACGGCACGGTCAGCCTGGACTACTGGCGCATCACCAAGACCGACGTCATCAGCGACCTGTCGGGCCAGATCATCCTGCAGAACCCCGACCGCTACGCCAAGTACATCCTGCGTGACGCCGACGACTACCCGACGCTGATCCTGAAGAAGGAGAACCAGGGCGGGCTCAAGACCTCGGGTCTGGACATCGACGCGCGCTGGCGCTCGGCCGCCAGCGACATCGGCCGCTTCGGTGTGAACTTCAGCGGCACCTACGTCATTGAGTACAAGCGCCAATTCGGCCAGCAGGAGGGCTTCATCGAGAACGCCGGCAAATTCCTGCAGGACCAGGTCATCCAGCGCTGGCGCCACCGCCTGTCGGCCGACTGGGACTTCGGCCCGCTGTCGCTCACGCTGGGCAACAGCTTCTTCTCCAGCTACACCGACGACAACAACCTGCCGGACGTGACGGAGCGCAAGGTCAAGGCCTATTCACTGTGGGACATGAGCGGCAGCTACAAGTTCAACAAGCAGTTCAGCGTGCGCGCCGGCATCCAGAACCTGGCCAACACCGCGCCGCCTTACTCGCAGCAGGGCTACTACTTCCTGTCGACCTTCGACCCGACCTACACCGACCCACGCGGCCGCAGCTACTACGTCAGCTTCAACTGGCAGCTACGCTGACCCTCTCGGTCAAGCTCCCAGGCCCCGTGTGGACCTGGAGCCAGCCAGCGAAGTCGGTGGACGGCATCGGGCGTGAAATGAAATAGCCCTGGGCGATGTCGCAGCCCATGCCGGCCAACTGGTCCCAGTCGGCCTGGGTCTCGACGCCTTCGGCGATGGTGCGGCGACCCAGGTCATGCGCCAGATCGATGGTCGAGCGGACGATGACAGCGGAGTCCTTGCTGCGCGCCATGTCGCGGACGAAGGACTGGTCGATCTTGATGCAGTCCACCGGCAGGCGCTGCAGATAGCTCAGCGACGAGTAGCCCGTGCCGAAATCGTCGATGTGCAGCGGGATGCCCAGACCGCGCAAACCGTGCAGCACGCCGAGCGCGAATTCAGCGTCATCCATGACGGTGCTTTCGGTGATCTCCAGTTCCAGCAGGCCGGGTGCCGTCTGGAATCGCGCCAGTTGCTGGCTGAGGTGCTCTAGCAAGCCATCGTCACGAAGGTTGCGGGCGGATAGATTGACCGCGATGGGCAATGCGCGCACCGCACGCGCCAAGTCGCGGCTCAGCCTCAGCACCGACTCCAGCATCCATTCGGTCAGCGGCTTGATCAGGCCCGTGTGCTCGGCCAGCTCGATGAACTCCCCCGGTGGCACCAGGCCCCGCTGCGGGTGCTGCCAGCGCACCAGCGCCTCGGCGCCGCAGACGTGGTCGCTGCGCATGTCCACCTGGGGCTGCAGATAAACACGCAACTGGTTGCCGTCGATGGCCCGCTTGAGTTCCGAAGCCAGACTGAGGCGGATGGGCTGCTCGCGGTGGCGCTGGGCATCAAAGAAGCAGTGCTTGGCACCGCGGCTGCGGGCCTGGTGCAGGGCGATGTCCATGTGGCGGAAGACATCGTGCGTCGTCGCGCCATGCTCGGGGAAGAGCACGATGCCGATCTTGAAGGACACGTCGAGAGGGATGTCGGCGATGTCGAAAGGCAGGGCCAGGCGTTCGTCCAGTTGCTGGGCCACCACGGCGGCCGCCTGCCGGTCGCCTCCTGGAATCAGGATGGCGAACTCGTCGCCGCGTAGCCGCGCGACCAGAGCCTGTTGCGGCGCTGCTGCGCGCAGCCGCAAGGCGAACTCGCGCAGCATCGTGTCGCCGTGGGCAAAGCCGAGCGCATCGTTAACCTCCCTGAGCCTGTCGATGTTGATCTGCAACGCGGCGAACGGCCATCCCTCGTGCTCGCCGCGGCTCACGGCCCCATCCAGCGCGGCCGCGAACGCCGCCTGGTTGGGCAGGCTGGTCAGCGCGTCGTAGTGCGCCAGCTGGTGCAAGGCGGCGCGTGCCTTCTCCTGCTCGGCACGGGCGCGTAGCGTCGCGATGCCGAAGACCAGGTCGTCTGCAGACTCGGTTAGCAGCGTGACCTGATCGTCATCGAATGTGCCGGGTTCGGTGTCATAGATTGCCAACGCACCGATGAGTTCGTCGCCGACGCTGAGCGGGCAACCGAGCGCGGAACGATGCCCCGCCAGAAGCTGACGGCAGACGGCGTAGCCCGGATTGCTGCCCATGTCGGCCACGACCTGGGTGCAGCCTGTTCGTGCCGCCAGGCCGGCGACGCCGGCGCCGAACTTGCCGTCGGCTGAACTCACATTGAGCAGGCGCAGCGCTTCCAGTCCACCTGGATACCCATGTTCCGCCATGGGCAGCAGCTCGCCCGACGCGTCTGCGGCGCAGTACCAGACGACGGCCATTCTATAGCCGCCGGTCGTGACGATGGCCTGGCACATGCTGCGCAGCAGCTCGGCTTCGTCGCGGGCGCGGAGCATGGCGCGGTTGCCGGCGCTGAGGGTGCGCAGCGCACGACTGACGCGCTCCAGGTCTCGCACCTGCTGGGCCAGTTCCCCGTTGAGGGCGTGGATGCGAGCCTCGGCCTGCTTGCGCTCGGTGATGTCCGTGCCCATCACGTAGTAGCCTACGACACTCCCTGCAGCGTCACGCTGGGGCACGTAGTTGATGACTTGCCACACGTCCGGGAAGGGTTCCCAGTCGTAGGTCTGGGCCTCGCCTTGCAGCACCCGAGCAATCAGTGGCGAGGCAACCGCGTAGCGGGCCTCTCCCAGGATTTCAGCAACCGTGCATCTGACGATGTCGGCGCGCTCTGGCGCAAAGCGCTCGCGGTACTGCTGGTTGGCGTAGACGTAGCGCTGGTCTGCGTCCACATAGGCTATCAGGGCTGGCACATGGCTGGTGACGCTGCGCAGGTGGGCTTCGCTCTCTAACAGCAGGGCCGTTCGTTCTTCCACGCGCTTGGCCAGCCACTCGTTCTGCGCCTCGATGCTGCGCTGGGCCTGGCGTTCCAGCGTTACGTCGCGGAACACCAGCACGGCGCCGCGCAATCGGCCGGCCAGATCGCGCTTGGGTGTGGCACTGACGGCGATGGGCAGGCGGTGGCCGTCGCGGGCCAGCATGGCGACGCCGTGTTCGCGGGCCTGGATCTCGCCATTGCGCAGCACGATGGCCAGCGGGCTGGCAGCAAGCGGCCCGCCCTCCTCCTCGACAAGGCGCAGCACTTCCTCGGCATGTCGTCCCAGGGCCTCGGTCGCGGGCCAGCCGGTAAGCCGCTCGGCCACCGGGTTCATGCGCGTGATATGGCCGGCGACGTCGGTGGCCATCACGCCTTCTCCAATGGAGCGCAGCGTGATTTGGAGGCGTTCCTCGCTGTCCTCCAGCTGGCGGCGGCTGCATTCGGCGGCGCGCCACTGGCGCCGCACCAGCCAATAGGTTGCGACGAGCTGCGCCGCCAGCAGCGACGCCGCCAGTGCGCCGGCCAGGCGCATCAGGTGACCGGTCCGTTCGCGTTCGGCGCCATGCCGCTCCTGGCTCAGGCGCTCGCCCTGCTCCATCGCATCCAGCAGCCGATGGGTGCGCGTACGGGTTTCCTTCAGTGGAGCCGACAGCACGAACTCGCTGGCCGCTGCCTGGCCCTGGGATTTGCGCAGGGCCACGATCTGCCTGGACAAGGCGACGCGCTGGTCGATGACCGCGCGCAGCTCTTCCCAGCGAGCCTGCTGGGTTGGGTTGCCAGCCGTCAGCTGGTGCACGAGTTTGAGTGCGGCTTCCCGCCGCAATATCGCCGTGTCCCGCTCGGCCAGGTATTGCTCATCGCCCGAAACGCGATAGCCCTGGGTGCTGAGTTCGACCTGCAAAGTCGCAGCACGTGCCTGTGCCAGCGCCTGCAACTGTTTCTGTGTCTTCTCGACCTGCTGCACCGCCTCGGCCACGTGGCCCGCCAGGCTCCAGGTGATGCCGCAGAGCAGCATGACGACGAGCATCGCCGTGCCGAAGGCCGTCAGGACCTTGGTTTCGAAGCTGGAGCGCAGCCGCACCGCGTTGACCTCCTGGAAAGCAGGCGGCGAGTGGGCATGCGCCGTCCAGCCCGCGTTCATTGGCGCTCTAACGGCGCCATCGGCGTGACGTTACGTCACAGTCTGCCGACTGGTCCACTCCGTCGACTTGATTTGGATCAACTGCCGCGCACGGACGGGCGCGCAACTCAGGCCACGTTGCCGGTAGCGCGCCCGCCGTCGATCAGGCGTCTCAGCCAAGGCATCAGCCCGAATATCACGGCACCGGTGACCAGGCTGCCGACGGCCAGCTGGGTGAACAGGGCCGCGTACTGCGGATTGGTCGTCAGCGGCGAGCCGTCGACCGGCTGGGACACCACGCCCGAGAAGTCACCGGCGAAGAGGGACGCCAGGCCCGTGACCAGCATCCAGCTTCCCATCATGATGCCCTGGTACTGGCGCGGCGCCAGGCGGCCGATCATGGCGTAGCCGATGGGCGAGATCAGCAGCTCCCCCACGCTCTGCAGCACATAGCTAAGGAAGAGCCAGAAGAAATCCGACTTGCCTGAGCCGTCGGCGAAGTGGATGCCAATGGGCAAGACGAGAAAGCCCAGGCCCATCAGCACCAGCGAGGCCGAGAACTGCATCGGGATGTCTACCGGCCAGCCGCGCGCGCGCCAGCGGGCGAATAGCCAGGCCAGCAGGGGCCCGCCGATGGCGATGGTGAAGGCGTTGATGTTCTGCACCCACTGCGGCGCTACCGGCACGCCCCAGACATTCATTAGCACATTGCCCACCGCATAGAGCTGCAGGCCGTTGGGCGCCATCTGGTAGAGCGACCAGAACACCAGGGAGCCGGCGGTCAGCACCAGATAGGCCTGCATGCGCTGCTTCTCGTCCCGCACCGGATGGCGCAGCGTCATGACAACAAGGACGATGGCCACGACGGCGCAGAAGGCCTTCATACCGATGGAGGTGTCCCCGGGCTTCTTCAACAGCCAGACCAGCACGGGCACAAGACCCACCAGCACGGCGCAGCCGATGGCGAAGCGGCCCCAGAAGTCGACACCGCGGCGCTGCACGAGAGGCGTGCTCCGGTCGGCCAAGGTGCGCCAGAAGATCAGCGCCACAACGATGGCGCCGGCATTGCCCAGGGTGGCGAACCAGAACAGCGATGAATAGTCTTCGCTGAGCTGGAACACGCCCGAGACGGTGAAGCCGATGAAGAAGCCGACATTCATGCCGGCGTAGTTCCACAGGAAGGCGGCTTCGCGGCGGTTGTCCTCCGGCGCAAAACGCTGCGTCAGCATCATGTTCACGCAGGTCACGTTCAGGCCGCAGCCGGTCAGGAATAGCGCCATGCCCCAGTAGAGGCCCTCCAGGCTGCCGCCGGCGACGCTGGCGCAGCCCAGCACCTGCAGCAGCATGCCGCCGACGAAGAGGTTGCGGTTGCTGAGGAAACGCCCTCCCAGGTAGCCGCCGAACAGGTGCAGGCCGTAGTTGAAGGCGCCGAACACGCCGGTGATCAGCGCGGCCTGCTCGCTCGTGAAGCCGTGGTGGCGCGTCGTGTACAGCGTCAGCGTGAACTGCAGGACGGCGAAGCCCAGGGTGGAGAAGATCTGGATCAGGAAGAGGACGGCGGCGCCCTCGGGAATGCGGGCCGCCATTAGTTGGAGTCGGTTCATGGGGGCGGGATTGTCCTGGCGCGAAGCGAGGTTTCGTCTGGGTGTCATCCCGCGGACAGGGCGTGGCTGGCCTGCCGCATAGGATGTTTTCCCTCTGCCATGACCGCCGCTGCGATGCCCGCCTTTACGAAAATTTTCGTCGCCAACCGGGGCGAAGTTGCGCTGCGTGTCTTGCGAGCGCTGCAGGACCTTGGCATCGGGGGCGTCGCCGTGCACGCGGCGGATGATTCGCCGCCCTCACTGGCGGACGAGGTGGTCGCGCTGCCGGGCAGCGGGCCGGCGGCCTATCTGGATGTCGAGGGGCTGGTCGTCGCCGCCAAGAGCACCGGCTGCGACGCCGTCCACCCGGGCTATGGTTTTCTCAGTGAGCGGGCCGATTTCGCGCGTGCCTGCGCGGCGGCGGGCCTGGTCTTCATCGGCGCGACGCCTGAACAGCTCGAACTCTCTGGCGACAAGGCCCGCACCCGTGCACTGGCCCGGCAATGCGGCGTGCCGGTGCTGGTCGGCAGCGAGGGGGCGCTTTCGCTGGAACAGGCCCAGGCCTTCTTCGCCGCGCAGGGCGGGGATGGCGTGATGTTGAAGGCCATCGCCGGCGGTGGCGGCCGCGGCATGCGTGCCGTGATGCGGGCCGAAGACCTGCCCGCTGCCTACGAGCGCTGCCGCTCGGAAGCGCGTGGTGCCTTCGGCGTCGACGGTGTCTACGCCGAGCGCCTGATGCGTGGCGCGCGGCATATCGAGATCCAGGTGGTGGGCGACGGCCGCGGAGTATTGGCCCTGGGCGAGCGCGACTGCACGTTGCAGCGGCGCTTCCAGAAGCTGGTCGAGATGGCGCCCAGCCCGGTGCTGGACGAGGCCATGCGCCAGCGCCTGACCGACGCGGCTCTGCGCATGGCCCGCGCTGTGGGCCATCGAGGCCTGGGCACCTTCGAGTTCCTGGTGGCGCACGATGAATTCGCCTTCATAGAGACCAACCTGCGCCTGCAGGTCGAGCACACCATCACCGAGGAAGTCACCGGCCTGGATCTCGTGCAATTGCAGATCCAGCTCGCCGCGGGGCGCAGCCTGGCCGACCTGGGTCTGACCACCGCCCCACGGCCTCATGGCTTTGCCATCCAGTGGCGCATCAATGCCGAAGCCTTGAGCGGCCGGCTGGAGCGTTTCCACTTGCCGACCGGCCCCGGCGTGCGCGTCGACACGCATGCGGTCGCGGGCACAGTGCCCTCGCCCAGCTACGACAGCCTTCTCGCCAAGCTCGTCGTGCGCGGCCCTTGCTTCGAGGATGCGCTCAGGCGCTCGCAGCGGGCACTGGCGGAATGCCGAATCGAAGGCATGGCGACGAACCTGGGTTTGCTGCGCCGGCTCGCCGCCCGGCCCGAGCTGGCAGGCACGGCACTGCACACGGGCTGGCTCGAGGAACATCTGGCCGATCTACTGCCCGTGGCGGCACCTGCGGATCCGCATGCCGTTGTCACGACCACGCCCGGTCGCCTGCTTCAGTTCAGCGTCGCCTTGGGTGACCGTGTCGCCGCGGGTGCCGAACTGGCCATCGTCGAGGCGATGAAGATGGAACACGTGATCGTGGCGCTTCGCGCGGGCCGAGTCGCCGCGTTCAGCGTGGCGGTGGGCGCCATCGTCCAGGCCGGCCAGAGCCTGGTGCTGCTGGACCCTGACGACGAAGCCTCCGCGGCCACCGACGCAGGCGGGGCGGTGAGCGACTCCGAGCGCATCCGGCCCGATCTGCAACGCCTCATCGACCGCAGCGCCTTCACGCTGGATACGGCCCGCCCCGCTGCCATCGCCAAACGCCATGCCCAGGGCCTGCGCAGCGCGCGCGAGAACATCGCCGACCTCTGCGACCCTGGCTCCTTCATCGAATACGGCGCCCTGGCCGTCGCCGCCCAGTCGCGCCGCCGCACGCCCGAAGACCTGATCGCCAACACGCCGGCCGACGGCATCGTGACCGGCATCGGCGCGGTCAACCGCCGCGACTTCGGCGAGGAGAAATCGCGCACCGTCGTGATGGCCTATGACGCCACCGTGCTGGCCGGCACCCAGGGCGTGCGCAACCATGCCAAGACTGACCGCGTGCTGGGCATCGCGGCTGAGCAGCGGCTGCCCCTGGTGCTGTTTGCCGAGGGCGGCGGCGGCCGGCCAGGCGATACCGACATGCCCGTCGTCGCCGGCCTGCATGTGACGACGTTTGCCAGCCATGCGGCACTCTCCGGCCGCGTGCCAGTCGTCGGCATCGCGGCGGGGCGCTGCTTTGCCGGCAATGCGGCGCTGCTCGGCTGCAGCGACGTCATCATCGCCACGCGCAGCAGCAATATCGGCATGGGCGGCCCGGCCATGGTGGAGGGCGGCGGCCTGGGCGTCTTCAGGCCCGAGCAGATCGGCCCGGCGGCGGTCCAGCATGCCAATGGTGTCATCGACGTGCTGGTGGACGACGAGGCCGGTGCGGTCGACGCGGCGAAGCACTACCTGTCCTTCTTCCAGGGGCGCATGCCGCAGTGGACGGCACCCGACGCACGCGCGCTGCGCCACGTCGTGCCCGAGAACCGGCTGCGCGTCTACGACAGCCGGACTGTGTTTGCGGCGCTGTTCGACGAAGGTAGCGTTCTGGCTCTGCGCACAGGCTTTGGCGGCGGCGTCCACACCGCCCTGGCCCGAATCGAGGGCCGGCCAGTCGGCGTGCTGGCCAGCAACCCGCTGCACCTGGGCGGCGCCATCGATGCCGACGCGGCCGATAAGGCCGCGCGCTTCATGCAGCTGTGCAATGCCCATGGCTTGCCCTTGGTCAGCTTGATCGACACGCCGGGCTTCATGGTCGGGCCCGACATCGAGGCCCGGGCCCAGGCGCGCCATGTGAGCCGCCTCTTCGTCACGGCCGGCGCCCTGCGCGTGCCCTTCTTTGCCGTCGTGCTGCGCAAGAGCTATGGCCTGGGCGCGATGGCCCTCGCCGCGGGCGGCCTGCATCGCCCCGTGTTCACCATCGCCTGGCCGACGGGCGAGTTCGGCGCCATGGGCCTCGAGGGGGCCGTGCGTCTGGGTTTCCGCAAGGAGCTGGATGCGTTGCCGGCGGGACCGCAGCGCGAAGCCCTGTTCCAGCGCCTGGTGGCCCAGCAATACGCCAACGGTGAGGCCATCAACCTGGCGGCGACGCTGGAGATCGATGCGGTCATCGACCCCGCCGAGACGAGGGCCTGGCTGGCCCGCGGCCTGGCCTCGGCGATCATCCGGCCCTTGCCCAACCACCGCTTCGTGGACACCTGGTGATGACCGCCAAACTCGATCTCGTGCGCGCCTATCTGGCCGCCTATGCCGCCCGCGACCTTGCGGCCGTGGACCCGCTGTTCGCTGAAGGCATCACACTGCGCGACTGGAAGATCCGCGTCGTCGGCAAGGCCGCGGCCCTGGCCGAGACGCGCAAGAACTTCGAGTCCGTCCAGAGCCTGGCTATCGAAGTGCTGGCCGCCTACGAAAGTGAAGGCGGCGTGGCGGCCGAGTTGAAGATAGGTATCAACGGCAAGGACACGATCCACGTCGTCGACGTGTTCGACGTCGATACCGACAGCCGCATCGCGGCCATCCGGGCCTACATCGGACGCGGCGACGACTGAAGCATCAGCTCGGCATGGTGTCGTCCTCGCCGCCGCCGGGCGTGAAGCTCACGCCATGGGCCACGAGGTAGTCGCGGATCAGCCGCCTCACCACCTGGGAGGGCGTCACGTCCTGCTGGGCGCAGAGCGTCTCGAAAGCTTTTTTCTTGTTGGGATCGATCAGAACGGTCAGGCGTGCGGTTTTCTGTTCCATCGTCGCTCCTATGTGAATTAAATGATAATTGCAATCAAATACGAATCACATTAAATTGATGGCGTGACCCTCAGCTTTCTGCACCGCCTCACGGGCAAGCACCGCACACAGTCGGCCAACCGGCAGCTCGGCGCGGTGCTGGCCTTCGTGGCGGGGGCGGTCAATGCCGGCGGCTTTCTGGCGGTGCGGCGCTACACCTCGCACATGACGGGCGTGATCTCCGGCGTGGCCGACGACCTAGCCACGGGCGGCTTGGCGCTGGCCTTGGCTGGGCTGGCCTCGCTGCTGGCCTTCATCGCTGGGGCGGCCTGCACGGCCCTGCTCATCAACTGGGCACGGCGCCGCCAGATGCATGCCAAATACGCCCTGGCCCTGCTGCTGGAGGCCGGCTTGCTGCTGCTGTTCGGCCTGCTGGGGGCGCACCTCAGCACGCTGGCCCACCTGCTGGTGCCGACGGCCGTGCTGCTACTGTGCTTCATCATGGGGCTGCAGAACGCCATCGTGACCAAGATCTCGCAGGCCGAAATCCGCACCACCCATATGACGGGCGTGGTCACCGACCTCGGCATCGAGATCGGTCGGTTGCTCTACTGGAACCGCTCGACCGAGCCGGACTCGGTGCACTTCGTGCGAGCCAACCGCGACAAGCTGCGCATCCACAGCCTTGTGCTCGGCCTGTTCTTCGGCGGGGGCGTCATCGGCGCCCTGGCCTTCAAGCATTTCGGCTTCACGGCCACCCTGCCCATCGCGCTGCTGCTGGTGCTGATGGCCTCGCCACCCCTAATCGTCGACCTCCGGCGTGCTTGATCCCTCACCCATGCCCGATACCGCCGACGCCGACCTCTACATCAAGCCCTTCGTCTACGAAACCCTGGACAGCAAGGCCCTGCATTTCTCGATCTGCGAGATCCAGAGCCGCATGCGCATCGACTGCCCGCATGGGCTGGACCTGGCCTACACGCGCACGATGATGGCCTTTCTGTTGTTCGTGCCGCCGCCCGAGCGGTTGGCCATGATCGGGCTGGGTGGCGGCTCCCTGGTGAAGTTCTGCCACCGCCACCTGCCCGAGACCTGCATCGAGGTCGTCGAGATCAACCCCCACGTCATCGCGCTGCGTGACGAGTTCCGCGTGCCCCCCGATGACGGGCGCTTGCAGGTGCGCCGCGGCGATGGCGCCGATTTCGTCCGGCATGGCCGCAGCCAGCTGGACGTGCTGCTCGTGGACGGCTTCGACCACGAGGGGCAGCCCCCGGCCCTGTGCTCGCAGGCCTTCTACGACGATTCCCGCGACCTGCTGCGCGCCGACGGCATGCTGGTGGTCAATCTGCACACGGCCCATCCCGAGTTCGCTCTGCATGCCTCGCGCCTCGAGCGCGCCTTCGAAGGCGAGGTGCTCTTCGTCAGCGACAGCGAGTGCAGCAACACCATCGCCTTTGCGGGCCAGGGGCTGTCGACGGGCGAAGTTCGTCCCGGTGCGCTGCGCCGGCCGGGTTCACTCAAGCGCCAGGTGTGGGGTGAACTCCTGCCCGCGTTCGCCCATGTGGCAGACGTGCTCCAGCAGCGTCGGAGGGGCGAATAGGGCCCGCAGCGGCTATTCGGGTCAGCCGCCGGCACCCTTCAGCGCCGCGAGCGTGAACACATAGCTGTCCGCCGCCTTGGGCTGGTGGCAGGCCAGGCAGCGCGGCTGCTGCAGGGCCAGGCGGGGCGTGCCATCGGCGCTCCAGACGCCATAGTTCCAGTTGCCGTTGCGCAGCAGAGGCGGGATGGTGTCGCCCCAGCCGGCGCGGGTCTCCATGCCGACATAGGTCTTGACCGGGCCCGGCGTCCAGCGGCCATCCGTTCCGATCTGTGGCGCGTAGTTGACCGTCAGCAGGATGGAGCCCTCCGGCAGGGGCTTGCCGGCACGCGCGGCCTCGACGGCCAGCTTGTTGGCGTAGCGTAGCGTCAGCGTCTGGGTGCTCTCGTTCTGCTCGCGCTTGTATTCGACGAAGCCCTGCGGGAAGTCCTTGGGGAGGGTCATGGCCGACACGGTGGCCGCATGCGGCGCGGTGGCGGCGGCATCGGTCGGCGCGGGCGGCAGGCTGCTCCAGTAGGCGGACAGGGCCTTGATGTCGTCGGGACTCAATTGCGCGGCCATTGCGGCCATCAGGTCGTTCTTGCGCGTCCCGGCCTTGAAGGCCTCGAGCTGGCGGGCCAGATAGGTAGCCTTCTGGCCGGCGAGATTGGGAATGTCCGGCGCGATGCTGACGCCGGCCGCGCCATGGCAGGCCTGGCAGGTCGCGACCTTGGCCGGCGGCGCTTCGGCCAGCGTGGCGGAGCTGGCGAAAAGGGTGGCCAGCAGCAGGGGACGGTGCAGGAACATGGCGGGCTCCATGGCAGCGGAGCCGCCAGCTTAAGCCTTTGCGGGACGGAAGGAGCGATAGGCGCCGCGCCGCTCGGGCCGGCTCAGCACGAGCTGCCACAGCTGGCCCTGGCGCGAGCGGAAGAAGCCGGCGCAGCTCAGCAGGTAGTAGCGGAACATGCGCCGGAAGCCCTCGTCATAGCGCTCGGCCAGCTTCTGCCAGGCGGCCTCGAAGCGTTCGGCCCAGGCCATCAAGGTCCGGTCGTAGTCGGGACCGAAGTTGTGCCAGTCCTCGATGACGAAGCGGCCCTCCAGCGCACCGGCCAGTTCGACGGGCGAGGGCAGCTTGCCGTTGGGGAAGATGTAGCGCTCGATCCAGGGATCGGTGTGCGGCGCGCGGCGGTCCACGCCAATGCTGTGCAGCAGGAAGAGGCCATCGGGGGCGAGCAGGCGGCGCGCGGTGTCGAAATAGCTTGCGTAGTTCCTGAGCCCGACGTGCTCGAACATGCCGACCGACACGATCTTGTCGAAGCGGCCCTGCAGGGCTCGGTAGTCCTGCAGCAGCAGCGTGATGGGCAGGCCGGCGCAGCGCCTCTCGGCCAGGGTCAGCTGTTCCTTGCTGACGGTGATGCCGGTCACGCTCACGCCGTGGTGCTCGGCTGCGTAGCGCGCCAGGCCGCCCCAGCCGCAGCCGATGTCCAGCAGGGTTTCGCCGGGCCGCAGTTCCAGCTTGCGGCAGATCATGGCCAGCTTGTGCGCCTGGGCCTGCTCGAGGTCGTCGGCATGCTCCCAGTAGGCGCAGGAATAGATCATGCGCGAGTCCAGCATGGCTTCGAAGACGTCGTTGCCGGCGTCGTAGTGGCGCTCGCCGACCTGGTGGGCGCGCTCCACGCTCTGCAGGTTGAACAGGCGCTGGCGCAGGCTTTCCAGCAGCAGTCTCGGCTTGGCCGTGCCCGGGGCAGTGCGGTCGAGCTCGGCGCGGATGAGGCGCTCGAACATCATGTCCAGGCGCTCGCAGTCCCAGTCGCCGTCGACATAGGACTCGCCGGCGCCGAGCGACCATTGCGTCAGGATGCGCTGAAAGGCGCGGCCATCGTTGACGCGCATGTCCCAGGCGCGGCTGCCGTTGACCTGCACGTCGGCGCGCGCCAGCAGCTCGCGCAACACGGCCGGCGGCGTCGGCTGGGACTTGGGGCCCTGTGGCCGGGACAGCGTGGCTTGCTCCGAAGACATACGGCAACTGTTTCCAGCGATGCTTCAAGTTTGCCGCGGAGCGCCTTGTGCTGCAGTCCCCATTTGCAACGACCGTGTTGGGGGCAGGGTCCGCTAGGGGATGCCCCAGCCGAACGGGTCATCTGGACCGATGAGCAGCGTCGCCTCGGCGCTGATGAAGGCCTGGCCGCGGATGGTGGGCACGATGCCCGCCGCATCCATTTCGTACCAGGCCTCGAAGACGCTGCCGATGACGCTGGCCTGGCGCCACACCTCGCCCGGCGCCAGCTTGGCCGCAGCCGCCAGGCAGGCCAGCTTGGCGCTGGTGCCGGTGCCGCAGGGCGAGCGGTCGTACTGGCGGCCGGGGCAGAGCACGAAGCTGCGGGAGTCGGCCAGCGCCGGGTCGACGTCGACGAAGAGCTCGATGTGGTCGATCACCGCGCCGTCCATGCCGCGATGGCCTTGGGCATACAGGGCCTCGCCCAACGCCGTGGCGTAGTCGGTCAGTGCAGCCACGCGGTCAGGCGCCACGGCCTGGCCATGGTCGGCGCAAAGGAAGAACCAGTTGCCGCCCCAGGCGATGTCGCCGGTCACGGTCTGGCCCGTCGGCAACTCGACGCTGACGTCCGCGGCCAGGCGATAGGCCGGCACATTGCGCACGCTGACGCGGCCGTCGGCATGCAGGGTGGCGCGCACGTCGCCCACCGGTGTTTCGATGACGTGCTCGCCGGGCTGGATGCGGCCCAGGTGGGCCAGTGTCACGATGAGGCCAATGGTGCCGTGGCCGCACATGCCGAGGTAGCCTGCGTTGTTGAAGAAGATGACGCCGGCCGTGTGCGCCGGATCCTGCGGCGGGCAGAGCAGGGCGCCGACCAGCACCTCGCTGCCGCGCGGCTCCAGCAACGTGGCGCGGCGCCAGGCGTCGTGCTCGCGGGCCAGGCGTTGGCGGCGTTCGGCCATGGTGCCGGCCCCGAGGTCAGGGAAGCCGTCGATGACGACGCGCGTCGGCTCGCCACCAGTGTGGGAATCGATGATCTGGATGCGCTTCATGACAGGGCTGGCAGCGGCGGGGGGCACCATCATGGCGCAAGCCATGTATCGCGCCGGTTGCTCCTGTGAAGAAGCCTGAAGCCAGGTAAAGACTGGCGAAAACCACCCTGCTTTTTGAATTGATGGCCGGCGCTGCCGATACCCATGATGGGCCTCTTCCCACCCTTTCGACGAGGTGATACATGAGCTCGGTCAGCAGTTTGACGATCAGCAGCAATGTCTCGGTCTACACGCCGACGACGACCCAGGTGAGCGGCGCCACCGATCGCGACGGCGACGGTGATGGTCAGCGGGGCCACCGCGGCCATCGCGGTGGCCATGGCGGCGGTGGCATGGACAAGGAATTGATGGCGGCCTTCCAGAGCCTCGGGCTGACCCCAACCGCCTCGGCCAGCGCGTCCAGCGGCAGCAAGGCATCGGGAAGCGACGCGAGTGCTTCGAGCGACCAATACCAGTCGTCCGATGGCGTCTCGCGCTCGACGCTGCGCAAGGACATGCACGAGTTCATGCACCAGCTGTTCGAGGCTGCCCGCCAGGCCGAGAGCGGCGGCGCGGCCGAGCCCGGCAAGGGACGCTTTGCGCAGGGTTTGTCGGCCCTGCTGTCGGAGGTCAGTGCCGGCAATACGCCGAGCGGCCTGCAGGGCGCCTTCGACAAGCTCAAGTCCGATCTGGGCGTTTCTTCCGGCGCAACCGGTGACGCCACGCTGCAGGCCCTGCTCAGCAAGCTGCAGGGCAATTTGGGCTACGGCGGCACTTCCGCTGGCTCGACGACGGCCGGCGTCGGTACCACGCTCAGCACGGTCGCCTGAGGGCGGCGCTCAGAACGAGGCCCATTCCTCGCCGCTGCTGGCAACGGCAGCCGCTTGCGGCCGTGCCGTCTTGCGCGTCATTGCCGAAGCCTGGCGTGGCCCTGGTTTGGCGGCAGCAGGTGGGAGCACGGCCTGATCGAGCTTGAAGGTCGCCACCGTCTCCGCCAGCTGATGGGCCTGGGCGCGCAGGCTCTCGGCGGCCGCGGCGCTTTCCTCGACGAGGGCGGCGTTCTGCTGGGTGACCTGGTCGAGCTGGCTGACGGCCTCGCCGATCTGGACGATGCCCTTGCTCTGCTCGTTGCTGGCGGCGCTGATCTCGCTGATCAGGTCGGCCACGCGGCGCACCTGGCCGACAACCTCGTCCATGGTGCGGCCGGCCTGGCCGACCAGGGTGTTGCCGGCCTCGACGCGCTCGACGCTGGCGCCGATCAGCGACTTGATCTCGCGCGCCGCCTCGGCCGAACGCTGGGCCAGGGCGCGCACCTCGCCGGCCACGACGGCAAAGCCACGGCCCTGCTCGCCGGCGCGTGCGGCCTCCACGGCCGCGTTCAGCGCCAGGATGTTGGTCTGGAAGGCGATGCCGTCGATGGTGCCGATGATGTCGGCGATTTTCTTGGAGCTGCTGGTGATCTCCTCCATCGTGCCGACGACCTGGCCCATGACCTGGCCGCCGCTTTCGGCCACGCGCGCCGCGCTGTCGGCCAGTTGGGTGGCTTGGCGGGCGGTGTCGGTGTTGTGGTTGACGGTGGCGCTCAGCTCCTCCATCGACGCCGCCGTCTGCTGCAGATTGCTGGCCTGCGCCTCGGTGCGCTGGCTGAGGTCGGCATTGCCCTGCGCGATCTCGCCGCTGGCGGTGGCCACGCTGTCGGCATTGCCGCGCACCGCGCCGACGATGCCCACCAGGGCGTCGTTCATGCGCTGCAGCGCGACCAACAACTGGCCGGCCTCGTCCTTGCGGTAGGTGGCCAGGCTCAGGCGCAGGTCGCCTGCGGCTACAGCCTCGGCGGCGTCGACGGCCTGGCGGATGGGCGTGACGACCGAGCGCGTGATCAGCCGCGCGAATGCCGCGCCGACCATCGCCGCGATCGCCGCAGCAGTCAGCATGGCCACGGAGGCAAAGGCCACTTGCTCGTTGGCCTTCTGTGCGGAAGCGAGCATGAGGTCCTTCTGGAACTTGACCTGTGCGTCCAGGGCGGCGAAGTAGATGTGCTGCAGTTCCTGCGTCTCGGTCATCAGCAGGTCGCGCGCCGCGTCCTTCTCCCGCCGGGCAAGGTCGATCACGCGCTGGACTGAAGCGGTGTAGGGCGTGCGGGCTTCGGTGGTCTTTGCGAGCAGCCGGGCGCCCTCGGCGGAGGTGATCGCGGTCGTCAGCTGATTGAACAGCTCGCCGGTGCTCTTGCGGTTGGCGGCGATGGCCTCCAGTTCCTTCTGCACGGCGGCCTCATCGGACAGCAGCACGATATTTCGGGCCGCACGCGCGGTGAGGTTGACGTTGTCCTTGATCTGCTGCAGCCACTCGACCTTGACGGCGCGGTCATTGACCATCAGCGCCAGCTCGTCGTTGATGCTGTTCAATGCGCTGCGGGCATAGAGGGCCAGCAGCACGCTGAAGGCAATGGAGATCGTGAAGGCCAGGCCCAGGCGCTGGCCGATGCGCAGATTGCTGAGGAAGTTCATCTATTTCTCCCTTGTTGGCGGCTGCGTCGTAACGTCTCGACGCAGCGGCATCATGGCGCATGCCAACCCCATCTGGGGGGCTATGTACGATTCTTTTGATCTGACGCGGTCACAAACCTGCCTTCCCCGCCCGCCCCGGAGTTGGAGAGCCTCATGGCAATCGAGACGAATCTGAGCGACAAGGTGCTGGCCCTGGTGACGCTGCCGCCCGAGCCGGGCTGCCTGACCAGCCCGCGGCCGCGCGATGCGGCGGAGCGCGCCATCGACAGCGCCGCCGCCAAGGCCGGCCTGGCCGCCGGCACCCTGGCCTTGCCGCCCGGGCCGCTGGGCTGGGCCACCATCGCGCCGGAGATGCTGGCCGTCTGGCAGATCCAGCGCCAGCTCGTCGCCGACATTGCCGCCCTGTATGGCCGCAGCGCCCAACTCGGCCCGGCGCAGATGCTGTGGTGCCTGTTCCGCCACACCGCGGCCCAGGCGCTGCGAGATCTTGGCGTGCGGGTCGGCGAGCGCGTCATCGTGCGGCCGGCCGCCCAGGCCCTGCTGCAGCGCATGGCCGAGGCAGTCGGCGTGCATCTGGGCCAGAAGGCGGCGAGCCGTGCGCTGTCACGCTGGCTGCCCCTGGTTGGCGCGGCTGGAGTGGGCGCCTATGCCTGGTGGGACACGCGGCAGGTCGGGCGCGCGGCCGTGCGGCTGTTCGAGTCCGAGCAGGTGATCGAGAACGAGCCGGGCTAAGGGTCTGTTAACGCTACGGCAACGCGACCCGTTGCCGTTGCGGTAACACGCCCGTGCCTCGGCGACAACCCTGTGTAACTTCCGCATCCGGCCGTTTGATACTCGGCCGCATGCAACTGCCCGCCATCCTCGACATCGAAGCCTCGGGCTTTGGCCGCGGCAGCTATCCCATCGAGGTCGGCTTCTGCGGGAGCGATGGTGCGCTGTTCTGTGGCCTGATCGTGCCGGAGCCCGACTGGCGGCATTGGGACGCGGCTGCCGAGTCCCTGCACGGCATCAGTCGCGAGCTGCTGAGGCGCCATGGCCGGCCCGTGCGCTGGATGGCCGAGCAGCTCAACGCCCGCCTGGGCGGCCAGACCGTCTACTGCGATGGCTGGGGACAGGACTACCCCTGGCTCGCTCGGCTCTACGACGCCGCCGGCCTAGCCCAGGGCTTTCGCCTGGACGACCTGCGCAAGCTGCTCACCGAAGCCGAGGCGCCGCGCTGGCGAGGCGTCGTCGACATGGTGCGCCAACGCCAGCGCCTGACCCGCCACCGCGCCAGCAGCGACGCGCGCGTGCTGCAGCTCGCGCTCGGTGAAATAAAGAGCGGCGTTGCTGCTTGATGCTGGTGCCGCGCTTGCGCGCACCAGCCCCTCCAGCGGCGCCCCCTTGAGGGGGCCGCGGCTACGCCGCGGTAGGGGGTGGTCTAAATCACGCCGCCGCGCCAGCAGCCGCGGCCGGCACGCTTGGCCTCGTAGAGATGGGCGTCGGCCTGCGCCACGAGTTGCTCCAGGTCCACCGCAGCCGCGGCCGCGACGCAGTAGCCGATGCTGACGCCGATCTCCAGCTCCAGCTCGCCGATGTGATAGGGCGCGCTGATGACCTGCAGCAGCTTGGCCGACACGGCGGCGGCGGCGCTGGCCTCGTGGATCTGCGGCAGCAGCACGGCGAACTCGTCGCCACCCAGGCGAGCTGCCAGGTCGCCCGGGCGCAGGGCGTGGCTCAGGCGCAGGGCCACGGCCTTCAGCAGGGCGTCACCGGTGGGGTGGCCGTGCTGGTCGTTGACGGGCTTGAACTTGTCCAGGTCGAGGTAGAGCAGGGCCAGGCGCTCGTCACGCTGGTTGGCCAGTTGGCGGCGTGCGCCGTCCTCGAAGCCGGCGCGGTTGAGCAGCTGGGTCAGCGCGTCGGTCTCCGAGGCCAGGCGCAGCCGGGCCTCCTCGCGACGGGCATCGGTCACGTCGACCTCGATGGCGATCAGGCCCTCGATCTCGCCGCTCTGCACGCGCAGCGGCGCGTACTGCACGTCGAGGCGGCGGCTGTCGCGGTCATTGCCGTCGCTGATGTCCAGGCGATGGGTCTCGCCGGCCAGGGCGCTGGCGATCAGCGGCGCACGGCGTTCATGGGCCTGCGGCCCGAACAGCTCGGCGAGCGGCCGGCCCACCCAGTCCGGCAGCTCGACATGACGTTGGCGTGCGAAGGCGGCGTTGAAGAAGATGACGCGGCCCTGGGTGTCGCCGACCAGGAATTGGGCCCGTGCCGTGTGGGCGACGGCGAGCAGCATGGCCTCGCCGCGCTCGCGCTCGCGCTGGGCCTGCATCTGCTCCGACATGTCGCGCAGGATGACCGACACAGTTTCGATGCGACCGCGCAGGTCGCGGTGCATGATGATGAGGCAGTCCATCGGCACACGCGCGCCGCCCAGCTGCATGGTGACCCGCCCTCGCCAGTGGCCCTGGCGCATGGCCTCGGGCCGCACGAGCTCCTCGTAGAGTGCGAGTTGCTCGGCAGAGAAATAGTCAGAGACATGGGCGTTGTCGGCCGGCGCGTCGATGGCCATGCCCAGGCGCATGCGGGCGGCGGGGTTGAGGTAGGTCACGTCGCCCTGCTCGTTGGTCTGGCAGACGAAGTCTGGCGTCATGTCGAAGATGGCGGCCAGGGTCTTGCGCGCCTTCTCCTGCTCGCCGCGCTCGGTCACGTCCTCCACGGTGCCAGCCTGGCCGGCCACGCGGCCGTTTAAGAACAGCGGCGCCGTGCGCACGGAGATCCAGCGGATGCGGCCGTCGTCGCCGCGCTTCATCTTGCGCACCATGTCGATGGGCTCGCCGGTGGCCATGTGGTGTTTCCAGCGCTGGATCAGCATGTCGCGCTGCTCGGGTTGCACCAGCGTCGTCCAGCCCCATTCGATGTCCTCGCGCCTGAGGCCATGCACGCGCAGATAGCTGTCGTTGACGTAGACGATGCGGCCGGTGGCGTCGGTGCGGAACAGGCCCAGGGGCATGGCGTTGCTGGTGGCCTGCAGCGTGGCCTCGCGCAGCCGCGCGGCGCGCTGCAGCTGGCCCAGCCAGCGCGCCAGCAGCACCAGGCCCAGCGTGGCCAGCGCTGCGGCGGCCAGCACCAGGGTGCGCTGGCGCCAGAAGGGGAAGAGGGCGTCCTCTGCCGAGCCCGACAGCAACAGCTTGAGGCCGAAGTCCGGCAGTGTGATGAAGGCGCCGATGCGGGGTCGGCCATCGCTGGCCGCGCCGCTGCTGGCATAGAAGCCCTCGTCGCCGTTGAGATCGCGGCGCGCGATGGGGAATTGCTCGAAGAGGTTGCGGCCGACGAAGCCCGGCACCTCGGGGTGGCGGGCCAGGGCCAGGCCGTCGCCGCGCAGCATGACGAGGCTGGACGGCGGTACGGGGGCGAACAGGGTCTGGATGTCGTGCAGACGGTGCAGGTCGATGAGGGCCATGACGAGGACCTGCTCGTCCAGTGGACGCGACAGCCGCATCATCATTGGCAGGCGCAGCCGGCCGTCGTCCAGGCGACCGCCCAGGCGCAGCGGCAGGCCCAGGGCAACGCCTTCGGGGACGATGCCGGCGAACTGGTCGAAGGCGGCCGAGCCGGCGATGCTGGCATCGTCGTCCTCGGCCCCGGCGCGTAGCCGCCTGACCTTGCCCGTGGTCGACACCAGCACGATGTCGACCAGCTGGCGCGAGCCGGCGCGCACGCTGTCGGCGAACTGCAGCAGCGAGCCGTCGTTCAGCGGCTGGTCGCCGCGCCGCGCCAGCAGCCACAGGTCGACGACGCGCAGCGCGTTCTCGGCCTGGCGCAGCACGGGTTCGGTCTGCATGGCCACGGTGCGCACGCCGGTGGCGAGCTCCTGGCGCTGGAGGGCCATCAGCTCGCGCGGCCGCTCGACGACATACCAGCCTACCAGGGCCCAGATGGTCAGCACGACGGAGCCGAAGGCCAGGGCCGGCGCCAGCAGCAGGGCACGCTCACGCCAGCGGCGGCGGCGGGCCAGGGGCTGCGGCTCGGCGGGTGGGATGGCTTCGCTCATTGCGGGCGGGGGTTGCGGCTCATTTTGCGCCGCCAGGCCGCCGTGGGCGCTGAGTTTTGCCGATGCCGGCCAAGGCCGTGCCGCGCTTGCGGGCTGCAAGCTGTCGAAATCACGCGCCTGCAGACGAGGCGCACAGTTCCGCGTGAGCCACGCCGGGCGGCCAGGAGCACCGCACTCGCTCGACGCGAGGCGACCAGGTGCTCACGCCTTGGGCGCGTCGGCCGGCGACAAGGAATGCGCGACGAGCACCGGAGGGTCGATGCGGAAGCTGCCCGGCAGAGGCACCCAGTTCGGGCTGCTCCCCAGCAGCTTCTGGTTGCTGTAGCGAAGCTCCGCCTTGATGTTGGCGCTGCCCGCTTCCACGGCCACGATGTAGCCGTTGTCGATGGTCAGGCCGGCACTCTTGAACTGGGCGGCAATCTTGACGGCGAGGGCGTCGGTCACCGGGGCGACGGTCGCGGCGGCAACGGGGGTGAGGCCAAGCTCCACGAGGACCCTGACCTGCGCCTCGCTCGCGACTTCGTGCTCGCCGAGGAAGACATGCTGGGCCTGCTGCTTGCGGCGGCTCGTCTCTGCCGCCTCCTTCAGCTCGCTGGCCTTGGCCCAGGCCTGGGCGATGAGGCCCAGCACATTGGTGTCGAGCGAGGCCTCGACGACTTCCTCGGCCTTGCTGCTGATGAAACCGAGCAGGGACGGCGTCGCGCCTTTCAGGCCGGACAGGTTCATGTCCTTGGCGTCGGCCTTCTCCCGAACCGGCAACAGGTCATTGAGGGTCAGACGTTGCTCGTTCATGGCAGGGCTCCTTGTGGCACGCTCCGGACCTCGCGCAGCAGCGACTCGCCGCTCGGCCGGATGCTCGACCGCAGGGGTATCAGCTCTGCCCGGATGCTGAAGCGCGATGCTGGCGTCGAACCCTGCGGCGTGGCCTGGGCCTTCCAGTCGCCGAGCTCGACGTTCACGGCCAGCGGTTGGTGAACGGGTTTGGGCCACATCCAGCGCGCGGCCGCCCCACCCAGCAGCAGCGCCGCTGCGGCGGCCAGGCCACCCCATGGCCACAGCGGGGGGCCCGCGTTGTCGATGATGGTTTGAAGCCTCTGGACGGCGCCCTGCTTCTCGTCGAGGCTGGCTTTCAGCGCCTGGCTGGTCTGCTTCTGGCTGTCGGCGCCGGCATTGGCTGCATCCAGGCGCTTCTCCAAATCATGGGCGGAGGCCTGCAGCGTGCCGACCTGGGCCAGGGCTTCGTCCAGGCGCCTCTTCATCGACTGCAGCTCGGCCTCGACCTCCTTGAGGCGGTTCTGCGTCGTCTGCAAGTCCTCACCCTGCCGCCTGGCCGTGGCCTGGGCCTCTTCCAGCGACTTGCTCAGCGCGTCTTTCTCCTCGGTCAGCCGCTTGATGCGGCGCTCGTCGACGGCCCGAGTGGCTGCCGCCGCGACACCCGCGCCGATCGCGCCGGCGATCCATTTGTCGCCGCCATTGCCGTCGCCACCGTTGCCCCCGTCTGCATTTCCCCTGCGGCCGTTGGCAGGCGCTTGCTGCAGCGCCGCGTTTTCCCGCTCGAGCGCGGCGATCCTCTTCTGCAGCGCGGCCGTCTGAGGGGCGGGGCCGGCTTTCACATCCGCGCCCCAGCAGGGCGATGAACAGGCCCAGGCCGCCAGCAGGACCGCGCTTGCCAACGCATTTCTCATGCATGCCTCCCCGGAAGCTTTCGGACTTTAAGGCGGCGTGAAGAGACTGGCTTCCTCAATGCTGCGGAGCCCGGCGGGCGATGCCGGCAGCTGGCGCGACCCTATTGCGGGTCCGGCGTTTGCGCGGCGAACAGCCCGGCGTGTTGCTCTCTCAGCAGTTTCTTCTGCACCTTGCCCATGGCGTTGCGCGGGAGCTCAGCGGCGACCAGGATGCGCTTGGGTACCTTGAAGCCGGCGATGCGGGCCTTCAGCGCCTTGATGAGCGTTGCAGGGTCGGGCTGGCCGGAAGGCGTGATGACGGCGACCACGGCCTCGCCGAAGTCCGGGTGCGGCACGCCGATGACGGCCGATTCGCCCACGCCCGGCAGCTCGTTCAGGAAGCCCTCGATCTCGGCCGGGTAGACGTTGAAGCCGCCGCTGATGATGAGATCCTTGCTGCGGCCGATCAGCGTCAGATAGCCGTTGGCGGCCACACGGCCGACGTCGCCGGGCTTGAACCAGCCGTCGGCCGTGAACTCCTCGGCCGTCTTCTCCGGCATCTGCCAGTAGCCGCTGAAGACATTGGGCCCGCGCACCTGCACATGGCCGATCTCGTCCACCGCGCAGGGCCGGCCCGCGTCGTCGACGATACGCAGGCCCACGCCCGGCAGGGCCGGGCCGACGGTGCCGCCGAGGCGCTCACCGTCCTCGGGCCTGCAGGGGTTGGAGGACAACATCAGCGTTTCGCTCATGCCATAGCGCTCCAGGATGAGGTGGCCGGTGCGGGCCTGCCAGTCGCGCCAGGTCTCGATCAGCAAGGGCGCCGAGCCGCTGATGAAGAGGCGCATGTTGCGTGTCTCCAGCACCTTTTCTTGCAGCAGCCGCACGTACAGCGTCGGCACGCCCATGAAGACCGTGGCTTCGGGGATGCGGCGTGCAACCGCGCCGGCCTCGAACTTGTCGAACCACAGCATCTTGCTGCCGTTCAGCAGGGCGCCATGAGAGGCGACGAAGAGGCCGTGGACGTGGAAGATGGGCAGGGCATGCAGCAGCACGTCGTCGGGCCGCCAGTCCCAGTAGGTCTTCAGCGTCTGCGCGTTGCTGAGCAGATTGCCGTGGCTGAGCATGGCGCCCTTGCTGCGCCCCGTGGTGCCGCTGGTGTAGAGGATGGCGGCGAGGTCGCTGTCGGCGCGCTCGACCGGCTCATGGGCCAGTGGCATCTGCGCGGCGCGGTCCAGCAGGGTGCCGCTGCGGTCATCGTTCAGCGTGAAGACCCAGCGCACGCCCCGCTGGAAGGCCAGCTTGCTGACCCAGCCGAAGTGCTTGCCCGCGCAGACGACGGCACCCGGCGCCGCGTCGCCGATGAAGTGCTCCAGCTCGGCGGCGTGATAGGCCGGGTTCAGCGGCAGATAGACCAGGCCGGCGCGCAGCACGGCCAGGTAGAGCATCAGGGCCTCTACGCTCTTGTCCGTGTGCACGGCGATGCGGCTGCCCGGCGGCAGGTCCAGCTTGTGCAGCCAGTTGGCCAGCATGGCGCTGCCGTTGTCGAGGTCGCGCCAGCTGTAGAGCAGGCCGTCGTTGTCGATGGCGGTCGAGTCGAGATTGGCCGGGAAGCCGGCGCGCAGGGCAGCGTAGAGGTTCATGGGCCGCAGATTATCGAGACAGCAGCCCGGTCACGCGGCCCAGCAGCTCCTGCTTGGAGAAAGGCTTTTTGAGGCTGTCGCAGCGCGCCTCGTCGAGGAACTGGCGGGCGATGGGCGACAGGGTGTCTCCGGTGACGAAGAGCATGCGCCGCGCAAGCGCCGGCTGGCTGGCCCTGACCTCGCGCCACAGCTGGGCGCCGTCGATGTCGGGCATGTGCAGGTCGCTGACGATGGCGTCGAAGCGGGCCTCGGCCAGCATGGCCAGGGCCACGGCGCCGGACTCGGCCGTCGTGCCCTTGTAGCCGGCGCTGCCCAGCATCTCGCCGATCAGCTCGGCGATCTCGGCCTCGTCGCTGACCGGCAGCTGCAGGCAGAAGCAGGCGCCGCCGCCTTCGTCCTGCAGCTTCAGCTTGCGCCTGCAGCGTAAGGTGGAGCGGAGGTGATCAAGACGGTGAGAAACGTCGGCTACGTCTACGTTCCAGCCAGCTGAGCCGCTCGTCGCGGCCGTAGTGCCTCCCTTCGGGCCGAGCGCCGGGCGGCTCTGAGGCCGGCCCGTCCGGCTATGAGTTCGCGGCTCGATGCCGCGAACATCGCTGTCCCCTCGGGGGCTGAGGCCGGACACATGGCGCCCAGTGAGCGGCATGTGCCTGCCGAAGCGCTGCGGCTCAGGCCGCAGCGCGGTCCCGACCAGAATCGCCCGCGTTCAGCGCGGCGTTCTGGGCGAACGATCTCAGTTCGCCATCGGCAACTTCAACCAGCGCTGCAGCCTCGTGCGCAGCGCGACGAAGTCCAGCGGCTTGGTCAGGTGCTCGTCCATGCCGGCCTCGAGGCTGGCGGCGACGTCGGCGTCCAGGGCGTGGGCGGTCAGAGCCAGGATGGGGAAGGCGGGCAGCTTGCCCTCGCGCTGCTGGCTGCGGATGCGGCGGGCGCATTCCAGGCCGTCCATGCCGGGCATCTGGATGTCCATCAGCACCAGATCAGGGGCGGACTCGGCGCAGGCCGACAGGGCTTCGAGGCCGTTCTTGGCCAGGCGGGCCTGAACGCCCATCAGGGCCAGGAATTCCAGCGCGACGACCTGGTTGATGTGGTTGTCTTCAACGAGCAGGACCTGGGCTTGTCGTTGGCTCTTGGCGGAGCCACCTTCGTCGGGCTGCGGCGCGCCGACACCCGCGCCCCCAGTGGTGGCGTTCAGCCAGAACGGAACCAGCGCCTGCGCCGGCTCGTGCAACCTCGACATGTCCATCCCCAATTCCTTGTGTCAGCTCGTTCTTATCAGGCCCGTCCTGGGGCCGTGAGCCCATTGTTGCCTCAGCGGCTGCCGTGGCGCAACCGCTTGCCCCACGAATACGGTGCGAATTGGACCGCCCGTGTCGCCGGAATCGACCGCTTGTCGGCTGAGGGTGCTGACAGTTTTCGTCAACACGGCTACCTACACTGTCCGCCTTTGCCGTTTTACCCCCTTCCCATGACGTCTGAAGGTCTGATCCGTATCCGGGGTGCCCGCCAGCACAACCTCAAGAATCTCGACCTCGATCTGCGCACCGCCGAGCTGACCGTCGTCACCGGGCCGAGCGGCTCGGGCAAGTCCAGCCTGGTCTTCGACACCCTCTATGCCGAAGGCCAGCGCCGCTACGTGGAGACCTTCTCCGCCTATGCCCGCCAGTTCCTGGACCGCATGGACCGCCCGGCCGTCGACAAGGTGGACGGCGTGCCGCCGGCGATCGCCATCGACCAGACCAACCCGGTGCGTACCAGCCGCTCCACGGTCGGCACCATGACGGAGCTGAACGACCACTTGAAACTTCTTTACGCGCGCGCCGCGGAGCTTTTTGACCGCAAGACGGGCTTGCCCGTCAGGCATGACACGGCGCAGAGCATTTATGTGGAGCTGATGGCCCGTGGCGAGGCTGCCGGCGACCCCAGGATGGTGCTGAGCTTCCCGGTGGAACTGCCCGGCAACACGACCGCCGAGCAGGTGCAGCAGTGGCTGTCCGCCAGCGGCTTCACGCGGGTACAGGGGGAGCGCGAGGTCGAAGGCAAGAAAGTGCTGGACGTGGTGGCCGACCGCTTCCGCATCGGGGGCGCCGACAAGCAGCGTGCGATGGAAGCCATCGAGCTCTGTTTGAAGCGCGGCATGGGCCGGGTGAATGTTCACGTCGGTGACGATGGCGCCACACTCTGGCGGTTCAGCACCGGCCTGCACTGTCCCGAAAGCGACATCCGCTATGCCGATCCGCAGCCGACGCTGTTTTCCTTCAACTCGGCCTTCGGCGCCTGCGACAGCTGCCGCGGCTTCGGGCGCGTCATCGGCGTGGACCTCGGCCTCGTCATCCCTGACGAGCGCAAGACCCTGCGCAATGGCGCCATCAAGCCGATGCAGACGCCGGCCTGGAAGGACTGCCAGGACGATCTGCTGAAGTACGCCGGCGAGGCCGGCATCCCGCGCGACACACCGTGGAAGGAGCTAAGCCCGGCCCACCGCGAATGGGTCATCAACGGCACCCCCAACTGGAACGGCAACTGGAACAAGCAGTGGTACGGGGTCAAGCGCTTCTTCGACTACCTCGAGAGCAAGGCCTACAAGATGCACATCCGTGTGCTCTTGTCCAAATACCGCAGCTACACCGAATGCCCGGCCTGCCGCGGCGCGCGGCTCAAGACCGAGGCCCTGCTGTGGCGCGTGGGCAGCAAGGCGCTGGCCGATGCGGCGCTGCCGGCTGCAGAGCGCTTTCTGCCCGTCGGTGTGGACTGGTCGCGTGAGCAGCTGGAGGCGCTGCCGGGCCTGTCCCTGCACGACCTGATGCAGCTGCCCATCCAGAAGCTGCGCGACTTCGTCGACGCATTGCAACTGCCCAGCTCCATGCTGGACGAGGCGCTGAAGCTGTTGCTGGAAGAGATCCGCCACCGCAGCCGCTATCTCTGCGACGTCGGCCTCGGCTATCTGACGCTGGACCGCCAGAGCCGCACGCTGTCGGGCGGCGAGGTGCAGCGCATCAACTTGACTACGGCCTTGGGCACCTCCCTAGTCAACACGCTGTTCGTGCTGGACGAGCCCAGCATCGGCCTGCATCCGCGCGACATGGGCCGCATCGTGCAGGCCATGCAGCGGCTGCGCGATGCGGGCAACACCCTGGTCGTCGTCGAGCATGACCCGGCCGTCATGCTGGCCGCCGACCGCCTCATCGACATGGGCCCGGGGCCCGGCGAGCGCGGCGGCCAGATCGTGTTCGACGGCACGCCCGACAGCATCCGTGCGGCCGACACGCTGACCGGCGCCTATCTCGGCGCGCGCAAGCATGTCGGCATGGGGCTGAAGCGCCTGGTGGAAGAGAACACGCCGCGCCTCATCCTCGAAGGCGTGCGCGAGCACAACCTGAAGGACGTCAGCGTCGAGTTCCCGCTGCAGCGCATGGTGGTCGTCACCGGCGTGTCCGGCTCCGGCAAGAGCACGCTGATGCAGGACGTGCTCTACCCGGCCCTGGCCCGCCAGTTCGGCAAGGCCACCGAGACGCCCGGTGTCCACGAGCGCCTGCTGGGCGCCGATCATCTTGCCGACGCCGTTTTCGTCGACCAGTCGCCCATCGGCAAGACGGCCCGCTCCAACCCGGCCAGCTATGTCGGCGCCTTCGACGAGATCCGCAAGCTCTTTGCCGATGCGCCGCTGGCCCTGGAGCGCAGCTACACGGCCGGCATGTTCAGCTTCAACGCCGGCGACGGCCGCTGCCCGACCTGCGGCGGTTCGGGCTTCGAGCATGTGGAGATGCAGTTCTTGAGCGACGTCTATCTGCGCTGCCCCGACTGCGACGGCAAACGCTTCCGCGCCGAGATGCTGGACGTCAAGCTGTCGCTGAAGGAGCGCGACTTGAGCGTGTCCGACGTGCTGGAGCTGACCGTCGCCGAGGCCGTGAACCTCTTCAGCGAGTACCGCGCCGTCGTCGCCAAACTGCAGCCCATCGTCGACGTGGGCCTGGAGTATGTGAAGCTGGGCCAGCCGGTGCCGACTTTGTCCGGTGGTGAGGCCCAGCGCCTCAAGCTGGCCGGCTTCCTGGCCGAGGCGGCGAGCAACCCGCGCTTCGGCGTCGCCAAGAAGGGCACGCTGTTCCTGTTCGACGAGCCGACGACGGGCCTGCACTTCGATGACATCGCCAAGCTGATGCGCGCCCTGCGCAAGCTGCTGTCGGCCGGCCATTCGCTGATCCTCATAGAGCACAACCTCGACGTCATCCGGGCGGCCGACTGGCTGATCGACCTCGGCCCCGAAGGCGGCGAAGCGGGCGGTGAAGTTGTCTGCGTCGGCACGCCCGAGAGCGTGGCCCAGCACCCCAGTTCGCACACCGCCGCCGCCCTGCGCGACTACGCCCTGCACATGGACCGCCCAGCCGTGGCCGTGGAGGAGGGGCGTCCGCTGCAGAAGCTGATCAAGGCGCGCCGTCTGGCCGACGAGGCCATCCGCATCGTCAACGCCCGTGAGCACAACCTGAAGGGTGTCAACGTCGACATCCCGCGTGGCAAGTTCAATGTGGTGACCGGTGTGTCCGGTTCCGGCAAGTCCACGCTGGCCTTTGACATCTTGTTCAACGAAGGCCAGCGCCGCTATCTCGAATCGCTGAACGCCTATGCCCGCAGCATCGTGCAACCGGCCGGCCGGCCCGAGGTGGACGCGGTCTGGGGCATCCCGCCGACCGTGGCCATCGAGCAGCGCCTGTCGCGCGGCGGCCGCAAGAGCACGGTGGCGACGACGACCGAGGTCTGGCATTTTCTGCGCCTGCTCTATGTGAAGCTGGGCGTGCAGCACTGCGTCAACGACGGCGCACCGGTGCGGCCGCAGAGCGTCGAGAGCATCGCCGCCCAGCTGATGCGCGACTACCGCGGCCAGCATGTCGGCCTGCTCGCGCCCCTGGTGGTGAATCGCAAAGGCGTCTACACCGACCTGGCCAAATGGGCCAAGGGTCGCGGCCACACGCATCTGCGAGTGGATGGCGAATTCCTGCCCACCTCGCCCTGGCCGCGCATCGACCGCTTCAAGGAACACACCCTGGAGCTGCCGGTCGGCGACCTCGTCATCGAGCCGGAGCGCGAGGCCGAGCTGCGCGAGCTGCTGGCCAAGGCCCTGGATGCGGGCAAGGGCGTGCTGCACCTGCTCAGCCCCCTGGATGGCCTGAACCTGGAAGACGGCGGCACCGGCGCCGGTGTCGGCACGGTCAAGGTCTTCTCCACCAAGCGCGCCTGCCCGGTCTGCGGCACCAGCTATCCCGAGCTGGATCCGCGTCTCTTCTCCTACAACTCCAAGCATGGCTGGTGCACCAGCTGCGTCGGCACCGGCTTGTCGCTGACACGCGAACAGCGCAAGGCCCTGGACGACAGCGTGCAGGCCGACGACAACCGCGGCCGCGAGCAGAGCTTCCCGGCCGAGGAGGCCGAGGTCGAAGGCCTGACCGATGCACCTTGCCCCGACTGCCGCGGCACGCGGCTGAACGCGACGGCGCGCTCCGTCGAGTTCAACGACAAGGGCATTGGCGACGTCGCGGCCTGGAGCGTGGGCCAGGCGCGCGAATGGGTCGAAGGCCTGCATCTGCACGGCCGCGATGCCGACATCGCCCGCGACGTCGTCAGCGAGATCCTCGGCCGCCTCGAATTCCTCGAGGAAGTGGGCCTGGGCTATCTGACCCTGGACCGCGCCGCGCCGACGCTGTCGGGCGGGGAGGCCCAGCGCATCCGCCTGGCGGCCCAGCTCGGCAGCAATCTGCAGGGCGTCTGCTATGTGCTGGACGAGCCCACCATCGGCCTGCATCCGCGGGACAACCAGATCCTGCTCAAGGCGCTCGGCACTTTGGGCGACAAGGGCAACACCCTGGTCGTCGTCGAGCATGACGAGGACACCATCCGCCGCGCCGATCACATCATCGACATCGGCCCTGGCGCCGGCAAGCGCGGCGGCCGCGTCGTCGCGCAGGGCACGGCGGCCGAGCTGGCCGCGGTCGCGGATTCGACGACGGGCCGCATGCTGGCCCGTCCGCTGATTCACCCGCTGCAGGAGCGCCGTGTGGTGGACGCGGACGCGCCCAAGCTGACCGTGCTGAACGCGGCGCTGCACAACCTGCGGAGCGTCACCGTCGACGTGCCGCTGCAGCGCCTTGTCGGCGTTACGGGCGTGTCGGGGTCCGGCAAGTCCACGCTGGCGCGTGACGTGCTGCTGGCAAATATGGCCGTCGCCGTGCCTTTGAGGAAGGCGCCGGCGAAATGGGTGGGCTGCGACGGCATCGAAGGCCATGCCCAGGTCGACCGCGTGCTGGAGGTCGACCAGACCCCCATCGGCAAGACGCCGCGCTCCTGCCCGGCGACCTACATCGGCTTCTGGGACGCAATCCGCAAGCTGTTTGCCGAGACGCTGGAGTCCAAGGCCCGCGGCTATGCGCCGGGTCGCTTCAGCTTCAACACCGGCGAGGGCCGCTGCCCGGGGTGCGAAGGCCAGGGCATGAAGACCATCGAGATGAGCTTCCTGCCCGACGTGAAGGTGCCCTGCGACCAATGCCATGGCCAGCGCTTCAACCCGGAAACCCTGGGCGTCAGCTGGCGCGGCAAGAGCATTGGCGATGTTTTGGCCATGGAGGTCGACGAGGCCGTCGAGTTCTTCGCGTCCATGCCGTCCATCGCCCATCCGCTGCAGCTGCTCAAGGATGTCGGCCTGGGTTATCTGACCCTGGGCCAGCCTTCACCGACGCTGTCGGGTGGCGAGGCCCAGCGCATCAAACTTGTGTCGGAACTGGTCAAGGTGCGCGACGACGTCACGCGTCGCGGCCAGAAGGCACCGCATACCCTCTACGTGCTGGACGAGCCGACTGTGGGCCTGCACATGGCCGACGTCGAGAAGCTGATCCGCGTGCTGCACCGCCTGGTGGCGGGCGGGCATTCGGTCGTCGTCATCGAGCATGACCTGGACGTCATTGCCGAGTGCGACTGGGTGCTTGACCTGGGGCCGGAGGGCGGCGATGCGGGCGGGCGTGTTGTGATTGCCGGTACGCCGGAGCAGGTGGTGGCCAGCGGCAGTCACACGGGGGTGGCGTTGAGGCCGGTGCTAGGTCGCACGAGCCATGGTTGAAGTCCGGACCGTGACGAATGGAGTGCGCGGTCCCGCTTCCTAGAATGTGCGGCCCCCGATCCATGGGGGCTGTCAGGAGACCCCTTGAAGCCCGTGACCTTCGCTGCCGTCGGCAGCCTGGCCCTTGCCCTGGCCTTGTCGGCCGCCGCCCCGCTGCAGGCGCAGACCGCCCCCGCTGCCATTCCTTCACTCGAACAGATCTTCCGCGCCGAGCCCTATCGCGGCGAGAATGCCAAGGACGCCGCCTTCAGCCGCAGCGGCCGCTACCTGGCCTATCTGTGGAGCCCCTTCGGTGAGCCCGGCAGCGACCTCTGGGTGCATGACACCAAGACCGGCAAGACGGTGCGCGTGACCTCGCCCCAGGTCATGGCGGCCTTCGAGCCACCCGAGGACATGGAGCGCTTCGACAAGAAGCTCAAGCAGCGCAACGACGAATACGCCGAGCGGCAGGCCCGCGAGGTCGCCCAGCAGGCCTATCTGCGCGGCGAGCAGGTCGACCTGTCGCAGTGGGAGAACGCCCAGCTGGCTGTGCTGAAGAAGGGGCTGGCCGAGAAGAAGGCCAAGGACGAGGCACAGAAGGCCGCCGACAAGGCCGAGGCCGAAGCCGAGAAGCAGGCCTTGGCGGTGCTGGCCGCCAAGCGTGCCGGCAAGCCCGTTCCCGCTGCCACTCCCGCCTCCGCCGCCTCCTCGCCTGACAACAAGGACGACAACAAGGAAAAGGAGCTGTGGGAGCTGCGCGACGAGTTGAAGAAGAAGCTGGCGCGCGACAAGCTCAAGCCCGCCGACCTCTACCCCGGACCGGCCCAGTTCGCCTGGGCCCACAAGGCCGACGAACTGGTCTTCCAGTACCGCGGCGGACTGTATCGCTGGAAGCCCGAGGACAAGGCGCCGACGCCCCTGGTCGCCACCCAGCGCGAGCTGCGCCTGGTGGCCTACACCGGCGACGACGGCGGCGTGCTCTTCACCGACGACACCCGGGTGCTGCGCACCAGCTTCCGCCAGGCCGGCATCCAGGTCGTCAACCGCGAGCTCATCCACGATGACGGCGACGAGCAACAGAAGAAATACAAGATCGCCGAGACCTCCCTTAGCGAGGACGGCCGCTGGATGGCCCTGATCGCCAAGGCGCCGCCGAAAGGCGCCGACGACAAGCCCGCCCCGGCGGGCCGCCAGGTCGAGATCATGAATTACGGCGAGCGCTGGGCCACGGCCAAGAAGGTCAACCGCGAGGTGTCCGACGACAAGCGCAGCGAGAAGCCGCTGGCCCTCTACATCCGCCAGGTGCCCGCGGGCGATGCGCCTCCACGCAAGCAGCCCGAGCCGGTGTTCACCAACGCCGGTGGCGACGTCTGGTTCGAGATGAGCGACGTGGCCTGGGCCCGCGACGGCAGCCGCTATGCCTTCACCACCTGGGAGCGCGACAAGGAACTCTTGCGCGTCTACATCGGTGGCGCCAATGAAAGTGCCAAGCCGGAGATGGTTCTGGAGCGCCGCGGCGACGTCGGCCACGAGGTCGTCAACGTGCTCAAGCCGCGCTTCACGCCCGACGGCAAGACCCTGGTGCTGGCGCTGGACGAAGGCGGCTGGCGCCAGCCCTATGCCATCGACGTCGCCAGCAAGGCCCTGCGCCCGCTGCTCAAGGGCGAGTTCGAGGCCCATCAGATTTTCGGTTTCACGGCCGACAGCAAGGCCATGTTCGTGCTGGCCAACCAGGGTGATACGGCGGCCATGAATGTGCTGCGTGTCGACCTGGCCAGCGGTGCAACCCAGGCCCTGGGTGCGGCCGGCGAATTCCACCGCGGCGCGGCGTCGTCCGAGGACGGTCGCTGGGTGGCCGCCAACGCCGGCAACTGGGCCCAGCGCCCCGAGCTGAAGCTGTTGTCCGCCGACGGCAAAATGGCGCCGCGCACGCTGACCGACAGCAGCGACAAGGCCCTGGCCCAGCTCAAGCTGCTGCAGCCCGAGCGTTTCAACTACAGCAACCGCCACGGCGACCGCATCGAGGCCTATGTCTTCAAGCCCGCCGGCTGGAAGGCGACGGACAAGCGCCCGGCCATCGTCTATGTCTACGGCGGCCCGCTGAACGACCGCCACATCGTCGAGGTGGACAGCTTCCAGAACACCGCCTATCTGTTCGGCCAGTACATGGCCGCCAAGCATGGCTATGTGACCGTCGCCGTCGACCCGCGCGGCCACAGCAACTACGGCCGCAAGTTCTCCGACGCCAACTGGGAGCGCCCCGGCGAGCCCCAGGCAGAGGACCTGGAAGACCTCGCCAAGCTGCTGCCCGCGCAATACGGCGTGGACGCCGCCTGCATCGGCCTGAACGGCTGGAGCTTCGGTGGCTTCCAGACCCAGTACACGATGTACACGCGGCCCGACCTGTTTGCCGCCGGCATCGCCGGCGCCGGCCCGACGGAATGGGAGAACTACAACAGCTGGTACAGCGGCCGCACCATCGGCAAGGCGACTGATCGCACCAAGCCCGTGCTGCGCAAATACTCGCTGCTGCCGCTGGCCAAGGGCCTGAAGCACCCGCTGATGCTGGTGCACGGCATGCAGGACCCGAACGTGCTCTACCAGGACACAGTCAATGTCTACCGCGAGCTGCTGGACTCGGGCAAGGAGTCGCTCGTCGAGCTCTTCCTCGACCCGGACGGTGTGCATGCCCTGGGCGGCGTGGTCAAGCCCGCCGGCTGGCATCGCAAGTACGAGGCCTTCTGGTTGAACCACCTGGGCCGGGCCGTCCCCTGAGTGGCGGCCGGGCGGCCCGGCGCAACAGGCCCTAAGCTCTCGGCCATGGTGACTCCGCCCCCGCCGCCCGATGAAGACGCCCGCCTCGCCCGCCTGGCGGCGCTGGCCGTCATGGATACCGAACCCGAGCCGCTGTTCGACCACCTGACCGCCCTGGCCGCCCAGATCTGCGACACGCCCGTCGCCCTGCTGGGCCTGCTGGACGAGCGCCGCCAGTGGTTCAAGGCGGCCGTCGGCTTCGGCCGCAGCGAGACGCCGCGGACCCAGACCTTCTGTGCCCACACCCTGCTGGCCGACGGCCTGTTCGAGGTGCAGGACGCGTGCCTGGACGAACGCTTCGCCGGCCACCCCGACGTACTGGCCAGCCCGCCGCTGCGCTTCTATGCCGGCGTGCCCATCCGCCTGGACGACGGTAGCCATCCGGGCACGCTGTGCGTCGTCGACTTCAAGCCGCGCGAGCTCAGCGAGGCCCAGCGCGAGGCCCTGACCCGGCTGGCCAACGCGGCCGCCGAGGCGCTGATGATGCGCGAGCGTGCCCTGGGTCGGGCCGCCGCCGAGGATGCAGATCAGCCCTTTCGCGTGCTGGCCGAGACGGCGCCGCTGGGCATCTTCCGGGCCGACGCTGCGGGCCATTTCATCTTCACCAATCCGGACTGGCAGCGCATCTGCGGCCTGTCGGCCCCGGCCGCCCTCGGCGAGGGCTGGACCGCGACGCTGGCGACCGAGGACCGCAGCTCAGTGCTGGACCACTGGCAGCGCTGCGTCGCCCGGCGCCAGCCCTTTGAGATGCGCTACCGGCTGTGCCGCGGTGGCGACGGCCTGGGCGTGCGCCAGGTCTGGGCGCGCGCACGACCGCTGTTGGCGCCCGACGGCGGCCTGCGCGGCTATGTGGGCATCGTCGAGGACGTGACCGACCGCATCACCGCCGAGCGCGAGCTGCGCGACAGCAAGGCGCTGCTGGACCGCACCGGCCGCGTCGCCGGCATCGGCGGCTGGAGCCTGGACCTGCAGACCGAGGAAATCGTCTGGAGCGACCAGACCTGCCGCATCCACGACCGCGAGCCCGGCCATGTGCCCTCGCTGGAAGAGGCGATCAACTACTACAAGCCGGAGGCGCGCCCCGTCATCCAGGCTGCGGTGCGGCGCGGCATGCAGTATGGCGAGCCCTGGAGCCTGGAGCTGCCGCTGGAGACAGCCAAGGGACGCGAGATCTGGGTGCTGTCCCAGGGCCAGGTCGACTGGCAGGACGGCGTTCCGGTGCGGCTGGTGGGTGCCTTCCAGGACGTCACCGAGCACCACCGCGCCGCCGTCGAGCTGGAGCACAACCGCCAGCGCCTGCGGGCGCTCTACGAATCCACGCCGGCCCTGATGCACTCTGTGGATGCCGCCGGCCGCGTGCTCAGCGTGTCTGACCGCTGGCTGGAGCGCCTGGGCTACAAGCGCCAGCAGGTCATCGGTCGGGCCATGGACGATTTCATGACGCCCGAGTCCAGCAACCGGGTGCGCGAGGTCTACCGCCCGGCCATGTGGCGCGACGGCCATGTCAGCGATTGCCCGGTGCAGCTGATCTGCGCCGACGGCAGCCTGCGCGACGTGCTGGTATCGGCCGTGGCCGAGTACACCGCCGAGGGGCGGCCGCTGCGGGCACTGGCCCTGGTGGACGACATCACCGAGGACCTGCAGCGCCGCGCCGAGCTGGCCCAAGAGCAGCGCATGCGCCGCCAGACCGAGCGCCATGTGCAGGAACTTGACCAGCTGCTGCATGAGCGCTCGGAGATGCTGGACGTGCTGGCCCACGAGGTGCGCCAGCCGCTGAACAACGCCAGCGCGGCCCTGCAGAGTGCCGCCGCCAGCCTGGCCGGCCGCGGCGAGCGCCAGGCCCAGGAGAGGCTGACGCGCGCCCAGGCCGTGCTCGGCCAGGTGCTGGCTGGCGTCGACAACACGCTGGCGGCCGCCAGCCTGCTGGCCGGCGGCGGCCGCATCGCGCGCGAGGACACCGACATCGACACGCTGCTCGCCGTGACCATTGCCGACCTGCCGCGCGAGCAGCGCGACCGCGTCGTCATCCACCGCCACACCGCCACCCGCACGGCGCTGATGGACATGAGCCTGCTGCGCCTGGCCCTGCGCAACCTGCTGTCCAACGCGCTGAAGTACGCGCCCGGCGTCAGCCCGGTGACCCTGCACGTCATCGACTTCGACGAGCCGGCCGTGCTGCAGTTCGAGGTCGCCGACGCCGGCCCGGGCATCTCGCGCGAGCTGCTGCCGCGCCTCTTCACCCGGGGTGCACGCGGCAGCGGCGGCGCTGTGGCGGCCCATGGCCTGGGCCTGTACATCGTGCGCCGCGTCATGGACATGCATGGCGGCACGGCCGAGCTGTTGCGCACCGGCCCCCTAGGGACGGTCATGAGACTCTCCTTGCCCCAGGCGGACTAGACTGCGCCTCGCTCCTGAGAGGGCGCACGGCGGCGTGAGACAAGCAATGGCCTGGGAGGGCTCTGTATGTCGGCAGCGGGGTCGGAGGCGGCGGACAGCGACGATCAGCAGATCGAGGCGCTGCGCTATGCCATCGTTGCAAACAACATGCGCAGTGGCGTGGCCGCCGGCGTGTTGGCCGTCCCGCTCTTCCTGCTGGCCCTGAACGCCCATGGTGCCGTCAACTGGGCCTGGGTCTGGCCCTGGGTGGCCGTGCTGCTGGCGGTGCTGGCGAGCTACTACCTCATCGCACCGTTGCGCGAGCGCTGGCAGGCGCAGGGGCGGCTCGCGCGCTGGCGTTGGCTGCTGTTGGCCTACAACGCGGCCATTGGCACGGCCTGGGGTGTTTCCGGCGTTCTCTGCTTCGACCCCGATCCGGTCCGCCTGCTCGTGCTGCTGGTGCTGCAGGTGGGCATGATGCTCAGCGTCGTGCCGGCCAGCGCGGCGGTGCTGTCCGCGGCCTACGTCAACCTGCTGCCCTGCGCACTGCCCCTCATCGTGCGGGCCTTGATCGACGACGCGCCGATGGCCCGGGTGGCCGGGCTGGCGGTGTTGCTGATGCTGGGTTTCATGTTCTCCTATGGCCATGTGTTCTCGCGGACACTGCTGCAGTCCATCCGCATGCGCTTCGAGAACCGGCGGCTGAACGAGGCCCTGACCGAGCAGCGCGTGCGCGAGCGCACCGCGGTGCTGGAAGCTGCCAGCGCCCACAAGTCGGCCTTCCTGGCCACGGTCAGCCACGAGATCCGCACCCCGATGAACGCCATCATCGGCATGGGTGGGCTGTTGCTGGACACACCGCTGAATGACGAGCAGCGCGATTACGCAACCACGATCCGCGACAGCGGCGAGACGCTGCTGACCATCATCAACGACATCCTCGACTTTTCCAAGATCGAGGCCGGTCGCATGGACGTCGAGTCCCACCCCTTCGACCTCAGGGAATGCGTCGAATCGGCCCTGGACCTGGTGGCGCCGCGGGCGGCGGAAAAGCACCTGGACCTGGCCTACGAGCCCGAGGGCGAACTGCCCGCCGTGCTGCTGGGCGACGTGACGCGGCTGCGCCAGGTCTTGCTCAACCTGGTGTCCAACGCCGTCAAGTTCACCGAGTCGGGCGAGGTGGTGGTCGGTCTGAGGGCCGAGTCCGGCCTGCTCCATTTCGTCGTGCGCGACACCGGCATCGGCCTGAGCGAGGACGGGCTGGCGCGGCTGTTCCAGAGCTTCAGCCAGGCCGACAGCAGCACGACGCGCAAATACGGCGGCACCGGCCTGGGCCTGGCCATCAGCCGGCGCCTGGTCGAGCTGATGGGCGGCCGCATGTGGGCCGAGAGCGATGGCCCGGGCCAGGGCAGCCGCTTCCATTTCACGCTGCCGGCCACGGCCGCGGACACGGCGCCCGGCGCCCGGCGCGACCTCATCGGCACCCAGCCCGCGCTCAAGGGCCAGCGCATGCTGGTGGTCGACGACAACGCCACCAACCGGCGCATCCTGGCCCTGCAGGCCGCCAAATGGGGCATGGTGGTGCGCGACACCGAGTCGCCGCTGGAAGCCCTGCAGCTGGCCTTGTCCGAGCCCTTCGACGTCGCCGTGTTGGACATGCACATGCCCCAGATGGACGGCGTGAGCCTGGCAGGGCGGCTGCGCGACCTCAAGCCGGGGCTGCCTCGGGTGCTGTTCACCTCCCTGGGCCGGCGCGAGGTCGATGCGGACCTGTTCGCCGCGGTCATGCTCAAGCCGCTGCGCCAGAGCCAGCTCTTCGACACCCTGGTCAACGTGCTGCATCACGACGAGGCGGCGCCCGCGCCCGCGCCCGTCCAGCTGCCACGCCCGGACGCCGACCTGGCGGTGCGCCATCCGCTGCGCATCCTGCTGGCCGAGGACAACGCAGTGAACCAGAAGCTGGCGCTGCGCCTGCTGCAGCAGATGGGCTACCGCGCCGACGTCGCGGCCGATGGCGTCGAGGCGCTGGAGTGCGTGCTGCGCCAGCGCTATGACCTGGTGCTGATGGACGTGCAGATGCCGGAGATGGACGGCCTGGAGGCGACTCGCCGCATCATCGAGCGCCTGGGCGGCGAGCGGCCGCGCATCGTCGCGATGACGGCCAATGCGATGCAGGGCGATCGCGAGGTCTGCCTCGCGGCCGGTATGGACGACTACGTCACCAAGCCCATCCGCGTCGAGGCCCTGGTCGCGGCGCTGCGGCGCACCCGTCGGCTGGAGGAAGCGCGATGAGGGAAGCGGAACTGCTCGAGCGGCTGCAGGCCGCCGAAGCCCGCGCGGCGCAGCGCGAGGCGGAGCTGACGGTGCTCAGCAGCATCCAGCAAGGCATGGCGGGCGCGCTGGACTTCCAGGGCATCATCAACGTCGTCGGCGACAGGCTGCGCGAGGTGTTGAAGACCGGCAATGTCGGCATCCGCTGGATCGACCCCGAGACGCGGCTGATCCATCACCTCTACGAGTACGAGCATGGGGAGCCGCTGCACATTCCGCCCCAGCCGCTCACGGGTGCCGTCATCAGCCGGCTGCTGAAGACGCGCCGGCCCGTGGTCACCCACACGCCGGCCGAGCGGGCGGCGCTGGGCATCAAGGTGCTACCCGGCACGGACGCCAGCCTGTCCTCGGTGCACGTGCCCATTCTCAGCGGCGAGACGGTGCTGGGCTCGGTGTCCATCGAGGACCATGAGCGCGAGCATGCCTTCGGCGAGCCGGAGCTGAGGTTGCTGACCACGGTCTGCGCCGGCATGGGCGTGGCCCTGCAGGGCGCGCGCCTGTTCGACCAGACCCAGCGCCTGCTGAAGGAGACCGAGCAGCGCAACGCCGAGCTGGCCGTCATCAACAGCGTGCAGCAGGGCCTGGCCCGCAAGCTGGATGCCCATGGCATCTACGAACTGGTGGGTGAGAAGCTGCGCGAGCTGACCGACTCGCAGAGCATCAGCATCGCCAGCTTCGATCACGCGACCGGCCTGCGACGCTTCGAATACCTGATGGAGCGCGGCCAGCGCCACCAGGCCGAGGACGGGCCCATCTCGACGTTGGCCGGTCATGTCATCCGCACCGGCGAGCCCCTGCTCATCAACGAGAACGTCGAGGAGAGCCTGCGCGAACTGGGCATCGCCCTCCTTGTCGTGCCTGGGACCGAGCCGCCGCGCAGCCTGCTGCGGGTGCCGATCAAGCGCGGCACCCAGGTCGTCGCGCTGATGGGCCTGGACAACGTCGACCGCGAGAACGCCTTCTCCGACGCCCACCTGCGGCTGCTCGGCACCCTGGCCGGCAGCATGAGCGTGGCGCTGGAGAAAGCCAGCCTCTTCCACGAGACCCAGGCCCTGCTGGCCCAGGCGGAGCAGCGCGCCGCCGAGTTGGCCACCGTCAACGCGCTGGGCCAGGCCCTGTCCGGCAAGATCGACCTGGACGAGCTGATCCAGGCGGTGGGCGAGCGCATGCGCGAGACCTTCCATGCCGACATCGTCTACGTGGCCCTGGTGGACGAGGCGGCGGGCCTGATCCGCTTTCCCTATGCCCATGGCGAGAGCATGGCCGAGCAGCGTCTGGGCGAGGGCCTGACCGGCAAGATCATCGAGACCGGCCAGCCCCTGCTGATCAACCAGGACGTCGACGAAGCCGCCGAGGCCATGGGCACCACGCAGCTGGGCGAGAAGGCCGCGTCCTACCTCGGCGTGCCTGTCAAGGTGCGCGACCGCAGCGTGGGCGTCATCAGCGTGCAGAGCACCCAGCGCGAGGGTCGCTTCACGCTGGCGGATCAGAACCTGCTGAGCACGCTGGCTGCCGGCGTGGGCATCGCCATCCGCAATGCCCAGCTCTTCGCCGACACGCAGGCGGCGCGCCAGACGGCCGAGCAGCGCGCCGCTGAACTGGCTGTCGTGAACAGCGTGCAGCGGGCCCTGGCCGGCCAGCTCGACCTGCAGGGCATCTATCAGGTCGTCGGCCGCAAGATCGGCGAGATCTTTCCGCAGGTCGAGGTCAACATCCGCATCATCGACCTCGCGCGGCAGACCCAGCATTTCGCCTACCGCAGCCGCGGCGAGCCGATCACCGTCCGGCTGGCGGGCTTTGCAGCCGAGACGCTGCGTCTGCGCCGCTCCATCGTCGTCAACGAGGGGCTGAAGGAGGCGGGCGAGCGCCTGGGCAGCTTCGCCATCGACCCGGCGCGCGGCCAGCCTCTGGCTCAGATGCTGGTGCCGCTGCTGCTCGACGGCGACGCGCCCATCCTGATCAGCCTGATGGACTTCGAGCGCGAGCACGCCTTCAGCGACAACGACCAGCGCCTGCTCGAGACGCTGGCCGGCGCCATGGCCGTGGCGCTGCAGAACGCCCGCCTCTTCGACGAGACCCAGCAGGCCCTGGCGCGCCAGACGGCCACGGCCGAGGTGCTCAAGGTCATCAGCGACTCGCCCACCGACGTGCAGCCGGTGTTCGACCGCGTGGTGGCCCTGGCCCGGCAACTGGCCGGCGCTGACCGCGCCCTGCTGTTCCGCCTGGAGGGCGGCGTGCTGCGGCTGGCCTCGCTGAGCAAGGCCGAGACCGATGGCGCCTATGTGATGCCGGCCGCCACCGAAATCGCGCTGACGCGGGCCTCCTGCGCCGGGCGGGTGGTGCTCGAGCGCGGCGCCGTCGTCATCGAGGACATCGGGCAGGACGCCGAGTACGACCTGAGCCTGGCCCGTGCCGGCATGCATCGCATCTACGGCGAGCCCATGCTGCGCGACGGTGAACCCATCGGCGTCATCACGCTGGGCTGGCGCGAGGCCGGCGGCGTGCCCGAAGCGCTGCGGCGGGTCATTTCCACCTTTGCCCGCCAGGCCGTCATCGCCATCGAGAACGTGCGTCTGTTCAACGAGGCGCGCACGGCGCGGGCGGCGGCGGAGGCCGCCAACGAGGCCAAGAGCGCCTTCCTGGCGACCATGAGCCATGAGATCCGCACGCCGATGAATGCCGTCATCGGCATGAGCGGGTTGCTGCTGGACACGACGCTCGACGCCGAGCAGCGCGAATTCGCCAGCACCATCCGCGACAGCGGCGACGCGCTGCTGACCATCATCAACGACATCCTGGACTTCTCCAAGATCGAGGCCGGGCGCATGGACATCGAGTCCCAGCCCTTCGATCTGCGCGAGTGCGTGGAGTCGGCCCTGGACCTGGTGGGCCAGCGCGCCGCCGAGAAGCAGCTGGACCTGGCCTATCTGTTCGAGGGCGAGGTGCCGGTGGCCATCCGCGGCGACGTCACGCGGCTGCGGCAGATCCTGCTCAACCTGCTGGCCAACGCGGTCAAGTTCACCGAACACGGCGAGGTCGTGCTGACGGTGTCGACCGACGGCGATGCGTTGCGCTTCAGCGTGCGCGACACCGGCATCGGCCTCACGCCCGAGGCGATGGGGCGGCTGTTCCAGAAGTTCAGCCAGGCCGACGCATCGACGACGCGCAAATATGGCGGCACGGGCCTGGGCCTGGCCATCTCGCAGCGCCTGGCCGAGCTGATGGGCGGGCGCATGTGGGCCGAGAGCGCCGGGCCGGGGCAGGGCTCGAGCTTCCACTTCACGCTGCAGGCACCGGCCTGCGAACTGCCCGCCGCGCGCCGCGAGCTCATCGGCGCCCAGCCGGCGCTCAAGGGCCGGCGCCTGCTGGTGGTGGATGACAACGCCACCAACCGCCGCGTGCTGGCGCTGCAGGTCACCAAATGGGGCATGGTGCCGCGCGATACCCACTCGCCCGAGCAGGCCCTGCAATGGGTCGGTGACGGCGAGGCCTTCGACCTCGCCGTCCTCGACATGCACATGCCTGGCATGGACGGCCTGGCGCTGGCCGGCGGCCTGCATGCGCTGGCGCCGGGCCTGCCTCTGGTGCTGTTCAGCTCCCTGGGTCGCCAGGAGGTGGGCGAGGGCGCCGCGCGCTTCTCCGCCTTCCTGCACAAGCCCCTGCGCCAGAGCCAACTGCACGACACGCTGATGAGCCTACTCGGCGGCCGGCCCGCCGCGCCTGAGCCGGCGCCCGGCCGGCCGCGGCTGGATGCCGCCATGGCGCAGCGCCATCCCTTGCGCATCCTGCTGGCCGAGGACAACGTCGTGAACCAGAAGCTGGCCCTGCGCCTGCTGGCCCAGATGGGCTACCGCGCCGACCTGGCCGCCAACGGCATCGAGGCCGTCGAAGCGGTGCAGCGCCAGCCCTATGACCTGGTGCTGATGGATGTCCAGATGCCCGAGATGGACGGCCTGGAGGCCACGCGGCACATCGTCGCGCTCGGCAGGGGGCCACGCATCGTTGCCATGACGGCCAACGCCATGCAGGGTGACCGCGAGGCCTGCCTGGCAGCCGGGATGGACGGCTACATCACCAAGCCCATCCGCGTGGAAGCGCTGGTGGAGGCGCTGCACGAGACGCCGGTGCGCCAGGAGGCCCCGTGAACGGCGCCGACTGGCAGGCTCAGCTGGCCGAGGCGCAGGCGCTGGCGGCCCAGCGCGACGCCGAGCTGGCCGTGCTGCGTGCCGTGCAGCGCGGGTTGGGCGCCGGCCTGTCCCTGCCCGAGATCTACCGCCTGGTGGGCGACAAGCTGCGCGAGGTCTTCGACGCCCAGGGCTTCCTGATCGGCCTGTTCGACCACGAGGCGGGCGTCGAGCAATTCGCCTATCACTGGGAGATGGGTCGCCACCGCGATTCGGCGCCGCGGCCGCTGAACCAGATCAGGCGTCAGCTGATCGAGACCGGCCAGACCCTTTGGAACAACCGGGTCGCTCCCCAGCCGCCTGCCAACCCCGATGGGGGCAGCGCCGTCGGCGACACCGACTGGCCCAGGTCCGTCGTCTTCGTGCCCATGCGGAACGAGGCAGTGGTGTTCGGCTACATCAGCCTGCAGAACATTGACCGCTTCGACGCCTTCACCGAAGGCGACGTGCGCCTGCTCGAGCTGATCACCCACAGCCTCGCCTCGGCGCTGGAGAACGCGCGGCTGCTGGAGGACACGCGGGCGCGCCATGCCGAGCTGGCGGTCATCAACGCCATCCAGCAGGGGCTGGCCGGGCAGTTCGACCGCCAGACCGTCATCGACCTAGTGGGCGACAAGCTGCGCGAGACTTTCCAGGCCGACGTGCTGGGCATCGCCCTGCACGACGCCCGACTGCGGCTGAACAGCTTCCCCTACCTGGTCGACCACGGCGAGCGCTTCCATCCTGAACCCAGCGACCAGCCGGGCATCAGCACCCAGGCCATGAAGCAGCGCCGCACGCTGGTGTTCAACGACGAGACCGAGGTGCGTGCCTTCCAGCGCGAGCACGGCATCACGCCGCGTGTGCTCGGCCGCACGATCGTGGGCCATTCCTGGGTCTATGCACCGCTGCTGACGGCCGATGCCGCCCTGGGTACCATCGCGGTCGGCATCGGCCGCGAGCGTGCCTTCGCGCCGGCGGCCGTCAAGCTCATCGAGACCGTGGCGGCCAGCCTCAGCGTCGCACTGGGCAGCGTGTTCAGCTACGAGGCCGAGCGCGAGCGCGTGGCCGAACTCGAAGTCATCAACGAGGTGCAGGCGGCGGTCGCGGCCCAGCTTGATTTCCGAGCCATCGTGCGGCTGGTGGGCGACCGGCTGCGGCAGGTCTTCCGGACCGGCGACATGGCCATCCGCTGGTTTGACGAGGCAGCCGATCTCTGCCACTTCGTCTACGAATACCAGGACGGCCAACAGCATTTCCCGCCACCGGCAGCGTGCTCGACGTCGGCGTCCTGGCGCGAGATGTCGACCCGCCGCAGCAGCTGGTATCTGCCGACACGCGCCGAGATGGATGCCGCCGGCCTGCGCGCCGTGCTGCCCGGCGACGAGGCGGCGCGCTGCGTGCTGTTCGTGCCCATGCTCAGCGGCGATCGCCTGCGTGGCATGGTGGTGCTGAAGAGCAGCGAGCGCGAGCACGCCTTCAGCGACTCGGACGTCCGCCTGGCGGCGACGGTTGCCGCCTCCACCGCTTCGGCTCTCGAAAACGCGCGGCTGTTCGACGAGACCCAGCGCCTCTTGAAGGAGACCGAGCAGCGCAATGCCGAGCTTGCAGTCATCAACGCCGTGCAGGAAGCCCTAGCCCACCGGCTCGACATGCAGGGCGTCTATGAGGCGATTGGCGATGAACTCGCCAAGGTCTTTGACGGGCAGGGCGTCACCATCCGCCTGATAGACCGGGAACGGGGAGTCGTTTCCTACCCTTTCCGCATGGTGGACGGTCAGCGCCTCCAGTCGGGGGAAGAGTTTGCGATCAACGGCTTTACGGCCGAGGCGATTCGCACCGGGAAGCCTCTTCTCGTCAACGAAGGCCTCGCAGAACGTGCTGTCGCGCTGGGCAGCACGAACGTGCTTGGCGAGTGGGCCAAGTCGCAACTGTGTGTCCCCATGATCGTGGAGGGCGAAACCCGCGTCGTCTTGAGCCTGCACGACATGCACCACGAGCACGCCTTCGACGAGGCCGACGTGCGGCTGCTGCAGACCCTGGCCAGCAGCATGTCGGTGGCGATGGAGAACGCGCGCCTCTTCGACGAGACGCAGCGACTGCTGAAGGAAACCGAGCAGCGCAATGCCGAGCTGGCGGTGATCAATGCGGTGCAGGCGGCCTTGGCGGGGCGTCTGGATATGCAGGGCATCTACGAGGCGGTCGGGGCGCATGTGCAGGCGGTCTTCCCCCTCCTTGATGTGAGCGTGCGCCTGCTGGACCGCGAGGCCGAGCAAGTGCGCGTCGCCTACTACACCTCGCGCGGCGTGCCGCAGACGGTGCCGCCCTATCCGCTGCGGGGATTTGCTCGTCAGGTCATGGAGACGGGCCAGTCCCTCCTGCTGAATGAGGGCGTTGCCGAGGCCATGCGCACCCTGGGTACAGCGCCCATCAGCGACCGCAGCCCGCAGTCGCTGTTGTTTGTGCCCTTGCGCACCGAGGGGCGGGTGACGGGTCTGTTGAGTCTGATCGACTTCGAGCGCGAGCAGGCGATCCGCCAGTCGGACTTGAGCCTGCTCGAGACCCTGGCTCGCAGCATGGGCATCGCGTTGGAGAACGCCCGCCTGTTCAACGAGACCCAGCGGCTGCTGAAGGAAACCGAAGCCCGCAATGCCGAGCTGGCCGTCATCAACGGCATCCAGCAGGCCATGGCCTCGCGGCTCGACATGCATGGCGTCATTGACCTCGTCGGCGACCGCCTGCTGCAGCTGTTCGGGGGGCGCGACATCACCATCAGCCTCATCGACGCCGCGGCGGGCTGCGTGCACTATCCCTACTGGACCGACCACGGCGAGCGCCGCCAAGTGGCGTCGCAGCCGCTGGCCACCACCGCCTTCACCGGCGAGGTCATGCGCACCCGCCGCACGCTGCGCATCGACGCCGATCTGGCGGGTGCAAGGCGCCTTCTGGGCGGCGTCTTGCCCGAGGACGTGAAAGAGGCCCGCAGCACGCTGGTGGTGCCGCTGGTCGATGGCGAGACGGTGTTCGGCGCCGTCAGCGTGGACGACCTCGAGCGCGAGGGCGCCTTCTCCGACGCCGACCAGCGCCTGCTCGAAACCCTGGCCGCCGGCATGAGCGTCGCGCTGCAGAACGTGCGGCTGCTGAACGAGACCCGCCAGGCCCTGGCTGGGCAGACGGCCGGCGCCAACATCCTGCGCGTCATCAGCAGCTCGCCGGGCGGCGTGCGCCCGGTGTTCGAGGCCATCGTCGACACCGCGATCGACCTGTTGCATTGCACGACGGCGGTGGTCATGCAGACGGACGGGCAGCACTACCGGATGACGGCCTGGGCGCGCGCCTCGGGTGAACGCATGGGCGAGCAGACCGTGAGCCGCCCTGTGGACCCGGCCATGGACCTCGTCTCCCAGGTCATCACCAGCCGGCAGCCCCACCACCTGCCGGATTGGTCGCAGGCGACGCTGCCGCCCGGCGACGCGGGTGTGGCCCAGGCGCTGGGCATCGCATCCAGCCTGATGCTGCCCCTGATCCATGGCGGCGCCTGCATCGGTGTGCTGGTGTTCGCCCGCGATCGGGCCGGCCCGTTCTCGCCGCAGGAGATCGCCGTGGCGCAATCGCTGTGCGAGCAGGCGGTCATCGGCATCCAGCACGCACGCCTGTTCAACGAGACCCGCGAAGCGCTGGAGCGGCAGACGGCCACCGCGGAAATCCTGAACGTCATTGCTGGCACGCGCTCAGACGTGCAGCCGGTGCTCGACGCCATCGTGCACAGCGCGCGCCGGCTGGTGAACGGCCACAGTGCAGCAGCCTGGCGCGTGCAGGACGGGTGTGCCCACCTCGCCGCCTTCACGCGATCCGACCTGGAGACCGACGCCGGGCTGAAGAGCCTGGGGCCGTTGTCGGTGGCCGAACACTTCCTGATGGCGCCAGCCCGAACCGGCCAGCCGCAGGTCGTGGTTGACATGGAAACCCAGCCCGGCATGCCCGAAGTCGTGCGCGAGTTGGCGCGTCGGCGTGGCTACCGCAGCCACCTGGGCATGCCCATGCTGAGCAACGGCGCCGTCATCGGCATCATCGCTGTCTCGCGGGCCGAGCCGGGGGGCTTCCTGCCTCGTCATATCGAGCTGCTGCGAACCTTCGCCGACCAAGCCGTCATCGCGACCGAGAACGTGCGCCTGTTCAACGAGACCAGGGAGGCGCTGGAACGGCAGACCGCCACGGCCGAGGTGCTGCAGGTCATCAGCAGTTCGGTGGCCGATCCGGCGCCCGTGTTCGACAAGATCCTCGAATGCTGTTCGCGGCTGTTCCGTGCGCGCCGCATGCTGCTGGTGCTTATCGATGAGCGGCAGCAGTTGCAGCTCGGCGCGGTGGCGGGCTCTGTCGCCGACTGCGAGCGCGTTCGCGCGCGCTACCCGCGGCCTCTCGCGGGCTCGGTCACCGAGCGCGCACTGGCCGAGCGGCAGAAGCTGCTGTGGTTCGCCGATGTGCTGAAGGACGCCGATGTCCCCGCTGGTGCGCGCGAGATCGCCGAAAAGAACGGCGAGAGCTTCGCACTCGCGGTGGCGCCGCTGGTGTGGGGCGACACGCCGCTCGGGGCCATCGACCTCGTACGCGACGCGGGCGACGCCTTCGACGCGTCAGAACTGACGCTGCTCGCGAGCTTTGCCGATCAGGCGGTCATCGCCATCCAGAACGCGCGGCTGTTCAACGAGACCAAGGAGGCCTTGTCCCAGCAGACCGCCAGCGCGGACATTCTGCGGGTCATCAGCAGCTCGCCCACGAGTGTCCAGCCTGTTTTTGAGGCCATCGTCAAGAGCGGGGTTCATCTGTTGGCCTGCGACCAAGCGATGGTCTTCACCTGCGACAAAACGACCTTCAGTCCGGTCGCCGGCTTCCGGAGCGATGGCCCGATGCCCGACCTGGGACCCACGAGGGTACCCATCGATGCGCAGCTCAACTTTCCCTCGTGCGCCGTTGTTTCGAAGCAAAACTTCCATCTCCCGGATTGGAATTCCATCGAATTGCCCGCGCATCAGCGCGCGATCCAGACCCTGTACGGCGTGAACGCCTCCTTGATGCTGCCCATGTTGCGCGGCGAGGAATGCGTCGGGGTCTTGGCTTTCGACAGGAAGCGGGCGAGTGCCTTCAGCGCCAAGGACATCGCGCTGGCCGAGTCGTTCCGCGATCAGGCGCTGATTGCCATCGAGAACGTCCGGCTGTTCAACGAGACCCAGGTGGCGCTGCAGCGCCAGACCGCCTCGGCCGAGGTGCTGCAGGTCATCAGCCATTCGATGACCGACGCGAGTCCCGTGTTCGACCTCATCGTTCACAAGAGCACGCAGCTGTGTGGGGCGGACAGCGCCAACCTGTTCAGCTTCGACGGCGAGCTGCTGCATCTGCTGGCCACCAGCAACACTGCCGAGGGTTTCCTGCGCGGCATGCAGGGGCTCTACCCCATGCGGCCGTCGGCCACGCAAATCTCCGGCCGCGTGGCCCTCAGCCGGATGCCGGTCGTAATGGAGGACGCCCTGGCCGATCCGGCCTACCTCAGGCGGCGCTTGCCGGGCAGCGGGCGGCGCATGCTGGGCATGCCGATGCTGCAGGAGGACAGGCTGCTCGGCGTCATCGTCGTGGTCTGGGCCGAGCCGGGCCCGGTGCCGCCCGCCCATCGCACCGTGATGCAGGGATTTGCCGACCAGGCCGTCGTGGCGATGCAGAACGCCCGGCTCTTCCAGGAAGCGCAGGCCGCCCGCGCCGCCGCCGAGGCTGCCAACGAAGCCAAGAGCGCCTTCCTGGCGACCATGAGCCACGAGATCCGCACGCCGATGAATGCCGTCATCGGCATGAGCGGCCTGCTGCTGGACACGCCGCTGACGGCCGAGCAGCGCGACTATGCCGCCACCATCCGCGACAGCGGCGATGCGCTGCTGACCATCATCAACGACATCCTGGACTTCTCGAAGATCGAGGCCGGGCGCATGGACATCGAGGCCCAGCCCTTCGACCTGCGCGAGTGCGTGGAGTCGGCCCTGGACCTGGTGGGCCAGCGCGCCGCCGAGAAGCAGCTGGACCTGGCCTATCTGTTCGAGGGCGAGGTGCCGGCGGCCATCCGCGGCGACGTCACGCGGCTGCGGCAGATCCTGCTCAACCTGCTGTCCAACGCGGTCAAGTTCACCGAACACGGCGAGGTCGTGCTGACCGTCGCGCTGGAGGGTGACGAGCAGACCGGCGAGGGTGCATTGCTGCACTTCACGGTGCGCGACACCGGCATCGGGCTGAGCGAGGCGAGCCTGGGCAAGCTGTTCCAGAAGTTCACGCAGGCCGATGCGTCCACCACGCGCAAATACGGCGGCACCGGCCTCGGCCTGGCCATCTCGCGCCTGCTGGCCGAGCTGATGGGCGGGCGCATGTGGGCCGAGAGCGCCGGGCCGGGACGAGGGTCGAGCTTCCACTTCACCGTGGCCGCGACCGTGGCCGACTTGCCTGTGGCCGCGCGGCGCGAGTTCATGGGCCAGCAGCCGGCGCTCAAGGGCCGCCGGCTGCTGGTGGTGGACGACAACGCCACCAACCGCCGCGTGCTGGCCCTGCAGGTGGCCAAGTGGGGCCTGGTGCCGCGCGACACCGAATCGCCCGAAGAGGCGCTGCAGTGGCTGCAGGCCGGCGAGCGCTTCGACCTGGCCATCATCGACATGCACATGCCCGGCATGGACGGGCTGGCGCTGTCGCGCCGCATGCAGGCGGTGGCCCCCACGCTGCGCCGTGTGCTGTTCAGCTCGCTGGGCCGCAAGGAGCTGGGCGACGACAGTGGCTTTGCCGCCTATCTGCACAAGCCACTGCGCCAGAGCCAACTGCACGACACGCTGATGAGCCTGCTGGCCGGCCAGGCCCAGCTCACCGACAACATCGACAAGCCGCGGCTGGACGCGCAGATGGCCCGTCACCACCCGCTGCGCATCCTGCTCGCTGAGGACAACGCGGTGAACCAGAAGCTGGCGCTGCGGCTGCTGCAGCAGATGGGATACCGGGCGGACGTGGCCGCCAATGGCGTGGAGGCCGTGGAGGCCGTCGCGCGGCAGCCCTATGACGTGGTGCTGATGGACGTGCAGATGCCCGAGATGGACGGCCTGGAGGCGTCGCGGCGGATCATCGAGCGCTGGGGCACGGGGCGGCCGCGCATCGTCGCGATGACGGCCAACGCGATGCAGGGCGACCGCGAGGCCTGCCTGGCGGCGGGCATGGACGATTAC
>Ga0194137_10000086_pt1 | contig 57996 bp, 61 predicted proteins | sample TARM_MetaG_T3_14_FD_134025 | JGI IMG/M metagenome (GOLD analysis project Ga0194137, IMG submission 134025) | Freshwater microbial communities from Pennsylvania, USA, analyzing microbe dynamics in response to fracking - TARM_MetaG_T3_14 (version 2) | ecosystem: Environmental > Aquatic >...
CGCTGTCGGCCGACAGCGAGGCCGGCTACAGCGACGTTCCAGCCATCGTGGCCGACACCATCATGAAGTTCGCCGCCGCCGGTGCCGTCGGCATCAACCTGGAGGACGGTGCCGATGCGCCCGTCCTGCTGTGCCGCAAGATCGAGGCCATCAAGTCCGCCGCCACCCGGGCCGGCATCGACATCTTCATCAACGCGCGTTGCGATGTCTGGCTGAAGAACTTGGCGCCGGGCCGGGCGGTCGAAGAGGTGCTGCTGAGGGCGCGCGGCTATGCGGCTGCCGGTGCCGACGGCCTGTTCGCGCCCGGCGTGACGGCCGTGGCCGACATCCAGGCCCTGGTGGGCGGCCAGCCCCTGCCGCTGAACGTGATGGCCCGGCCGACCTTGCCCGGCCTGGACGAACTCCAGCGCCTGGGTGTGCGCCGCATCAGCGCCGGCAGCGCCATCGCCGAGGCGGCCTGGGGCCGGGCCCAGCGGGCGGCTGCGGGCTTCCTGGCCGCAGGCGCCGGTACCGAGCTGTTCGAAGGCGCGGCGCCCTATCCGCAGATCAACGACGCATTGAGCGCGGCCAATCAGTCTCAGGGTTGAACTGAAACCCGCAGCTGCAGCTCGCGCTCAGGCTGGCCGGCCGCATCGCGGCTGCTGACGGTGCCGCGCGGTGCGGGCGGGGTGGTGGTGGCGCCACTGCGCGCCACGGTCTGCCAGCGCTCCAGCGGCAGGTCCAGCGTGGACTGGAAGGCCTCGTCGCCGGCGTCGACGCTGAACTCGACCCGCACCGGCGCGCGGCCGCCGGGCCAGGTCGGCGTGACGGTGAAGGACTGCGTCGTGCGCCGCTCGCCCTGGCGCGGGCTGGCGTAGACGCGGCGCGGCGCGCTGGCCGGGCCGGCCGACGGATCCAGCTCAACGACGGCATCGACCCATTGCAGCGCCTCGCGGGTGGTCAGGCGGGTGCCGGCGCGCTGGCCGTTCAGCACCATCAATCGATGCACCGGCGGCGGTGCGGTCTGGGCCGTCGAGATGACGACACCCGGCCCGCGCGGTGATACCGAACCCGCCGTGCCGACGACGACGGCGCCGTCGCGCACGCCGGCCTGTGCAGCCGGCGGCAAGTTGGTGTCGACCCAGCGCAGTTCCACCACCAGGGTCACGGCCGGCGGCGCCGCCACGGCCGCCAGCGGCAGCAGGGTCGACAGCAGCAGGAACAGCGGGCCAAGGCGTTTCATGCAGCCAAGCTTATTCCCGCGCCGCCTTGGGCCTGGCCGGCAAAAGCCGCGGTCCGAACAGGTTGATTGCCAGACCGGCCAGCACCAGGGCCGCGGCGATCAGCTTCCACGCCGGCAGCGGCTCGCCCAGCAGCGCCGCTGCCGAGCCCATGCCGAACACCGGCACCAGCAGGGCCATGGGCACGATGCGCCCGGCCGGGTGGCGGGCCAGCAGCCAGCTCCAGACGCCGTAGCCGAACAGGGTGTTGCCCACCGACTGCCATAGCACCGCGCCCCAGGTGCCGATGTCGGACGCGGCCAGGCCGGCCACGATCTGGTCGGGCCCGTCGACCAGCAGGGCCAGGGCCATCAGCGGCGGCACGGCGAAGGCGCTGCTCCAGACCACATAGGCCAGCATGTCGATGCGGCCGGCGCGCTGGGTCAGCAGATTGGCGCAGGCCCAGGACAGGGCGGCCGCCAGCACCATGGCCAGACCCAGGGCCGTCGTCGTGCCGTCGGTGTGGGAGGCGATGACGATGACGCCGCCGGCCGCCAGGGCCAGGCCCGCCCAGGTCGTCGCCGGCACCCGCTCGCCGCGCAGGCTGACGGCCAGCAGCAGCGTGAAGAAGACCTGGGTCTGCACCACCAGCGAGGCCAGGCCTGGCGAGATCTGGCTGCGCATCGCCAGATAGAGCAGGCCGAACTGGCCGACGCCGATCAGCACGCCATAGCCGCCCAGGTTGCGCCAGCCCACCTCGGGGCGGCGCAGGAAGAAGCAGGCCGGCAGGAAGGCGAAGCCGAAGCGCAGCGCGGCCAGCGTCATGGGCGGCAGGGTGTGCAGGGCGTATTTGATGACGACGAAATTGCTGCCCCAGATGGCGACGACGGCAAGGGCGAGCAGGAAGTGGCGCAGGGGAAGGGTGGCGGCCATGCGAGAGGGGCGTTGACGTCGGGCGACCGACTATGCCAGTGGCCTAGTCCGTACAGATGCGATTGCGGCCTTCGGCCTTGGCCCGGTAGAGCAGGCGGTCGGCGCGCTCCAGGGTCTGGGCCAGGCTGTCGCCGCGTCTGTGCCCGGTCAGGCCGATGGAGACCGTGACCGAGGACTGGCGGCCGTCGCCGAGGTCGATGCTGAGGCCGGCTATTTGCTGGCGCAGCCGCTCCATGCCGCCCAGGGCCGGCGGCATGGCCGTGTCGGGCAGCAGCACGACGAACTCCTCGCCGCCCCAGCGGGCCATCACGTCGGTAGCGCGCATGGCTGCCTGGGCGGCTCCGGCAAAGGCGCGCAGCACCGCGTCGCCGGCGGCATGGCCGTGTTCATCATTGACCTGCTTGAAGTGGTCGAGGTCGATGACGGCGATGCAGAAGTCGTGGTGATGGCGCAGGGCGCGCAGCAGCTCCTGGTCCATCAAGGCCTGCATCTGGCGGCGGTTGGGCAGGCCGGTCAGCTCATCGCGCGTGGCGATGGCCTGCAACTGGGCCAGGGCGCGGGCCAGTTCCTCGCGCTGCTGTGCCAGGCGGCGGCGGATGCGGCTGAGCTTGGCCGTCAGCATCGCGACGGCGGGCAGCATGCAGGCCAGCATAAGGAAATGGCCGATCTCGACCTCGGGCGGATAGACCGCGGGCCGAAGGCCGGCCATCAGGGCCATGACGGCGCCGAACAGCACCAGCGCGAACAGGCCCAGTGCATAGGCGCCCCGGGCGCGCAGCTGGAACATGCCGAACATCAGGATCAGCGTCAGCACCGGGAACACGGCGCCGCGCAAGGGTCCGGCCTGGGCATAGCCCAGACCTCCCACGGTGATGGCGAGGCCGATCTGCAGAGTGGTCAGAGAAGGATCTTCAAAGCGCAGGGACCAGCCGCTGCGGATGGCCGCATAGATCAGCGCCATGCCGCCGAGAGACGCGCCCGTCCAGGCCCACAGCAGCACACCCTGCTCCCCGTGGCCAACGCTGACGGCGTAGTGCAGCATGGGCACGCATAGGCCCATCAGCGCCATGGCGAGCGAGGTCTGGCGCAGGCGCAGGCGCTGGGCGGGCTCGACGCCCAGCCACAGATCGACCAGCCGGCGGAGGTGCGACAGTGCCATGCCGCAAGACTAACCGGCGCTTACGCCGCGGTGGGTCAGGGCTTGCGCTTTGCCGGGCCGGGGCGGTGCTTGTTCACGCGAGTCCGCCAGGCCCGCGTGTGGGCGTAGCAGGGCCGGCAGCACGTCGACGGCTGCGGGCCGCCAGGTGCTGGCGATCTTGTAGACCAGGGGCATCGGCCGATGCTGGCGCCGTCACCGGGTTCAGTCGCGCTGGGCGGCGAGGGCGTCGACGATGGCCTGGGCTTCGCGCAGCTCGGTGCCGGACTGCTCGCGGTAGAGCCGGATGGCATCGATGCGGCGCCTGGGGTCGCGCGCCAGCTCGCGCACCGCGGCGCTGGGATCGGTGCTGACAAGGCCGAGGTGCTGACGCATCAGGCGCAGGTCGGCCTGCAGGGCTTTCAGCCGGCGCTCGGTGGCGCGCTGAGCGGCCCACAGGCCCATCACGAGGGTGAACAGCAAAACCAGGGTAATGTCCAACAAGGTCTCCCGCGAGTGGTGCTGGGCATTCTGCGCACGCACGCCGGCCCGCCGACGTGACTGTTCACGTCTTCGCGTCCAGATGCCCCAGCGGCAGCACGCCGCTGGCCTTGACCTCGCCCAGCGAGAAGCTGGTGTGGATGTCCTTGACGTTGGGCAGGTTCAGCAGCGTGTCGATGGAGAAGCGCGAGAAGGCATCGAGGTCGGTGGCCATGACCTGCAGCTCGAAGGTGCCGGCGCCCGAGATGTAGTGGCAGGCGATGACCTCGGGCAGCTGACGGATGGCGTCTTCCAGCGGCTTGGTGGCCGCACCCGCGCTGCGCTCGGCGTCCACGCGCACAAAGGCCAGCACCCCGAGGCCCAGCTTGCGGCGGTCGATCTCGGCGCGGTAGCCGGTGATATAGCCCTGGTCCTCCAGCCACTTGACGCGCCGCCAGGTCGGTGCCGCCGACAGGCCGATACGCTGGGCCAGTTCGGCGTTGGACAGCCGGGCGTCGCGCTGCAGCTCGGCCAGGATGGCGATGTGGTGGCGGTCGAGGGCCTCGGGGGCGGCGTCTTCGGAGCTCATGGTTTGCCCTGATCGGCGAAGTGGCGATGCAATCCAAACGAATTTTGCATCTTTGAGAAAGAAAATTGCCAATCGGCTGGATTTCGAGCGTAAATGAGAAAGCACTCATCGCGGCCATTTCCCTACACTGCCCGGTCCGGCCATACTGGCCCATGGCCCGCGCGGCCGCCTCACAAGGGCAGGTCGAACGGGTCGCCACCCAGGAGCTCCCACCGATGAACGCCCCGCTGCCCGAACACATCCTGAAGGCGCTGCAGACTGTCTCGCTCGACGACAAATATGCGCTGGACCACGGCCGTGCCTTCATGAGCGGCGTGCAGGCCCTGGTGCGCCCGCCCATGCTGCAGCGCACCCGCGATGCGATGGCGGGGCTGAACACCGCCGGCTTCATCAGCGGCTATCGCGGCTCGCCGCTGGGCACCTATGACCAGGCGCTGTGGGCGGCCAAGAAGCATCTGGCCAAGCAGAACATCGTCTTCCAGCCGGGCGTCAACGAGGAACTTGGCGCGACCGCCGTCTGGGGCACCCAGCAGCTGGACCTCTTCCCCGAGAAGGCCAAGTTCGACGGCGTCTTCGGCCTTTGGTACGGCAAGGGCCCGGGCGTGGACCGCTGCATCGACGTCTTCAAGCACGCCAACATGGCCGGCACGTCCAAGCACGGCGGCGTCATCGCCATCGCCGGTGACGACCACATCGCCAAGAGCTCGACGGCCGCCCACCAGAGCGACCACGTCTTCAAGGCCGTCGGCTTCCCGACCTTCTTCCCGAGCAGCGTGCAGGACATCCTCGACATGGGCCTGCACGCCTTTGCGATGAGCCGCTTCTCAGGCCTGTGGGCCGGCATGAAGACCATCCAGGAGATCGTCGAATCGTCGGCCTCGGTCAGCGTCGACCCCGACCGCGTCAACATCATTCTGCCCGAGGACTTCGTCGTGCCGCCGGGCGGCCTGCACATCCGCTGGCCCGATCCGCCGCTGGAACAAGAGTCGCGGATGATGAACTTCAAGTGGTACGCGGCCCTGGCCTATATCCGTGCCAACAAGCTCAACTACAACGTCATCGAAGGCCCCAACGACCGCTTCGGCATCATCACCAGCGGCAAGGCCTTCAACGACACCCGCCAGGCCCTGCACGACCTGGGCCTGGACGAGGACACCTGCCGGCGCATCGGCATCCGCCTGCACAAGGTCAACGTGGTGTGGCCTCTGGAGGCGCAGGTGGCGCGCGAGTTCGCCAAGGGCCTGCAGGAGATCCTGGTCGTCGAAGAGAAGCGCCAGATCATCGAGTACCAGGTCAAGGAAGAGCTCTACAACTGGCGCGCCGATGTGCGCCCCAACGTGCTCGGCAAGTTCGACGCCGGCGACAGCGGCGAGGGCGGCGAGTGGAGCGTGCCCAACCCCAGCGACCACTGGCTGCTGCGCCCCCAGGCCGACCTGACGCCGGCCATCATTGCCCGCGCCATCGCCAAGCGCCTGAAGAAGCTGGGCGTGGACAGCGACATCGTGGCCCGCCTCAATGCGCGCCTGGCCATCATCGACGCCAAGGAAAACGCGCTGAAGGCCGAGACCCAGACCGCCGGCGGCGCCGATCGCACGCCGTGGTTCTGCTCGGGCTGCCCGCACAACACCAGCACCCGCGTGCCTGAAGGCTCGCGCGCCGTCGGCGGCATCGGCTGCCACTACATGGTCACCTGGATGCCTGGCCGCAACACGGCCACCTTCACGCAGATGGGCGGCGAGGGCGTGCCCTGGGTCGGCCAGGCGCCCTTCACCGACGAGAAGCACATCTTCTCCAACCTCGGTGACGGCACCTACTTCCACAGCGGCAGCCTGGCCATCCGCCAGAGCATCGCCGCGGGCGTCAACATCACCTACAAGATCCTCTACAACGACGCCGTCGCGATGACGGGCGGCCAGACCGTGGGCGAGCGCCCCGAGGGTCACACCGTCATCCAGATCATGAACAGCGTGATCTCGGAAGGCGTCAAGAAGCTGGTCATCGTCACCGACGAGCCGGCCAAGTACGAAGGCGTGGCCCTGGCGCCGGGCGTTACCGTGCGTCACCGCGACGAGCTGGACAGCATCCAGCGCCAGTTCCGCGAGATCCCGGGCACCACGGCCATCATCTACGACCAGACCTGCGCCACCGAGAAGCGCCGCCGCCGCAAGCGCGGCAAGATGGTGGACCCGGCCAAGCGCGTCATCATCAACGAGCTGGTCTGCGAGGGCTGTGGCGACTGTTCCATCCAGTCCAACTGTCTGTCGGTCGAGCCGCTGGAGACCGAGTTCGGTCGCAAGCGCCAGATCAACCAGAACACCTGCAACAAGGACTATTCCTGCGTGAAGGGCTTCTGCCCCAGCTTCGTCACCGTCGAGGGTGGCGAGCTGAAGAAGCCCAAGAAGGAAAGCCGCAAGAGCCCCTTCGACACCGCCTTGGCCGCGCTGCCGCTGCCGGTCATCCCCGATGCCGAACAGGCCTGGGGCATCGTCGTCGGTGGCGTGGGGGGCACGGGCGTCATCACCATCGGCCAGCTGCTGGGCATGGCCGCCCACCTGGAAGGCAAGGGCGTCATCACGCAGGACGCCGCGGGCCTGGCGCAGAAGGGCGGCGCGACCTGGAGCCACATCCAGATCGCCAACACGCCGGAAGCCATCTTCTGCACCAAGGTCGGCACGGCCGAGGCCGACCTCGTCATCGCCTGCGATGCCATCGTCGCCGCCAACAAGGCGACGCTGGCCGTCATGCGCGAGGGCCGCACCTATGTCGCGCTGAACACGCATGGCTCGCCGACGGCGACCCTCGTGAACGACGCGAACTGGAGCTTCCCCGGCGCGGCCTGCGAGCAGGCGGTGGGCAATGCGGTGGGCCGCGATCACCTGGGCTCCTTCGACGCCGAGGAAGTGGCCGTCAAGCTGGTGGGCGATTCCCTCTACACCAACCCGCTGATGCTGGGCTATGCCTGGCAGCAGGGCCGCATCCCGCTGAGCTATGACGCGCTGATGCGTGCCATCGAGCTCAACGGCGTGCAGATCGACAACAACAAGATCGCCTTCGAATGGGGCCGCCGCTGCGCGCATGACCTGAAGAGCGTGCAGTCGCTGTACGCGGCCCAGGCCGTCATCCAGCTGGTCAAGCGCCAGGGCGTCGACGAGATCGTCGCAAAGCGCGTCGACTTCCTGACGGGCTACCAGAACGCCGCCTATGCGGCCGAGTACAAGGCCTTCGTCGACAAGGTGCGCGCTGCTGAAAGCCGTCTCGGCACGACCACCAAGCTGACCGAAGCCGTCGCCCGCTATCTGTTCAAGCTGATGGCCTACAAGGACGAGTACGAGGTGGCTCGCCTGCACACCGACAAGTCCTTCACCGACAAGATCGCGGCCCAGTTCGAGGGCGACTACAAGCTGGTGCACCACCTCGCGCCGCCGCTGCTGGCCAAGACCAACGACAAGGGCGAGCTGGTCAAGCGCCCCTTCGGTTCCTGGGCGCGCCCGGCCTTCGGCTTGCTGGCCAAGATGAAGGGCCTGCGCGGCACGGCCTTCGACATCTTCGGCCACACCGAGGAGCGCAAGATGGAGCGCCGCTGGATCGCGGACTACCGCGCCGGCATCGACAGGGCCCTGGCCGGCCTGACAGCCGATTCACTGGCCAACGCCGTCGAGCTGGCCCGCGTGCCGGAAGACATCCGCGGCTACGGCCATGTGAAGGCCCGCCACGAGAAGGCGGCCAAGGCCAGGTGGGATGCGCTGATCGCCAAGGTCTGATCTGGCGCACCGACTTCACGAAGCCCCGCGGTTGCCCCGCGGGGCTTTTTCGTTCAGGGCCTCAATGTCGAGTGCTGCAGCACGATCAACCAGCGCCCGTCGATGCGCTGGTAGGCAAAGCTGTAGCGCGCCGGTCTCTCCCTCAGCTGGCCGTCAATCTGCTCGGTGAATTCGTATTCGCCCGAGCGCACTGCCGTGTCGCCAAACAGCTGCAGGTTGCCGATCCTCCAGCGCATGCGCGCCGTCGGCCGCTGCGCCATCTGGTCGAAGAACACCGGTAGGGCCACGCCATCCAGCGGCACGGCCGAATATTCGTCATCGGTGATCAGGGCGCCTGGCGCATACAGCTGCTGCAGGCGCCGCGGGTCGCGGCTGTTGTAGGCATCCTTCCAGTCTTCCAGGGCCAGCATCAGGTCGCTGACACATGTGCTACCGGGGTCGTCGCAGCGCAGCGGTGGCGACACGACCACCTTGGGCGTGGTGGTGCAGCCGCTGCCAGACGCCATCATCATCAACAGCAGGCCGGTGGTGGCGGCGAGCGACCGGTGCTTCTTGCTGACCATTGCCATCTTGGGCTCTCCCTGTGGGTGAGCGCATTGTGGTCCGCACTGCGACGATGGCGAGGCAGCAGGGCCTCGCACTAAAGTGACGGCCATGCGCCGCCGTCTTGTCTTGCCCCTGGGTTTGCTGCTCGGCTGGATGCCGCCGCTCGGCGCCGAGCCGCTGCAGCTGCGCACCGTCGCCCAGACCGGCTTCCCTCACAAGTTCAACGTCGGCGGTATGGGGCAGCCGGGCTTTTGCATCGAGTACATCCAGGCTCTGAGCCAGGTCGACCCCGAGCTCGGCTTCAGCGGCCTGGACGAGATGCTGCCCACCCGGCGCATCGAGCAAGAACTCGCGTCGGGCCGCGTGGAAGTCTTCTTCGGCATGCTAAAGACGCCTGAGCGGGAGGCCTTGTACCGATTTGCCGACAGCCCGCGCATCTATACCGTTCACCACCAGGTGGCGGTGCTGGCCTCCGACACTCAGGCCGATCAGCTGCGCAGCATCGAGGACCTGCGGGCCACGGTCGGCAGCCGCGTCATCCTGGCGACCCGGGGCAGCGGCTACGCCAAATTCCTGCGCGATCAGCTGGGGCTCCATGTCGATGACGGCGCGACCAGCGTCGACCAGAACCTGCGCAAGCTGATCAGCGGCCGCTCGAGATTCCTCTATGACTCCGAGTCTTCGCTGCGCCGCGCCATCCAGGCCAACGGGCTGCAGGCCCAGATCCGCATCCTGCCCACCGTGTTCCGCCGCCAGGACCTGTTGCTGGCCTACACGCCAGCGCTGCCTGCCGAGCGCCTCACGCGCGTGCTGGCCGCCATGCGGGCGCTGGAAGCCAGCGGCATGGCCAACAAGCTGCGCATGGCCTACGGCCTGCGTTGAGCGCTGGCATTCCCTGAAGGAGGTCGGGCCGGCGCTTGCCTAGACTGCGGGTCCTTTTACAGGGAGAAACAACGATGAAAACCATGCTGCGTGGCCTGCTGGCCATGCTGGTCGCTGGCCTGGGCCTTGCCGCTCACGCCGCCGATACGCCACCCGAGAACCCCGCCTGGGCCGAGGCCAAGGCCGTCGCCAAGGCAGGCCCTGCCGATATCGCCATCGCCGGCCAGGCCACCCTGCATCTGCCGGCCGACCGGGTTTTCATCCCCCAGCCCCAGGCGGGCAAGCTGCTGACCGCCATGGGCAACCCCGGCCAGCACACCGAGCTTGCGGGCCTGGTCTTCCCCAAGGGCGAAGGCGAATGGTTTGCCACGCTGCGCTATATCGCCTCGGGCTATGTGAAGGACGGTGACGCCAAGGAATGGAAGGCCGACGAGCTGCTGGCCAGCTACAAGGAAGGCACCGAGGCCAGCAATGAAGAGCGTCAGAAGATGGGCGTGGCGCCCATCGAGATCACCGGCTGGGCCGAACCGCCGGCCTATGAAGCGACCCAGCACCGCCTCGTCTGGGCCATGAGCTCCAGGGAGAAGGGCGCGCCGGCCAACGCCAACCTGGGCGTCAACTACAACACCTATGCCCTGGGCCGCGAGGGTTATCTGAGCCTGAACTTCATCACCGAGCTGAAGGACCTGCCGGCCCAGAAGCCCGATGCCAAGGCCTTGCTCGGCGCGCTGGAGTTCGACAAGGGCAAGCGCTACGAGGACTTCGATTCCGCCACCGACCATGTCGCCGAGTACGGCCTCGCGGCCCTGGTCGTCGGCGTCGGCGCCAAGAAGCTCGGCCTGCTCGCGGTCATCTTCGCCTTCGTCGCCAAGTTCGCGAAGATCATCCTGCTAGCGGTCGCTGGCTTTGGCGCGGCCATCACCAAGTTCTTCAAGCGCGACAAATCCTGAAGCCCCTCGTCCAGTCGCACTCCGCTGAACGCGGTGCGCCTGGCCGGTCTTGCAGACCGCGCTGCGGCTTGAGCCGCAGCTCTTCGGCAGGCGCATTGCGTCCACTGGACGCAATGTGTCCGGCCTCAGCCCCCTGGGGGACGGCGATGCTTGCGGCATCGAGCCGCAAGCACATCGCCAAAGCGGGCCGGCTCGGGAGCGGCCCAGCGCTCGGCCCGGAATACCGCCATTGCGGAATGGACGATTGATATGTTCAAGCTCATCGCGCTGCTGCTGTCGGGAGCCAAGTTCGGCAAGCTGCTGACCACCGGCGGGACCATGCTGGTCTCGTTGGTCGTCTATGCCTGGATATATGGCTGGCGTTACGCGGCTGGCTTCGTCCTGCTGCTCTTCGTGCACGAGATGGGCCACTTCATCGCGGCGCGCTACAAGGGTCTGAACGTCGGCGCGCCGACCTTCATCCCCTTCGTCGGCGCCTGGGTCGAGCTCAAGGACATGCCGCACGATGCGCAGACCGAGGCCTTTGTCGGCCTCGCCGGGCCGCTGCTCGGCACGGTTGGCGCGACGGTGGTCTATCTGATGGCGCGCTCATGGGGCGCCGACTGGCTGCTGGCCGTGGCCTACAGCGGCTTCTTCCTGAACCTCTTCAACTTGATCCCGATCTCGCCCTTCGACGGTGGTCGCATCACGGCCGTGCTGTCGCCGCGCATCTGGCTGCTGGGCGCGCCGCTGCTGGTGGGGCTGTTCTTCTGGCGGCCCAGCCCCATGCTGATCCTGATGGCCGTGCTGGCCTGGCCGCAGCTGATCAAGGCTTGGAAGCATCGCAGCGACAGCGTCGAGGCCCAGACCTATTACGCCGTGCCGGCCGCCGTGAAGTGGGAGTACGCGACCTACTACCTGGTGCTCGCCGCCTACCTCGCCGTCATGTGCCACGACGTGCATGAGATGCTTGCCGCTGCACGCGGTTGATCTTCGCGGCACGCGCAGGATGAGCCGCCTAGACTGGGCCATGCCTTGGATTCGTCTGCCCGTCGCGTGAGCCCGCGCGCCCTCTGGCCCGGCCTGCTGCTGGCGGTGCTGGGCGCCATCGGCTTTTCCGGCAAGGCCATCATCGTCAAGCTGGCCTACCGCCACGGCGTGGATGCGGTGACCTTGCTGATGTGGCGCATGTTGCTGGCCTTGCCCTTCTTCCTGGCCATGGCCTGGTGGGCCGGGCGGGACAAGCCGGCGCTCACAAGGCAGGACTGGCGCGACATCGCCGTGCTGGGCTTCACCGGCTACTACCTGGCCAGCTATCTCGACTTTGCCGGCCTGGCCTATATCTCGGCCAGCCTGGAGCGCCTCATCCTCTACTTGAACCCGACGCTGGTGCTGCTGTTGTCCGTGGTGTTCTTCCACCACAAGCTGCAGGCGCGCCAGGTCGTCGCGCTGGCCATCAGCTATGCCGGCGTGGTGGCGGTGTTCGCGCACGAGCTGAGCTTCGAGGGCAGGAGCACGGCCATGGGTGCGGCCCTGGTGTTCGCCAGCGCCATCAGCTATGCCATCTATCTGGCGCTGTCCGGCAAGGTGGTTCAGCGCCTGGGCTCGTTGCGCCTGGCCGGCCTGGCCAGCAGCGTGGCCTGCGCCCTGTGCATCGCCCAGTTCGCCTTGCTCAAACCGATGTCGGCTTTCATCGTGCCGGAGCCGGTGATGTGGCTGTCCCTGCTCAATGCCACGGCCTGCACGGTGGCGCCGGTGTTGATGGTGATGCTGGCCATCGCACGCGTCGGCGCGCCGCTGTCGTCCCAGGTCGGCATGGTCGGGCCGATGAGCACCATCCTGATGGGCGTCCTCATCCTCGGCGAGCCGATGAACGCTTGGATCGCCCTGGGTACGGCCCTCGTGATGGTGGGCGTCTTCCTCGTCAGCACCCGCAAGAACGGCTCGGCCCGTTGAGCGCGCGGGGGGCATCCCGGCCAAGGGATTGCACACAACTCCCCAAGGCTGTTCAAAATCGCTGCAGATTTAGAACGGCGTCGCGCCGGATTGGCAACCTTTTCGACCGATTGCAAACAAACGCAAAGATTAAGCTGACCGGCTATTCAACACTGGTCTAAAGATGGAACTCGGCTATGCCCGCGTTTCCACGACTGAGCAAGACACTTCGCTCCAAATCGCCGCGCTCCGGGCCGCCGATGTCGTGGCCTACTGGGAAGATCAAATATCGGGCGTCAAAGCCCGTCCCGCCCTTGAGGAGCTTCTAGGCATACTGCAACCGGGCGACGTTGTCCTGGTCTACAAGCTAGATCGTCTGGCCCGCAGCCTTACCGATCTACTGCGAATTGCCGAGCGCGTCGCCACGGCAGGCGCGACGCTCCGCAGCTTGACCGAGCCGTTAGAGACGACTACCCCAGTCGGCCGGATGCTGTTTCAACTGCTCGGCGCATTCGCCGAGTTTGAACGTAACGTAATCAAAGAACGCTGCGCCGCAGGACAGGCCGAGGCCATGAAACGCGGCGTCAAGTTCGGCAGGAAGCGCCGGAAATTCGACTACGAAGAAGCGTTTCGCATGAGAAACGAGGGGAAGACATTCACCGAGCTTGCAGCGCATTTCGGCGTGCATCGGTCGCACATCTTCTCCGCCGTGCGTCGAATCAAGAAGGAGCGCGCAGCCGAAGCCGAAAAGGCGGGCGCTTCCCTGGCGGGACCGGGCTCTATGTCTTCGCCACTGAGCCCCTAAAGGGTCTCAGCCCTATCGGGTAACGATCCCTAGCGCGTCAGCCGTCAACCATCGCGGCATCAAACCCGGTCGGCCTGCACCGGTCGCGCCAGTCGCTTCGCTTTATGTCACGACCGCTGACGGTCGGCCGCCCTAGTCAGCCTCAAACGCCGTGAGCTGCCTTAACCCGCCGAAACACCCCCGTTGACCCCTGTCGAGGGCGAAGGGGATCAACGGGGGTGTTTTTATTCGGCGGGTAGCGGCAGCTCCCGCCGTTTGTACATGGTTCCACCACCCCATCCCCCCGCCCTTCCCGGAGGGAAGGGGGCGAAGAGGTCTCTGCTGAAGGTATCCCAATCCCGGGCCTTCGCAACCACGGAGAACGCTATGTCTGAGCACGCCACTACCCAAACCGTTACGCGCATGGTTTCGCTTGCGCAACTGACCATCGCCCGCAACGTCCGCACCGCGACGGGCCTGAACAAACAGAGCATTGCCGAGCTGGCCGAGTCGATCAAAGAACACGGCCTTCTGCAACCGATCCTTATCGCGAAGGCAGGCGACGGCTTCGCGGTGATCGCAGGCCAGCGCCGGACGCTGGCATGCATCGAAGCGGGCCTGAAGGAAATTCCCGCAATCGAGGTCGATGGCAACAACGGCGCAGACCTGAAGGCAAAGCAAATCGTCGAGAACCTGCAGCGCGAAAACCTCAGCTTGGCTGAAACCTGCGCGGCGGTCCGCGAAATGCTCGCGATGCTCGGCAAGCCGTCCGATGTCGCGGCCAAGCTGAAGAAGTCGAAGAGCTGGGTATCCAAGCACCTCGCGTTGACCGGGCCGACGTTCACGCAGGAGGTTCGGGACCTGATGACGGACGGCCACTGCCAAGACCTGGACACGCTGCACATCCTGAACCAGATTGCGAAGCATCCCGAGGGAGGGGCCGCTTGTGCGCTGCTGGTTCAAACGGCCAAGGTCGACGGCCTGAGCCGTGGCGCTGCGCAAAAGGCGCTGGACGAGCTGCGTTCGGAGCAGCAGGCGGACGAGGAAGAGGACGGCGAGGAGCCCGCCGAGGGCGCTGAAGAGCAGGAGAAGTTCGGGAAGCTGGAACTTGCCGAAGGCCCGGCAAAGCTGCTGCTGGCGGCCCTGCGTTTCGCGCAGCAGAAGAAGCCGAGCAGCCGCCCCGGCGAGGCTCTGATCGGCCATGTTGAGGCCTTCATACAGAAGAACTGGCCGAAGACCGTGGAACTCCGCGAAGAGCAGAGCGACGTGCCTGTTTAAAGCGCCAACGCCTAGCCCGAACGGCTAGGCGTTTCTCATGAGAAACGGAGTTCACAAATGATCATCTTCCACGAAGGACTGCCCGGCTCTGGCAAGAGTTACGAGGCTATGGCTGAACGCATCATCCCGGCGCTGTCGAAAGGGCGGGAAGTCGTCGCGTATGTCGAAGGCATCGACCATGCGCGCATCGCTGAGCTTGTCGGCATCACCGAGGAGCGCTGTCGTGAAATGCTGTTCACGCTGACGCGAGAACAGATGCAAAAGGATTGGCTCTCTCACTGCCGTGATAACGCGCTTCATGTCTTCGACGAGGCGCAAAACTTTTGGGGCAACAGGTCGAAGCTGACGGACGCACAAACGCAGCTTGTGACGGAGCACAGGCATCGCGGAATGGACATCGTGCTCATGGGCCAGGATCTCCGAGACGTCAACGCTACATGGCGTCGCCGCGTCGAGCTGAAACTGTCTTTTCTGAAGCTCAACGGCATCAAGCTTCCGAAACTGCTACAGGTGCTGACGTTCCACAAGTTCGGCACGGAGAACGGCTATAGCGTCACGACATATCGCCACCTGGGCGGCGACAACTTCCAAAGGCTAGGGCTCTCGGTACGCAACTACGACCCTAAGTTTTTCGGGACGTACAAAAGCCATGTGACCGACGACACGAACACAGAGGTCTACACGGACAAGCGCGCGCAGGTGTGGAATCACCCGATGCTGAAATACGGCATGCCTGCAATGGCAATAGCGGCCGGGCTCGGCCTGTGGAAATCGTGGGCCTATTTCCACCCCGCGCCAACAGCCGCAGCCCCGACTAGCCAGAAAGCGGCAAGCTCGACAGCGGCACAGCCATTCGTCGCGACGCAGCGCCCGACCGCGCCGGTCGCTGCATCCGCGCCGGTAGACGACTCGCGGAGCCCAATAGAGAAGCGAATGGCCGACCTGCAATCGAAGGGGCGAATCAGACTCGCGGGACTGATCAGCTCGAAGACCCACACGAGCGGAATAATCGAATGGGTACAAGGCGGCTCAACGGTCATTGAACGCCTATCCCTCGACGCGCTCAGAGCGCTAGGCGTGGCGGTCATCGTGACCGAAGACAGCGTGGTTACGCTTGCGGTCGGAGACTTCAAGGACATCGCGACTACATGGCCGCTAGAAGACATCGCGCGAGTTTCAGAAGCGAGACAAGCGGCGATCAGAGGGCCGGCGCCGATCTATGGCGCCACGGAGCCACCAACGTTCCGAGGAAGCAGTAGCCGCGAAGCACCGGACTACCCCGGCAACTTGACGCACATCCAATCGCCAAGATAACGCGTCCGCTGTTGTGACATGCCGTTCGCATTACAGCGGGCCGGTCGCAGCTCTCGAACATGGCCGGCCCTTCTCCCATGCTCAGCACGGTGCGCCACCACCCGTGGGCGAAAGTTAGCTGAGTGGCTAGCCACCTCTGGAACTGGCGTCAATCTTGCCTTCGAGGGTCTGAATTAGTTCGTACGCCTTTGCTATGGGAATCTCCGCCCCGTATTCCGCGCGGAACTCTTGGATCACTCGGTCGACCTTGCGGGCGTCTTCGGCGCGGCCACCTTGAAGGTAACTCTGTCTGAGCGCTTCGACGTGGCTCAGGACAGAATCTACGGAAATCATAGTTCCACGCTTGTCTGCATCGTCTATTAGCCGTTGACGCTCGACCTCGACTTTCTCGAGTTGTTGACGAATGTAATCCCGCTCGGCTATTGCCTTTTTGAGCCCGGCTCGTGATCGCCGCCTGATCATCCAGTAGGTTAGAAAAACTGCCGCGATTACGGCCACAGCTATAAGCAGTTCCAACCTTTTGCCCCTGTTACGTTATCGAGACTGGCGTCAGCAGAGCGGCATTACGCCCCGCACGCTGAATTCCCGGACTGCTGGTCACGAATTAGCCGAAAAACTCTGGCTTCAATGACCCCTTCAGCGCTCGTCGTTGGAGCGACTTCCGAGAAATCAAGCTCATTCAAGAGCTGAAGACTTCGAGGATGTGCTGGGTCCGCTGAGGCGTAAATGCTCGTAGCGCCGAGCGTAGTAAAGCCATATTCACAGAGCAATGACGCAGCGTCTTTACCTAGGCCATGACCAATGAAGCGCCGCGCTACTACGACCTGAAGTTCACGGTGTTTAGAATCGCAAGTCCCCAAGAAATGCCCGATTGAAGCGCGACCTGCGAAAGAGCCGGTTGAAGCGTGCTCTAGAGCAAACACGGTGTCAGATTCAAACAGGAAGCGGGACTCCGCGGCCCAGTCCTGGTACGGCCTCCAAGGACAAGCGGGCCGAATGTACCTCTTCAGTTCCTTGTCCATTTCCAGTGCGTACCATTCAGGCAGATCCGATTCCTGTAAGCGGCGAACCTTCACGGCGCCGCGCACAGCAGGTAGACGAAGACTGAGGTACCTCACCATGGTATCTAGCCTACCGGAAAGCAGCCGGCGGCGCCAACTGCTTATGGCCCGTAGCGCGTACCGGCGTGCGTCTGCACGAAGAACGGCTTTCGCTGACGGAGGTACACAGTAATGCCACGAAATTTCGCAAGAGAAACCATCACCACTGGAACAGTGTTGCGACCTTCCGCACGAGTCGGAACGCGTAACCAGTGCCGATGATGCCGAGCGCGGTCGGAAGGCCGGCCGCGCTAACCAAATAGGCAATGCCAGGATCTAACTGCGCGTAAAGGGTCTGAAGCCCTTGGTGCATGAACTCGGGAACGGGTATCAGCGATAGCAGACCGACAACGGCATTGGCAACCATCTCGACAGCGTTGACAAACGCGTCAACGACAAAGGACCACAGTGCCGAGAAGAACTTGGTGACAAGGCCGACTAGCCATGAGGTGAACTCAGCGAGCATGATTACTCCACAGCGACTCGGAAAGCGAAGAAGGACGCGGCGAGAAGCAGTGCCATCTTCAAGACGTACAGCGCCTGAGTTGCAAACGGCGTGCAGAACTGGTCAATAGTGAGCGTCGTCTTGAGGTACGAAACACTGGCGCTCCAAGTTGGGCAGGAGCCGGCATTACTAACCGCGAAAAAGCTGCCAGCAGCCTGGCCAAAAGGGGACGTCGAGAACTGATTGCTTGCCGCGCTGAGCACGCTACTCAGGGTCTTGTCTTTTGCCGTATAGAGGTCGCCGACCGGAGCAGCCTCGCCGCCACAGCCCGCTGACGACGGGTTTTTCTCGCAAGGCCCCTTCTCGGGGTTGTTGTCGTTGCTGTTGCCCGTCCCAGTGCCCGAGTTGCCCGAGCCTGCACCGCCGAGAATCGAGCCCGGTAGCGGGTTGTCCACGCGCCTACTCGTGGTCGAAGAGCCATCGGGCCGGGTCGTCGTCGTTGTCGTCGTCGTCTCTTTGTTGCCGTTCGCGTCAACGCGAGTCCGTACCTCAGTCTCAGTGACCGAGCCGTCCGGGTTTGTGACCTTGGTCTTTTGGGCGTCGCTGCTGGCTTGATTCTTCGACGCGTCGGTCGGGTTGCCCGACTGGTCAACGCAGATCGATTTGCCGTTCATCGACGCGGACCCTTGCCCCGCAGCGCATGTGCCTTTGGGCAGGTCAGCGGTGCCCGTCGATGTGCCGACCTGCTTTGTGTCGGCGGACTTGCATTTGTTGCCCGTCACTATGTAGGAGCCCCGGGCGAACCAATGCTTTTCGCCGTTCACCATGCTGCTACCTGCCGGCGACACCCCGTCGAAGATGGCCTCACATTGGCCAGCGCAAGCAATGATGGTCGGGGTAGCGCCCGCAGTCGCGCCGATATCGTAGTAACCGCTTGACGCCGTGGCGTTCGCGGTGCAATCGACGATGCACGAGAGATGCAGCGCGTCGGGTTTCCAGCCGGGCATACACGTGCAGGCTTTCGGCGAGTCATACGGCTCGCCAACGGCGTTATCGGGGCAGGTGTTATCGACCTTGCTCATCATCGCCATACCGTATTCGGCAGCGGGGGGAGGATCGCCGCACCCAGACCCGCCAGGGGGGCCGCCCGTATAACCGTAGTCAACCCTGAAACCGATAGCCGTCTGGCTCACGGTTCGAGTGACCAAGCAGAACCCGGTGCCTGTGTCGCTATGGATCGCCTGCCGAATGGGGCCCATCATTGAAGCGTGGGCAATGTCCTGGGTCAACGACCACTTGCCGCACTGGCCTTGAGAACACGCCATCCACAGCGTTACGTTGGGCATCACGTCGACGGCGCCGCCAGCTCGCGCAGGTGGACACACGACGAGGAAGAGAGCGGCGAGAAACGCGAACGCCGCAAGCCGCAAGGTATTAACCATCTGACAGCCCCTTGACTGCGGCCGTACCGCAGGCGATGCCGAGCGCAAAAATTGCAACGAGCCACATAGCGACCTCCTCATGAAAAAGGCCCCCGAGCCGTGAAGCGCGGGGGCCGACCCAGCACGTTTAGCGGCCGATCATGGACAGCACGATGCGTGCGCCCTTCTTCACGACGGCCGGCACGACCAGCAGGGCGGCGATAGCCAAAATGGCAGTCGCGACGCTGGAGAAGTCCACGGCGCTGGTCAGCGACGAGAAATCCGTGCCGGCCGCGTTGGCAGCACCAGAACCAGCGAAGGCGACGAGGGCGACGGCGACGGCAGACAGGGGAGTGCGAATGTTGCGCATGAGAAACCTTTCAATCTCGGTTAATGAAGTTGACGACCGCCCCGACTGAACGCGCGATGACGTAACAGCCGACCACCATCACGAAACCAACACCCCAGGCGGCCGCCGAGTCTTGAGCGGAAGGGAGTTGGGTAGAACCTGTACCGGCGTCATCCGGCGTTGAAACGATCAACATGGACTGGACCGGTTCCGGGGGTTGATTTGCGACGAGCCAATCCGCGCATGCCTGTTCCGAGACCTGATGGGAGGCGGCAACAATTCGACCGTCCGCACTGAGACCCAGGCAGTTCATGCGGAAAGCTCCTGATCGAGATCGATCACGACCGAGGTCCCGGGGTCGCAGTGATCCGCGATGAGTTGCGCTACCTGTTCAGCGTCATCGACCAGACCAAACCGCATCGCGGTCAGGAGTGACGGGGTGTATGCAACATCCCCGCTGCGCGGGTCAGCGTGCAAGAACTCCCAGTTCACTGCCGACTGAATCAGGTAGCGCGGCATGTCACGCCGCCTTCTTCGTGGCCTCTGCGACCGGCTTCAGATCAACGATGACAGTCTTGTTCGACTTGCCATTGGTCGTGATCTCGCACGTGGCCACGGCGTCGAACGGAAAGGGGATGGCGCGGAACTTCTGGATTTCGTCAGAGGTGCCCATCTGGAATTCGGACGAGAACTGGCCGATTGCCTCGCCCTTACCCCCGTCCAGGTCAGTCAGCGCATAAACCTTGGTCGAGTCATACGCCTGACCGTTGTCGAGCACGCCCTTGCTCGACTTCATGCCGATGATTCGGAGTTGGACTTGAAATTTCATGTGTACCTTTCCGTTTCGCTAACGAAACTGATCACGCCCCGTTGAACGACGGCGCAGCGACTGGGGCAAAGGCCTCTGCGACTTTTCGGAAGGCCGCACGGAGCTGGTCCGGTGCGACGCCAAGCAAGCGGCGCGGCGTTCGATGCCGTTCGCTGTCGATGATTTCGGCGAGGAGGTCGCCACCCATGTCGAATGCGGCGACGATGGCCGGCGCAGCCGTACCCTTGAGCCACCGAACGGTTCTCGTTACCTTCGCTTCGGCCGTCTTCTCGACGAGTTCCGGGTGAGTGCGGATCACTTGCGCTTCAGCTTCAACCTGCTGCTCAGCGAGCAAGCGACGGCAGAAGGCGTAGGCACCAGCGAAGAAGTCGGCCGGACGAGTCAGGACGTCAAGGTCAATGACACGGTGGTTATCGCGGAACTCGACCTCGCACCGCGTCCACTCGCTGTTAGCTTCATGGCCAAACAGCTGATCGCCCTTTTCATAGAAGCGCAGCAGCTTGCCGGTTGCGCGAGACCCGACTTCAAACGTGCGCGAGTGACCGAGACACCAACTGCCGAGGTTGCGCTGAGTGGGAGTCTTACCGCGCACATCGAACTCACCGGCAACATACGCATCCTGGACCTGAATAGGAGTCCAGCCGCGCCAGATGTCCAGGCTCAAGTCGGCGCGCGTGATCTTGCCGCCAGCCACCTGGATGAACTCGCGAATTGCTGCGAGCTTTGCCATCGGAATGACCAGCATCGCGGCGCCGTGCAAGTTGAAGTGAACGGTGCCGGCCTGTTGCGTGGACTTGCCGCCCGCCAGCACCTGCCCCACGACTTCGCCGGCATAGAGCAGCTCTGTCCTGGCCGTATAGAAGTCCATGCCGCGCAAGCTCTGTCCGACCTCAAGACAGCCGAGCAGCTCGACGAGCTGGCGCGCTCCAGCCGTGCACACCGCATGTGCGGACGTATAGACCTCGCTGTCTGCGCTGTTGCACATGCGAACCAGATCACGGCCGCGCTGATCGAGCGTGTCGAGCACCGTAACGTCAACGAGCGCCGGCTCGGCCTTGACGACGGCGTCAAGCGGAACCGTGAAGCGCAGCCAGTCGAGACGGACGCGACCTTGATTGGTCTGCTCAATCTGCTCCAAGGTCCATTTGATCTTTGACCCATCCATGACGGGCCGGGCGTCAACTGTCCTCATGCCCTAGCCCCCGCTGTTGTCCCCGTGTTACCGAGGGGGACAGCGCCTGCCGGCGCGGAGGGCGCGCAGGCGCGCCCGGCCTCGCCGGCCGGCTCGCACATGCAACGGTCATCACCGGAGCACAGTCGGACGTTTTCGTGCGCGAACCAGAGTTGACCCAGGTGGCAATCGACCTTGAACCAGTCGGTGTCCTGGGAACCGGGCGAGGCTTCGAGAACGCGTCCGCAAAGCACGACGCCGCGCTTACGGACCTGGACGCGGACGGGGCGAACGATGCCTGTCGACTTGTGCTGGTCGAGGACCAGGGCGAGGTAGCCGGCATACGTCAACGCCTCGGCGAGCACTCGCTTGCGCTCAGCCCTGGGCGTCCAGCGCTGACCGATGAGGTCATAGACGCGCACCACGGCGGCGATCACTTGTCGCTGCCGAGGAGGGCCAAGATCATGCGGGCGCCCTTGTAGACCGCCTTCGCGGTTGCAAGCGTCAACGCGACTTGGAGCAGCACCATAGAGGCGTCAAACAGGTCGACGCCCGCGACGATTACTGAGTAGTCGGTTCCTGCCACGATTGATCCCCTAACGTTCGGTGAGGTACATTCCGAGCGTCTAACGCTCCGTGAGGCCATAACGGTTCGTTAGGTACTGGGGCGTATTGGGCCTTACGAAAGGTTAGCTATGGAACTGGGGAAAACCCTTATCGATGCCGCGTGCTCAAAGACGGGCATGACGCGCTACGCCATAAGCAAAGCGCTAGCCGTGAGTGACGGTTTCGTCAGCCGCGTCTACAACGGACGCGACCCCGTGCCGCCAGCGCTGGCGGCGCGGCTCGCCGTACTGGCTGGCATCGACGCACGCCGCGCTGCGCTAGACGCGCTTGTTTCGCAAGAGAAAAGCCACGAGAAGCAGATCGAGCTTGCCGCCGCACTGGGCGTTGCGGCACCCGCTGAGCCACCAACTCGTAACGGAGTTACTGTTCAATTGGCTTGAATATTGGCGACAAGGTCGATGAACCGCTCACCCCTCTTCCGGGAACACACTGCGAACCCATGATGAGCCCAGCCACCCGCTACACCCCCGTCGCCATCGCCCTGCACTGGTTGCTGGCCCTGGCGATCGCCGGCGCCTTCAGCGTGGGCCTGTACATGACGGACCTGCCGTTCTCGCCGACGCGGCTCAAGCTCTACAACTGGCATAAATGGGCCGGCGTCACCATCCTGGCCCTGTCGGCCCTGCGCCTGCTGTGGCGCTTGACCCACCGGACGCCGGCCGACCTGCCCATGCCTGCCTGGCAGCTGCGCGCGGCGCACCTGATCCACGGCCTGCTCTATCTGCTCTTCTTCGCCGTGCCGCTGTCTGGCTGGGCCTACAGCTCGGCGGCGGGCTTTCCCATCGTCTGGTTCGGCGTTCTGCCGCTACCGGACTTCGTGGGCAAGGACAAGGAACTGGCCGAGACGCTGAAGCTGGCCCACCACCTTGCCGCCTATGGCCTAGGCCTGCTCGTCACGGCCCATGTGGCCGCCGCTCTCAAGCACCAATTCATCGACCGCGACGGCCTGCTTGCCCGCATGGGTGTTGGCCGCGCCTGAAGAAAGGACCTCATGAAACGCCTGATTTCCGCCCTGCTGATCGCCACCGGTGCCCTGGCCGCCCAGGCCACCACGCTGCAACCCGAGAAGAGCGACCTCAGCTTCACCTTCAAGCAGATGGGCGTGCCGGTGGACGGCAAGTTCAAGAAGTTCGAAGCCCAGCTCGACTTCGACGCCAAGAGGCCCGAGGCCGGCAAGATCGCCTTCACGGTGGACCTGGGCAGCGTGTCCCTGGGTGACCCGGCCTTCGACAAGGAGCTGGCCGGCTCACTCTGGTTCGACACCAAGCGCAACGGCAAGGCCACCTTCGTGTCCAGCAGCATCAAGCCCACCGGCCCCGGCAAATACGACGTGGCCGGCAAGCTGACCATCAAGGGCGCGGCACGTGACGTCGTCGTGCCCATCACCCTGGCCCAGGGCGTGGCCGTCGGCAGCGTCGGCATCAAGCGCCTGGACTTCAAGATCGGTGACGGCGAATGGGCCGACACCTCCATGGTCGCCAACGACGTGACCGTCAAGTTCAAGCTGGCCTTCGCCGGCTTGTAAGCTCCTTTTCCCTCCCCTTCACCCCCGGAGACCTTCCCGATGAAAAAAGCCCTGCTGCTCACCGCACTGCTCGCCGCCATTGGCGCCGCCCAGGCCCAGAGCGCCACCTACGCCATTGACCCGACCCACACGACCGTGTTCTTCGAGGCCAAGCATTTCGGCACCAGCACTAACCGCGGTCGCTGGGACAAGAAGGAAGGGACGGTCACGCTGGACAAGGCGGCCAAGACCGGCAAGGTCGAGGTCACCCTGGACATGAACTCCATCTCCAGCGGTGTGCCGGGCTTCGATCGCCACCTGAAGAGCAACGACTTCTTCGCCGCCGAACAATTCCCTACGGCCAAGTTCGTCGGCGACAAGTTCGCCTTCAACGGCGACAAGCTGGCCAGCGTCACCGGCGAGCTGACGCTGCGCGGCAAGACCAACCCCGTCACGCTGACCGCCAACAACTTCAACTGCTACGAGAACCCCATGCTCAAGCGCGAGGTCTGCGGCGGCGACTTCGAAGCCACCATCCAGCGCAGCCAGTGGGGCGTCAGCTATGGCCTGCCGGGCATTCCCGACAGCGTCCGCATCGTCATCCAGATCGAAGCCGTCAAGCAGTAAGCGAGGCCGCTTCCTTCCTCTCAAGCCCGCCTCCGGCGGGCTTTTTGCTGGGCGATCCGTGAACTATTGCCAGGGCGGTCACGGCGCTGTCACGCCCGGGTGCGCGGACTGTCGCGCCCCCATGCAGTTCGTCACCCGGGCCGGGCGGCGTGTCGCTTCGGCCCCACGCCGCCCGCGCCGCCTGCTTACAGTGGCTCCAACAGCGACAAACCGGCCATGACTCCTTCCTTCTCCCCCAGCCCCCAGCAAAAGCTCTGGATCGAGCGCTGGCAGCGTTTCTCCGCCACGGTGGTGCGCTACTTCCACATCTACGCCGGCTGGCTGGTCGGCATCAGCTGGAAGCGCTTCGTGCTGCTGTCGCTGGCCCTGCTGATCGGCGTCAATGTGCTCAAGAACCTGCCCCCCTTCACCTGGCGCATCAGTGAGCAGGTCGAGGACCATGACCATGGCGCCGAGCGCCGCAAGGCCAAGGCCGAAGCCGATGCCCGCAAGGCCGTCGAGCAAGCCCGCAAGGCCGTCGACAAGGCCGGCAAGAAGGAAGCCGATAAGGGCGTCCACTACGAGGTCAAGATCGACGAGCGTGGCGTGCGCATCCAGCCGGTGCACCCGGCCTCGGCCGCCAGCGCCGCCGATGGCGAAGACGGCGAGCCCAAGGCCGACGCCCCCGCCATCGCCATCGACTTCCCCAAGAGCACCCGCCCTGAGGACATCCGCGCCGCCATCGAGCAGGCCAAGGAGCAGCTCAACCAGCTCAAGCAGGAGGCCGAGGACGTCAAGGACGCCCAGCAGGCTGCCGCCGAGGCCCAGGCCGCGCTGCAGGAGGCGGTCGAGGAGGCCCGCGATGCCCAGAGCCGCCGCCGCGTCACCGTCGTGCATGCCGGCGACTCCCTGGTGGACCTCGCCACCCTGTGGATCCTGGCCTCGGCCGTCATCAAGGCCATGTACAAGGGCCGCATCCAGGCCGAGGTCAAGGCCGCCCAGGCCGCCGAGAACGCCGAGAGCGAAGCGCTGAAGCGGCAGGTCATCGAGGCCCGCATGGCCGCCATGCAGGCCCAGGTTGAGCCGCACTTCCTGTTCAACACCCTTGCCAGCATCGACCACCTCATCGAGGTCGACCCGCCACGGGCCAGCCAGATGCAGAAGAACCTCATCGCGCTGCTGCGGGCCTCCATGCCCACCATGCGCGAGGCCAACGCCACCGCCACCCGCGACCTGGGCCGCGAGCTGGCCGTCATCCGGCCCTATCTCGAGATCCTGAAGATGCGCATGGAAGAGCGGCTGCAGACCGAGATCGACGTGCCCGAGGGCCTGCTGTCCGCCGAATTCCCGCCCATGATGATCCAGGGTCTGGTCGAGAACGCCATCAAGCATGGCCTGGAGCCCAAGGCCGACGGCGGCAGCCTCAAGGTCAAGGCCGAGATCGTGCACGGCAAGCTGGCCGTCACGGTGGCCGACACGGGCCTGGGCTTCGGTCGCGCCGCCACCAGCGGCACGGGCGTGGGCCTGGCCAATATCCGCGAACGCCTGCAGCTGCTGCACGGCGCCCGCGCCAGCGTCACCGTCACCGAGAACCAACCCAGTGGCACGGTCGTCACCATCACCGTGCCCTATCGCAGCCGCAACGACGAAGGAGCCGCAGCATGAAAACCCTATTCAAGATCTTGTTCATCGGCACCGCGCTGATGGCGCTGCTGGCGATGGTCGGAGCAACATTTGGAGGTTGGGTGCTGCTGCATCACCACGGTTCCGACATGCACATCGTGCTGGACGACGGCGAGTTCTTCCTCGGCGGCAGCGACTTCGGCGACTGGCTGGGTGCCAGCATCGGCCTGTTCGTCGCCGGCATCGTCTGCGTCATCGTCATCCCTCTGGTGCTGCTGCTCGGGGTGGCCATGCCGCTGGTCATCGTCGGCGGCGTGCTGGCCCTGGTGGTCGCCAGCCTGCTCGGCGTCGGCGCCGTCGTCGGCTCGCCGCTGATCCTGCTCGGCCTGCTGTTCTTCGTCGTGCTGCGCAACCGCCGCCGTGCCAACGCCGCCAAAAAGACGCCGGTCTGAAGGGCCCGTTGCCCCGACGGCAACGCGACCCATTGACGCCGGGGTAACAGGCCCTAGCATCCCCGGCCATGAGCAATACACCCATCCGTGCCGTTCTGGCCGACGACGAACGACTGATGCGCGAGCAGCTGCGCGCCCGATTGACCGAGGTCTGGCCCGAGCTGGAGATCGTTGCCGAGGCCAAGAACGGCCTCGAGGCGGTCGAGCTGACCAAGCAGCACAAGCCCGACCTCGTTTTCCTCGACATCCGCATGCCCGGCCTGACCGGGGTGGATGCCGCCCGCCAGATCGCCCAACTGGGCGATGAAGGTGAGGGAGGCGAGGGCGACGACGACTGGCTGGTGCCCGAGATTGTCTTCATCACCGCCTACGACCAGTACGCCGTCGAGGCCTTCGAGCAGGGCGTGGCCGACTATGTGCTGAAGCCCGCCGAGCGCGAGCGCCTGCAGCTGACCGTGGCCCGCATCAAGAAGCGCCTGGCCCAGCGCGAGGCGCCCTCCGGCGACTTCAGCGACAGCTCGCCGGTGCCGCTGCAGCAACTGCTGCACAAGCTGTCCGGCCAGATCAACCCGGCGGCCAAGCCGCAATACCTGCAGTGGATCCAGGCCACGGTCGGCCAGGCCATCCAGATGATCCCGGTCGAGGACGTGCTCTTCTTCATCAGCGACGAGAAGTACACCCGGGTGCAGACGGCCAAGATCGAGGCCCTGATCCGCAAGCCCATCAAGGAGCTGGTGGACGAGCTCGACCCGCAGGTCTTCTGGCAGATCCACCGCTCGACGCTGGTCAACGCCCGCGCCATCGACGGCATCACCCGCGACTTCCGCGGCCGCCAGCTGGTGGGCGTAAAGGGGCTGACCGAAAAGCTCGAAGTTAGCCGCAGCTACACGCACCTGTTCAAGGGCATGTGAACACCCGGGCATCATTGCGCCACCAACCCGCCGGCTTTTGGCTCGGCGTGGGTCTCGCGGCGGAAGCTCCCGTTGGCGCGGTGCTTGCCCTGATGTCCCCGGAAGTGCGAGAACAGCTGATGGCGGCCGTCTTCACTTCGCCTGGATGGGCCACTGTTGCTATCGCAGCCTGCCTACTGCTCTACGCGGGCACGTCGTGTGCGGCGGTCAGGCTGGGTCTGGGCGGCTGAGCCGCAAGAGGCTTACTTCTCCACGAACGCCCGCTCGATGACGTAGTCGCCCGGCGTCGTCGTGCTGCCTTCCTTGAAACCGCGGATCTCCAGCATCTCCTGCATGTCCTTCAGCAGGGCCGGGCTGCCGCACAGCATGATGCGGTCGTTCTCAGGGTCCAGCGGCGGCAGGCCCAGGTCGGTCTGCAGCTTGCCGGTCTGGATCAGGTCGGTGATGCGGCCCATGTTCTTGTAGGGCTCCCGCGTGACGGTGGGGTAGTACAGCAGCTGCTCGCTGGCGTATTCGCCAAGGAACTCGTGCTGGTGCAGGTCGACGGTGAGGTGGTCGTGGTAGGCCAGCTCGGCCACCTCGCGCACGCCGTGCACGATGATGACCTTCTCGAAGCGCTCGTAGGTCTCGGGGTCGCGCACGATGCTGATGAAGGGCGCCAGGCCCGTGCCGCTGCCCAGCAGATAGAGGTTCTTGCCCGGCAGCAGGTAGTCGATCAGCAGCGTGCCCGTGGGCTTGCGGCCGACGATGATCTTGTCACCCGGCTTGATGTGCTGCAGCTTGGACGTCAGCGGGCCGTCCGGCACCTTGATGCTGAGGAACTCCAGCTGCTCCTCGTAGTTGGCGCTGACGATGCTGTAGGCGCGCAGCAGCGGCTTGCCGTTCTCGCCCTTGAGGCCGATCATCGTGAAGTGGCCATTGGAAAAGCGCAGGGCCTGGTCACGCGTCGTGGTGAAGCTGAACAGGCGGTCGGTCCAGTGGTGGACGGTCAGGACGGTCTCTTCGTGGAAGGCACTCATGTCGGTGATTTCTGGCGGGTTAACCCGGGGATTTTCGCCGGGAAGTGACCTCCCAACGTCGCCAAGGGGTCAAGTCCCCGTTTCGATGCGCAGAAGCCTGGCCCCCGCACCCTCGCCGCGCTTGCAGTCCTCGGGGTTGTAGAGGGCGCAAGCCTTCAGCGACAGGCAGCCGCAGCCGATGCAGCCGGTCAGCCGGTCGCGCAGCTGTTGCAGGGCGGCAATGCGCTCGTCCAGCAGCGGTGCCCAGCCGGCGGACAGCCGCGTCCAGTCGGCCTTGGTCGGTGTGCGGCCCTGCGGCAGGGAGGCCAGGGCGGCCTTGATCTGCGGCAGGCTCAGCCCCACCACCTGGGCGGCGCGGATGAAGGCCACCCGGCGCAGCACGTGGCGGGGGTACTGCCGGTGCCCGCCGGCGCTGCGGCTGCCCGAGATCAGGCCCTCGGCCTCGTAGAAGCGCAGCGCGCTGGTGGCCACGCCCGAGCGCTTGGCCAGTTGGCCGATGCTCAAGGGCGCGTTCGGTTGATCGAGGCTTGACTTCAAGTGCACTTGAACTTCGAGCATGGCGCCATGTTCCCACAGTCGAGACATATCGCCATGCTGATGAAGACCGCCACGCCCCCTCCCGCCACCCTGGCCCAGCTGCACCACCTGCTCGATGCCGGCGCGGCGCTGTCGCCCACCTACCGCGGCCGCCTGAGCAACCACCTACCCATGGCCCAGCAGGCGCTGTTGGAGCTCGGCGCCTCGGCCGTGCGGCTGCAGGCCTGGAGCGAGGCCTACGAAACCCAACTGGAGCCGCGCGTCGTGGCGCGTCCGGCCAGCGTCAGCTTCGAGCGCGACCTGGGCCGGCCGGACAGCGAGGCGGGCTGGCAAGCCTGCTTCGCGGGACGTATCGCGTCGGTCGGCGCCGCCGCCACGCTGCGCGAGACCTTGCCTCGGCTGCTGCCGGGTGCAGGCGCCATCGCCTTCCATGGCCTGATCCGCACCGGCCATGCCGCGCTGGCCGGCCACGAGGGCGAACTCGCCTTCGGCCTAGCCCACTGGGCCGCCCAATTCCTGCCGCTGCCGACCACGGACGACGGCTCGCCGCTGGACCTAGCCGATTGGCTGCAGGCGCTGGCGAGGCTGCCACGCCCGGTCTACCCGGCCGGAGCGCTGATCCACGGCCGCATGCAAGCCTGGGGAAGCACGCCCGAGTTCGCCGCCATCGCCGGCCGGCTGCGCCATGGGCCCGACACCCTGCGCGACCTCGCCCTGCTGGCCGCCCGCACCTATGCCGCCACCGCCAACTTCACCGTGCTGCATCTGCTGACCGGCAGCCATGCCATGAGCGTGCTGGAGCCCTGGTGGCCGGTGCCCGAACTGGCGCGCGGCTTCAGCGTCGCGGCCGCGGCCGGCCTGTTGGCCAGCGGCGCGGCGCCTGCACTGGCCCTCGACCACCCGCCCAGCCGCCCCTGGCCAGCGCTGATCGCGGCGGCCTGCGAGCAGGACGACGCCCACGTCATCAAGCTCACCCACGCCGCGTGGCGCCTGGGCCGCCGCTGGCCGGATCCGGACTGGCGCCGAGCCGTCGAGCGTGCCATTCCATTTTAATGGATAACCATTTCTAGTAAACTGGAATGCATGAACATCACGGAACGCATAGGACGCCGCCTGCATGAACTGCGCTCGGCAGCCGGCCTGTCTCTCGACGCGCTGGCTCAGAAGAGCGGGGTCAGCCGGTCCAACATCTCGCTGATCGAACGCGGCCAGAGCAGCCCGACGGCCGTGGTGCTGGACAAGCTGTCGTCGGCTCTCAGCGTCAGCGTCGCATCCCTGTTTGAGGCCGGGCCGCCGGCGGCCGCGCCGTCGCCGCTGGCCCGCGTGGCCGATCAGCCGGTCTGGGACGACCCCGCCTCGGGCTATCGCCGTCGCAATGTCTCGCCGCCCGGGGTGTCGCCGCTACAGCTGGTGGACGTCCTGTTCCCGGCCGGCCAGCGAGTCTCCTTCGAGACCGCGGAGCGCGACGCCGACATCCACCAGTTGGTCTGGATGATCGACGGCGTCATGGAAATCGGCCATGGCAGCGAGCAGTGGGAGCTGAAGCCGGGTGACTGCATGGCCATGCGCCTGAATGGGCCCATCCGTTTCTTCAACCCGGGCGTCAAGCCGGCCCGCTATCTCGTCGCTCTCACCGGAGCCCGCCCATGATTGTTCGAGAACTCGATGGCGCCGAGGCATTGGCCCGCGTCGGCGAACTGGCCGAAGTGCTGCGCGACTGCGTCGAGGGCGGGGCATCGGTGGGCTTCATGCTGCCTCTCGCCGAAGGCCGGCCCGAAAGCTTCTGGCACAAGGTTGCGGCAGGCGTGGCGGCAGGTCAGCGCCACCTGTTTGTTGCCGAGGACGGCGACGGCCGCATCTGCGGCACGCTGTCCCTGGTCATCGACATGCCGGACAACCAGCCTCACCGCGCCGACGTGTCCAAGATGCTGGTCCACCGCCGCGCGCGCCGCCAGGGCATCGCCGAGAAGCTGCTGCGTGCACTGGAGGCGAAGGCGCGTGAACTGGGCAAGACGACGCTGGTGCTGGATACCGTCACGGGCAGCGATGCGTCGCGGGTCTACGAGCGCACGGGCTGGCAGAAGGCGGGAGACATTCCGAACTACGCGTTGATGCCGGATGGGCAGCCGTGTTCGACGGCCTACTATTTCAAGCCGGTCTGACGCCTTGAGTCTTCATATGCCTGTGACGGAGAAGGTCCCTTTTGCGCTCGACATCGAAGACGGCTGGCCGCAGGTCGCGACTGAACACGTCTGGTGCGAGCGAGAGGGCGACACCTACACGCTCAAGAATGTGCCGTTCTTCATCCCAGGCTTGGCGCTGGGTGATGTGTTTCGCGCCGAGCGAGATCCGGGCAACGACTGCATCTTCGAGTTCGAGGTCCTGCAGCCGTCAGGGCATTCGGTCGTTTGGGTGATGAACAACGACGATCTCGATTTCTCGCAAGCCAGGAAGCAATTGGCTGAGCTGGGATGTGAGTCAGAGAGCTTTCCGCAGTTTTCCATGTTTTCAGTCGACGTCCCTGCTGGTGTGGGATGCGCTGAAATCAATGCGATGGTTGATTCGCTCGAGAAAAACGGGTTCGCGCTCGCGTTTCCCGTTTGGCGGCACGATCCCGTCGCCTAAGCCCTGAACCCGATGCCGCGCCTTTCGCGCACTTCCGGCTTCGCCCGGTGCTCAGCCTCCAGCTGAGCCAGGAACTCATCCGGCGTGAAGGCCTCGCCGAGGATCTCGACCTGCTGCCTCACGGCCGCGAAGTCGCCATGCGTCAGGCAATCCATCGCGGCCAGTCTTGAACGTTGTTCGTCGGTTGGAGCGACGCCGGCTTCGCGTTCGAACATCGCCACGCGCTGCTCGGGCTTGAGTGCCTTGAAGCGGATCTTGAAGGCGAAGCGCCGCAGCGCCGCCTCGTCGAGATCGTCGAAGAGATTGGTCGTGCAAATGAAGAGGCCGTTGAAGCGCTCCATGCCGGCCAGCATCTCGTTGACCTCGCTGACCTCGTAGTTGCGCTCGGCATGCTTGCGGCTGCGCAAGAAGCTGTCGGCTTCGTCAAGCAGCAGCACGGCGCCTTCGGTCTGGGCCATGTCGAACATGCGTGCCATGTTCTGCTCGGTCTCGCCGACGAATTTGCTGGCGATGTCGCTCGCACGTCGGACCATCAGCGGCCGGCCCAGGGCCTGGGCGATGTGCTCGGCCAGGGCGGTCTTGCCACTGCCGGGCTGGCCATAGAAGCAGAGCTGGCCAGTGCCCTTGCGGCGCAGGGCCTCGACGATGCGCGGGATCTCGAAGCGGCTTTCGCAGTTCAGCAGCTCCAGCGCGTACTGGGTCACGCAGGGGCGGGCGAGGTTGCTGCCGTCGTCGCGGCCCAGCGCCTTGTCGGCGTTCAGCAGCTGGCGTTCGATGAGCCTCGCGGCGTCGCCAGCTGAACCGGCCAGCTGGGCGAAGCGCACCGCGGTGCGGATCTGCGCCGGCGTCAGGCCGGGACGCTCGGCCAGTTTGGCCACGAAGGCCTCGCTGACGGCGACCTCGCCCAGTGCCTTGGCTACCAGACCCTTGCGCGCGCCCGGAGGTGGCGACTTCAGTTCCAGGTGGTACTGGAAGCGGCGGCGGAAGGCCGGGTCGATCTGCTCGATGCGATTGGTGACCCAGATGACCGGCACCGGATTGGTCTCGAGAATCTGGTTGACCCAGGCCTTGCCACTGACCGAGTTGCCGACGCCACCTTCACCGCTGGCGTCCAGCCGGTTCAGCAGCGAGGCCGTGTCGCTGGACAGTGGCGGGAAGACGTCTTCGACCTCGTCGAAGAGCAGGGCCACGTTGGCGCTGGCCTTGAGGAACACCTGGCTGATCTGCAGCGAGCGGTAGCGGTCCCGTCCGGACAGGGAATTGCCGTCGCGATCAGCGTACTCGACCTCGTACAGGTCCAGGCCCGCGGTCGCGGCCGCCACCTTGGCCAGTTCGGTCTTGCCCGTGCCCGGCGGGCCGTAGAGCAGGACGTTGACGCCGGTGGCATGCGTGGCAACGGCTTGGCGCAGCATGCCCTTGAGCAGGTCGAGGTCGTCGACGACGAACTGGAAATCGGCAGGCGCCAGCGTGCTGGGCGTGGCCGGCCGCGTGAACACGGCCATCAAATCATGTGGCCCCTGGTACTCGCGCATCAGCACCGGCGGCAGTTGGTCGCTGACCTTCATCAGGTCGGCCAGGTCGGTGATGTTGTGCTCGGAGATCAGGTTCTCGACCATGCCGATGCGCTCGAGGCGCGATCCGGCGCGCAGGGCTTCGGCGACCTCGCGTTCATCGACACCGGCGACCGCGGCAATGGCGGCAAAGGCTTCTTGAGCGGTGTTGACCTTGAACTCGACCAGGGCGCCGCGCAGCTCGCGCTGATAGCGGGCCAGCGTGCCGTAGAGCAGGATGGCGCGCTCGGCCGGGTTGAGCTGCAGCAACTGGCCCAGGGCGTCGATGTTCTTCTCGACCAGGGTCGACTCGCGCTTGAGCTGCCGATCCAGGTGCTCGCAGGTGGTGGCGAGCAGGGCCATCATGTCCTTGGGCGCATCCTTGACGTATTCGTCAAGGTAGAAGAACAGCGTGCCCTCGCTGAACGGGCCGCTCCACTGGCCGAAGCGGTCGAGGAAAGCTTCGTCGCTGAGGGCTTCGTGGCCTCGCCACAGCTCGTTGCCGGCGCAGCGCTGGGCCAGATAGCCGCGCAGTCTTTGCAGCACGCGGGTGGGCCAGACAAGGTGGCGGCCGGTGAAGGACAGCAGGCCGTTGAAATCGCGCCGCAGATTGAAGCGGCCGGCGTGCTTGACGGTCAGCGTCAACACGAACTGCGAGCACATGCGGTCCAGCACGGGGGCGCTGTCCAGGCCGGGCGAGGGCAGCACGCGGACCTGTGTCCGGGAGGCTGTCTCTGCGGCGACGGCTCGCTTCACCATTCGATGGGCTCCTTGCGCTGCCTGCAGCGGCGGCGCGGTCCCATCTTGTATCAGGCTTGGCGGTAGATCAATGCGTTGCCGAATCGCTAAACGTTCAGTGCATCACGACTGGCTGCTGGCCCATGAGGGCATAGCGCTCGATGAAGGCGTCGAGTTCGTCCTCGGAGGGTTCGCCGTCTTCGATCAGGGCCTGCACGCCTTGCGAGAAGGATTCGGCCAGGGCGCCCTCGATGAAGATTTCCTTGCGGGCGAACTTATCGACGATCTCGAAACCACCGCGGTTGAGCTGGGGACCCGCCTCCACCGCCTGGGGCTCGGCGGTCGGCACGTCGAACTGGACGACGATGAAGCTGTCGGAGTTATAGAGCATGTGCATGGAGGTCTCCTCAGGGCTTCAACTGCGGGTGGGGCATGTGGTTTCAAGCCCCGCTTGGTTTGGATACTGGCAGAAGGCACCGCTGTTCGGGCTATCGCGCGCGTTGACAACGTGTAGGAAGCGTCAGGAGTTCACGTAGGAGGCCGCTCGCCCAGCCCAGCGGCCTCCTGCAAACGGATCTCGAATCCACGCGTTTCCGGGTCGCCCTGACGCAGCCGCACCGGCCAGAAGCCGCGGCCGGGGTCCAGCCACAGTTCGACGCCCGGGTCCCGCTCTCCCAGCGGCTGGCGGCGCAGGTGCAGCATGCCGGCGTCCTCCGGCGCCGGATCGACGGCCTCGAAGGTCCATTCGCGCAATTCGCCACGCAGGCCGGCCACCCAGACCCGCCAGCGCCCGCCCGGAGCCGGGGCGGCATGCACCAGGGCGGCCAGCTGCAGCCACCAGGACAGGCGGTCCTGGGCACCCTCGGGCATTTCCAGCAGGTTGGGGCTGCTTGAGAAGCTGATGCGCCGCCCATCGGCGTCGAAATTGATGGCCTGGCGGTCCTCGCCGCGGCGCTGCAGGGCGAAGCGCTCCGGCGCCAGGCCAGCGCTGCCGGTATGGCCGAGGCTTTCCCAGGCGGGCAGGGTGCGTTCGCCGATGCGGCGCGTCAGGCGCAGGCTGTAGCGGCCATCTTCCTGGGGCTGCCAGTCCAGCAGGGCCTCGCCGTCCTGGCCGCCCTGGCGCAGGCGGTATTGCCAGGAAGCCGGGCCGGCCAAGCGCAGCAGCGGGGCGTGAGGTGCTGGCGAGGGGGCTTCCACGGCGGGGGCGGTCGGCTGGACGCTGGGGTGGCCGACGTGTGACCGGGCTGCCGGCACAGCGGGCGGCGCCGGCTCGGGCAAGGCCACGGCGACAGTCGGCGGCTGCAGCAGGGCGACGCTGACGGCGCGTGCCTTTTGCACGCGCCTGTCCTCGCGATCCGGCCCACTACCGAGCAGGGCCGCATGCGCGATCAGGCTCGCCACCAGCGCGAGCGCGGCGGCGCGAGGAGGACGGGGCAGGCCGGCGCGCATCGCACAATGCTGCCATCACCGCGGACCTTTCCTCATGAAACTCGCCAGCTATGCCGATGGCTCGCGCGACGGCCACCTCGTCGTCGTATCGCGCGATCTGACCCAGGCCCACTACGCCACCGGCATCGCCACGCGCCTGCAGCAGGTCCTCGACGACTGGGGCTTTCTTGCACCCCAGCTCGAAGACCTCGCCGTGCAGCTCAATCACGGCAAGCTGCGCCACGCCTTCCCCTTCGAACCCGAGAAATGCGTGGCGCCGTTGCCGCGTGCCTATGGCTGGGCCGTCGTCGACGCCGAGGGCGGCGTGCGCCGCGAGGCCGGCCAGTTCCAGGCCTGCCACCAGCCTCTGAGAGCGCCGGCGGTCTGCGAGCCGGCCCTGGCCCTCATCGCGGGCGACCTGGCCGCCGCCAGTGACGCTGCTTCGGCGCTGGACGCGCTGCGCCTGCTGAGCCTGGCGGTGGACTGGCGCCTGGATGATGAATTGATTGCCACCCATGGCGCGCCCCTGGCCGTCACCCCCGGTGAGCTGGGCGAGTCCTGGAGCGCGGGCCGCCTGCAGGCCCGGCTCACGACCCTGCACAACGGTGCCAGGCAGGAGCCGCGCGACGTTGCCGCCGTGCCCGGCGAAGCGCTGGCGCGCCTGGCCCGCCTGCGCGCGCTGCGTGCCGGCCAACTCGCCGGCGCAGCCCTGGGCGGCCTGGAGCTGCCGCTCGCGCCCGGCGACAGCCTGCATCTGGACCTCAAGTCCGCCGAGGGCGTCAGCCTCTTCGGCGCCATCGACATCGAACTCGCCCCGGCACTCACCGCATGAAGCCCCTGCCCATCATCATCGACACGGACCCCGGCCAGGACGACGCCGTCGCCCTGCTGCTCGCGGCCGCCAGCCCCGAGCTGGAGCTGCTCGGCGTGACGACGGTGGCTGGCAATGTGCCGCTGGCCCTGACCACGCTGAACGCCCGCAAGGTCATGGAGCTGGCCGGCCGCCGCGACGTGCCCATCTGCGCCGGCGCCGACCGGCCGCTGGACCTGCCCCTGGTGACGGCCGAGCATGTGCACGGCGACACCGGGCTGAACGGCGTCGAGCTGCCAGAGCCCACGCTTGGCCTCGACCCGCGTCATGCGGTGGACTTCATCATCCAGACCCTGCGCGAGCGCGACCCCGGCACGGTGACGCTGTGCCCGCTGGGCCCGCTGACCAATATCGCCCTGGCCCTGCGCCGGGCGCCCGACATCGCCGTGCGCATCCGCCGCATCGTGTTGATGGGCGGCGGTTTCTTCGAGGGTGGCAACGTCACGCCGGCGGCCGAGTTCAATATCTACGTCGACCCGCGGGCTGCCCACGAGGTCTTCAGCAGCGGCGTGCCCATCACGATGGCGCCTCTGGACGTCACCCACGAAGCCTTGACTACGGCTGCCCGCATCGAGGCCATCCGGCGCTTGGGCAACCGCGTCGGCCCCGTCGTCGCCGCCTGGATGGAGTTCTTCGAACGCTTCGACGAAGAGAAATACGGCCAGGACGGCGGCCCCCTGCACGACCCCTGTGTCATCGCCTTCCTGCTCAGGCCCGAGCTTTTCACGAGCCGGGCCTGCAATGTCCGCATCGAGACCCAGAGCGAGCTGACGCGAGGCATGACCGTCATCGACTGGTGGGCAGTCACAGGCCTGGCCGCCAATGCCCAGGTGCTGCGCCACGTCGATTCGGACGGTTTCTTCGCGCTGCTGACCGAAAGGCTGGCAAAGCTGGGATAACCATCATTCCTGATGGGTAAATCCCGTCGACATCATTTTTGGTCGGGTGTAAGAATTAGTTTCCAAATAGGGCTGGCCCGACAGAGAGCATCGCTCCACGGGATCTGCGTCCATACGGACGCGGGCAGGAGAGATAGGTGCCGAGCAGAGAAAAACTGCTGGAGGTGATCGCCATCCAGACCGAAGTAGCCCGCTTGGGCTTGGACCTCGGTGGGCTGATGAGCCTCGTCGTGCAGCGCACATTGAGCCTGGTGGGCGCCGATGGCGCGGCAGTGGAGTTGGCCGAGGGCGACGACATGGTCTATCGCGCCACGGCCGGCATAGCCCGTGGCAGCCTGGGGCTGAGGCTCAAGCGCGGCGCCAGCCTGTCGGGCCTGTGCGTGCGCGAGGGCCGTATCCTGCATTGCGACGATGCCTTGATCGACCCGCGCGCGGACCGGGTCGCATGCGAAAAGCTCGGCATGCGCTCCATGGTTGTCGTGCCGCTGCGCCACAACGGCGAGACGGTGGGGGTGCTCAAGGCCATGTCCTCCCGGGTGGCCCATTTCAATCAGCGCCATTTCGCGCTGCTGGAACTGTTGTCCGACCTCGTCGCCGCGGCCATGTATTTTGCGACCCGCTATGCGCCGGGCGCGTTGTTTCACAAGGCCACCCACGACGGCCTGACCAACCTGCCCAACCGTTCCCTATTCCTCGACCGCCTGCGGTCGTCGATGGCCCAGGCCGTGCGCGACGGCCAGCCCCTGGCCGTGCTGATGCTGGACCTGAACGGCCTCAAGCCCATCAACGACAACCATGGTCATCGCGCCGGCGACGCGGCCCTGCTGGAGTTCGCCGGGCGGCTGAACGCCAGCGTGCGGCAGTCCGACACTGCGGCCCGCCTGGGGGGTGACGAGTTCGGCGTGCTGCTGCGGCCCCTGGCCCTGGAAGGCGGCCTGGAGTCCACCCTCGCCCGCCTGCGCGAGCAGCTCAACGGCAGCTTTGTCTTCGAAGGCAGTTCGCTGCCGCTGGCGGCCAGCATGGGCGCGGCCTGTTTCCCCGACGATGGCCAGGACGTGGCCCAGTTGCTGGAACTGGCCGACCAGCGCATGTACCGCCAGAAGCGGGACCTCCGGCGCACGCTGCAGGCGGCCCTGGCCTGAGGTCGCGGCAGTGGCAAGATGGGCCTCCCTCGACCGGAGACCGCCATGCAACGCCGCCTCGTCATCGCCGCCGCCCCCGTCCTTGTCCTGCTGTCGCGCCCGGCCGCGGCGTCGAGCCTTAGCGAAGGTGATGCCAACGCCGGCATCCGCACTGCCCTGGAGCGTGGCGCCGATTCGGCCGTGGCCCTGCTCGGCAAGGAGGATGGCTTTCTCGGCAACTCCCTCGTCAAGATCGAGCTGCCGGGTCATCTGAAGGACGCCGCCAGGCTGCTCAAGGCCACCGGCCAGGGCGCCAAGCTGGACGAACTCGTCACCGCCATGAACCGTGCCGCCGAGGCGGCCGTGCCGGCGGCCAAGCCGCTGCTCGTCAAGGCCGTCAAGGACATGAGCGTCGAGGATGGACTGAAGATCCTCAAGGGTGGCGACGACTCGGTGACGCAGTTCTTTGCCGCGAAGACCCGCGAGCCGCTGGGCCAGCAGTTCTTGCCCATCGTGACCCATGCGACCGAGAGGGTGTCACTGGCCGACAAGTACAACGCCGTCGCCAAGAAGGCCAGCGGCTTGGGCCTCGTCAAGGGCGACGAGGCCAACATCCAGCAGTACGTGACGGCCAAGGCCCTGGACGGCCTGTATCGCATGATTGGGGAGGAAGAGAAGAAGATTCGCCGGGACCCGGTCGGCACGGGCAGTGCCATCCTCAAGAAGGTATTTGGCGGCCTGGGCTAGCGGCGTGTGGCCGGTGCCGGTCGGATGGCAGACAATCCTGCCCCTTGCTCGCCAACCGCTTTGCGATGAATTCCGATCTGCCCGATCCCGTTTCCCCGTCTGACAGCCCGTCCGACGACACGGCCGCCGTCGCTACCGCGGCGCCCGCGGCCGCCTCTGTCGATGCCACCGCAGAGCTCAAGGCCCTGTTTCCCGCCCTGTTCACCGGCAAGCCCAAACCCGTCAAGCTGCGCATCCAGGCCGACATCCAGGAGCGCGCGCCCGGCAAGTTCAGCAAGGCCCAGCTAAGCGCCTTCCTGCGCCGCTACACCGGCGGCACCGGCTATCTGATCGCACTTACCCAGGCCAAGACCCGCTTCGACCTCGATGGCCAGCCGGCCGGCGAGATCAGCGAGGAACACCTGAGGGCGGCCCAGGAAGAGCTGGCCCGCCGCCGCGGCCTGAAGCAGGAACGCGAGCGGGCCGAGCAGGAAAAGCACCGCCTGGAAGCCCAGCAGCGCCGCAACCGCGCCCAGCTGCTGTGGGACTTCGAGCGCACGACGCTGACCGAGGCCAATTTCTGTGTGCTCAAGGGCACGACGCCCGAGGAGCTGCCGGGCCTGCTGGAGATTGCGCGCAAGGAGCGCGCCGAGGCGCCGCCTGAACCCAAGCGGGAGCCTCGCCGTGACGACCGCCGCCCCGGCGTTGGCCATCCTGAGGGCCGCGGCCCGCGCCGCCCGGACCCACGGTCCGAAGGCCGGCGCGACCAGCAATCGCGCGGTGATCCCCCCCCGCGTGCTGAAGGTGGCCGCACGCCGGCGCCGGGCCGCAAGCCTGCGCCTGCCCAAGTCGCGCAAGCTGTCCCGTCCCAGATGGCCCAGGCCCTCCAGGCTGCCACCCGAGGTGACAAGGCCAAGCCGGCCGCCGATCAGCAGCCGGTCAAGGATCGGGCGCCTGAGTAATCAGTTCGCGTAGCGCTGCTCCAGGTAGGCCAGCAGCGTCCGGATGGTCTGCGCCTCTCCGCCCACCGGTCGGCCGGCGCGGGGCGCGTCGTTCCAGGCGAACAGGTCGACGTGCAGCCAGTCCTGCTGGGCGGGGAGGAAATCCTCCAGGAACAGCGCCGCATTGATGGCGCCGGCCAAGGCGCTCTTGCCAGTGTTGACGATGTCGCCGATGCTGCTCTCGATGCCAGCGTGGTATGGCGCCCACAGCGGCATATGCCAGAGCGGGTCGTCCAGCTTCAGGCCCAGGTCGACGAGGTCGCGGGCCGTGTCCATATGCTTGGCGAACAGGGCCGGCAGCTGGGCGCCCAGGGCCACGCGAGCCGCGCCGGTCAGCGTTGCCAGGTCGATGACGAGGTCGGGCTTGCCCTCGGCCGCATAGGCCAGGGCATCGCAGAGGATGACGCGGCCTTCGGCATCGGTGTTGCCGATCTCGATGTGCAGGCCCTTGCGGGTCTTGATGATGTCGCCGGGCCGGTAGGCATTGCCAGAGATCGAGTTCTCGACCGCCGGGATCAGCAGTTGCAGCCGCACCGGCAGCTTGAAGGCCATAATCAGCGTGGCCAGGCCCAGGGCGTTGGCGGCGCCGCCCATGTCCTTCTTCATCTGGCGCATGCTCTCGCCCGGCTTGATGTTCAGGCCGCCGCTGTCGAAGCAGACGCCCTTGCCGACCAGGGCCAGCTTGGGATGCTTGGGATTGCCCCAGTTGATCTCGATCAGGCGAGGTGAGCGCATGCTCGCGCGGCCAACCGCGTGGATGCTGGGGAAATTCTTTTTCAGCAGGACGTCGCCGACGGTTTCGGCATAGCTCGCGTCGTATTGCTTGGCCAGGGCCTTGGCGGCGGCGGCCAGTTCGGCCGGGCCCATGTGCTCGGCCGGCGTGTTGACGAGGTCACGCGTCGCCGCAATGGCCGCCGCCAGGGCCAGGCCGCGTTCGGCGTCGGCGCTACCCTTCAGCACCAGCGTCGCCGGGGCGCGCTTGGCCGGCTTGTAGAGGTCGAAGCGGTAGCCACCCAGCTCCCAGGACATGGCCGCCGCCTCGGGCAGCAGGGCCAGGCCGGCTTCGTCCAGCTTGTAGACACCCTCGGGCAGGGCCAGGGGCAGGGCGCTCAGCGCGAACGGATGGGCCGAGTGGGCGACACCGGCAAACACCTGGGCCAGGCGGCCGTCGGCGCCGGGCACCAGGGCGTGGCTGTCGGGGGCACCGACAAAGCCGACCGTGGCCAGCCAGGCGCGGGTGGCCTCGGGCAGTCCCGCGGCCAGGGCCTGGAAGGCAGCCCGGTCGACGACGGTGATGGGGGTGGCCTTGGCCGGGAGGGTTTTCTTCAGCTGGACGGTCATGGCGGGGTCCTGGATTTCCAAAACCGGCATTGTCGGCACAGCCGGTGACTGCGGGCCAGATCTGCAAAGAAGTGTGTTTTGGCTGTCAACCGACCTAGCGGGGCCGCCGTTGTGCCTCCCAATCGCGCCGCAATCGGCGTGAGACGGCCCCCCAAAAGCCAGACCGCATCATGAAGATCCAGCCTCGCACCGAACACCAGCCGCGCCGCTTGCCCCTCCCGGAGGCCGCCTGGAGCGCCGAATCCGTCGAAAAGGGCCGCAAGCACGAGGCTTTCGACACCGGTTTCTACAGCGGCGAACGCCGCGGCCTGGCCCGCGCCCAGCGCTTCGACCGCAAGCGCTGAACAGTGACCAAGCGCAGTGCCTGCGCACTGCGCGACGCGCTGTGAAGGCCAACCGGCAGGCAAGCCGGTTGGCATGAATGAGGACCCAGCCCCCAAAACAAAGCCCGCCGTCCCCCCTGGACGGTGGGCTTTGTTTTGGCCGATCGGGAAATCCTTCCGGAATCGCGGGCCCTACAGCGCCGAGAATGCGCCCCCATGAAATCCGCCCGCCGCTCCATCGCCTTCTTCTCCGGCCTCCTGCTGTACTGCTTCGGTGCGGGCGCGGCCATGAAGTACGCAAGCACCGGCCTGCCGCGTCAGGTCTATGCCCAGCTGGGCGGCCGCAACAGTCTGCCCGTCATGCTTGGCGAAGCACTCGCCATCGCGCTGCTGCTGTTTGTCGTGGCCCTGATCTGGGGCTATCTGACCCTGAGGCCGCAGCGCCGCCGCCACCGCCCCTATATCGCCTGGATGATGTCCGGTGTCGGTGTGGCCTGGGCCGGCTGGCTGATCTTTGGCGCCTTCAGCTTCGCGTTGAAGCCGCGAGCCTATTCCGCGCCGCTGCAGAGCATGCTGCTGTCGTCCAATGCGGCGCCGCTGTTCGGCGCGCTGAACATTTTCGGCGTCGTCCTGGGCGTTTGGCTGGCGGGCCGCCTGGCCAAGCAGCGCCAGATGAAGCTGCCGAGCACGCGCACGCGGCGCCGCCACGGCGAGCAAAGCGCCGCAGTCGATGCCGGCACCGACAGCACGGTGTCGACCATCGCGCCGCACTCGGTCTCGCCACCGGCCAACTGAGCCGGCACGCCATACCCCGCTCGGTCTGCCCGCGCTGTGAGCGCCCGTCGCCCACTTGTCTGTGTAGGACGCTGCCTGCCCCGCTGGCGGTCGGTACCGAGCTCCTCATCCTGCAGCATCCGGCCGAAGCGGGCCATGCCAAGAACACCGCCGCCTTCCTGACCCTGGGCCTGAGCCCGTCGGCAGCCCTGCTGCGCGGCGAGGTGTTTGACCCAGCTCTGGCGCGCCCCGGCACCGTCCTGCTCTACCCCGGCGAGGGCCGGGCCCCGGCGCTGGCCTCCGTCCAACGCCTGATCCTGCTCGACGGCAGTTGCCGCCAGAGCCGCCGCCTGCTGGCCGCCAACCCCTGGCTCGCCGCGCTGCCCCGGCTGGCCCTGCGCAGACCCCCGGGCGCTATGCCCTGCGCCGCGCCCATCGGCCCGGCCAGCTGTCGACGCTGGAGGCCGGTTTGCACGCCTTGGCCCTGCTGGAAGGCGGTCCGGAACGCTTCGCGCCGCTGTGGCGGGCCTTTGACGCATTTGTTCATGCGGGCCTGTCACGACTGGGTGAAATCAGTTTGGCCTAGGATTTCGGGATGCGCTCTTTGCTCCGCCCTTTCCTTCCGGCCCTGCTGGCCGCTCCCATGCTCGCCCTGGCCGCCCCGCCCGAGGCGGTCACCGAGCATGTGCAGGCCCGCCTCGTTTCCAGCCAGGCCATGGTGGCGCCGGGCCAGCGCTTCACGGTGGCGCTGGAGCAGAAGATCAAGCCGCACTGGCACACCTACTGGCTCAACCCGGGGGATTCCGGTCAGGCGACCACCCTCGAGTGGACCGGTGCCCAGGCCGGTGCCATCCAGTGGCCCACGCCCTCCATCCAGGCCATCGGGCCCATCGTCAACTATGGCTACGAAGGCCGCGCGGCCCTGCTCGTCGAGCTGACGGTGCCGGCCGACGCCAAGCCGGGCAGCCGCTTCAAGCCCGCCGCCGCCGTCAAATGGCTGGTCTGCAAGGACGTCTGCATTCCCGAGGATGTCAGCCTGGGCCTGGACCTACCGGTGTCGGCCGAGGCCAAGGCCGGCCCCGACGCGGCCCAGATCGAGGAGTGGCGCGGCGCCATCCCCAAGCCGGCGACCTTCGCCGTGCAGCTCAAGCCCGCGCCCCAGGGCGTGCGCCTCAGCGGCCCGACGGCCAGTGTGACCAAGGCCTATTTCTTTGCCGACACCTGGGGCGCCGTCGCCCACAGCGCGCCCCAGGCCTTGAAGGCCGAAGCCGGCGGCTGGGCCCTGGACATCCCTGCCGGGGACGAGCCCGTGCCTGTCGGCAAGCCTTTGTCCGGCGTTGTCGTGCTGACGACCGCGGCGGGCGAGCAGGCCTGGGCCGTGTCGGCCGCCATGCCCGAAGGCGCCGGCAAGGGTCCGGGCCCGGCCGACCTGAGCGCGCCCGAGGCCGGTGCCACGCCGTCCCCCGAGAGCGACCTCGGCCTGCTGCCCGCCCTAGCCCTCGCCCTGGTCGGCGGCCTGATCCTGAACCTGATGCCCTGTGTCTTCCCGGTGCTATCCATCAAGGCCCTGGCCCTGGTGAGCGAGGGCAACCACAAGGCCGAAGGCCTGGCCTACACGGCTGGCGTGCTGCTCAGCTTCGCGGCCCTGGCGGCCGTGCTGATCGTGTTGCGCGCCGGCGGCCAGCAGGTGGGCTGGGGCTTCCAGTTCCACTCGCCGGTCTTCGTGCTTGTCGTCGCCTACCTGCTCTTCCTCGTCGGCCTGAACCTGTCGGGAGTCTTCGAGTTCGGTGGCAGCTTCACCGGCGTGGGCTCGGGCTTGGCGGCTAAGCAGGGCCTGGCGGGCAGCTTCTTCACCGGCGTGCTGGCGGCCGTCGTCGCCACACCCTGCACGGCGCCCTTCATGGGCGCGGCACTGGCCTTCGCGCTGGCCCAGCCGGCGGTCATCATGCTGGCGGTTTTCCTGGCCCTGGGCCTGGGCCTGGCCCTGCCTTTCCTCATTTTGGCCTTCTGGCCCGCCGCCCAGCGCTGGCTGCCCCGCCCCGGCGCGTGGATGGACAAGTTCAAGCAGTTCCTCGCCTTCCCGATGTATGCCGCCGTGGTCTGGCTGCTGTGGGTGCTGGCCCAGCAGGCCGGGCCGGATGGCGTCGCCATGGCCCTGGGCGGCCTGGTGCTAATCGCCTTCGCGCTGTGGCTGCGCCGCGCGAGCCAAGGTGTGTTCAGTGGCGTCGCCACCCTGGCCAGCCTGGCGCTGGCCCTCGGCGTGGTGCACTGGATCAAGCCGGTGGCAGCGGCCGAGGTGAAGGCCGAGGCCAGCATCGAGGCCTACAGCGCCGAGCGCCTGGCCGAGCTGCGTGCGCAGAACAAGCCGGTCTTCGTCAACATGACGGCGTCCTGGTGCATTTCCTGCCTGGTCAACGAGCGCGTCGCGCTGTCGCGCCCGGAGGTCAAGGACGCTTTCGCCAAGGCCGGTGTGGCCTATCTCAAGGGTGACTGGACCCGCGAGGACCCTAACATCACCGCGGTGCTCAAGGCCCACGGCCGCTCCGGCGTGCCCCTCTACCTCTTCTATGCACCGGGTGCCGCCGAGGCCCAGGTGCTCCCGCAGATCCTCACCCCCGGCCTCATCGTGGAGGCTATCGCGCCGCCCCCCACCGCTTCCAGGAGTTCGACATGACCTTGCTTCGCCGCAGCCTGCTCGCCGCCCTGATCCTGCCCGCGCTGGCCCATGCCGCGGCCACCATCGATGCGCCGGCGCCGGCATTCACCGCCACGACGGCCGACGGCAAGACCGTCAACCTGGCCGACTTCAAGGGCAGGACCGTGGTGCTGGAGTGGACCAACCACGACTGCCCCTATGTCAGGAAGCACTACGTCAGCGGCAATATGCAGAGCCAGCAGAAGGCCGCGACGGCCCAGGGGGTGGTCTGGCTGCAGGTGATCTCCTCGGCACCGGGGCAGCAGGGCTTTGTAGATGGTGCCGCGGCCCAAAAGCTCAACGCCGACCGCGGCGCCGCGCCCACCGCGATATTGCTCGACCCCAAGGGCGAACTCGGCAAGCTTTATGGCGCGCAGACTACGCCGCATATGTATGTCATCAAGGCCGATGGCACCCTGGCCTACAAGGGCGGCATCGACAGCATCGCCACACCCGACAAGAACGACATCGCCAAGGCCGAGCCCTACGTGACCGAGGCCCTGGCCGCCGTGGCGGCAGGCCGCAAGATCGAGAAGGCCTCGACGCGGCCCTATGGCTGCAGCGTCAAGTACGCCAGCTGACCTAGAACACCGACAGACCCGTCTTCGCGACGAAGAGCTCGAGTGCCCGGCGGCCCAGCAGCGAGTTGCCGGTACCGTCCAGCGCCGGCGACCACACGCACAGCGTGAGGTGGTCGGGCACCACGGCGACGATGCCGCCGCCGACGCCGCTCTTGCAGGGCAGGCCGATGCGGAAGGCGAACTCGCCGGCCGCGTCGTAGGTGCCGCAGGTCAGCATCAGCGCATTGACGCGGCGGGTCTGGGCCTCGCTCAGCACGGGGGTGCCGGCCAGCGGGTGCCGGCCATCGCGGCAGAGATAGCCGGCGGCGCAGGCCACTTGCTCACAGCTCATCGCGATGGCGCATTGGTTGAAGTAGACGTCCAGCACCGTGGCCACGTCGTTGTCCAGCGTGCCGAAGCCCTTCATGAAATTGGCGAGGGCCGTGTTGCGAAAGCCGGTGTTGGCCTCGGACTGAGCGACCTCCGCATCGATGTGCACCGGCTCGCCGCACAGCCGACCCAGCAGGGCCAGCAGCTCGACCTTGGCATCGCCCTGCGAGACCAGTCGGTCCGCCACCGCGATGGCCCCGGCATTGATGAAGGGGTTGCGCGGAATGCCGCGCTCCGACTCCAGCTGTACCAGCGAGTTGAAGGGGCTGCCCGAGGGCTCGCGGCCGATGCGGTCCCACATGGCCTCGCCCAGGGCGCGGATGGCCAGCGTCAGCGAGAACACCTTGGACATGCTCTGGATGGAGAAAGGTGTCGCGCTGTCGCCGGCCTGCGCCGTCTTGCCGCCCACCGTGCGCAACGCCATGCCGAACTGCAGCGGCGACACTCGCGCCAGCGCCGGGATATAGCTGGCCACCTTGCCGCCAGCCGTGGCCAGCTGCGGGCGCAATTCGTCGTTGATCTCGTCGAGGATGAGCTGGAAGTCCATGGCGAGGATTCTCGACTCGACAATGGCCGGCCATGCAAGCCCTGCTCGATGCCATCGCCGCGATGGCGGCACTTCCCCAGGACGCCCAGCGCCTCTTCCACGGCCGCGGCGGCCTCTACCCCGGCTGCGAGCACCTCGCGCTCGACGCGTATCCGCCGCTGCTGCTGCTGACCAGCTTCAAACCCTTGTCCGATGACCAACTGGCCGCGGTTGCCGCGGCCGTCGGCGGACGCTGGCCCTGGGTCTATCAATGCCGAGGTGAGAAGGCGCAAACACGGCTGATGGCCGGCGCCGTGCCCGAGCCCCACGTCGTCACGGAAGCTGGCACGCGCTACATCGTGCATCTGCTGCGCGGCCAGAACCACGGCCTATTCCTCGACATGGCGGAGGGCCGGCGCTGGGTGCGTGAACACGTGAAGCCCGGCGCCAAGGTGCTCAACCTCTTCGCCTACAGCTGCGCCTTTTCGGTCGTCGCGTTGCAGGCCGGAGCTGGCGAAGTGGTCAACGTGGACATGGCGTCAGGGCCGCTGGCCATTGGCCGCACCAACCACGAGCTCAATGGCGTGAAGGCCGGCGCCAGGTTCCTGGCCCATGACATCTTCAATTCCTGGGGCAAGCTGACGCGCGGCGGGCCCTATGACCTCGTCATCTGCGACCCGCCGAGCTTTCAGAAGGGCAGCTTTGTCGCGACCAAGGACTATGCGCGGCTGGCCAGACGGCTGCCCGCGCTGCTGGCGCCGGGCGGGCTGGCCTTGCTGTGCCTGAATGCGCCGGAGCTGGGTCTGGATTTCCTGCGTGCTGCGGTGGCCGAGAGCGCGCCGGAACTGGAGTTCGTGGAGCGCGTGGCCAATCCCGCGGCGTTTGCCGATGCGTCGGCGGACCGCAGCCTGAAGGTCGCCGTCTACCGCCGCGCCGACGCGGGCGTCACTTGATCGCGAGGCCGTTCAGCAGTTTCTCGCACTCGGCCTGGTATTTGTGGAACAGCGACTGCGCCGTGTAGCACATCAGCTGCACATTGTCGTCCTCGTCCGCGTAGTAGTAGGACGAGAACACGAACTCCATGCCGCTCTTGTTCGCGGCGGCGAAACGCAGCTCGCCGACCTGGTGGCCGGAGATCTGCTTGGACTGGTCGATCAGCGTCGTCGTCGTGAAGCCGCCGGAAGCCGCATTGCTGAAGATGGCCGATTTGAGCGACTCGTTGCTGGCCGGCAGTTCGTCGGCTATGACCATGGAGTAGATCGGCAGGCTGCGATGCTGGAACATGCGCTTGTTCGAAGCCTCGCCTTCGCGCTTGGGCATCAGCGTCCATTCATTGGTGTTGAAGTTCACCGTGATCTTCTTCACCGAGGTCTGGAAGGGAGAGCCACCTTCCGTGGCCACGCTGGCGCGAGCCTTGGCGTCGAAGCGCCATTTGCCGTCGGGGCTCAACAGCACGCGGCGTCCATCCTCGGTGACGGCGCGGATGTCCTGGGCCAACGCGGCGAGCGGTGCGCTCAGCAGGGCGCTGAGCGCAAGCGCGGCATAGAGGGGGGTGTTCTTCATGGCGTGGAATTCCGAAATGCGCGGCAGCCGGCTTGTCGCCGCGCGGCGGGCGCGATGTTGCCACGCAGGCCTGCCAGGTCCCTGGGCATATTCACGATGCCAAGGTCAGCGCAAGCGGCTGAGCTCGGCAAGCAGCTTGTCTCGGGCCGCGTTGTCAGTCACCGACTCCGCGAGCCGGTTGAAGAACACGGCCCGGCTGTCCGTGCCCGTGGCGGCGCGCTTGATCAGCACCTTGGCGATGGGGCCGACATGCTGGGCCAGCAGGACCTGGGCCTTTTCCATGACGGCTTCGTTCAGCGGGCCACCGATCATGGTACCGCCGGCGGAACCCGCAGAGCCTGTTGACCCTCGTGAGCCACCATGGGACGACGGCGAGCCCACCGTACCTCCACCCGCGGTGCGGTGATGGTGGCCGCCGGTGACCAGGCTGGCCTGACCCAGGAAGGCGTCGCGGGCGCGCGGGTCGGTGACCTGCTCGGCCAGCTTGCTGTAGAGCTCGTTGATATCGTGGCACTCGCGCGCCGCGCGGCGCACCAGCACGCCGGCCAGCGGGCCGATATGCTTGGCCAGCGTCAGCTCGGCCTGGGTGAGCTGGGCCTTGTCCCAGTGCGAGGGCGTCGGCGCGGTGGCGGTGCCGACCGAACCGGCGGAGCCGCCGGTGCCTGGCACGGAGCCGCTCGACAGAGACTGCGGTGCATGCGTCGGCGTGGCCAGCGGCTGGGCCGGCTTGACGCGCGCCGGTGCCAGCATGATCGTCTTCTCCCAGGACGATTCGTCGATGACCTGGCCGACGCCGGCGGCCAGTGCCTGCTTGAATTCCTCAGCGGTGGCATAGCGGTCCTCGGGGCGCTTGGCCAGGGCCCGGGCGACGATGGCGTCGAACCAGCCCGGGCGCTCCGCGCCTTCCACCATCGATGGCGGCTGCGGCATGTCGTTGACGACCTTGTACATCAACGCCTCGGTCGTGCCGGCAAAAGGCGCGCGGCCGGTGAGCAGCTGGTAGAGGACGACGCCGGCGCCGTAGATGTCCACGCGCCGGTCCATGGGCTTGCCGAGGAATTGCTCGGGCGCCATATGGCTGGGTGTACCCACCATGTAGTGGGTTTGCGTGAGGTTGGTGCTCTCGATGCGCGCGATGCCGAAGTCGGCTACCTTAAGGCGGCCGGCTGTCGTCATGATGATGTTGGCGGGCTTGACGTCGCGGTGCCAGACGCCCTTCTCGTGGGCATGGCCAAGGGCATCGAGCAGCTGGCTCATGATGCCGGGGATGTCGGTGTCGGTGAAGCGGACCTTGGCGCTGAGGTAGCTCGCCAGGGAGCGGCCCTCAACGAACTCCATCGCGATATAGGCGACGTTCTCGTCACGGCCGAAATCGTAGACGGCGACGATGCCGGGATGATGCAGGCGGCCGGCGGCCTGGGCCTCGTTGCGGAAGCGCGAGGCCGGCGAGCCGGGGCTGTCGTCGGCCGTGTCGAGTTGGGCGCGGATGGTCTTCAGCGCGACCGTGCGCTGGATGTCGGGGTCGAATCCCTTGTAGACGACACCCATCGCCCCTTCGCCGAGAACCTCGGTGATGCGGTATTTGCCGAGCTTTTGCGGATGCTTCGACTCGCTCATGTCCGCTCAGCTTTGGTCCCGCGTGACTGACGCGCGAACAGGAGTGCACTCCCAAGCGGCCGCCGTGGAACTGGCTTTGCCAGGCCAGCGGCGCCCCCTCGAAGGGGGCCGGCCAAGCCGGTACGGGGTGATCCAAATCTATGCATCGAGGAGCTTCATGGCCTGCACCACGCTGGCGCGCATGCGGGAGAAGGATTCGGACAGGGTGGCGATCTCGTCCTTGCCGCTGGCCTGGAACTCGGGGGCGTCCAGGTCGCCTTGGCTGACGCGGTCGGCCAGGGCCGACAGGCGGGTGACGGGGCGCACCACCAGCATCCACACCATCAGGTTCAGCACGATGCCGACGGCGACGAAGACGCCGATCAGCGAGGTGATGAAGACCTTGAAGGTCTGGTCGGCGCGCTGCAGCGGCACGCCCAGGGGCACGGAGACGATCTGGGCGCCGATGACCTCATTCAGGTTCCAGCCGAAGCCGTTGGCGGGGCCGTACTTGGCGACCATGGTGGCCGGGGCGGCCTCGACGCTGCTGTGGCAGGCCAGGCAGGCGGGGTCGGTGATGCGCAGCGGGCGGGCGATGTAGAGCGAGGGACCGGCGGGGGTGTCGCGCACCCCCGTGGTTTCCTTCAGGTCGGCCGCGCTGCGGAACTGGCCGACGATGTCGACCTCCCAGCTGGTGGCGCGGTCGCGCGGGTTGGTCGGGTTCAGCGTCGCCTCCTTGTAGGCGAACTCGGGGTGCTTGGCCAGCAGCGTGTTCAGCACCTCGGTGGCGGAGTAGCTGGGCACCGTCTGGGGCAGGAATTCATTGGTCATCTGGGACACCAGCAGGGGCTTGATCTGCGTGTTGGTGTAGGCGCGCACGGCCAGCGCCTTTTCCATCAGCATGCGCGCGCTCTCGACGACCTCCTGCTGGGCGTTGTTCTGCAGCAGGTTGCGCGCGATATAGCCGCTGAGGGCGATGCCCAGGCTCATCACGAGCAGATAGACCAGATTGAATTTGGCGAGCAGTTTCATGGTGGCAGCCTCTTCCCGAGGTCGGCAATGGTAGTGCGCCGACAAGGCTGAGTGGCTTCGTGCTTCTTCCCGGTTCCCGGTGAATTCCGCACAAAAGAGGGTGCTTCCCCCTTCGTCGTGGGCGAGCGAGGTCACCGTCGGTTCACTTCGCGCGCGCTGGCTCACGGCGATTGCTTACGCTGTCCAAGCGTGGCAGGCGCCTTGGCCGACCGGGCTGCAGCGCATGATGCAGGCCATGGACTCCCTTGACCGCTGCAACGATGGCAGCCAGCGACCGCCGCGGCTGCGCCGTGACATCAACCTCGGCACGATGGCCGAATTGCCGCGCGGCTCCGCCGGCTGGCGCGCCAGCCATGCCGAACAACTTGCGCTGCTGAAGGCCGATGACCACGAGGCCGTGCAGATCTGGCAGCCCACCGCCGAAGCCGCTCAGGCCGCCCGGGATGCCGGCCTGGCTGTGACCGGCATCTGCCGCGCGCTGACGCCGCCCGACGTGGACGCCATCGTGCGCGAGCAGCGCGATCTCGGCTGCGAGATCACGACGCTGCATGTCGGCCATTCCTTCGAGACCGATGCCGAGATGGACGCGCTGGCCGCGGCCGTGCTGGAGACCTCGGCGCGGCACAGCCACCCCGTCTACGTCGAGACCCATCGCGGCACCATGACCCAGGACCTGCGCCGCACGCTGGACCTCGTCGCACGCTTCCCGGCCCTGCGCTTCAACGCCGACCTGTCGCACTGGTACACCGGCCATGAGCTGACCTATGGCGGCGAGTTCCTGGAGCGCGCCGGCCGCCTGCAGCCGGTGTTCGAGCGCGTGCGCTTCCTGCATGCCCGCGTCGGCAATCCGGGCTGCATCCAGACCGGCCTGGACGACCCAGGCGACTACCTGAGCCACTTCCGCTGGATGTGGCAGCGCTGCTTCGAGGGCTTTTTTCGTGGCGCCCGGCCGGGCGACTACCTGAGCTTCAATGCCGAGCTGCTGCCGCAGAAGATGGGCGCCGACTTCTGGCTGCACTACGCCCAGCCGCGCCGCGAGTTGGCGGGCGATGCGCTGGGCGGCGAGCCCAGCGACCGCTATGACGACGCGGCCCGCCTGTGGCGGATCGCGGGTGAATGCTTCGAGGCCGCGCGGGCGGCCGTGGTGGCTACTTAGCCGCCGTCTTCTTGTCGAAGTCGCCGGCCCAGGACCAGTTGGCCTTGGCCGGGTCGATCCAGCGCTTGATGGCGGCGTTCACCTCGGCCAGCGTCAGCGCTTCGCCGCGCGCATCCAGCTCGGCGTTCCACTTGAACTGGCGGCCGCGCTCCAGGTGGCCGGCGATGGCGCCGGCCACAGCGCCGTCCTCGCTGCGCCAGGTGTCGCTCTGGGCCTTCATGGCACGCTTGGCGGTGTCGAGCTCGGCCTGCGTCAGGCCGTCGCGCGCGAAGCGGGCCAGCTCGTCGTTCAGCGCGGCCTCGACGCGGGCGCGGTTCTCCGGCGCGAAGATGGCGTAGATGTCGAGCTGGGCGCGTGGCTCGAAGCTGGAGGCATTCAGCCAGGCGCCGGCGCCGTAGGACACGCCCTCCTTCTGGCGCAGCCGCGTCAGCAGCCGCGAATCGAAGCCGCTGGCGCCCAGCACATGGGCGGCGATGCGCAGGGCGGCGTAGTCGGTGTGGTCATCCGTCAAGGGCAGCAGCAGGCCGCCCAGCACCATGGCATTGGCCTTGTCCTTCAGCGTCGCACTGAGCCTCAGGCCTTGCACGGCCGGCAGGGGCATGCTCAGGCGGATGTAGGACTGGGGTGCCGTCCAGCTGCCGAACAGGCGCTCGACCAGCGGCTTGACCTCGGCGGCATCGCAGTCGCCAACCAGCACCAGTTCGCCATGGGCGGCGCCGAAGAAGTCGCGGTGGAAGGCCTGCAGCCTGGCGGGCGTCACCGCCTTCACGCTGGCGATGTAGTCCGGGAAGCCGAGGGCGGCGCGCGGGTCGTCGGCCGGATAGGCGGCGGCCAGGGCCTGCTGCAAGGCCAGGGGTGCGATGCCTTGCGGCTGCTGGGCCATCTCCTCGAGGTTGGCGACCTGCTGTCGCAGCATCTGCTCGACCTCGGCGGCGGGGAAGACGGGCTCGCGCAGCACCTCGGCCATCAGGCCCAGGGCCTCGGCGAGCTGGCCACGGCGGCTGCCCAGTGACAGCCGCACGCCCTCGGTGGCGCCGCTGCTGGACGAGAAACGCGTCTTGAGGCGATCGAAGCTGTCGCTGATCTGGGCCCGCGTGTGCTGCTTCGTGCCCAGGGCCAGGGCCTCGCCGATGAGGTTGGCTTCGGTGCGCTTGCCGCGCAGCGCCTCCAGCGTGCCGTAGTGCAGGTTCAGCGCCACCTCCACCGTCTCACCGCGCGAACGCTTGGGCACCAGCGCGACCTTGAGGCCGCTGGGCAGCTGGTAGCGCTCGGTGCGGCGGTCGAAGTTGGCGGGGCTGGTGTCGAAGACCTCGCCGGCGGCGACGGCGGCCTTAGGGACATAGTCCTTCAGCGCGTCGGCGGCCGGCACGGCCAGGGCCAGCGGCGTGCGCACCGGCGCGGCGGTCGCGAACAGCCGGCCCAGCGAGCGGTTGCTCGGCAGCAGCCATTTGGCCAACGTCGCGTTGACGTCTTCCAGCGTCGCGGCCTCGATGCGGTTGCGCATCAGGAAGAGCAGGCGCCAATCGCCGGCGGCAATTGCCTCGGACAGGGTGACGCAGAGCTGCTGCGGGTTGGCCATCAGGTCGTCGAAGCGCTGCGTCCACTGTGTCTTGGCGCGCTGCAGCTCCTCGGCCGTGACGGGCTCCTTGGCCAGGCCTTCCACGGCGTCGACGAGCAGCTGCTGGGCGCGCTCGACGTCGTTATCGTCCTTCAGCACCAGGCCGAAGTTCAGCAGCCCCGGCTCGGCGTTGCGGCCGGGCCAGCCAAAGGACTGGGCCGCCAAGCCGGGCTCGACGAGGCGCTTGTGCAGGCGCCCGGTGGGGGTGTCGGCCAGGGCGGTGACGGCGACGTCGAAGGCTGCGTACTCCGGGCTGGCCAGCGGCGGGATGTGATAGCTGACCAGCACCCCCTGGTTGCCCGAGGGGCGGCGCAGCGTGACCAGGCGCTCGCCCTCCTGCACGGGCTCGACGGTGTAGGTCGGCGTCAGCTTGCGCGTCGGCTTGGGCAGGGCGCCGAAGACGCGCTGCACCTCGGCCAGCGTCTTGGCGGGGTCGAAGGCGCCGGCGACGATCAGCGTCGCGTTGTCGGGCTGGTAGTGGCGCCTGTAGAAGGCCTGCAGATTCGGGATGTCGACGTTCTCGACGTCGGAGCGCGCGCCTATGGTGCCGCGGCCATAGGCATGCCACTGGTAGGCGGCGGCCTGGGTGCGTTGCACCAGGATGCCGAAGGCGTTGTTCTCGCCCGCCTCCATCTCGTTGCGCACGACGCTCATCTCGGTGTCGAGGTCGCTCTTCAGCATCTTGGCGCCGGTCATGCGGTCGGCTTCCATGCGTAGCGCCCAGCTCAGGGCCTCGGCATTGGCCGGAAAGGTTTCGAAGTAGTTGGTGCGGTCGGCGTTGGTCGAGCCGTTGAACTGCATGCCGCGCTTGGACAGCTCGGCGCCGACGTTGGTGAACTGCCTGGTCGTCTTGAACAGCAGGTGTTCGAGCAGATGGGCCATGCCGGTCTCGCCATAGCCCTCGTGGCGGCTGCCGACGCGGTAGGTCACGTTGACGGTGACGGTGGGCTTGGTGGCGTCCGGGATCAGCAGCAGCTGCAGGCCGTTGGCCAGCCTGTACTCGTGGATGCCTTCGGCCTCGCGCACCGCTGCAGCCGGTGCGGTGGCGGGTGCGGCCGCGGCGAGAAGCGGCAGGGCGAGAAAGACCAGCGAAAGGGCGGCGTGGCGGGGATGCAGGCGCATGGCGGAGGCCGGAGTCGAGGGGGTGGCCAGCATAGCCACGCCCCCTGACGCCGAACTCAAACCAGCGTGGTGACTAATGCCACGTTGCTGCCACCGAAGGCAAAGGAGTTGGACATTGCCGCGCGCAGCGCCGCGCTGCGGGCGGTGCCGGTGACGAGGTCGACCTGTTCGCTCAGCTGGCTGGTTCGCACATGGGCACTGGGCGGCAGGGCCTGGCGGCGCAGGGCCTGCACGGTGGCGACCAGCTCCAGCGCGCCGCCGGCGCCGATCAGGTGGCCGTGCAGGGCCTTGGTGGCCGACACGGGCACGGCGCGCTGGCCGAAGACGGCTGCGATGGACTCGGCCTCGACGGCGTCGCCGACTTCCGTGGCCGTGCCGTGGGCGTTGATGTAGCCGATGTCGGCGGGCGACAGGCCGGCGTCGCGCAGGGCGACCGTCATCGCGCGCGCCTGGCCGGCGGCGTCCGGGCGGGAGAGGTGCACGGCGTCGACGCTGTGGCCATAGCCGGCCAGCGCCGCCAGCGGCGTGGCCCCGCGGGCGCGGGCATGGGCTTCGGTCTCCAGCACCAGGGCCGCGGCGCCCTCGCCCAGCACCAGGCCCTTGCGGGCGTCGTCGAAGGGCCGGCAGCTCTGCTCGGGTTGTTCAGCGTCAAGCGGCGCCATCACGCCCATGGCCTGCCAGCTCATGGCGCTGCCGATGTGCAGCATGGCTTCGGAGCCGCCGACGAGGGCGACGTCAGCGCGCCCATTGCGCAGCAGCCACAGCGCCTCGCCGATAGCCTGCGCCGAGGAGGCGCAGGCGTTGGAGACGGCCAACTGCGCGGCGCGCAGCTGGTGGCGCATGGCCAGGTGGGAGGCGGCCGAATTGGCCATCACGCGCACCACCGTATAGGGGTGCACGCGCGGCGGGCGCACCGTGTACATCTGGGCGTAGGACGTCTCCATGGACATCGAGCCGCCCAGGCCCGTGCCCCAGGCGATGGCGGCGCGGTCCGGCTCGGGCGCCGTGGCCGGCAGGCCCGCCTGGGCCCAGGCCTCGGCGGCGGCCTCCAGGGCCATCAGGCTGTGGCGGTCGTAGAGATTGCGCTGGGCCGGCGGCAGGCCGGGCGCCAGCGGCACCGTCACGGCGGCGGCGGCATAGGGTTTGAGGAGGTGCTCGTCGCTGCCCGGCTGGGCGGTGATGCCCGAGCGGGCGGCCAGCAGCGCATCGGCCAGCGTGTCCGCCCCGGCGCCGAGGGCGCTGATGGCGCCCAGGCCGGTGATCCAGACGGACATCAGGCGGTGACCGGCTGGGCCTTGGCAGCGAGCAGTTCGTCCACCAGCGCGGCCAGGCCGACCAGAGTCGGGTTCTGCAGCGCGCGGTCGTGCTCGATGTTGATGTGGAAATGGTCTTCCACGGTGAACATGAAGTCGACCAGGCCCAGGGAGTCGAGGCCGAGTTCGGCGAAGGGCGTCTCGACCTTGTCGTTCAGCGATTCGGCGCCGAGTTCGCGCTGGGCGATGCTGCAGAGTTGTTCAAGCGTGCTGCTCATGGAGAGCTCCGGAAGTCGAGGGAGAAAGGCGGGCCGGCGGAAGCTGGCGCAGCAGGAAATCACGCACCGTGCGGGCGACGGCGACGCGTTCATTGTCCAGGGTCAGCATGTGATAGCTGTCGTGGAACCAGTGCACCTCCGGCTGCGAGCCCAGTCGAGCCTGCAGTTCGTGAACGGTGCGGGGGCTGGCGACGTCGTCCTCGGTGGCGTGCAGCACGAGGGTGGGCGCGTTCAGATTGGTGAGGCGGGCGCGCACATGGCGGATCAGCCGCGTGGCTTGGAACAGGGCGGCGGCCGACAGCCGCGCGGCGCCGACGGCGGAGACGTGGTCCGACGCCATCGCCTGCTCGACCCAGGCGCGCATGCGCTCGTTCTTAAGGCCGTAGGGGGCGGTCTCCTTGAAGCTCATGCGGCGGCGGAACAACGGCAGATAGGCCAGCGGCAGCAGGCGACGCCACGGCGAGACATTCCAGCCGTCGAAGTGCAGCGTCGTCGAGATCAGCACCAGGGCGGCAGCCGGGCGGCGGGCGGCCAGGGCCATGGCGAGCACGGCGCCCATGCACAGGCCGCCGACGGCCACGCGGCCGTGCTCTGCGGCGAGGCGGTCGTAGATGGCCTCGACCTCGTTCAGCCAGTGCTCGAAGGGCGGCACCGGCAGTGGCTGGCCGGTGCTGGCGCTGACGCCATAACCGGCCATCGCGGGCACTTCAACAACATAGCCTGCCTCGCGCAGGGACTTGGCAACGGGGGCGAGTTCGAGCGGATTGGCGCAAAGGCCATGCAACAGGAGCACCGCAGGGCGGCTGGGAACATACGTCGTCATGACCGGAATTGTGGAAAATTGCGCCGTCATCGCCTTGACACCCGCCTTGCCGTCACCTGTCGCGCCGCGACAGCCCTACGTCAGCGCGTGATCCCGTCAGGCGGCATACTGGGCTGCCATGCGTATCCTGCTCGTCGAAGACGACGAACAACTCGTCGAAACCACCGCCCGCGCCCTGCGTTCCCAGGGCTGGGTCGTGGACTGCACCGCCCGTGGCGAACCCGTGCCGCGCTCGTTGCGCGAGGATGCCTACGACCTTCTCATCCTCGACATCGGCCTGTCCGGTATCGATGGCTTCGAGACCCTGCGCCGCGTGCGCGCCGAAAGCATCGCCGTGCCGGTGCTGATCCTGACTGCCCGCGACGCCGTCGAGGACCGCGTTCGCGGCCTGGAGGGTGGCGCTGACGACTACCTCGTCAAGCCCTTCGCCCTGACCGAACTGGTGGCCCGCGCCCGCGCCCTGGTGCGGCGCAGCCAGGCCCGCACCAGCAACCAGCTGCAGCTGGCCCGCCTGCGCATCGACCAGGAGGCGCGCCGCGCCTACATCGAGGACGAGCCCCTGGCTCTGTCCGCCCGTGAATGGGATGTGCTGGGCTTCCTGATGGCGCGCGCCGGCAAGGTCGTGCCCAAGGAACACATCGCGCTGGCCAGCAATGCCTGGGACCAGGGCGTCAGCGACAACGCCATCGAGGTCTGCCTGTCGCGCCTGCGCGCCAAGATTGAGCCCGGCGGCGTGCAGCTGCGCACCGTGCGTGGCCTCGGTTACCTTTTGGAAGAAATAGGCTGAGTTGTCCATTGGGTTACGCGCTACCCAACGCCGATGAATTAGGTGAGTTCCGGGCCGAGCGCTGGGCCGATCCCGAGCCGGCCCGGCTGGGCGATGTGCTTGCGGCTCGATGCCGCAAGCATCGCCATCCCCCAGGGGGATCGGTCAGACGCACCGCGTTCAGCGGTGTGCGGCTGGACGAGGGGCTCCACTTCCGTGGCTAAGGGCGCGCGCGCGAGCCTGCAGCGCCGTCTTTTCGGCTGGCTGATGCTGCCCCTGCTCGTGGGCCTGCCGGTGCTCGGCACGGCGCTGTACGAGCAGGTCAAGTACAGCGCACAGAGCTGGCTCGACGAGGGGCTGGAAGACACCGCTCTGACCGTGGCCGGGCAGATCGACGTGCGCAGCGGCGAGCCCCGCATCGATGTCAGCGCCACCATGGACCGCGCCCTGCGCTTCGACCGCCAGGACGATGTCTTCTACCTCGTGATGGCGCCGAGCGGCGAGGCCCTGCAGGGCGACGCCGGCCTCGCCGAGGTGCAGCCCCGGCCCGCGCCGCAGCCGGCGGGCAGTTTCCATTACAGCGACGTGAAGCTGCGCGGCCGCGAGCTTCGCCTGGTGCAGCTCGGCCATGACTGCGGCAAGGGCAGCTGCCAGATCCTCGTCGCCGAGACCCTGCACAAGCGCGACGCCCTGCAGCGCGAGATTCTCGGTCTGGTGGCGCTGAACGGCGGCGCGCTGGCCCTGCTGCTGGCCCTGGCCGGCTGGTTGGCCATCCGCCAGGGCCTGGCGCCGCTGACTGGCCTCAGCGCCGAGCTGGAACACCGCGACCTGCATCGCCTCACGCCGCTGACGGCCAGCCTGC
>Ga0194137_10000087_pt1 | contig 57249 bp, 47 predicted proteins | sample TARM_MetaG_T3_14_FD_134025 | JGI IMG/M metagenome (GOLD analysis project Ga0194137, IMG submission 134025) | Freshwater microbial communities from Pennsylvania, USA, analyzing microbe dynamics in response to fracking - TARM_MetaG_T3_14 (version 2) | ecosystem: Environmental > Aquatic >...
GCCGGATCGCTTCCAGCTTGTATTCCACCGTGTACCAGGCTCGAATTTGCTTGTCTGTCATTTCCATGCTCCTACGTCTATTTGAACAGGAGCTAAGAACTACGTTTTACAGGGGCAACCTCAAACTGGCCTGCCGAGGCAACAGTCATATCAAAGCGTTTGAACAACCACAGGGCCAGCAGCGCGTTGACGACAAGGCCTCCCGCGAACGAGTCCACGGAAAAAAGCGTGGCCAGCCTGATGACCGTTTGGCGAGAAGGCCCTAGCGGGGCCACAGGCTTGGCTTCCTCCTCGTGGGATTGCGGCAGCTGTCGGTAAAGCAGCCAGACCAACAAGCCAAGGAATCCATAGAGCAAGAACATGCTGCGCAAGGCACCGAGTGGAGCAATTCCAGTCAACGAAGTCAGCACGCCAGGCATAGCGGCAGCGAGTGCGCCGAAGGCCGAAAGCAGCGACCCGATGAGGCTGTAACGAGCAAATAGAACTGTTCGCGCATCGCCATCGGCGGCATCGGCAAGACGCGCGTGCTCCAGCGGCAGAAAGAGGCTCACATCGCCCGAGCTGGGGTTGAGTGTGCCGACAAACGCCACCAGCAGCAATGGCCAGAAAGTCGAGCTCGCCGCGAACGCGAAGCCCGTCGTGGCCATCAGCAGTGCTGCGCCTAGCAGCAGCCGTCTATGGTGGACGCGGTATCCCCAAGCCCCGATGGCAAGGGTAGCAAGAGCGGAACCGAGCAATGTGGTGGTGGCAAGGACACCTACTTCCCAAGTGCCGATCCCCAAGGCGATGAGGTAGGCGGGCAGCAGGACGGCTACATAGCCATCTGCGAAGGCACGCATAGCCCTTCCCAACAGCAAGGGTAAAGCCGAGAGGCTTGCGCCAGTGGGTAGGAACCAACGGCTCATTGGACACCTGATACCTTGCTTGATTTCGTAAGCAGAGCTCTTGAATACACGACTCGCTGAGCATCATAAACAACCAATCCATGACTCGGATTGAGTAGCTGGCCATCCGGATATCAAACCATGGATGCGAGTCGTATGGAGATGGCGTGGAACTGTCGTGGCCAATGTCAACTTCGGGTGGGACCTGACACTTAGTGTCGGTATGTGAGAGGCCGCTCTCGCTGCTTAGCCGCTATTCCCCCTTAACTCAACCTCCATCCGCCTCGCCTCCAGGCTGGCATACATAAAGCCATGCCCGGCCAGGCCGCTCCCCTTAATGAAAATCCCGACTGGTCGTCGCCAGCCGCCCCAGCAGCGGCGTGAGGTCCCGCAAATGCTGCGCAATCAAATGCCGCACCTCGCCCTCGCGCTGCCACACGCCATACACAGCCAGCAGGCGTGATCGCAGCAGGGCCTGCCGGTAGCGTTCGCGCACATGCCGCCACACCACCACATTGACCGTACCGGTTTCGTCTTCCAGGGTCACGAAGATCACGCCAGAGGCCGTGGCGGGCTGCTGCCGCACGGTGACAATGCCGCAAGCCCGTGCCAGTTGGCCATGGCGAAAACCACGCATATGCTCGGACGTCCAGAGGCGCTGCTCGTCCAGCCGAGGCCGCAGCAAGGCCAGAGGATGGCTGCGCAGTGTGAGCCCCAGCGAGGCGTAGTCGAACACGATCTCTTCGCCTTCCGGCGCACAGGGCAGGTCCAGCCAGGCTTCTTCAACAGGGGCTTCGCGCAGCAGCAGCGGCGCGCGGTGCAGGGCCGAGGCTTCCCAGACCTGCTGCCTTCTGTGCCCTGACAGGCTCATCAGGGCATCGCCCGAGGCCAGGGCGCGCATGTCGGATTGGTCGAGGTCGGCGCGGCGGGCCAGGTCGTCCACGTCGTTGAACGGGGCTTGCGTGCGCGCCTGCACGATGCGCGAGGCGGCCTGGCTCGACAGCCCGGCCACCAGGCGCAGCCCCAATCGCACGGCGGGCTGGTCTGCGCGAAGCCCTTGCGTGCGGGGACGGGCTTCCAGCGTGCAGTCCCACTGGCTGTGCATGACATCGGGTGAGCGCACCTCCACATCATGTCTGCGCGCATCCTGTACCAACTGGCTCGGTGAGTAAAAGCCCAGCGGCTGGGCATTGAGCAGCCCTGCCAGGAAGGCCGCAGGCTCATGGCACTTGACCCAGGCGCTCGCATACACCAGCAGCGCAAAGCTGGCCGCGTGCGACTCCGGAAAGCCGTATTCGCCAAAGCCCTGGATCTGATTGAAGATCTGCTCCGCAAAAGCAGGGTCGTACCGGTTGGCAATCATGCCCTTGATGACCTTGTCCTTGAACTTGTGGACACCGCCTTTGCGGCGCCAGGCTGCCATCGAACGGCGCAGCTCATCGGCTTCGCCTGCCGTGAAGCCTGCGGCCAGCACGACGATCTGCATGACCTGCTCCTGGAAGATGGGCACGCCCAGTGTGCGTTCCAGCGCCTTGTCAAGGTTGGGCGGGTAGGTGATGGCCGCCGGGTTCTGTCGATACAGCTCGCGCCGTTCCAGATAAGGGTGCACCATGCCGCCCTGTATCGGCCCGGGCCGCACCAGCGCCACCTCCACCACCAGGTCGTAGAACGCGCGTGGCCTCAGCCGAGGCAGCATGCTCATCTGCGCACGGCTTTCGATCTGGAAGACGCCGATGGTGTCGGCCTCGCAGATCATGTCGTAGGTGGCCTTGTCTTCTCTGGGAATGTCTTGCAGGTCAAAGGCATGGCCTCGCAGTTGTCCGACAAAATCCAGTGCCTTGCGCAAGGCTGTGAGCATGCCCAGGGCCAGCACGTCGACCTTGAGCAGGCCCAGGGCATCAAGGTCGTCCTTGTCCCACTGGATCACGCTGCGGTCAGGCATGGCCGCGTTCTCGATGGGCACCATGCGGCACAAGGCCTCACCGGCGATGACGAAGCCGCCTGTGTGCTGGCTCAGGTGCCTGGGGAAGCCGATGAGGGCGCGCGTGAGGTCCTGCCATTGGCGCAGGCGCATGTCTTTGGGGTCAAGGCCCAGCTCCTGCAAGCGCTCGGTCTGGATGCCGCCGCCATCCCACCATTGGTGGTTGTGGGCAACCTGCTCGATCACCTCCGCACTGAAGCCCAGGGCCTTGCCGACCTCACGCAAGGCGCGGCGTGTGCGGTAGCAGATGACCGTGGCGGTCAAGGCCGTGCGGTCGCGCCCATAGCGTTGATAGAGATATTGGATGACCTCTTCGCGGCGCTCATGCTCGAAGTCCACGTCGATGTCGGGCGGCTCGTTGCGCTCTTTGGAGATGAAGCGCTCGAACAGCAGGGTGGTCAGGTCCGGGCTGACCTCGGTGATGCCCAGGCAGTAGCACACGACCGAGTTAGCCGCGCTGCCTCGGCCCTGGCAGAGGATCTGCTGGGAGCGCGCGAAACGCACGATGTCGTAGACCGTGAGGAAGTACTTTTCGTAGTGCAGATCGCCGATCAGGCTCAGCTCTGTCTCGATCTGCGTCTGGATGTGGGCCGGCACGCCTTGCGGGTAGCGCCATGTGCTGCCTTCGTAGACCAGGCGGCGCAGGTGGCTCGATGGGGTTTCATCCAGAGGCACGACTTCTTCAGGGTATTCGTAGCGCAACTCATCAAGGCTGAAGTGGCAATGCGCGGCCACATCGAGCGTGGCGGCCAGGGTGTCGGCCGGATAGCACTGCCCCAGTTGCAAGCGGCTGCGCAGGTGCCGCTCGGCATGGCGTTCCAGGGCCAGGCCGCATTCGGGCAGAGGCTGGCTGATACGGATGGCGGTGAGCACGTCCTGCAGGGGCTTGCGCGAGCGGGCGTGCATGAGCACATCACCAGTGGCGACCAGCGGCACCTGGCAGGTTTCACTGACATGGCGAAGGGTGCGCAGCCAGACGGCATCGTCCAGTTGCTTGTGTTGCGCCAGGGCCAGCCAGCAGCGGCCTGCGAAGCGCTGCCGGAGCCACTGGGCCTGCCGCGTGATCGTGCTGACGTCTTCCAGACGATGAGGGGCCATGAGCACCACGCAATGCGCCAGCAACTCGGAACGGATGTGTTCGCGGTACAGCAGGGCCTGCCCTTTGCCTTCGGTGGCCCGGCGCAAGCGGGTGATGAACTCGCACAGCAGGCCGTAGCCCTCGCGGTCGCAGGCCAGCACGATCAATCTGAACGGGGTCTCATGCTGAGGGTGTTCGAAGACCTGGAACTCGCTGCCGATCAGCAGCTTGAAGTCCTCGGCCCCAGCTTGTTTGGCCTTGATGGCTTCGCGCAAGGCCAGATGCGCCCGGACCACGCCGGCCATGCTGCAGTCATCGGTGATGGCCAGCCCTTTGTAGCCCAGCGCCAGCGCCCGCTGCACCAACTCCTCCCCATGCGAAGCACCGCGCAGGAAGGAAAAGTTCGTCACCGCATGCAGCTCGATGTAATCGGGCAGGGCGGATGCCAAGGGGGCAGCGGGTGCGTTTGACATCGACATGGCGTGGCGTCTCGGTCAGGCAAAGAAGCCGTGCAGGTACCAGGGACTGCGCGTGTCGTCCGGCCGTTGCTGGACCTTGAAGACCCACAGCAGCCCGGCATGGGCGCTGCTGGCGAGGTAGTAGTCGCGCGTCACGCGGGCGTGGCCGGTGCGGGCGTCCCACCAGCCGGCTTCGATGCGATGCGGCCCGGCCAGCAGATTGAGCCGGCCTTGGTAGACCGGTTGCCCGCCACGCTGGCTGTCCATGGCCAGCAGCAGAGGTTCAGCCAATACCCAAGCAGGCTGTGGCATGTCGGATATCTGCGCCGGCTTGGCCTTGTCAGCTGGCAGTTTGGACAGGGCTTGTGCGGCGGGCTGCCAGCACTGGGTGTGTTCCAGCCGGTGATCGGCCTGGATGCGGGCCTGCAAGACACGGTCTTCGCCCAGGCGCACGCTGAGCTTGTCGAGCAAGGCCAGCAGGGCATCACGCTGGGCCCTTTGTGCGGCGGGCGTGAGCAGGGCATCGGGGCGCGCACTCAACTGGTCTTCGCGGTGCTCGTGAAACAGCTGCTGGCTGCACAGGGGTAAGGGCTCGATTTCGTCGACATGCAGGCTGATGTCACCCACGGGCGCGGCCAGCTGGATGTGTTGCAGGTGCTCGGCAAGCAGGCGGCTCAGCCGGGTCTCATCACGGCTGGGGCTGCCCAGGCGCACCGTCCATTCGCCTTCGCTGCTGGTGTCGCGCCGGTGCCAATCGTGCTGCCAGCGCAGGGTGAAGGCCAAAGCAGCCGCTTGCCGGCCAGCCAGCCAGGCGCACAGGGGCTTGAGCAAGCGCTTGGCCGCGAACAGCAGGGCCGGCGCCGACTCGACCCGGCCTGGCAACTCCAGACGGGCATCGAACACGGGCGGCAGCGTCAGCCATTCGAAGGCCTCGGGCCGCTCGCCATAAGCCTGATCCAGCGTTTGCAACAGCCCTGCGCCAAAGCGCCGGCTCAAGCCGCCACGGGGCAGGGCGCGCACATCGGCCAGGCTGCGGCAGCCCAGTCGGGCCAGGGTCGGGGCGTGCGCGGTCACACCGGGCAGCACATCCAAGGGCAAGGGATCGAGGCGCTCAGCCAGATACGTCTGGGCGACTTCATCTTCTTCATCGCTGTCGTCCAGTGTCTTCCCATCATCGCCGTCAAGGTGCGAGCCCTGATTCAACTGGCTTGCTGCACGGGCCAGTGCAAGGGCAGCCAGGCCACTGCCCGCGTGAGCCCAGGCCTGCGCCCCATGTGCCAAAGCCTCGCCCACCACACGCTCGCGCAAGGCTTGAGGGCCGCCGAACAGGCGCTCACTGGCTTGCACCTCCAGCACCACCGCGTCTTCCAGCAAGGCCACGCGCGGCGTGAACTGCAGCATCCGCCAACCCAGGCGCAGGGCGTCGATGGCAGGCTGCGCCACCGCTTGCCCGTCCGTCTGGATGCTGATCTGGGCCGTGACCTGGAATGCACTGGCCTCAGGACAAGATGCCTGACTCCCGGGCAGCAAGGCGATCCAGTGCGACATGGTGCGGGCTCGGCTCGGTTGCGGTGACGGGGATGACAGAGGCGGAGATCGGGGTGGGTGCGACTGGCGGGGAGAGTGGTCTGAGTTGGGGAGGAGAAGATGGCGTGACTTCCGCGGGCATCAGTTTGAGCAAGCCCGCCGACCAATGCGGCAGGCTCAAAGGCTGAGCCATGGCAGGCCCTCGTCGCTTGATGATCTGCACTTGCAGCGGATGCGGATACGCGCCCAAACCAAGGGCCAGGCGCAAAGGCGCAGCAGAGGAGTCTGCCTGCATACGCAAGGGCCGAAAGACGAACAGCAGACCAGGATGCCGCCCGGCATGGGCATGCAGGCGCCGCAGCTGTTCGGGGCGCACCTGAGGCAACCAGCTCAACACCGCACTGACGCAGCCGGCCTTGAGCGCCTGCTCCGTGGCCCACAGGCGCTCTGCGGGCGTTTGGGCCTCGATGCGAATCAGGCGGTCATCGCGCAGACCTTCGCGGTGCAGACCAGGCAAGTGCGGTGCATGGGGCGGTGCGATCAGCAAGACGCAGCCTCCCAGCGCAACCACCTGGGCCAAGGCAGGAGCAAGCAGGCGCCATTCGGCCTGGGCCGACTGCGCGTGCAGGATCTCGGTCATGGACTGGCAGGGCCATCCGCCGCCGGGCAGTTCGGCATCCAGCGCGGCGTGGCCGCTGGCGATGACGGTGTCGTCCACCCGGTTGGCCATGGCGTCGCCACGCCACACGACCTGGGCCAGGTGTTCGGGCAGACGCTCAGGCCAATGAAGCCCGGCATCCATGCGCCTCGTCAAGGCAGTGGGGGCTGTGGCGGACGGGGTCATTTCACTCGGCAAAATACTGTACAAACGTCCAGTATCTTAGCGATTTCGATCTCGCCCGTCCAGCCCACCAAGCCAAGCTGAAGGCTTCAGCTCGTGTTCCCCCAGGTCCGCACGGTTTTTTCGTCCACGCCGCACCCGCGGGCCACGGCGCGCGCACTTTGGCCGGTTCGCAAGGCCTCGCGCACCCAGGAGTCCAGTGCGCGGGTCAGGCGCTTGCCGGGCAAGGCCCATTCCGGCACGCAAGAGTGCGTCTGCTGGCACGCAGGGCAGCGCCAGCGCACGATGTGCCCACGCCGCACTTGCGGTCTGCCGTCCTGAGGCACATCGCGCCACCAGCAGGGGCGGATGGCATGGCGTTGCAGCAAGCCCTGATGCTGACAGCTCGGGCAGACGCCTGAAGAAGCAGTGCGGTGTCTCATGCGGCACGCTCCTTGTCTGGCTCGGCCACGACATCGACATCGGCAGACCAGCCTGCCTTCACGGCCAGCCGGTTGATCGCCTGCATCATGGCCTGCAGGGATGCACTGACCAGATGCGGGTGCCGCCCCGCGCCATAGATGCTTGCCGAGATGCCGGGCGCCCCCACTTCCACCCAGGCCAGCGCGGTGGCATCCGAGCCTTGCCCGATCGCATGCTCCTCAAAACCATGCCATTGCGTGCCCACCGGCAAGGGCAAAGACTGCACCGCCTGCCAGGCCGCATCCAGCGGGCCGTTGCCATGACCGTGCAGGCGCCTGGTGCCATGCGGGGTCTGCACCAGCAACTCCACCCGGCTTTGGCCCAGGTCGTCGCTCACATGGTGATGCAGCAATTGCCATGGGCCCGGCGCAGCCAGATACTCGGCCTGGAACATCGCCCACAAAGCGCCGGCAGTCAGCTCGCGGCCGGTGTCATCGGCCACCGCCTGCACGCTGCCGCTGAACTCGACCTGCGCCCGACGCGGAATCACCAAGCCATAGGCCGACTCCAGCAGATAGGTGACGCCGCCCTTGCCAGACTGGCTGTTGACGCGGATGACCGCCTCGTAGTTCGAACCCACATCGCGCGGGTCAATAGGCAGGTAAGGCACGGCCCATGGCGCATCGGCTTGCTGCGAGGCCAGCCCCTTGCGGATGGCATCCTGATGCGAGCCCGAAAACGCCGTGAAGACCAGGTCGCCCGCGTAAGGATGCCGGGGATGAACGGGCAAGGCGATGCATTGCTCGACTGTGCGGGCAATGGACGGCAGGTTCGAGAAATTCAGCTGGGGGCTGACGCCTTGGCTGTAGAGGTTCAAGGCCAGGGTCACCAGGTCCACATTGCCGGTGCGCTCACCATTGCCAAAGAGGCAGCCTTCGACCCGCTGCGCCCCGGCCATCACGGCCAGTTCGGCCGCCGCCACCGCCGTGCCCCGATCGTTGTGCGGGTGCACGCTGAGGATCACGGCCTCGCGCTGCACAAGCCGCCGGTTCATCCACTCGATCTGGTCCGCGTAGACATTGGGTGTGCTGGCTTCCACCGTGGCTGGCAGGTTGACGATCATGGGCGCCTCGACCGTCGGGCCCCAGGCCTCGATCACCGCGTTGCACACCGAGAGCGCAAAGTCCGGCTCGGTCGTGCTGAAGGTCTCGGGGCTGTACTGGAAGGTCCAGCGCGTTTCGGGCTGGGCATCGGCCAACTGGCGGATCAGGCGGGTGCTGCGCACAGCCAGTTGCTGCACCTCGTCGCGGTTCATGCCGAACACCGTGCGCCTCCAGGCCGGTGCCGTGGCGTTGTAGAGGTGCACGATGGCCCGAGGTGCGCCGCGCAAGGACTCGAAGGTGTCGCGGATCAGGTCTTCTCTAGCCTGGGTGATGACCTCGATGGTCACGTCATCCGGAATGTGGCCGCCTTCGATCAAGGTCCGCACGAACTCGAAGTCGGTGCGGGACGCGGCCGGGAAAGCCACCTCGATCTCCTTGAAGCCGATCTCGACGAGCAGCTGGAAGAGCCTCAGCTTGGTCGCCCCGTTCATGGGCTCGAACAAGGCCTGGTTGCCGTCCCGCAGGTCGGTGCTCATCCAGCTCGGCGCCTGGGTGATGCGCTGGTTGGGCCAGCTTCGGTCCGGCAGGGCAATGGGGGAAGCGGGGGTGTACTTGGCGGCGGGGTTGACGAGCATGCTCATGACAGTGACTTTCCTCAGGGGTGGAAGAAAGCCGTCTGGCGTGGAACCCGTTTCTATTTGACCTCTCCTGCGGGTCAACGATCCCGGAATGCAAAACGCCAGCGGCTTGGGCTGGCGTTGTTGGGGATGCGGTGAGAGTGAACTCGATCTATGCGCACGTGACCCGAACACACCAGCTGTTGTCAGCTAGTGCTAGGCGGGTTCGAATTCGGGAGATGCGGAAGACGCGGTTCATGTCCTGCAGTGTCGCCGTAAAACGCGATCTGGGTCAAGAAGGCCACCAGTTTTTCCGCAGGCGGGAACTTATTCACCTATTCAGCATGGCCCAAGGCTTTTTGCGCACCAAAATGTGAAGCTAGGTGGCTTTTGGCAAAATATGGGCCCCTGAGGAAAATGAATGTCAATCCCTGATTCCGCCAGCAAGCCCCCAGCCGATGCGCTGACACCGGTGACCACCGCCCTGGTGGAGTTCCTGGCCGAGGCACGTGTGCCGACCGAACATGGCAGTTTCACCATGAAGCTGTTCCGCGAAAAGGCCACGGGGCTGGAGCATGTCGCCATGGTCATGGGCGATGTCAAAGGCAGTGCCCTGGTGCGCGTGCACTCCGAGTGCATGACCGGCGACGTCTTTGGCTCCCTGCGCTGCGACTGCGGCCCCCAACTGCATTTCGCCATGAGCGAGATCGGCAAGAAGGGCAGTGGCGTGGTCGTCTATCTGCGCCAGGAAGGCCGGGGCATCGGCCTGGCCAACAAGCTGCGGGCATACCAGTTGCAAGACCAGGGTCTGGACACCGTCGAGGCCAACCAGCACCTGGGCTTTGCACCAGACCTGCGCAACTTCGATGCCGCTGCCGAGATCCTCTCCGTCCTGGGCGTGTCATCGGTCAAGCTCATGACCAACAACCCGCGCAAGGTCGACACCCTGACACAACACGGTGTGAAGATCGAGGAGCGGGTGCCGGTACGCAGCGACGTCCAGCCCGAAAACGAACGCTATCTGGGCACCAAGGCCCGCAAGCTCGGCCACCACATCGACTGGCTGGGTTGAGCCCAGACAGCGCCTGACCTGCATGACCAAGCCATGGCCATGGATCTGACACCACAAGACGACCCGGAACAGGACACCCCCGAGCGCCATACCGTGGCCCGGCGCAGCACGCTGGTCAGCGTGGTGGTCAACCTCGTGCTGACCACCGTGCAGGTGCTGGTGGGCGTGCTCGCGCATTCGCAGGCCCTGATCGCCGACGGCATCCATTCGCTGTCCGATTTGGTCTCGGACTTCGTCGTGCTGCTGGCCAACCGCCACAGCCGCAAGGAGGCCGACGAGGACCACCACTACGGCCACCACCGCTATGAAACCGCCGCCTCGCTGGTGCTGGGCGGGCTGCTGCTCACCGTGGGCGTGGGCATGCTGTGGAGTGCCGTGCTCAAGCTGGGCGACCCGGAGCTGATTCCCAAGGTCAAGCCCGTGGCGCTGTATGTGGCCCTGGTCGCGCTGGTGTCCAAGGAGCTGCTGTTTCGCTACATGCTGGCCGCGGCCGAGCGTGTTCGCTCCAGCATGCTGGTGGCCAATGCCTGGCACGCCCGCTCCGATGCGGCCTCATCCCTGGTGGTGTCGCTGGGCATCATCGGCAACCTGATGGGCTACCCTTTGCTGGACCCGGTGGCCGCGCTCATCGTGGGCTTCCTCGTCACCAAGATGGGTTGGGAATTCGGCTGGGATGCGCTCAATGACCTGATGGACCGCTCGGTGTCTGAAGACCAGATCGAACAGATTCGCGAGATCCTCCATGAGACCCCCGGCGTGCAAGGCGTGCATGACCTGCGCACCCGCAAGATGGGCGACATGATCATGGTCGATGCCCACCTGGAGGTCGATGGCGAGCTGTCCGTCAGGGAAGGGCACGACATCGCCAGCACCGCCCGTCAACGTGTGATGAGCCAGCTGCCCGTGCTGGACGTGATGACCCACCTGGATCCGGTGTCTGCGCGTTGATCCAGCGCCTTGGTCACCCTGCAGAGACGCTCTGCCCCACATCCTGGGTGCACACGCGGTTGCGACCTTCGTGCTTGGCTTGGTAGAGCGCCTGATCTGCGGCGGCGATCAAGGCCGAAGACTTCAGCAGGAAGTCAGCCCGGCAGGAAGCCACGCCCACGCTCACCGTCACGAAATGCGATGAGGTCGAGCTTTCATGGCGCATGTGCAGTGCCTCCACGGCCGCACGGATGCGGTCGGCCACCACCACGGCGTAGCTGGCCTCGGTCTGAGGCAGCAGGGCGATGAACTCCTCGCCGCCGTAGCGCGCCACCATGTCGTCCGGGCGGCGCAGCGTCTGCTGCAGCACCTTGGCGATCTGGGCCAGGCACTCGTCACCGGCGGGGTGGCCATAGCGGTCGTTGAACTTCTTGAAGTGGTCCACGTCGACCATCAGGATGCTGAGGTGGCCGCCATCGAACTGGGCGCGCTCCCACACCCGCTCCAGGACCTCCTGAAAATGCCGGCGGTTGTACAGGCCCGTGAGGCTGTCGACACGCGAGAGTTCCCGCAGGCGCTCGTGCGTGCGGGTCAACTCGCGCACGACGCCGCGCTCACGCATGGTCAGCAGATAGCGCTTGCGCTCATCGCGCTCCATCACGTAGTTGGCCGTCAGTGAAAAGACCACAGCGGATGAGATGATCGACAAGATGGGCCACAGCAGCCGCTCCGGGAAAGGCCCCAGCAGCAGGATGCCGGCGACATGGATACCCAGCACACTGGCTGAAAACACCACGGCATACCAAAAGCGCAGTCGCTGCACGATGTTGCCGTAGAGGATGACCACCACAAAACCAACGTGGTAGTAGAACTTGAAGACGCTGTGCGTCTCAGACAGGATGAAGGCCAGGCTGGCTGCGGCGATCAAGCCGCTGCTCACCACGATCACTTCCAGCGAGGCCGGCGGCATGCTGTGGATGAAGATGCCCCGCTTGCGCCAGATCAGGTAGATGAAGAACACCGACAGCGGCGTGAAGAAAAAGATGCGCAACTGCACGGCCAGCCAGAAGGTGTCCCGCGTCATCAGGTAGTCGACGATCAGGAAGCCGTTGTAGATCAACAGCGAAATCAGGCTGCTGATCAGGAAGTGGCGGCGGCGGGGCTCGGCCAGGTCCAGCAGGAACTGCTGCTCCAGCGCGCCCGGAAAGCGCATCAGCGGAAAACCTTTTTCCAGCAATTGGTTGATGCGCCCCATCAAGGGGTCGTCACCGCCCACCGCGCCCCGCGCCGAACTGCTGTCCGAGTGAAAAGTGGTGGATGGCGTGGCCACGTGGCAGTCTCAGTCCTGCGTGCCGAAGGCGAACACGCGATTGCGCCCACGCGATTTGGCCTGGTAGAGCGCTTCATCGGCCGCTGCGATCAACTGCGCGGGGTTGGCGTAAGGCGAGTTGGGCCGCAGGCACGCGACCCCGATGCTCACCGTCACCATGGGCTGGGTGGGCGACGAAGCGTGCGGGCGGTTGAGTTCTTCCACGCCTTTTCGTACCCGCTCGGCCGCACTTGCAGCGGTTGTCAAAGGTGCCCCGCTCAGAATGGCGATGAACTCCTCCCCACCAAAACGGGCTATGAGGTCACCCGGCCGGCGCAGGCGGCGCTTGAGCATGGCAGCGACATCCTTCAGACAGGTATCGCCCTCGGGATGACCATAGCGGTCGTTGTAGGCCTTGAAGTGATCGACATCGATCATCATCAGCGAGATCTCGCTGCCATCGCGACGCGCGCGCTCCCAGACCTGCTGCAGGAACTCATCGAAGTGCCGGCGGTTGGACACCTGGGTCAGGATGTCGCATCGTGAAGCCTCGTCGAGGTGCCTGTTGGCCTGCTCCAGCTCGCGCAGCAGCATCTGCTCCCGAAGGCGCAGCAGCCAGTTCTGGCGCTCGTCGCGCTCCAGCACGTAGCAGCCATAGAGCGTGAACACGATGGCCGAGGTCAGCGTCAGGCCGGCCGGAATCATCACGGCCATCGGTGACTGGTCGGCCAGCACGTGCACGCCGTAGCCATACATGAGGAGGATGAACAGGTCCATCACCAAGGCGGGAAAGAAGCGCATCTGCGCCACCGAGTTACTGAACATCACGATGGGCACCAGGCTGACCAGGTAGGGCCCAGCCAGGGGATCCTTGCTGGTGGTGCACACATAGATGTTGAACAAGGCAGCCGTGAGGCCCAGACCGGTGGCCAGCCACTCGCGCGCAATGGGCGGAGGCCAACGGGCGATGAGGTAGAGCCCGATCAGCGTGCAGGGTGTGAAGACGAACAGCCGCAGTTTGAGCGCTTGCTCGACCATGTCGGGCACCATGAGCCAGTCCGACAGCAGCAGCCAGTTGAACAGCACCGTGGTCAGAGCCCCGCTGACAAGCAGCAGCTTGCGACGCTGCGCAGCGTGATCGGCAAAAAAGCGCGCCTCAAGCTCTGCCGGGAAGCGCAGCCATGGAAAGCCTTGCTCCAGCAGACGATCGATCTGGCGCGATTCCTCGGCCTGAACCGGCGTTTGGTCCAGCTCTCTCGGTCCGGTCAGATCGAAACCTGGCCGCCTCAGATCCTGGAGCGGGTTCGGGATGGAAGGCACTTCGATCAATCCAACCGTGAGGTGCTTGAGACCGTTCAGCATGACTACCGGTATCTTTCGGTTGAATGGCGAAGTAACTTGAAGCCCGGACGTTGCGTTTAAAGCAACGCTCGTACTTTGTTGTGATAAATCGTAAATGATTCACCCGCGTGCGGGGAGTGGGTTTCCATGCGGTTTTCCCTAGGGAAACACCGCTTCTTACACACTGCCGGGCTTCGCGTGTAGTCCATTTCGGTATATGGATCTACTTGGCGGACGTTCGAGCAAGGTTACAAGCCCAGTATGATCGACATCAATGAAATACATACCCACTTGCTTAAGGGGGACTGTGCCAGAACGGTCCCACCTTTTTCGGGGGTAAGCAGGGAAGAGCTTTTGAGGCGGGCTTTGCCTCAGATGCGCAACTAATACAAACGGGTTATGGCTGGCCGTTTTCTGCAATTGGGCTATTCCTTGCTGCTGCCTTTGATTGTCCTGCTCGCATGGCAATGGGCAGCCCAGGCCGGTTGGGTGTCGGCCATCGTCATGCCCGCCCCGACGTCCGTCGCCCGCGCCATCTTGGCTGGCCTTCGTAGCGGCGAGCTTTTGCAAGACGCAGCCGCCAGCCTGGGCAGGGTGCTGGCGGGTTTCGCATTGGGTACCGCGCTGGCCTTGCCCCTGGGCTTGCTCATGGGTATGTCCGCGCTGCTTCACAAAATCCTGAACCCTGTATTGCAGGTGCTGCGGCCCATTCCCCCCATCGCCTATATCCCGATGGCCATCGTCTGGTTTGGTATCGGTAATGCACCGGCTATTTTCCTGATCACCATCGGGGCCTTCTTCCCGATATTGCTGTCCACCACCACGGGTGTTCAGCATGTCGACAAGATTCACGTGCTGGCGGCCAGAAACATGGGAGCAGGCCGATATACGCTTTTTTGGCGGATCATATTGCCAGCGGCCTCGCCAGCCATACTCAATGGCATGCGGGTTGGCATCGGCACGGCATTCATCGTCGTGATCGTGGCGGAAATGATTGCCGTCCAGAATGGATTGGGTTTCCGGATTCTCGAAGCTCGGGAATACATGTGGTCCGACAAAATCATCGCGGGCATGCTGGTCATCGGGCTTTTGGGTTTGGCCATCGACACCTGCCTGGCTGTGACATCGCGGGTGCTGCTGCGCTGGCACCGGGGGCTGCATTGAGCAACCGAGCATCATGAGCACACCCTGCATCTCGTTCAACGGTATCCAGCATATTTTCCCTGGTGGCGTGGTGGCGATCGACCATGTCAATCTGGAAATCGGGCAAGGCCAATTCACCTGTTTGCTTGGGCCTTCGGGATGCGGCAAATCCACCTTGCTGCACATTGCCGCCGGGTTTCAAACCCCGACCCAGGGCCAAGTCTGTATGCAGGGCTCGCCGATCCAGGGTATTTCGCCGCAGCGCCTGATGGTGTTTCAGGAATATGCCCTGTTTCCCTGGATGACGGTCGAGGCTAATGTGATGTTCGGGCTTCAGCAAACGCGCGTGCCGGATTGTCAAGCGCGTGAACGCGTCAAGCAGATGCTGGCCTTGCTGAAACTGCGCGAATTTGCTGACCGATATCCCAAGGATTTGTCCGGTGGTATGAAGCAGCGTGTCGCCATTGCCCGTGCCATGGTGCTGGCGCCACCCATCTTGCTGATGGACGAGCCTTTCGCCGCGCTGGACGCGCTCACGCGCCGAACCCTGCAAGACGAGTTGCTGCGGCTGTGGCAGGGCGCTGGCACGACCATCCTCTTTGTGACGCACTCGATTGAGGAAGCGCTGTACCTGGGGACGCGCGTGGTGGTCATGACGCACCGCCCCGGCGCCGTCAAGGCCGACATCCCGCTCGATTTTGCCTATCCCCGCCAAACCAGCACGCCTGCGTATCTGCAGGTCAAGGAGCAGCTGGAATCGCTGGTGATGGCGGAGCAGCACCAGTATCTGCAGGCCGAAGCCGCAGGTTGAGTCATTCGTCAAGTTCGTTCAACAAAGAAGGCATCCATCCGGAGGAAGCGATCATGAAGAGGCTGTTTCACCGTGCCTTGGCGCCACTGTGCTTGTGCTGCCTGGTTCCCTGGGCCCATGCGGCAGACAACATCCAGCTGGGCAATCTGCGCTTTGCCCACTACGGTGCGGTGTCCTATATGAAGGAGATCTGCCCCAAGTACGGCATCAATGTCGCCGAGCACGTGTTCGCCAAGGGCCCGGACATCATGCCGGCCATCGTGGCGGGTGATGTCGATATCGCGGCATTGGCCTCCGATGGCGCCATCGCGGGACGTGCCAATGGTGTGCCCATCTACGTCGTGGCGGGTTTCGCGCAGGGCGGCGCGCGCCTGGTGGTGGGGCAGGGCAGCGGCATCAAGTCGCTGCGCGAACTCAAAGGCAAGCGCGTGGGTGTGACCCGTGGTGGTGCGCAAGAGTTGCTGCTGTATGCGGAGCTGTCCAAGGCGGGCTTGAGCTGGTCCACCACCGCAGACAAGAGCAAGGATGTGGAAGTGGTGTTCCTGCCTTTTGCCGATCTGAACCAGGCGCTGGCCGCCAAGCAGATCGACGCGATGATGCAGTCCGAGCCACAGTCCTCGCAGGCCATTCGGCGCCAGATCGGCCATGAGCTGCTCAAGCCGTATGACACGCCCCTGGGCCAGCCCAAGCGGCTGCTGGTGATGAGCGAGAAGCTCTACCGCAACCGTGACCTGGCGCTGCGCGTGGTGAAGTGCTTTGTGGAGTCGACCACGCAGTTCATCAAGAACCCGACGCTGGCCGAGCAGTACGTGCGCGAGCGCATGTTCCGCAATGAACTGAGCCACGAGGAGTTCCAGGATGCCATCGGCAATGCGCCCTACACCTACGACGTAAGCCTGGCTCACATCGACACCACGACCGAGCTGATGAAGCAGTTTGGTGTCGGCAAGCTGTCAACCGTGCCCAAGGCATGGGAGTGGGCACGCCTGGACCTGCTCACCCAGGCCAAGCGCGAACTGCAAGTGAATTGAGTAGGCAGTGCTTGAACAAGGCCTATGCCAATGCCGAAATCGCCATCGCAGACATCCTCAGCGATGGGTAGATGATCGCCTTGGGAGGCTTTGGCCTTTGCGGCATCCCCGAGGCGCTGATTGAAGCGGTGCGCGCCCGTGTACTCCTTGGCCACGCGCTCCTCGATGAAGCTGGCCAGAGGCAGGCCGAACTTGTCGTTCTGTACCAGCAGCGCGACCTTGCTGGGCATGAAGGCGATGTGGTACAGCATGGCCTCGATCTCGCTGCGGTAGCTGGCCCGCACTGGGAAGGTCAAAGGGCTCTTGCGCACGGAGTCGGCACCTGTCACGGGGGGCAATCACGGGCACGCCGGCAGCTTCGGTCACCTTCATCACGGCTTCGGTCGGGTCGGTGCCGCGAATACCGAAGAGGGCGGACACTTTCTAGGCGTAAATCAATTCCTTGGCATTTTGGGCAGCCTTGTCTGCCGCATATCCGTCATCCAGGCTGATCAATTTGATCTGTTTGCCCTTGACGCCGCCCGAACCATTTACCTGGGAGATATACGCCATGGCACCGGCGTTGAACTCTTTCATTTGCGCGCCGGCAACGCTGCTGAAGTCGGCCGTCTGGTCGATCAGAATTTCATCGGCTGCTACAGCGGATATGGACGTCAGGCAAGCGGCCATCAATGCGACATACTTTTTCATTGTGTTGTCATGCCAAGTCCTCCCAGGCAAATCGGGTCTGCCAGGGATGGAGGGTTGAGTGGTGGTACGGCCGATGTGCCGGCATCAAAGCCACGTACTGCTGCGGCATGGTCGCCAAGTGCGCTGCCCGCGACGGGCTGCATCGTACGTGCTTGGGGCTCGGGTTTTCGGATGCCCTCGTCCTTGATCTGAGCGATTGCAGCGGCATATCCGTATAAGCTCATGACATGATTGAACTATTTCATTGCCTCAGCGCGCGCTCCTTTCGGCCTTTGTGGTTGCTGGAGGAATTGGCACTGCCTTATCAATTGCGGATGCTGCCTTTTCCGCCGCGTTTGCATCAACGCGACTTCCTGACGCTCAATCCCTTGGGCACGGTCCCGCTCATGCTCGATGGCAACACGCGTATGAGCGAATCGGCCGCCATGTGCCAGTATCTGGCGAGCCGGTATGGCACGGGTCAACTGGATGTTGCCGTGGGTGACCCTGCATATGGCGACTATTTGAATTTCCTGCATTTTGGCGAAGCCACGCTGACCTTCCCGCAGACGCTGGTCTTGCGCTATCGCCATTTCGAGCCAGAAGAACGACGTCAGCCTCAGGTGGCGCAGGACTATGCCAAGTGGTTCCTGGCCAGGTTGCGCACATTGGATGCGCGCCTGAGCGAGCAAGCCCATGTGTGTGGCGAACACTTCACGGCAGCCGATGTGTCGGTGGGTTATGCCTTGCTGCTGGCGCAGCATTTGGGCATGGCCGAGCAGTTCACTCCCGGTGTGAGAGCGTATTGGGACAGGCTGCAAGAGCGACCGGGCTATCAACAAGCTCAAGCGGCGCAATGGGCTGCAGCCAAAGCACAAGGCGTCCCCGAGGTGGCTGCACCAGACCTTCGCCCTTGAGCGCTACTTGAGCCTGAACTGCGCGGGGTCAGGCTCTTCGCAAACCAGGCGAATTCTCGAACACCTCGGCGGCCCACTCCACGAAGGCCTGCACCTTGGTCGACAGGTGGCGGTTCGAAGGGTAGAGCACGTGCACGGGCAGGTTCTCGGTGTGCCAGTCTTCAAGCACCTGCACCAATTCGCCTCTGGGCTCATGCACCTGAAAAGCAAAGCTGGGGATCTGGCCCAGGCCGACCCCAGCCAGGCAGGCATCCCTGTACACATTGGAGTCGTTGACAGCGAGGCCGCCTTCGAATTGCAACTCCAGCTTCTCGTCACCTTTGGCGAAGTCCCAGGCCACCACACGGCCCTGGGCCAGGTAGTTGATCCAGCGATGACGGTAGAGATCTCTGGGGTGCAGGGGCGTGCCATGCTGGGCCAGATAGGCAGGCGAGGCGCAGGTGACAAAGCGCATGGACCCGATGCGCCGCGCCACCAATGAGGGATCGCTGATCTGCCCGACGCGGACCACGCAGTCCACGCCTTCGCTGACCATGTTGACCGGGCGATCGGTGCAGCCCAGCTCCAGGGTAATGTCCGGATAACGCATGAGGAAATCGGGGATGGCGTCCCGCATAAGCAGGCTGGCCATGCTGGTGGTCATGTCGACCTTGAGCTTGCCGGCGGGCTGCCCTTGCCGGTCCGAGATGGCTTCGTCGGCCTCGCGCAGGTCATCGAGGATGCGCACGCAGCGCTCGTAGTAGGCCGCGCCATCGGCCGTCACGGTGACCTTGCGCGTCGTGCGATGAAGCAGGCGCGCGCCCAGTTGCGCCTCCAGCTCCTGGATGAGGGTGGACACCGTGGCCTTGGGCGCGCCCATCATCTCGGCCGCACGGGTGATGCCGCCGGTGTCGACCACGCGCACAAAGGCTTCCATCGCCTTGATCTTATCCATTGTTCAAATTTCTGAACAGTCATTTCGAATCCAGCCAGTTTATTGATTTATGGCAAGTCAATAAAGTTCGAGCTCATTCAGCGCTTTCACAGGGCAGGAATTCAGCGTTCACCTCCACACCCACCATGAGCACGGAACATCCAGCACACACCGGCCCCGACGAGCAGTTCGAGTGGGTTGGCCACAGTGGCCCCTTGCACGTACGGCTATACAAGGGCGCGACAGCGGGCACCGCGCGCGCCAAGCTGGCCGACAACCTGGTGGTGTTTTTTGCACCGGGTGGCTTCGTGGTGGACGAGCTGGATGAAGCCGATCATTGCCTGCGCGTGCTGGCCGAGAACTGCGAGGTGGATGTGCTGGCGCCCAGTTATGCCTTGGCGCCCGAGCGGCCGTTTCCGGCCGCCGTGGAAGATGCGCACAGCGTGCTGAGCCAGACTTTCAAGCACCGCCAGAAGCTGGGGTGGCGGGGCACCCGCTTGTTCGTTGGCGGCGTGGAGGCGGGGGGCAACCTGGCTGCGGTGTCGGCGCTGGTATGCCGTGACCGCCAAGGGCCGGATCTGGCCGGTCAGATCCTGATCACGCCCATGCTAGATGCGAGTCTGCGATGTCCGTCCATGCGCTGCGCCATGGACGACCCCGGCAAGCGTGACATGGTCCAGGCCGTGGAGCAGGCCTATCGCCGCTACCTGCCGCGCCCGGCTGACCGCTCACACCCCTACGCCAGCCCCTTGAATGCCAGCCGGCTGTCGGGCCTGCCCCCCACGCTGATCATGCATACCGAAGGAGACCCTTTGTCTGACGAGGCTGTGGCTTACGCCGAGAAGCTGCGCCAGGCAGGCAACGAGGTCCAGGAAGTGGCCTTGCCTCCCCCCGCTGAACTCCACGACAACAAAGACCGCTGCGAGCTCACGGCCGATGACCCCTGTGTCCTGGCCATGAAGCGCTTTGTCGCGGCCCGAGCCTGAACGTTTTTATCTTGAATCCCTGCCCATTCGAGGTGCTGCCATGAACCGCCATCCAACGTCTCACATCCCATTCAAGTCAATACAGGAAGCATCCATCATGAAAACCAACCATCCCCGTTTCGGAGTGGTTCTGACCGCTCTGGCTTCACTGCTGCTGATCAGCTCGCTGGCCGGCTGCGGCAAGGACCAGGCAGCCCAAGCCGCGCCCACACCCAATGGCGCACCGCCTGCCACCCCGGTCAGCGTGGCCGAAGTGATCGCGCGCCCGGTGTCGGAGCTGCGCGAGTTCTCGGGCATGGTCGAGGCCATGGATAAGGCGCAGCTGAGGCCGCGTGTGTCGGGCACCATTGACAGCGTGCACCTCAAGCCCGGCAGCCTGGTCAAGAAGGGCGATGTGCTGATCGTCATCGATCCCAGGCCATACCAGGCTGAAGTGGCCCGACTGGAAGCCGCTGCGGCCAGCTCCAGGGTCAAGCTGGAACTGGCACAGACCGAGCTGGCCCGCTCCAAGCGTCTGCTGGACGACAACGCCATCGCACAACGCGACTATGACGAACGCTCGGCCAATGCCCGCCAGCTCGATGCCGCCGCACGTGCCGACCAGGCCGCCTTGCAGACAGCCCGACTCAATCTGGAGTGGACCACCGTCCGTGCGCCGTTCGATGGCCGCGTGGGCAAGGCCGAAGTCACCGTGGGCAACCTCGTCGATGGCAACACCGTGCTGACCACGGTCGTCTCGGCCAGCCCGATATATGTGAGCTTCAATGGCGACGAGTCCACCTACCTGCAGATAGGCAAGCTGGCACGCAGCAACCCGGGTGCGCTCAAGGTGCGGGCAGGCCTGGCCAATGAAAAGGGCTTCCCGCACGAGGGCCGCCTGGAGTTCGTCGACAACCAGATCGACCCGCAGGCTGGCAGCGTGCGCATGCGCGCCGTGGTGGACAACAAGGATGGGCTGTTGACGCCGGGCTTGTTTGCCAAGGTCCAGATCGGCGAGGCCGCAGCAGAAGGTGCGCCCTCCGCCCTGGTGGCCGAACGCGCCGTGGGCACGGACCAGAATCGCAAGTTCGTCTTCGTGGTGGCGGCCAACAACCAGGCCGAATACCGCCCGATTCAATTGGGCACGACCGTGGGTGATCTGCGTGTGGTGACGGCCGGCTTGAAGGCGGGCGAGCGCGTGGTGGTCGATGGCCTGCAACGCGTGCGCCCCGGCGCGCCCATCGCACCGCAGATGGTGCCCATGGACGCCCCTCCTGCCGCCCCCCATGCTGGCGCCAAGCAATAAGGTGAGGAGTCTCACAACATGAACATATCCAGAACCTTCGTGGACAGGCCGATCTTCGCGGCCGTGCTGTCCATCCTCATCTTCATCGCGGGCCTGATCTCGATCTTCCGCCTGCCGATCTCGGAGTACCCCGAGGTCGTGCCGCCCTCCGTGGTGGTGCGTGCGCAGTTCCCTGGCGCCAACCCCAAGGTGCTGGCCGAAACCGTGGCCGCGCCGCTGGAAGAGCAGATCAACGGCACCGAGAACATGCTCTACATGTCCTCGCAGTCGACTTCTGACGGTGTGCTGACCCTGACGGTGACCTTCAAGATCGGCACCAACGTGGAACAAGCCGAGACGCAGGTGCAAAACCGCGTGCAACGTGCCTTGCCACGCCTGCCCGAGGAAGTGCGCCAGATCGGTGTGACCACGGTCAAGAGCTCGCCCAACCTGACCTTGGTCGTGCACTTGCTCTCGCCCAAAGGTGCGTATGACGATGTCTACCTGCGCAACTACGCCACGCTCAATGTGAAGGACCGCCTCGCGCGCCTGGCCGGCATGGGTGATGTGCAGGTGTTCGGCGCGGGCGACTACGCCATGCGCATCTGGCTGGACCCACAGAAGGTCGCGCAACGCGGCTTGACGGCCAGCGATGTGGTGGCGTCCATTCGCGAACAGAACGTGCAGGTGGCGGCTGGTGTCGTCGGTGCACCACCTGACTCAAGAGCGCCGTTCCAGCTGTCGGTCAATGCATCAGGGCGTCTAAGCACCGAAGAGGATTTCGGCAACATCATCGTGCGCACCACGCCCGATGGCGGCGTGACCCATCTGCGCGATGTGGCCCGCATCGAGCTGGGCTCGAACCAGTACGCGCTGCGCTCGCTGCTGAACAACAAGCCGGCCATCGGCATGGGTATCTTCGAAGCGCCCAATGCCAATGCCTTGCAGCTGTCGGCCGACGTGCGCAAGACGATGGACGAGCTCAAAAAGGACTTCCCGGCCGACGTGGACTACACCATCGTCTATGACCCGACGCAGTTCGTGGGTGACTCCATCAACGCCGTGATCAAGACCCTGGTCGAGGCCGTGGGCCTGGTGGTACTGGTCGTGATCGTCTTCCTGCAGACCTGGCGCGCCTCGCTGATCCCCTTGCTGGCTGTGCCCGTGTCCATCGTGGGTACCTTTGCCGTGCTGCTGGGCTTTGGCTTTTCGATCAACACGCTGTCGCTGTTCGGCCTGGTGCTGGCCATCGGTATCGTGGTGGACGATGCCATCGTGGTGGTGGAAAACGTCGAGCGCAACATTGCCAATGGCCTGAGCCCGCGAGACGCCACCATCCAGGCCATGAAAGAGGTTTCCGGCCCCATCATCGCCATTGCGCTGGTGCTGTGCGCGGTGTTCGTGCCCATTGCCTATGTGTCGGGCCTGACGGGGCAGTTCTACCGCCAGTTCGCCCTGACGATCGCCATCTCGACGGTGATCTCGGCCTTCAACTCACTGACGCTGTCGCCAGCGCTGGCTGCCACGCTGCTCAAGCCCCACGATGCGCCCAAGGACGCCTTGGCCCGTGGCATGGACTGGCTGCTGGGCGGCTTCTTCAAGCGCTTCAACCGTGTGTTTGACCGTGCCTCGCATGGCTATCAAAGCGGTGTGCGTGGCACGCTGAGGCACAAGGCCAGCACGATGGGGGTGTACGCGCTGCTGTGCGTGGGCGCCTTCTTCGTGTTCAAGCAAGTGCCCTCCGGCTTCGTGCCGCCGCAGGACAAGCAGTACCTGGTGGGCTTTGCCCAGTTGCCTGACGCCGCCTCCCTGGAACGCACGGACGCCGTGATCCGCCGCATGTCGGACATCGTCAAGTCGGTGCCGGGTGTGAAAGAGTCGGTGGCCTTCCCGGGCTTGTCGATCAACGGCTTCACGAATGCGCCGAACGCCGGCATCGTGTTCTACACGCTGGACGACTTCAAGAACCGCAAGGATCCGTCGCTGTCGGGTGGTGCGATCGCAGCCGAGGTGAACAAGCGCCTGGGCGCGATTCAGGACGCCTTCATCATGGTCTTCCCACCGCCTTCGGTGAACGGTCTGGGCACCATCGGTGGCTTCAAGCTCTTTGTTGAAGACCGTGCCAATGTGGGCTATGACGAGCTGTACAAGGGGGTGCAAGCCTTGCAGATGAAGGCCTGGCAGACGCCTCAATTGGCCGGTGTGTTCAGCAGCTACCAGATCAACGTGCCGCAGCTCTTTGCCGACGTGGACCGCACCAAGGCCAAGCAGATGGGCGTGCCGCTGGGCAGCATCTTCGACACCCTGCAGATCAACCTGGGTTCGCTCTACACGAACGACTTCAACAAGTTCGGCCGAACCTTCCAGGTGATCGCCCAGGCCGACGCACCGTTCCGCAGCAATGCCGAGGCCATCTCGCAGCTCAAGGTACGTAGCAACAACGGTGAGATGGTGCCGCTGGGCAGCCTCATGAAGATTTCGGACTCCTATGGGCCTGACCGCGTGCAGCGCTACAACGCCTATGTGGCTGCCGACATCAATGGTGGCGCCGCGCCGGGCGTGTCTTCTGGCCAGGCCCAGGCCATCATGGAGAAGATCGCAGCCGAGACCTTGCCCAAGGGCGTGAGCTTCGAGTGGACGGACCTGACCTATCAGGAGATCCTGGCTGGCAACACCATGGTCTATGTGTTCCCGCTGTGCGTGCTGCTGGTCTTTCTGGTGCTGGCCGCGCAGTACGAAAGCTGGACGCTGCCGCTGGCCGTGATCCTGATCGTGCCGATGTCCATCCTGTGCGCGCTGACCGGCGTGTGGCTGACCCATGGCGACAACAACATCTTCACGCAGATCGCGCTGTTCGTGCTGGTGGGCCTGTCTGCCAAGAACGCGATCCTGATCGTGGAGTTCGCCCGTGAGCTGGAGCACCATGGCCGAAGCATCGTGGATGCCGCCCTGGAGGCCTGCAAATTGCGTCTGCGCCCCATCTTGATGACGTCCATTGCCTTCATCATGGGTGTGGTGCCGCTGGTGTTCTCTACCGGTGCCGGTGCCGAGATGCGCCATGCCATGGGCGTGGCCGTGTTCTCCGGCATGCTGGGCGTGACCCTGTTCGGTCTGTTCCTCACCCCCGTGTTCTATGTGCTGGTTCGCTTGCTGGCCAAGCGCCTGGAAAAGGCCAGCGGGCATGAGCCCCGCCTGGTGCCTGTCGAACTGAGCAACGAGGTGCAATCATGAGCTTATTCAAACTCTCACCCTTGGCTGTCGCCCTGGTGATGGCTGGATGCGCCACGGCGCCGCCACCGCCGAGCGCCAACATCAACGTGCCGGCCAGCTACAAGGAAGCAGCCGCCCTGCAAGGCACCTGGAAGGCCGCACAACCTGCCGAAAGCCAGGCCCGCGGTGCATGGTGGCAGGCTTTCAATGACCCCGCGCTCAATCAGCTGGAACAGCAAGCCGAGGCCGCCAACCCGAGCCTGGCGGCCGCTGCCGCGCGGGTCAAGGCGGCCCGGGCCACGCTGGATGTCAACCGTGCGGACCGCCTGCCGCAGCTGAACCTGAACACGGGCGTGACACGGCAGAAGTACGCGCCAGCCCAGCAGGGTCTGGCCAGTGACACGCGCGTTCCACCCGCCACGGTCTGGAACGCCGGCCTGGGTGCCAGCTATGAGGTAGACCTGTTCCAGCGCGTGGCCAACAGCGTCAACGCGGCCGAAGCCGATGCGCAGGCCACCGAGGCCACGTACCGATCGGTGCTGCTGACCTTGCAGGCCGATGTGGCCCAGGCCTACTTCCAACTGCGCACGCTGGACGCCGAAGTGGCACTGCTGCAAAGCACGGCCAAACTGCGCGAAGAGACGCTGCGCCTGATCGAGAAGCGCAAGGCCGCGGGCGATGTGTCCGAGCTGGACGTGACGCGCGCCCGCACGGACTGGTCCACCACCAAGGCAGAGCTTCAAGGCCTGCAGGGTGACCGCGCCCTGGCCGAGCATGCACTGGCCTTGTTGCTGGGGCAGGCGCCGGCTGCCTTCAGCTTCACGCCGCAGCCATTGCCTGCGGACGTGCTGGTGCCGCAGGTACCGGCCGGCTTGCCCTCAGCTCTGCTGGAGCGCCGCCCCGACGTGGCCGCAGCCCAGGCCCGCATGATGGCGGCCACCGCTCGGGTGGGGCAGGCTCGCTCAGCACGCTTCCCCGCCTTGATGCTCACCGCCCAAGGTGGTTATGCCTCGTATGAGCTCAAGGACCTGTTCGACTGGAGTGCCCGTTCATGGCTCACCAGCGCGATCATGTCTTTGCCGCTGTTCGATGGCGGGCGCAACAGTGCCAACATCGCCCGCGCAGAGGGCCAGCTGGATGAGTCGGTTGCCGACTACCGGCAGTCGGTCCTGAGCGCGTTCGGTGATGTCGAAGGCAAGCTTTCCAGCCTGACCGCAGTGCGCGGTCAAAGCGAGTCGCTCGACGAAGCCGTGGTCGCGGCCAGGCGATCGGCCGAACTGGCCGACAAGCGCTACCGCGCCGGTGAGGACAGCTACCTGACCCTCATCGATACACAGCGCAGCCTGCTGGCCATCGAACGACAGGCCGTTCAGCTGCGTGGGGCCTGGGCCACGTCCACCGTAGGCCTCATCAGGGCATTGGGCGGCAGCTGGTCGGTCGACAAGGGCTGATTCAAGCTCGCATCGATCTGCTCGGCAAGGTAGAGGGCATCTCTGGCCACGCCGGAGAATCGCCCTGAGCCCCAGGTGTGGAGCCAGGGCAGCCCGAGGAAATACAAGCCGGGCTGATCCGTCACACCACGCTTGTGCACGGGATGGCCGCGACCGTTGAAGACCGGCGCGTCCACCCACCGGAAGTCCGGCTGAAAGCCGATGCACCAGATCACCGATGTGATGTTGGCGGCAGCGAGGTCCAGTGCCACGCCCTCGCCATCGACAGGCTGCCACACCGGTTCATAGACGGAAGGTTCGGGCGCCTGAATGCCTCTTTGCGCAATGTGCTTGTCAATGCTGGCATTGATGCCGTTATAGGTCTGGTCTGCGCGTTCCAAGGACGCACGCAGGCCATCCTTGAAGCGCAGCACGCCCTGGTCCAGGCTGTCCAGCAGGCCATAGAGCTTCATGCCCTGTTTGGCAAATGCACGCAAGTCGATATCCCGGCCGCCATCGCGCCCGGTCACATAGTGGTTGGTGTTGTCGCGCACGCCTTCGCGCAAAGGATGCTCGTGCACCGGCATGTCGTAGTAACCCATGTCGGCCAGCCAGTCCACCACATCACGTCCACGGTAGAAGCGGGCGCACCTTGGCGCATCCCCCACGGCCAGGTGCACCCGCTTGCCTGCCAGGTGCAGATCCTCAGCGATCTGCGCGCCAGACTGCCCTGATCCAACGACCAGCACGTCACCATCGGGCAGGGCCTGCGGGCTGCGGTACTGTTCGGAATGCAGCTGCACGATGTGAGCGGGCAGGCGCTCAGCCAGACGGGGAATAACGGGCAGGTGGTAGCCACCCGAGGCCACCACCACCTGGTCGGCCGTGAAATCCCCTGCGCTGGTCTTGACAAAGTAGTGCCCTGCGGCCTGCAGGCTGGCTTGCAGCACGGTCACGCCGGTCACCATCGGTGGGTTCACCTTGGCGAGAAAGGCATCCAGGTAGGCCACAATCTCGTCCTTCTTCATGAAGCCATGCGGATCCGCTCCGCTGTACTCATGGCCCGGCAGCTTGCATTGCCAGTTGGGCGTCACCAGGCAGAAGGCATCCCAGCGTTGCGTGCGCCAGGCATGCATGGGGCTGTGTTTCTCAAGCACAAGATGGTCAATGCCCCTTTGCTGGAGATAGTGGCTCAGCGACAGGCCAGCCTGTCCGCCGCCTACGATGATGACGTCATGGTGTGTTGTGTGAGACATGGCAAGTTCCTCGCGAGGGTCTGGGGCATCAGCTGAAGGAGAGCACGGTGACCTGCGCATCCGGCAGGCGGCGGAAATGTTCGGCGTGGGCTTCGATCTCGGCCCACTGGTCCATGGCGCGTGAGCAGGCAAAGCCGTACTTGGCCCGCACGCGTTCAGAGGCCATCGACAAGGCCTCGTGCGTGCGCTGCAGGAAGTCTTCGATCTCATAGCTTTGGCCGGGCGTCAGGTGCTCCTGAACCACGAGGGAAGGGGAGTAGCAGGTGTGGTCGCACCCGTCCGGCCAGCGAACGGTGAAATGCATTTCAGGCATGGTGGATACGTTGTTGGCGGTAGAAGAATTCGTGCTGGCGGGCGCTGTGCGCCCAGCTCATGCGTGCGCAGATCTCGTCGGCACGAGCCAGCACGGGACGGACATGCTGCTCATCCAGGCTGAGCAGCAGGGCGCGGGCGATGTCATCGTGGTCGGTGGGGTCCACCCACAAGACGTCCTGTGGGCCCAGGTGCTCGGTGAAGGGCGCCATGCGGGAGGCAATGGCAGGTGTCCCACAAGCCAGTGCTTCCAGCACCACCAAGCCGAAACCTTCTTTCAGGGAGGGCATGGCCACGGCATCGGCCCGTCGATACAGGGCGGGCAAGACATCGTCGGGCAAAGGCCCCGTGATGACCAGGCGGTCGGAATGGTCCAAGCCTGGTAGCAGGCCATGCTGGTCGGCCAGGGCGGTAAATGCCTGAACCTCGGCCTCGTGCGCCAGCAGGCTGGCACCACCCGCAATGACCAGTTGGGCATCGGGGCGTTGAACCCGTGCCTGCACAAAGGCCCGCAACAGCCTTGTTGTGTTCTTGCGTGACTCCACGCCACCAACGGCCAACCACACGGGCCCCTCCGGCTGAACGCCCCATTGGCGACATGTGGCCGCATCGCGCACGGCTTGTTCGGTCGACACCATCTTGCCGAATCGTTGAAGGTTCACCCCATTGCTGACGCGCTCGGCGCGCAACTGCCAGTCACGGGCCAGTACGCCTTGCCAAAGCTCGCTGACGCAAAACAGCCTGGATGCAGCGTGCACCCCCTTTGTCTGCCAAGCCTGAAGCTGGGGCTCGTCAAAGACATCCAGATGGTGAACCGTGCGCACAAAGCCTGGGATGGCACCCTCGTCGCACAACCGAGCCAAAGCATTGGCGCTGATGCTGTCCTGTGCGTGCAGCACATCCAGATCGACCAGATCAGGCCAGGCTCGCAGATGGCGATAAACCGCATCGATCCGCGCCCCCACCATGGCCACCAGATCCGCGGGCAAATCGGCTGGCAAAGCAGCGACGGACAGCTCGGCCAAGGTCTCGCGAAACAATCTCTCGCCATGTCGCGCTGCCGCAAATACCGTGACCTCATGCCCCTTGGAAACCAATGCGTCAGCCAACTCCAGGGTGTGGACAACGCCACCTCGGGGATTGAGGGAGTGCATCAGCAAGCCGATGCGCAAAGGACGGTCGCTCATACCATGGCCTCCTCGCGTGCGGATGCTGCGATGAAGGGCACTTGAGCAAAGTCCCATAGCAGGGCCTGCTCTTTCACGGCCGAGCCGTTGTTGGTCTGCATCACCCAGACCTCGGAGCCCGCCATCACTTCGCCGATGGGTGCGATGGCCAGGCCGCGGCTGCCAAAGCGGGCCGACACCTCCGCCTCATGCACCGGGTCGACCGACAGCACATAGCCATAGCTCGGAAAGGACTGCAACCAGCGCAACCAGGCTTGTGGGTTGTCGGCTGGCCCATGACCTTGCGGATGTGGCACGGCATCGAGCAGCACACGGGCCCCGACGCCAGAGCACTCCATCAACATCAGCACCGTACCCAGCAGACCGGCCATGCTGATGTCCTTGGCCGCAGCGCACAAGCCGTCTTCCGCGATCTCTGGCAACAAGGCCATGTCGCCGCGCAGCCGCTCGGCAGGCGCCCTGGTTGAGGCATTCCAGAAGGGGTAGGCGCCTTCCCACTGGCCTCTCAAGTCCACCGCCATCATCAAAATCTGGCCTGGACGTGCATGGAAACTGCTCAAAAGGCACTGTGCCTTGCCCAGCACCGATACAGCCAGTTGCCCCCGGTTTGCACGGTAGTTGCTGTGCCCACCCACAATCGGCACGCCATACTTGCTTGCGGCAGCCGCCATGCCTTGCAAGATAGGTTCGGCCTGCTCAGCGCCTGAACACCAGATGGCGTCGGTCACCGCCAGTGCGCGCCCACCCATGGCGGCGATGTCGCTGAGGTTGACCATCACGGCGCTGTAGCCGGCAAACCACGGCATCTGTGCCACGAAGTCTTCCACCAGCCCCTCAATGGCGAACAGCAGATAGCCGTCCACATCTGGAATGGCCGCGCAGTCATCGCCCAGCAGCACGCCGGCTTGCGAGCACAGCGTGGTGTCAGATAAGCCGCCGGGCAGTGCACGAGCCAGCGAGGACGTCACCGCGCTGATGTCCCGCTTGTGCGTGAAGCCACGGCTCGTCCGCAGGCTGTGCACCAACTCCTCCAGGCACATGGCAGGCGCATCGGCACTCATGACGCCACTCCTGCGTGAGCTGGAGCCAGGCCCCGCTGAGCTGAACCGGCCAAGGTCACGTAGCCCCATTCCGCTTGATGGCACGGTGCGTAATGGGCCAGATCAGCGGTCATCAAACCATGTACATGACCGAGCAGGGTGCGCTCACCATGCAGTGCCCAATGGAGCTTTTGAAACAGCGGCACGTTCTGCTCTTGCACATGGGCCCAGAAGATGCGCGCACCCTGGGCATGGGCCATGCCGACGGCCAGCCTGATCAGCGTCGCCCCCAAGCGCCCTACATGCCTGAACGAAGGGTGAACGGCCAGACGAGAACCCCACCACACGTGCGGCTCGGCTTCATAGATGCGCACCGTGCCGACAACCTGATCGCATTCACCTGCGACGCACGTGCAGGCCACCAGCAACTGCGCCTGCTCGTCGATGAGGTCGCGGTCATCTCCCACGAAGATGCCTTGCTCGATGCAGAAAACCGCTCGGCGTAAGGCATGTGCTTCCCGACGCTCCCAGGCTTCAGAAGCGCGTTTGACACGAAACTCGACCGGCGTGAAGGTGGTCGGCAGTTCGGCAAAGGTCAAGGCGTTCATGGTCGGTTTCCTCATCAAGCCAGCACAGGTGAGGGCAATGAAGCGCTGGCGCCACTGTCCTCGTACACCGACAAGGATGAGCACGCGCCGCATTTACCGCAGCCTGCCTTGATGTCCTTGGCGCGCATGCCGGCGGCGCTCACCATGTCGCCCAGAGGCGCCAGCACCGAACGCATGAAGGCCGGGTCGGGCGCGGGATGGCCTTCCAGGGGCGTACCGCTGATCGGCACAAAGGGCACGACGAAGGGGTAGACCCCCATGTTCACGAGGTGCCGGCTCATCTCCAGGATCGCTTCGCGGCTGTCGCCCAAGCCGGCCAGGATGTAGGTGCTGACCTGGCCAAAGCCAAACACCTTGACTGCCGCCTCGAACGCGCTGAAATAGCGTGACAAGGGCACGCTGGCCTTACCAGGCATGATCCGGGCACGAACCTCTGGCGTGACTGCTTCCAGATGCATGCCCAAGGTATCGACACCGGCATCGCGCATGCGTTGAAACCAGGCATCGTCATCTGGCGGCTCGCACTGGGCTTGAATAGGCAGAGGTACTGCGGCCTTGATCGCACGTGCGCTGTCGGCCAGGATGGCCGCACCGCGATCGGGTGTGGGGGGTGTGCCAGTGGTCAGCACCATGTGCTTGACTGCATCGAGCTCAACGGCGGCCTTGGCCACCTCGGCCAGTTGGGCTGGCGTCTTGCGCGCAATCGTGCGCCCGGCTGCCAGCGACTGCCCGATCGAGCAGAACTGGCAGGTCTTCTTGCGGCTCTCGTAGCGTACACAGGTCTGCAGCACCGTGGTGGCCAGCACATCACGGCCATGCAGCGTGGCAATGTGGGAGTAGGGCACGCCCTCTGCGGTTTTCAACGCATAGAACTTGGGTGTGGCCGGAAAGCTGATCTGGGCAATCGGCATGCTGGCATGACGCAAGGTGCTCATGCCATTGCTACCAGGTGCCTCGGCCATGAAGGGTGAGTCGAAGGCAGGCGCCGTGTGCACGGGCACCATGACCGTATGGCCATCGATGGTCACGGCCTTGTGATCAGACGGGCCTGCACCGCCACGCCGGCTGGGCAGGCCTGCACTGGGGTCCAACAAACGCAAGCCTTTGGATTGCAATTCAGTGATCAGTGCACGAGCTTGAGGTGTCATGTGAATCTCCTACCGTATTCAGGCCACGCGGCTCAGGGGGGGCGATGGCAAGTCGAAACCATGCGGGGGCTCATCCAACGCATCAGATGAGCCGGTCTGGCCGAAGACATGAACCGGTGCCATCACCCGGTCATCCAGATTGAGGCTGAGCAGCTCAGGTCGTGCGTAGTGCCCGACCGAATCCATCATGCGTTTGCGCTTGATGACCAGGCTCATGTCCAGGTCGGCGATCAGCATCCCTTCACCCTCCTTCAGCGGTGGCGCCAAATGAACACCTTCGGGCGAGACGATGGCCGTGCAGCACCCGCCACGCAGCGCACGCTGCAAGGCAGGCTCCGGCGTGATCGATTGAATCTGTTCGTCTGTCAACCAGCCTGTGCTGTTGATGACGAAGCAGCCCGCCTCCAGTGCGTGGTGGCGTATCGTCACCTCCATCTGATCCGCAAAGATGGGGCCCACCAATGAGCCCGGGAACTGCGCGCAGTGGATCTCCTCGTGCTGCGTCATCAGGGCGTAGCGGGCGAGGGGGTTGTAGTGCTCCCAGCAGGCCAGAGCGCCTACACGGCCCACGCCCGTTTCCACGACCTTGAGTCCACTGCCATCGCCTTGTCCCCAGACCATGCGCTCATGGAAGGTGGGCGTGATCTTGCGGCGCTTGAGGCGCAAGGCTCCCGTTTCATCGAAGATCAACTGGGTGTTGTAGATGGTGCCGTGATCCCGCTCGTTGACCCCCAGCACCACCACCATCCCATGCTGCCGGGCCCGCTGCGACACGGCCTCGGTGACCGGCCCTGGCACCACCACGGCATGCTCGTACAAGGCCATGTGCTCGGCACCCGATGCCATGGGCGCCCGGATGAACGAAAAGTAGGGATAGTAGGGGACGAAAGTCTCCGGGAAGACGATCAACTGCACACCCTGGCGCGCAGCCTCGTCCATGGCATCGAGCACCTTGTGCAGCGTCCCTTCGGCCTCGTTGAGTACCGGCGAGAGCTGCACGGCGGCCGCCTTGATGATGCGTTGTCGGCTCATGGTGGCACCCGCCTTGTCTTACAGCGTCCAGGTATCGAGGATGAAGGCCTTCTCCTTGCGATGCAGCAAGATGATGTCCAGCACGTCGAGTGGGTTGATGGGGCGAATGCCTTCGATCAGCGAACCCTCGCCGTGCCCATACAGGGCCTGCAAGGCAAAGCGACAGGCGTAGACCTTGCCGCCCTCTTCGATGAACTTGGCAATCTGCTTGTTGAAGTTCTGGTGACCCGGGAAGGCCTCGTCACCCAGCTTTGGAAAGCCGCGCTTCACACCCAGCGTCACGCCAGGCCCGTAAAGCAGTACCGAGGTCTCGAAGCCCTTGCGCTGCAATCGCGTGGCCTGCAGCAAGTTGACGAAACCGATCGAGCCTTCAAAGGCGACGGTGTGGAAGGTCACCAGGGCCTTTTCGCCTGGATCGGCCTTCACGTCATCAAAGACCTTCTCTTCATAGTCGACCAGGAATTCGCCGATTTCATTGGGGATTTTTGTCACTGCAGGCATGAGTTGCTCCAGACAGGTAAGAGGTTGGGTAGTAAGTGGCGCGCGCTGTGGTGACTGGTGCATCGCTTGTGCCAAAGCGGGCCACTTGAATGCAATCAAGATGCGATCAGGCGCAACTTGCCTTGGTGATGAAGCCGCATTGGTGTCATGCAGGGCCGTCATGTCTCCAGATCGGACCTGCCAATGCGGCACCTTTTGGGCACACGGCCCATCAAGCACGCCCATTCCATGCACCAGGCCGGCGCCATGCGCACGCATTGAGTGCAACATTGGAAGCAATCAATCGGCACACTTCATGCAATCAATCGAGGCATGAACACCCTCATGCGTCACTGGGCTCAGCGTCTGCAAGAAAGCAGCAAGCCCGCCTATCTCCTGATTCCCGATCTGCTGGCGGAAGACCTGGCCAGCGGCCGCCTCAGCCCGGGCGATCGCCTGCCGCCCTTACGTGACCTGGCTGCGGCACTGGCGATCAACTACACGACTGTGGCGAGAGGCCTGGCCGAGGCCCAAAAGCGCGGGCAGATAGACGCCCGCCCAGGGCGGGGAAGCTTCGTGCGCAGCGCCGCGCCCGCCATGCCCTTGCGCGGCGGTACGGCCACGGAGATGACCATGAATCTGCCTCCTGAGCCCGATGATCCGGCCCTGCTGGACCGCATGGCGCAGGGCTATCGACAGCTGTATGAAGATCCGCGCCGCTTGATGGCTTCACTGCGTTACCAGGACTTTGGTGGCAACCCGGCCGATCGCGATGCCGGTGCACGCTGGCTCACGGCCACCATGGGCGGCGGGGCCCCTGATCGCGTGCTGGTGGCGCCTGGCATCCACGGTGTGCTTGCTGGTCTGCTCAGCCTGCTGGCCCGCCCAGGCGATACCGTGTGCGTCGAGTCACTCAGCTATCCTGGGATCAAGGCTCTGGCCACCCAACTGGGCATCAAACTCCACGCCCTGCCTGTCGACGATGAAGGCCCATGTCCTCAGCATTTCGAAGAGGCTTGCAAGCACCTGGCCCCCAAGGCCTTGTATTGCAATCCCACCATGCTCAACCCCACGTCGATCACGGTCAGCCTGGCCCGGCGCGAAGCGCTGGCGGACATTGCACTGCGCTACAGCATTCCCATCATCGAAGACGACGCCTATGGCGCCTTGCCCCAGAAGCGGCCCACCACGCTCAGCGAGCTTGCGCCCGAGCTGACCTACTACGTCACGGGCTTTGCCAAATGTCTGGGGGCTGGGCTTCGGGTGGCCTATGTGCAGGCCCCCACGGTTCAGGCAAGCCAACGCGTGGCCGGCGCCATGCGCGCGTTGACCGTCATGGCCGCGCCGCCCATGGTCTCCCTGGGGACGCAATGGATCAACGATGGCACGGCCACGGCCGTCGTGCAGGCCATCCGCCGCGAAAGCAATGCACGCCTGGCCTTGTTGCAGCGGCATCTGGCCAACTGGCATGTGTGGAGTCAGCCAGATTGCTTTCATGCCTGGTTGCGATTGCCTGACACGCTCAGCCCCAATGAAGCGGCCTCGTTCTGGCGCTCACGCGGTGTGGCCGCGGTGGCCAGCACGGCCTTTGCCACCAATACATCACCACCACGCGCGGTCAGGCTGTGTCTGGGCGGCCCCGTGACCTCATCTCAATGTGAGCAAAGCATGCGCGTCGTGGCCGATGTACTGGCCCATCCCGAGCAGGTACACGCCTCTGTGATGTGAGTTGTGCTCAGGTCAAGCCATCCCAGATGATGTCGCCGCAAACCACGCGGGTCTCCTTGCCTTGCCCCGTCTGTACATGAAAGCCGTAAGACACCGTCACGCACGTGTGGTTGCCATTGAGCGTGCGATAGGGACGCGTCACCTGGACCTTGCCGGGCGCTTCAATGGCCCGGCGGAAGTAGGGCCGACGCGCCCATGACGCACCGTGGCTGTCGTTCATCGGCGTGTAGGCCTGGCGAGAGGAGGGCGCCAGCAGCTGTGTTGACCAGACCGGCTGATCGATCTGGCGTCCATGCGCGTCCAGCACATAGCAAAGCTCCGTGGCAGGCAAGCTCATGAAGGAGTGGCAAGCGCTCTCCGCCGAATGCCCCATGCTCAAGCTCACACCGGCGTGGCCAATGGCATTGCGGTAAGGCGCCAGCATCTCCTGCCTGTCGCGCTGCTGAGCCTGGCGCATGTTCTGAAAGCCTGCATGCAGCCCAGCCAGATTGTCTGGGCAATGGCCAGAAGGCACCAGATCAGCCTGTGGCCTGGCAAAGAAGTAGCCTTGCACCATGTCGGCATCGGCCTCCATGGCCAGCAAGGCCTCGTCCAGCGTCTCCACGCCTTCGAGCAAGACCATGGCGCCGCACTCATGCAACAGGGCCACCATCTGGGCCACCACCCGTCTGGAGCGGCCATCGCGAGCGGCTCGCGCCACCAGGCTGCGGTCCAGCTTGACGATGTCGGGCTTGAGCCGCCAGACGCGGTCGAAATTGGAGTGCCCGGCGCCGAAGTCGTCAATGGCGATCAGGCAACCCTGCTCACGCACGGTTGTCACCGACTCCTCCAGCTCGCTTGCGTCCTCCACCGCGCTTTCCAGCACCTCCAGCACGATGCGATCGGCCGTCAGCCCGACATGCGACAGCACCTCGCGAACATATTCCTGCCCTTCCTTGCGAAAGAGCAACTGCGAGGTGTCTGGGTGCACGTTGAGGAAAAGCCACTGCGCAGGCGGCATCACGGCGGCGAAATTGGCCATGTGCATCACGCGGCTGAGGCTGTCGCACCAGCCCAGCTCTTCGGGCGTTTTACACCTGGCAAAGACCTGCGGCGGCGCAACCGGCTGACCGCCGGCATCGTGCGCTCTCAGCAGCGCCTCCTGCCCGACCACCCGTGAATGCGACAGGCTGTAGATCGGCTGGAAATGAGAGGACAAGGTCAGGCCAGCCATGTTGCTCGTTGTCCTGCCGTTGGACACGTTCAACTGAGCCTGTAACTGCGCCAGACGGCGGGTTTTCGCGAGCATGAGTACCTTCGTCGGGCGAACTGCGCCTGAGCACCACGTTGTGCCTTGACGGGTCACCCACATGCGCGTTTCGGCCAGATCCGTCAAAACTTGAGCCACATGGCGCCACTCAAACGGGCGGGGGATGAGGCGACACCAGCGAGACAACCCGTAGTCCAGAGCAAATCGTTCACTGTCAGACTGGGCTCAGATAGATTTCAAGCGAGCGTCTTCGCGCCCATTTCACGCCATGCACTTCAACCGCATCGCAGCGCGTGCCCTCGCCGGCATGCTGATGGCCTTGTCGGCCTGCACCCCATTCAGCAACGGCGCCATGGCCGCAAAAGCCTCCGCCATGAGCTTCAAGCCACCTCAAGGCATGGTCGACAACTGGGACGCGTTTGCCGATATCCGGGTGCCTGGTCGAATCAAGAAGCTCGAACCGTGGACACTGTACGAGCGCATCGCGCCCTGCACCGTCGACAAGACCTTCTGCGCCATGATCCGAGACAAAATCGAGGTCGCCACGCTGGAAATCGCCCGCGCCCCCGATCGGGAAGTGAGCTGGATCGTGACCTTGCCCAAGGCGCAAAAGCTCAAGGTGGGTGACGTTGTGCTGGTCACGCTGCCGCACACATCCAAGGACATCGCCAACGCCGTGATGGACTCGGAAGGCAAGGTCCAGGCGCCACAGTGCGAATGGCGCAAGGTGGAGGAGGGCGGCGAGTTCGAGGGGCTGGTGTGCGAGGCCTGGCGCTACAGCAAGCTCAAGTACGTGAACCCAGGTCAAAGCAAGCCATAGTGGCTTAGAGCTTGTCGTCCTGCCCGCCACTGCGCCTAGCGGGCAACTTGCTGGCCAATGTGGCCGAGGCCTCGGGGCTCCAACCACCACCCAAGGCGCGCGCCAGATTCACGGCTGCCAACAAGCGCTGCGTACGGATCTGCACAGATGCGCGGTCGGCTGCCAGGCTGCTGCGCTGGGCATCGGTCACGTCCAGATAGCTCGATACGCCGCGCTCGTAGCGGGCCTCTGCGACTTCGTATGCACGTGCTGCTGCCTGCTGGGCTTGCGCCTGGGCCTGAGCCTGCAAGCGTCGCTGCTGCACATCAGACAGGGCGTCCTCCACCTCACGCAAGGCGGTCAGCAGCTTGTTCTGGTGGTTGGCCACTGCCTGCTCATAACGCGCTTGGCTGGCCGACAGGTTCGCCTTGTTGCGGCCACCATCGAACAGGGGCAAGGACAGCGACAACGGCCCGATGCTGTATTGCTTGGAGCTGGCCGATGTCAGGTCGCGCAACTGCTCGGATGCCCGCCCATAGTCACCCGTGAGGTTCACGGACGGATAGAAAGCGCCTTCTGCCACACCTACTTGTGCGTTGAGCGCCCGCAGATTGGATACGCTGGACGCCAGATCCGGCCGTTGCGCGAGCAGACTGGCCGGCAGGCCAACGGGAATCGCCGGTGGCTCGGGCAGCTCGGCGTGGGCAGCGCGCCCCATGTCCGCCAGCAAAGGCGTGTTGGGCGAGGCGCCAACCAGGACCGCAAGACCATGCTCCAACGTCAGGCGCTGGCGCCGGGCCTCCTGCAAATCTGCTTCGGCATTGGCGCGCTCCACACGCGTGCGGGCGAGGTCCAGCTCATTGGAGAAGCCGCCGTCAAAACGCGCCGACACGAGTTGCTCAGACTCGCGCCGCGTATCGAGCGCACGCTCAAGGATGGCGATCTCGGCGTCCAGCCCACGCAACTGGAAGTAGGTGGTCGCCACCTGATGGGTCAGCATCAGCAGCACCCCATCGCGGTCATACCGAGCCGCCAGGGCTTGCGCATCGGCCGACTCGACTGCACGGCGCACACGCCCCCACAAATCCACTTCGTAGGACAGCGATGCATCGATTGCGTAGTTGCTGCCTTCAATCGTGTGGCGACCCAGCATGATCGCCTGCGTCGTGTTCTCCGAGGTATGCGAATAACTCGTCGATGCCCCTACCCCCAGTTTCACGCCCTGGTCAGAGCGGGCCACACCCAGTTGAGCCTGAGCTTCCATCAGGCGTTGGGCCGCCGCCTCGACGTTGGGGTTGTCTTGCAGCGCACGCAACTCCAGGGCATTGAGTGTTGCATCGCCAAACAATGTCCAGCTGTCCAGCGGCAGCGTAGCTTCGCCGCTCTGGGCCTCGGCATGGCGGAAGTGAGCGGCCGCAGCTTCTGGCTTGGGTGCCACGAAATCATGGCCCACCGTGGTGCAGGCGCTCAACATGGCCAGTGTGGCGGCAGCGGTTACGCTGCGAGTCAAGGTCTTGAACATGTTTTCTCCAAATCTTGTCCTGGCGTTCATGGGCATCGCCTCAGTGCGCACCGGCCCCGCCGCCCGAAGGGGACACCGCCTTGTCGGCAAACCAGAGCACGGCAATGCAGCCAAACAGCACCCCGGCCATCAGCAAGAAACCGTCGTTGTAGGCCATCACATAGGACTCGCGACGCACGATGCGGTCGATCATGGCCACCGCTTGGTCTGCGGCCCGTGCCGGGTTGATGCCGTTGGCGATGAAGCCCTGCGTCAATTGATCGATGCGGGCCTGTGTCGCATCCGAGAGCATCGACACCGACTCGCCAATGCGCGCTGAGTGGAAATGCTGGCGATTGGTCAGCATGGTCGCCAGCATCGCGATGCCGATGGAGCCGCCCAGATTGCGTGTCATGTTGAACAGGCTCGATGCAGACGGCATCTCCTTGGGCCCGATGCCGGCCATCGCAAAGTTCGACAGCGTCAGCATGATGAAGGGCTGACCCAGCGCCCGCACGATCTGCGAGACCAGCAACTGGTCATAGCCCACCGAAGCATCCATGTAGCCGTTCATCAGGCAGGATGTGCCAAACAGCGCCAAGCCGATCGTGCACATGATGCGGTTGTCCACGCGCGATGACATCGCGGCGGCAATCGGCATGACGAAGAGCTGAGGCAAGCCCGCCCACATGATCACTTCACCAATCTGCATCGGTGTGTAATTGGCGATCTGCCCCAGGAACAAGGGCAGCAGGAAAGACGAGCCATACAAGCCCATGCCGGTGACCGCTGCCAGCGTGGCTGCCACGAAGAAATTGCGGCGCAGATAAAGGCTCAGGTCGACGAAGGGTTCCTTGCGCAGCACGCTGGTGGACACCCAGCCGACCAGGCCCACCACGGCCAGCGTGGCGAAGGTGCGGATGAAGTTCGAATCGAACCAATCCTTGGAGTTACCTTCTTCCAGAAAGATGGTCAGGCTGCCCAGGCCCACTGCCATGAAGCCGATGCCAACCCAGTCTGCCGTGGCCAGCAGCGACCAGTTGCGCCGCTCGTCGTCCAGCCCCCACAGGATCCCCGTGATCAGCAGCACGCCGGGCACCCAGTTGATGTAGAAGATCGACGGCCAGCCATACAGCTCGGACAGGTAGCCGCCCAGGGTCGGGCCCAACGTCGGTGCAAGGGTGGCAGTGAGGCCGAACATGGCCATGCCCACGGCGCGCTTGGCCGGTGGCAGCTTGGCCATCACCAAGGTCATGGCCATGGGGATCAGTGCACCGCCCGTGAAGCCCTGCATCATGCGAAACACCACCATGCTGGGCAGATTCCAGGCCGCGCCACACAGCGTCGAGCAAACGAGGAACAAGGCTGTGGTGCCGACCATGTAGTTGCGCAGGCCCAGCACGCGTGCCAACAGGCCGGTAAGCGGGATCACGACAATCTCTGCGCACAGGTAGGCCGTCGAGATCCAAGACCCTTCTTCCTGTGTTGCCGACAGGGTGCCCAGGATGTCCTTGAGCGACGAGTTCGTGATCTGGATGTCCAGCACGGCCATGAAGGCTCCCAGCAGGCCTGCTGCAACGGCAAACCAGGTGCGCAGATCAACGCCTTGCCCCGGCACGGCCAGCAGGGGCATGGGCGCGACGGACGATGAAGAAGTGGTGCCGGTCATGATCGCCTCTCGCAGACTTTGGGATCGCTCAGTGCTGCTCGCCAAGGGCTTGGCGCAGATCGACTTCGACCACGGCCGACATGCCCGGCGCCAATCGGCCAGCCAGGCGCTTGAGATCGCTTTCGGCAAGGGTCAGCTTGACCGGGACGCGCTGCACGATCTTGGTGAAGTTGCCTGTCGCGTTGTCAGCAGGCAGGAGCGCAAACTGGTTGCCCGAAGCTGGTGAGAAGCTGTCGAGCTTGGCCTTCAGATGCTCGCCGGGCAGGGCATCGATGGTCACGTCCACGTCCTGGCCGGGCTTGAGGCCGGCCAATTGCGTTTCCTTGAAGTTCGCCGTGATCCAGACTTTGTCTTCGACGATGGCCGCGAGTTGTTGACCGGGCTGCACGCGGGCACCCACCTCGAAGTTGCGCTTGCCCAGGCGACCGCCGACTGGCGCCACGATGCGGTTGTAAGCCAACTGCAGTTGTGCGTCCTTGGCTTGCGCCTGCAACACCTTGATTTGCGCTTTGAGCACCTCACGTGCAGACCGCGCTGCGCCTACTTGCGCCTGAGCTGCGAGGGCGGCATCTTTGCGGGCAGCCACGTCGGCCTGGGCACTGGCGCGTGCTGCCATGGCTGCATCCAGCTCGGACTTGGCCACAGCCTTCATCTGCTTGTTGTAGAGCTCGCTGTAGCGCTGAGCATCCTGCTGGGCGCGCAAGGCCAGGGCTTCGGACTGCATCACCTGGGCTTGTGCCGCGCTGGCGGACGCGCGAGCCTGCGCCGTCTGCGCGTCGGATTGCGCGACCTGCAGCTCGGCGGAGGCAATCTGCGCCTGAATCTGCTCCAGCTTCACGCGTTGATCGGCCGGGTCCAGCTCCGCGATCAGTTGGCCCTCACGCACCACCTCGTTGTCATCGACCAGCACCTTGGTCACCACACCCGCGATCCGCGAAGAGATAGGGTGCACGTGGCCTGCCACGTAGGCGTTCTCTGTCTCGACGAAGTTCTGGCTGCGCCAATACATGCGCCCGCCAAAACCAAGACCGGCTACAACCAGCACGCCCAATATGACGAAGACGCGGGACTTGGAGGGCGCCTCATCTTGCGCTGCGGTAGAGCCACTGGGTGCAGATGGCACCGCAGAAAGGGGCGCGGGTTCCGTCTTGGACTCGGTCTTGGCCTGGATGGTTTGCATGGCTGGACTCTCAAAAATGACATGACTCAAGTGCATTATTCGTGCTCTTTTGTGCCAAGTCAAGAAATGAAACGATTTCATTTCATTAAATGATGGTTTAAAGTTCAGTTCCATGAAAAAAGCCACCGATTCACCTGACCGGCGAGCCGCATCCACCTCCAAGGCTGCCGAAAAAGCCCCCCCCAAGACGCCCGCCAAAAAGGGAGCAGGGCGCCCCAAGGCTGCAGAAGTCGAAGCCCGGTTGGTGGAGCTTCAACAAACCGCTGGCCGGCTTTTCCTCGACAAGGGCTATGGCAACGTGAGCCTGGAAATGATCGCGCGTGAGGCACGTGTGGCCGTGCGCACCATCTACATCAAGTTCGGAGGCAAAGTAGGCCTGCTTCGGGCTCTGCTACAAGACAAGCGCGCCGAGTTCTTTGCCGATATGGACATGGATCAGGATCCGCGCCCGGTCAGAGAGGTGCTCGATGAGTTCGCCACCAGGCTCTACCGCCTGTTGACTTCGCCGGATGCTGTGGCGATGCAGCGCATGCTGGCCGCCGAGGCTCGCAGCAACCCCGAGTTGGTCGACACGTTTTTTGACATGGGCCCCAACGTGACACGCGAGGCCATCGCACGCTACCTCAGCCGCCCGGACGTGCGCGCGCAGCTGCGTGACGATCTGCCTGAAGCGCAGTTGCCCGTGCACTTGATCAACTGCATCATCGGCGACCAGCTCTCGCGCGTGTTGCGTGACCAGCAAGAGGGCACGCCAGAGCAGTGCACCAAGGCCTTGCAGCAGCGGATGGCACTGTTTTACCGGAGTGTGTTGCGCTGAGCCAATGGTTTATGGGGGGGATGACCAGATGGGTCGACAGCCAGCTCAATCCGTGTCAGTCCCTCCTGCGCTGAGCATCCAATCCCAGATGATTTTCTCGCTGCTTGACGCGGTCGAGTCGACAGCCGAACTGTTGTGATTGCTCAGCGGCAGCGAATACGCTGGTGATGTGAGATAGAGGTTGTGCGAGCCGTTGCCCGGAACCACGCCGCCATCCACCACAGATGTGGCGGTATTCAGGCCAGTACCGCCCAAGCCGCCGGAAGCCGTGGCCATTCCCAGATATAGCCAGCTGTTGAAGACATTGTTGCCGTAATCGCCTTCTGCATCGTTGTTGGGCGTGGTGGCACCCGATGCGTTGCGCAGGCCATAGAAGTGGGGCAAGGGAGTTTGCGTTGCCGCCGTGATCCAGCTGGCCACGATGTTGCTCGGATCAGTCGATGGCACGCTCTTATTGCCATTGAGGTTGTCTTGAGGCGAAGAGAACATGGCGACACGCCTGACACCACCCGGCACATTCATCGCTGTGAACCCTGCGGCGCCACCACCTTGAGAGTGTCCAGCCAGCACGATCTGAGACCACTTGGGCAGCACGCGACGGCTGTAGTTGAGGGTGCTGCAATCCGCAGAATGGGGGCTGACATACGGCGAACTGTTGCTCGTGTCGTCAACCAGGAATTTGCTCCAGAACGACGGCTGTTTGGTGTCTTTGCAGGCCATGTAGTCGATCAGAAAAACCAAGCGGTTGATGATCGAGTCGCCTAGAGACGTGCTCGGGTAGTTGTAGGCCGACGTGTACGCCGCGGCGTCGTAGACCTTGCTCAACCCAGGGTAGTGAACACCCGAGCCAAATGTGTTTTCACCTCGCATTTGGGTGAAGCAGTCATCGGTTGAAGGCGATGATGCCCCTTTCGTCTTATTGGTGGCCTTGTCACATGCCATGCCAATGGTCTGAGTCAGGCTGCCGTTGATGTAGGCCAACCCGATCGCCGCGTAGTTGGTCTTGTAGCCACTTGATGCGATGGCGGCCTCATCAACCAACCCTGTGTAAGAAGAAGGATTGCTCCCCGTTCCTCCCAGGAAGACGACCAGCACGGTGGGGGAACTGCTCGCAGGCGCATTGACGTAGTGCGAGCCATAGCCGTTTGGGTTGATGTAGTTCTGCGGCTTGTAGGTATTGACGGATGGCTCAGTGGCAGAGACGCTCACATACTGCCCTGCGGCGTACGTGCACAGAGGCAAGGTCAGGGTCAGCGCCATCAAGCTTGAAATGAGGGAACGATGCATGAGACTCATGAGATGCACTCCTGTATGAGGTTTCCTGGAATCGGGTTCAACTGCAAACCGATTCTGTCGAGAGCCCTCAAAGCAGGCGCCTCAGTGCATGTTTCAAGGCATGTCAATCCATGACAGCCACTTTGCGCATGTCATCGCTTGTCATACATGGCCATGACGAGCGCGCTTGATAGCCCATGCTGTGTCTTCAGCCTCTTACACCAGCCCGGTCAGGTAGTACACCGCAATCACCAGGACCAGCACTGGCTCGCGATGGTGCCGTGCCCACCGTAGGAACGGGCTTGTCTTGAACCGGCGTGACCAACTAGCGTCAATAGCAAGGGCAGATCTATGTGAATGTCTGAACGGCTCAGGTTCGGCTTGGTGAAAGCGTCAACATTTGTACCTAGATTGGCAAGGATTGGTCCTGAACTTGCCTTGTGGAGTACACATGAAATTCGCACTTCCCCTAACGGCCCTGTTTATGGGCCTGGTGAGCGGCCTGCCAGCTCAAGCAGCCCCATTTACAGCTGGCGACATCGTCGTTGAGCGGATTGGCAATGGCAGCGGTTCGCTGTCAAGCTCTGCCACCCCCGTCTACCTGGACGAATTCAACAGCGCAGGCTCATTGGTGCAAACCATTGCCTTGCCCACCACGGGCACGCCGCTGACCGACAGTGGCAGCGCCACGTCTGACGGCTACCTGAGCCGCTCCACGAATGGCCAGGTCCTGGTCATGCCAGGTTACGCCGCAACGGTGGGCACGGCTTCTGTGGCATCGGCCAGCGGCATTTCGCGTGAGGTTGCCGTTGTTGGGGCCAATGGCACGGTGCAATTGAGTTCACTGGGCACACTGCTGAGTGGCAACAATGTGCGTTCGAGCGCCTCGGTGGACGGTGGTGGTGTGTATGCGGCGGGCGCCAACGGTATCGCCTACATCAACACTTCGACTTCGTCGGCCACGATGCTGACTGCGACGTCCCTGAATGCTCGCAATCTGGCGATTGCAGACAACCAGCTCTACTACAGCACCGGTTCGGGCACCACGGGCATCTACTCGCTGGGTGCCGGCCTGCCGACGTCGGGCACCTCGACTGGCTCCCTGATCGCGGCGTCAGCCAGTCCATATGCATTCATGTTCGCCGATTTGAGCAGCAGCGTTGCTGGCGTGGACACCTTGTACGTGGCTGACGACACTTCCAGCACAGGCGGCATCCGCAAGTACAGCAAGGCAGCCAATGGCACCTGGAGCCTCAACAACACGTTGGTGCTGAGCGGTGTGCGGGGCCTGACTGGCTCGGTGGTTGGCAACAGCGTGCAGTTGTTCGCCACCAGCGGCACGAATCTCTACAGCTTCACGGACTCGAGCGGCTACAACGCCAATCTGGCTGGTGCGGCCACCAGCCTGGTCTCCGCATCGACCAACACGGTGTTCCGTGGCGTGGCGCTGGCCCCTGCTGTGCCTGAGCCTGCTTCATCCGGTCTGGCACTGGTGAGTCTGGCCCTGATGGGTATGTTGGCCCGCAAGCGCGCCTGATCTATCAGGACTAGCTTTACGCTTGTTCACAATGAGACGGACGTCATAGGCAATTGGCAGACTCAGGCCAGGCTGGAAGGTGTACCTCCCAGTAGTTGTCACTGGGATCACCACCGAGAACGCAGCGTATGTCCACTCTTGCCGTCTCCTTGCCTACCGTCCTCACCATCCGCCCACGACGCTCGATTGCCCGTGCCTGTGTGACGGGCTTGGCCGCTGCCGGCCTGTCTTTGATCTGTTCGTCCCCCACGCTGGCCGCCGTGTTGGCAGGTTGGGACGTTCATGGCTTGACCGGCGGCGCCAACAACTATGGCACGTCACCATTGGTGGCCTCTTCCACGGATGCCAATCTCACGGTAGGTGGACTGACGCGTGGAGCTGGTGTAGGGACGTCGGGCACGGCCGCTGCGCGTGGCTGGGGTGGCGTCACCTGGAACAGTGCTTCTGCGTCCACCGCTGCGTCAGCCGGCCAGTATGCGACTTTCTCGCTGACAGCCAATACCGGTTACCAGGTCTCCTACACCTCGATCAGCAAACTGGACTACCGCCGCTCCGGCACGGGCGCCACAAGCGGTGTCCTGCAGTATCAGCTTGGCAATGGTGCGTTCACCGATATCACCACGATCAGCTACGGCTCGACCTCATCGTCGGGTGCGTCGGTATCAGCGATCGACCTCAGTGCCATCACGGCGCTTCAGAACGTGCCGCCAGGCACCACGGTGACCTTCCGCATCGTCAACTATGGGGCCAGCTCGACCAGCGGCACGTGGTACGTCTTCGATACTGCGAACAGCACCGCCAATGACCTGGAGGTCACAGGCACCGTCAGCGCAGCGACATCAGCCGTGAACGGCGTGTGCGGCACTGCGAATGGTCAGACCCTTGGCGCCGCACCAACCACCGGCCTTTGTGCCACGGGCACACCCTCGTCGGTCGCCGGCACAGGCCCATGGAATTGGTCTTGCGCTGGTAGCAATGGCGGCAGCACAGCGAGTTGCTCCGCCAATAAATCGACGGCCAGCCCGTTCACCATCTTCCACATGAACGACATGCATGCACGCGTGACGCCACACAAGTGGATCATCAATCAGCATGGCAGCAGCGCGCCTGTGTTCGACGATGTAGGTGGTGCAGCCTATGTTGCAGGCAAGCTCTTGTCGCTGACTGCGGGCAAGCCCACCGCTTTGGTCCTGGACGGCGGCGACATCTCGGAAGGCAATCCTGTTGGCGACATGAACTCGGGTAGCAGCGGTGGTTACGGCAATGGCGGCATGACGGCCTACTACGAACTGCTGCACAGCAAGCTCAAGGCCGTTGCCGGTCGTGGCTCGCGCGGCCTTGACGCCGTGGTTGTGGGCAATCACGACGTCCGCGACGTCAGCTACATCACGAACATGGAGCACATGGCGACTGCGGCGGGCATCCCCGTGATCTCGGCCAACGTGCGTGACATAGCGACGCATACGCCGCACTTCCCAGCCACCACCACGATCACGGTCAATGGCACGAAGGTGGGCATCATTGGCTACACCACGCCAACGGCCCAGGTTGGTGCCTCCTTGGCCAGCACGCTGGAGGTCGTGGCTTGCGATTGGAAGGGGACGGCAGCCTGTCATATCGCAGACTACGTCAATGACCTGCGCAACAACCAGCACTGCGATGTGGTGATCCTGTTGACCCATGATGGCCACAGCGATCTGGTCGATCCAACCGGCCCGGTCATTGCCGACACCGCCGACGCCAAGATCCCCGAAATCGCCGTGACCGGCCACTGGCACACCTGGGCCGAGACAGCCTGGCAGCCGGCCATCGTGAACTACAAGACCATCATCACCGAGTCTGCCAGCTACATGAAGTACATCGGTGAACTCAACGTGACGGCCAGCGGCGGCTACGTGAGCTCAATTCAGCACGTGATTCGTGATGCCGACATCACGCCAGACCCCGATGTGCAGGCCTTCGTGGACAACCTGATCACGCAGTACAACAACCTGCATCCTGGCCACCCTGTGGACGAAGTGGTGGGCTACACCGCCGACAACCTGATGCTGGACAACGCCATGAAGTGGTGGTCTGCCGACGAGTACCCCTGGAGCGGCAACAACACGGCGGGCCAGTGGATCACCGATGGCATGAAGTGGGGCTGCGACCAGATCTGGGCCAGCTCCGGAGGCTGTGACCTGGCGGTAGAAGCTGGTGGTGGCGTCCGTGCAGATATTCCGGCCGGTGCCGTCACTTTCAAGCACGTTTACGAAACCTTCCCCTGGGCCGACGACACCTACTACCGTGTTCGCATGACTGGTCAGGACATTCTCAATTTCCTGAAGGCCACCAACCTGGACGCTGGCTTTTCCGCCGCGCTGGACGTGACCGCATTTGATGGCATCCCCACCAGCGTGAAAATCAATGGCGCGCCGATTGGGCTCACGACCGTCTACAAGGTGGCCATCAACAACTATATGTACGCCCATCCTCCGGCTGGCTACACCTGGACGGACACGGCCCCCGACACCTCCACCGTGCTGGTGCGCGACAACCTGATGGACTTCATGCGCCAGGCTCACCCCGATGCGGCCCATGCCTATACCGTGGGCGGCGATCGCTATCACTTCAACGGCGAATACTCAGGGGGTTACCGCGCGGTTGTCACGCTGATGGATGACGCCGAAAGCCAACCCAAGTACGACAAGGCTTTCATCCGTCTCTTGAGTGCCAATGCCGAAACCCTTGCTCGTCGCGGCAGCCGCCAGGTGCCGACGGCCTTGGTCAATGCAGATGGTTCGGTCAACCAGGCCAACAGGCTGGCCGAGCAGGAGCTCTACCGCAGCTACCTGGGCTTCAAGACTGGTGCACTCAAGCCTGGTGACATCATCGAAGTGTGGGGCAAGGCCAGCTTCTACGGCGGCAACCCCGAGTTCGTGGACCAGGAAGGCGTCTATGGCGATGGCATCGAGTTCAACATTGTTGGCCACGACGATTCGCTCGCGCAGCCTGCGTCCGTGACCTCCATCGGCGCTTTCTGGAACGACCAGTACAAGAACCACTACGTGAGCTTCCTGGCCAAGAAGGTTGGGGCCGACACGGTGACGGACCAATATGGCCAGACCATCAAGATCTGGGACGCGACCGCGTACAACACCACCTCCATCACGCTGCCGGGCAACGTAGGTGATGTGCTGCTGATCAAGGGCGTGCCCACGATGGAGAACTATGCCTTGCGCTTCCGTCTGGCCAGTGCTGCAGTATCGGCTTCGCCGCTGCCTTCGCCTGTCCTGGTGTCGTCGCAGGTGTCAGCACTGCCAGCCAGTGCCTCGGCCGCAGTGGCGCTTAACGCTGCAGCCAGCAGCAATGGCACCTTCTATCTGTCTCCGGTGGCCGATGCCCAGGTGGCCAGCGGCAAGCCCACCACCAACTTCGGTACGGGCACGAACATGTACGTGCAAAGCAGCAGCACCAGCATCTACGGTGATGAGCGTTCATGGGTCAAGTTCGATTTGTCGAGCCTGCCGGCAGGCCTGACGGTGAACAGTGCCAGCCTTCAATTGTGGGACTGGAAATCGACCGGTGCTGCGCTGCCTGTGGAAGTACGCACCGGCACCTCTGATAGCTGGACGGAGACCGGGCTGACCTGGAACACACAGCCCGCCTACGGGGCAGCCCTTGACATGGTGACACTGGCCGCAACCGCCACCGACCTCTACTACAGCTGGAATGTGGGCAATGCCGTGGCCCAGGAATATGCCGGCGACAAGACCTTGTCACTCCTGGTGAAGGCGGTGACTGAAGGCTCCGGCGATGCGACCGCGCCCAGCTATTCCTTTGACACCAGGGAATACGGTGCCAACGGTCCCGTGCTCCAGATCCAGGCGCAGGCGGGTGTGGCCAGTCTGCGTTTCTTCTATCGCTACTCGGCGGACAACGCCTCATGGGGCCCGTGGACACAGTACGGCTCGGCCCTGACTGCCGCGCCCTACACCGCCAACTTCAGCTTCCCCAATGGCGCCGGCTTCTACCAGTTCTACAGCCTGGCCACCGATGGCCTGGGCAACACCGAGGCTACGCCAAGCTCGGCACAGGCCAGTGTGCAATACGTGCTGCCTGCGGCGCAGACCATCAGCTTCGGCGCGCTCAACGCGGTGAACGCCGGCGTGGCCTTCACGGCAGTGGCCTCAGCCAGTTCTGGTCTGCCTGTCACCTTCACCAGTCAGACGACATCCGTGTGCACGGTATCGGGTACCTTGGTGACCACGCTGACAGCCGGCACCTGCAGCATCGCTGCCGATCAGACCGGCAATGCCAACTGGTCTGCTGCCACAACAGTGGTTCAGAGTTTCAGTGTGTCCTTGGTGGCGCAGACCATTGCATTGCCCGCCATCGGCAGCCAGACCCTGGGTGTAGCACCGTTCAGCGTGGCAGCGACCGCCAGCTCCGGGCTGACGGTCAGCCTCAGCTCGCTGACCCCGGCAGTGTGTGCGGTAAACGGCACTGTGGTGTCTGTTCTGGCTGCAGGCACTTGCCAGATCGTAGGCAACCAGGGAGGCAACAGCATTTATGCCGCCGCGCCAACCGCGAGCAGCAGCTTTGTGGTCGCAACGGCCGTCGCCGGCGCTGATGCCGACGCCCCCTTGCCCTTGTGGGCCCTGGGCTTGTTGTCCACCGGGCTTCTGGGTGCCGTGGGTCGCCTGCGTGGCCAACGGCGCACGCATTGAGTTGAAAGAGATCTGAACATGCGCAAGTACCCTGTATTGGCCGCCTTGGCTCTAGGTGTTCTGACGTCTGTCGTTTACGCCCAAGATAGAGAGCGCCGTGAGTTCGCGATGGATACGAGCCTCTATGGTCAACTGGACGTGAGCGCCTTCAAGAGCCCGGATGTTGCCAACACACGACCTGTGTTCGGCCATGAGCCCCAGTCCGGCCAGTCTCCCAAAGCACCAGCTTACCTGCACGTGATACCTGGGCATGAGAGCAAGTGGTCCGCCACTTGTCGCCTTTATCAAGCTTGCGAGGTGCCCGTTTACTTCGTCAAGGAGGCGTGGTTCGTGCACGTCTATCTACCAAGTGCGGGCTCTCACGACGGTCGCGAGCAACGATATCGGGAGGTCATGCGCCGGGCGCGTGACGAGCGTTCTGCACTGCAAGACTACGGCGAGTAAGATGCGCGCCAAAAAAAATGCTTAAGCGGCGCTATGCAAAGCTGCACACTGCAACCGCAAGCCCGATAGCCAGCATGTCTCTGCCGCCACCTTGAAGGAACTGGCTCCATACCAGCAGCGGCGAAAACATGCCGGGCGCGAAGGCATCCACGTGCAGACTCCAGATGGCCGCCCACAGCACGAACGGAACGTCCAGCGACCACAGCATGGTCAGGGCCAGAGGCAGCATGGCTGCACGGCGCAAGGCGACCTTGATGCGCCCTGTGCGCGAAGGGACCCCGATCGGCCAAGCCAGCACCATGGCTGTCAACAGTACGGCCGGCAGCATCACGTTGCCAAGCAAAGTAGAGGCGTTGGCTCTGCCCAGGGGGTGGGGGCGATATGCCACATCACCCAGGACGATGAACCGGGCCTGACTGACCACCACACGAACGACCCGGTCCGCCCCTTCGCGATCAAGCGACAGGTTTTGGATCTTGTACGTGTCGTCCAGCCACTCCAATTCAGTTTGCAAAGCGGGGAGCAGGGCTGGCGCCCAAGTGTCTTGCGTGCGGTTGAGCACAAAGCCCAGGACCAGCGCCAGCATCACGAAGCGCAGAAAGAAATGGCCCAGCTTTTTTTGAGGGGAGGGCTCGATGCTGCTCGACAGCCTCATTGTGGTGATGCAACCATGGGCTTGCGGTCATTTTGATTGACCAGCCACACGAACAAGCCAATGGCGGCCACCACCAGCAGCAAAGGCATGACCAATCCATGCAGCTGATCAAACAGCGTACGGTTCTCGCGATAGCTGTAAAACAGCGCCAGCAGACGGACTTGGTTGAGCCCAAAGACAAGGACGGTACTCATGGCCATGCCAATGCCTCGCCAGCGCCACCCCAGGGGATAGCTCCACAGCGCAGCGAACATGAGAAACAGCACCTCCGTACCCTCGCAGCCATTGAGCACATTGATGCCGCCGCCAGGAGCCTTGATCGTTGCACCCAGGGCCCTGGCATGCACATCAGGTGTCAATGCATTGATGACAGCCACCGCCGTCTTTACCGTGGCCACATCAATGACGGCCTTCTCCAGCAAAGATTGGCTCGCCAAGCTCCAGCCCCATTGCAATGCAGCGGCAACCAAGACGAATATCAAGGCCATCCTTCCCATTGAGCGTCTGGCCACACCCACTTGGTGGCTTGCATTGGCATCCGACGAAGCAAGGAACTGCTCATCTTGCATCCGGTTTCCCCTGATGTCATCTGGCTGGGAGGTCAACGCTTTTTAGCGCTTCTCGGTGACATCGACATGACATGGAGCGCTGTGTTCCGGCTGCGACTTTAATGCGGGAAACCCATGCGTTGAAACGAAACAGCTTGTAAAGGACGGCCGGTGCAAATACATGTCTATACGGAACGGAATCGACAAATCAGTGAGTCCGGCTCATTTGCGGCGTCATGCATTGGTCGCAATCCCAGCCTAGCGTTCAAGACTAACTGGCAATAGCGCCCAGATTTCCTGGGTGATGCCCATAAAGGGAGTGTGCAGCATGGCCATTGAGCACGTCGTCATCCTCGTCAAGGAGAACCACACCTTTGACAACTACTTTGGCACCTTTCAGGGGGCAAACGGGGAGCTTTTGGCTACCGCAGAAAACCCGCCGCCGGTGGATCCCGATCACAAGCACCAGACTTGGATGAAGCGGGCCGCCGACCTGCGGTTCCATGTGCAGTACGGAGAGGAGGACATCCCAACCTATTTCAAGCTCGCGAGTCAGTACACGCTTTGCGACAACTACTTTTCGGAGGTGGCAGGGCCGTCGACGCCCAACCATCTCATGCTTATATGCGCGGATGCACCCATCATCAACAACCCACGCAATCACTACCACCCCAAAGTCGGCGAGGGCTACGACCTGTCTTCGCTGCCCAAGCAGTTGGAAGATGCGGGGCTGACTTGGGCGAACTATGGCGGCTATGCCTTCCACTTCATCAACGAATTGGCTGGTCACTCAGGCAATCACTCCCGCGACCTCTTCGCACAACACGCAGCTGCAGGCACGCTGCCGAGCGTCAGCTGGGTCTACGGCGACGGTCGGCCGGACTTATCCGAGCACCCCAAACAAAACGTAACTCTCGGCTCAGATTGGACCGGGCAGCAGATCGCCGCCATCGTTCAGGGTGGGCTGTGGGAGAAGACCATGATCTTCGTCACCTGGGATGACTGGGGCGGTTGGTACGACCACGTAACGCCAGATGTCGTCGAAACCTGGGACCCGGCCAAAGCTCAGCGGCCAGACGATGCCTTCCCTGAGTTTGCTGGCCAACCCTTCCGCTACGGGTCTCGGGTCCCTTGCTTGGTCATCGGCCCTTACGCTAAGCCGGGCTATGTCTGCAGCCAAGTCAATTCTCACGTGAGCTTGGTGCGATTCTGCCAAAATCTATTCGGCCTACCCTCGCTCAACGACAGGGACGGCGCTGCCAACGGCATGTCGGACTGTTTTGATCTGACCCAGACGCCAAACAAACCACCTGAAGGACTCTGATTGGATTTGGATCACTACACAGCCGTGGACTAACTTGACACTTCGGACTTGTGCAAGTCCTCGGCTTCACCGTTAACGATCACCCAGGTAGACTGACTTCGAGCGTGCGGTTGACTGGACTTTGTCAACCATGCTGTGTCAGGGGCAAAACGGGAGGAACCATGTTTGTCAAAGGAATGCTGCTCGCATTGTCGGGTGCTGCGCTGGCTCTCGCCTCGTCTTCGAGCTATGCCTTCGGAGAAGAAGGCCACTCAATCATCGCTGAGATTGCGCAGCGCAGACTGGACGCAGGCGCGCAGGCAGCTGTTAGCCGACTGTTGGGCGCATCCATGTCGTCAGTCGCAAGCTGGGCGGATGATGTCAGGTCCGAGCGCCCTCAAACTTACAACTGGCACTTTGTCGACATTCCAATTGGCAGACCCACGTACGATCCCGCTGTAGACTGCCCTGATACCGGTAGCGGCGATTGTGTGGTGAAGGAATTGGCTCGGCTCAGATCCGACCTGACTTGCGCACCGACTGCGGACCTGCGTCGAGAAGCACTGAAGTTCGCAATCCACTTCGTGGGTGACGTTCACCAACCGCTCCACACGGTACTGGAGAAAAAGGGGGCGAATGGCCAGAAGATTGCTGGCAAGTTTCACACACCTACTTGCTCGGACGGTTGCGACGTTGCGCAGGAGTATCGGAATCTGCACACGATGTGGGATACCGGTCTCATCCGGTTCGCGTACTACGACTGGGGTGCTTACGTCGAAGTTCTGGAACAACGTATCTTGAAAGATCCAGCAATTCAAGCGCAGGGCCATTCAATTGACCCCGTCGAGTGGGCACTACAAACCCATGCGACGCTGAATCAGGTTTGGAGCGATACCACTCAGGACGTTCTCACACTGGACGACGAGTACTACAAGAAGGCAATGCCGGTGATGGACAAACAGCTCGCTTTGGCGGGCCTCCATCTTGCGGCTTTTCTGAACCAGGCCTTTGCGACCAGCAGCTGCAAAATCGCGCCCCAGCAGAACATCGGTGACTTGAAGATCGAACTCAAGAACTACTACACCGAAGTCTTGGAGAACGGCAGCACTCGCTACGAGATGGAACAAGCAGCCGTGGCCCAAGATGCAAAGAAGTATCTCCTCGAGCATTTGGCAGATAACCACCCCGGCAAGCCTGCCATCGTCCTGGACATCGACGAAACCTCGCTCAACAACCTTGAGCAGCTCAAGATAAACGACTTTGGCTATATCGCTAAGGGCTCCTGCACCTTCAAGCCCCATTACGCTTGTGCGACGGAAGATTGGGAAAAGGGTGAACACGCGACGGCCGTCCAGGCGACCAAGCAACTGTTCCAAGTCGCGCTAGAGAACCACGTAGCGGTGTTCTTCGTCACCGGACGTCGCGACGTCGGTAACGAGAAAGCGATCACCAAAGACAACTTGAAAAAGGCAGGCTACGTTGGGTTTACTGACCTGTATTTGCGGCCTGACGGGGCACAGGGAGGTGAATCGGTCGGTGCTTACAAGTCTTCGAAGCGGGCGGACATCGAAGCGCATGGCTATCGCATCGTAGTCAACGTGGGTGACCAGCCTAGCGACTTGGCTGGTGGTCATGCAGAGATGGGGTTCCAGATGCCCAACCCGTTCTACCGGATTCCCTAACAAACCATAGGAGGTCCCCCGGCCAGGCCGGGAGGCAGTAGAAGTTTGCCCAACTCATCGGCACCAAATCTGATGCGAACGTACAAGTGATTCACGTGAATTTGCTTCATTTGGCGCGAAGGTGAGGGCACCAACAACACTTGAAGCGCCCTCTTATCAGAAAAGGTCATCTTCGCCTTTCTGCTTGACCTCGTCCCAGTCGATCCACCAAAGCACCACTACGAAAGCCAGCAAGCAGGCGATTACAAACAGCACGACGCCATCATCGAACGCAATCATCATTTCCGTCTCCTGCGCGCATTTGTATTCATGCGAACGCATAAATGATGATTCAAAAGGAAATAGTCGTAATAAAAGCAAATCTGAAAAAAGTGAACAGTGCACGCCTTTGGCGTTTGCCTTTCTGTACCCCATTCATGGTGAGTGGTTCAGGCTCTGCGGCGTCTGCCTGCCTTATCTCCCTAGCGCCTACGTGGCCCGCCCTCAACGCTGAGGTCAGCCAGCATGTCCCCATGTGCTGGCGTCACCCTTGGTTGTTTCGTTAGCATACCCAACTCATCGGCACCAAGCTGGTGCAAGTTGAGGGCAGAGCATGCGATTGACCATGCCGCGCAACCACGCCAACACACGGCCAATGCGGCTTTCCCGCCCGTGTCCGTTAGTTAACATAATATACATCGTAGCAATTTACGGTAGTTGAACAGGTGTTGCGATTAGTGGTCAACTACCGGCGACGCTTCGGCACAACAGGTAGTCAAATGCGTTGCGTTAAGATGGCACTCCTTTGAACTGCTGACTCTGAGCCGTCCCGATCTTCATGCTGTACCTGCTGGCTCCGCGCCGTCCTGTTCTCATCGATGCGAACGCCGTGCCGCGCTACTGGGCAGCCGTTTGGACGTTGATGCATGGCGGCGGGCTCGCCGATGAAACGCTAAAACGCAAGCTCCGTCACATCGATGCTCTTTATGAGCATGCAGACCTCATCGGTCTTCAACTCGATGATGTCCTTGGCGGCCTTGAGTTCGGCGTGCTTGAGAACGTTTTGGAGTCCTTCTTCATTGCTCTGCGGAACGCCCCAGAGCCATCAAGTCAGGTGCTGAACCGCTGGAACACTGCCTTTCACTTTGCTCGGGACACCTGCCTCCGGCTTTCGAAGAATCCGCAGGCGCGAGCCAGCCTGGAGCAAGTTCACCTACAAGTTTCCAGACTCGACAAGCTGTACTTGGGCTTGAGGCCTAAGAAGAAGCGCGGGACAGCTCAGGTGCGGGCCGTACCTAGGCAAGTCATTGCAGAACTCCTGGACTTGATTGCTCCTGGCAGCAGTTCAAACCCATTTTCCGGTGACGCATCGCAATGGCGTGTGTTTTGTCTTGTCACGCTGCTTCTGTATCAAGGCCTTCGCCGAGGCGAAGCTCTCGTGCTGCGGGCCGACTCGACACGGGCAGAAATTGACACGAGAAGTGGTCAGCTTCGATGGATGTTGAAGATCCCGACCAACGTTCCTGAGGATGACCCTCGTGCAGAGGCTCCAAGCCTGAAAACGGTGGACTCGGTCAGGGTGCTTCCCATGTCGGGTACCACTGCAAACGTTGTGCAAACCTATTTGGAAAACTACCGTGGCAAGGTCAATCATCCGTACCTGCTAAGCAGCGCCAGACGACAACCTCTTTCACTTGAAGGCGTCAGCAAAATATTCCAGAAGATCACTGAGAGCCTTTCAGAAGAAAGCCGGAATGTGCTTCTTCAACAAACAGGAGCGCAATACCTGACTGCCCACGCACTTCGGCATACCTGCGCAGTGCTGCGCATGAAGCAGCTCATTGCAACTGGCCAGTCTTCCGAACAGGCTATGGCGCAGCTCAGAAGTTTTTTTGGCTGGGCTCGATCGTCTGTCATGCCGCTTCACTATGCCAAAGCCGCATTTGACGAGCGGCTCAATGAAAGCTGGAACGATCAACTCGATAGCCGCCTCGAGCTACTCCGTGCATTGCCGTACTGAACATGAACACAAGTCCCTCGTCGATCTTCGATCCCTTTCTCGGCGCCTTGGCGACCTTGCCGGAATTGCCCAGGATCATTCAGTATGAAGATGATTACGACGAGATCACGAGAACAATAAAGGTGTCGGAATCTGATATCCAGGCGCCTCTTCATGTGTCCGGGAGCGTCCTGTATGTTCAGTTTCATCGAATGAATGAGCGGGTGCGGCCTCTTCTGAGGACATATCTGCTTATTGCAATCCAGAGCTTGTCACCCAGTACAGTGCTTGCTCGATATCACAGTTTCCTTCGAATTTCCCCGTGTGACTTGGAAGAGCTCGCAATGGCGAAGCCGATGCAGGCTCGCTCCATCTGGAATCGAATGATTCCATCCTATGGCCCTGAAGAACTTGCGGCACTGAAAGTCTTGCTGGCCTTTCTCTGTCGCTTGAACTTCGTCAACTGGACTCCCTTGCATGTAGATCTGGTATCTCATGGACTAGCAGGAGCCAGCCGCGATGTCTATGCAACTGTCAGATCCGGTGAATGCTTCTTGTCCGTCCACGAAGAAGCACAATTAATAAGGTGGTTGGATGACATGTCGAGTAGGGCTTCATCGCTTTCCCTAGCTGAGCTCCAGGAGGCGTGCTTGGTGACGTGTTCGTACCAGTTTGGTATGCGTCCGAAGCAGCTCGGCATGGTGAGGCGGCGAGATTTGATGGTGCGAGTGAGCCCAGAAGATCGAAGTCAAACGGCCCACATCACCTTCAAGATGATTAAGCAACGCGATGAAGCACTTTCAAGGCTGCCTCTGGTTAGAAAGGTCCGTCGTGAATGGGCGGCGCTGTTTGGAGCATTAAACAATCTAAACGCAGGTGCATCTCCTGAAGCGTTCTTGTTTGGATTCACAAATAGGGTCGACATAAGCTGCACCGTCACCGAAGTCTTGGGGCGAATCGTGCCCGGCGGCAGGATCACTGCATACGACTTGAGGCACACGCTGGCTCAGCGGATGGTCGATGCCGGGGCATCTCAGGAGGAGCTTGCCTCTGCCATGGGGCACTCTTCTCTCAAGACTGTTGAATCACGAGCAAAACTGAGCCAGGCGTCACATCCAAAACTGAGCCACTAGGTTGACGAAGATTTGGACTGCTCGGTTGTGGATAAGTCTACTGTGTGATCTGTCTGCGGTACTCC
>Ga0194137_10000088_pt1 | contig 57127 bp, 67 predicted proteins | sample TARM_MetaG_T3_14_FD_134025 | JGI IMG/M metagenome (GOLD analysis project Ga0194137, IMG submission 134025) | Freshwater microbial communities from Pennsylvania, USA, analyzing microbe dynamics in response to fracking - TARM_MetaG_T3_14 (version 2) | ecosystem: Environmental > Aquatic >...
CGCGTACCCATCCCGAACACGACCGTTAAGCCTTCCAGCGCCGATGGTACTTGGACCGCAGGGTCCTGGGAGAGTAGGACGTCGCCAAGCACAGAGAGAAGCCTGATCCGCGAGCAATCGCCGATCAGGCTTTTTTTGATGTTTTTTCTCCATCTTCATCAAAGAGACATGCCTGCATGGATAGCAGAAAACCAAATGAACCTTAAAAACGTGTAAAGTTAAGGGGGAAATCGTTTGCGGCGTTGAAAATCCGCCCCATTAAAAAGGATACAAGTGGGAAATAAATACAATATGTGTCATAATACATCTATACCTAACATCTTGGGGAAGCGGGTGCAGGATGAAGATCAGAACATTGAAGCCGGAAGAATTCGACGAGCATATGAAGCTGAGCCAATACGCCTTTCAAATCGAGCTTTCCGCAGAGGAGCTGGAGCAGGCCAGAGCAAGAGCCAGGTGCGAGGAAGTTATCGTCGGTGTCGAGCAGGAACGGATCGTCTCCCAGGTCAGAATCATTCCCCTCGAGGTGAACTGGAACGGCATCGTGCTGAAGATGGGAGGCATCTCTTCGGTCGCAAGCTGGCCGGAATCGAGGCGCTCCGGGCATGTGGGCAAGCTGCTCCGTCATGCGATGGAGGAAATGAAAGCGAACGGCCAATCCATATCGATGCTGGCGCCGTTTTCGATCGGCTTTTACCGCAAATACGGCTGGGAGCTGTTCATCGACCGGGTCAAGTACACCTTGGCGACGGACAAGCTGCCTCTACGAATGCAAAACAACGGCAAAGTCGAGCGGATTCAAGTCCGCGATCATGCCGAACTTCTGGGCATCCTTTATCAGACCTATTCGGAGAGCTTCAATGGCACGCTGGCCCGAACTGCGGATTGGTGGGAGCATTCGGTCTTCAAGCGGAAGAAAGGGGATGCGGTGCTGTACCGGTCCCAGAACGGCACGCCGGAAGGGTATGCCCTTTACAAGGTGAAGGAGAGGCGTCTCGACATTCATGAGCTCGTCTATCTTACGGAAGAAGCGAGGGTGGGGCTTTGGAATTTCTTCAGCAATCATGATTCCATGATCGATTCCGCCGTGCTCCATACCTACTCGGGAGATCCGCTGCCTTATCAGCTTAACGATCCGCGCATTGAACAGAGCATCCATCCTTATTTCATGGTTCGCATCGTCGATGTCCAATCGCTCGTCAAGCAGCTTTCGTTCCAGCCTGGAGTCCGCGATCAATTCGTCCTCCAGATTCATGACGAGGATGCATCCTGGAATGACGGATTGTGGATGCTGGACATCACGGAAGAGGGCAAGGGCAGCCTTTCCCGGTATCAGGATGGAACTTCCTCCAAGCGTTTGGATCTCTCCATCGGAACTTTGGCTGCTCTTCTCATCGGATACAAGCGCGCCAGGGATCTGCAGCAGATGGATCATATCTCGGGTCCGCGCTCGGAGGCCGTCCGGCTGGGCAGCCGTATCCCTGAGGCGATGACGAATTTCATGGACTTCTTCTAACCGTGTATAAAGCGGGCCGTCTTATCCCAAGCTGGTAACACAGCAGGGAGAGGCGGCTTTTTTCGTCTGGATGGCAGCAGTGGAAGTTTCCTTGACCTTTTCTAAAAAAGGAGTATAATCAAGATATAAGTCAAAGAAAGTCAAAGTCAGTTGAGTCTGATCCCGCCTTATGCAAGGCGAAGATCCTTTTCTTCCGGTCCCCGTTCGCGGGTCGTAATTTGCGCCGATGAGGGAATGCTACAGGGACGCATCCGGCCTTTGGCTGTTTGGCTTCTACCCGCAATTCAAGAAAAATCCTGAAGGTGCCCCGGCATAGGGAGGTGGGTGATATGCGAAACATTTCCGATGCATTGGAGCAGCATTTGAAGCAGCTGCTTCAGGACAGTCCCGAAGGTGCGGTGGAAATACAGCGCAACGAATTGGCGGACAGCTTCTCCTGCGTGCCGTCGCAGATCAATTATGTCATCAGTACCCGTTTCACGCTTGAGAAGGGATACCTCGTGGAGAGCAAGCGAGGGGGAGGAGGCTACATCCGGATCCAACGGATCGAGCTGCCTGCGCTCAAAGCCATCCACGGCCATATTCATCATACGATCGGCAATCAAGTCGATCAAAGCGCCGCCGAAGGACTTATTTACCAGTTGGAGGAAGCCTTGTTCATTTCCAAGCGAGAAGGCAGCCTGCTCCGGGCGGCTGTATGCCGGGAGTCGATCGCGATCAAGCTGCCGCAGCGCGACGAGCTTCGAGCCAGGCTGCTGAAGGCGATGCTCATCTCGCTTCTGGGTAAGCAATAGAGAAGGACCGGTGAGGAGGGACGCGGCATGCTTTGTCAGGAATGCGGCAAAAGGCCGGCAACGCTTCATTTTACCAAGATTGTAAACGGAGAAAAAACGGAATTCCATATTTGCGAAGCCTGCGCCCGCGAAAGGGGCGAAGGCATTCCGGGAGCTCCGAACGGCTTTTCCATCCACAGCCTGCTGTCGGGGCTTATGGATTTCGAGCCTGCGGGAAGCTTGGCTGGGACGAAGCAGGCGGTGCCGCGCTGCGAGGAGTGCGGACTCACGTATTCGCAGTTCTCCAAGCTCGGAAGATTCGGCTGCAGCTCCTGCTACAAGCACTTCGGGGAAAGGCTCGATCCTCTGTTGAAGAGAGTGCACGGGAACACGGTCCATGTCGGAAAGATTCCCCGCCGCTCGGGCGGAAGGATTCAGACGCAGAGGGAAATCGACAGGCTGAGGCAGGAAATGAAGAGCTCGATCCAGAAAGAAGAGTTCGAAGCCGCCGCCAAGCTCAGGGACAAAATCCGCGAGCTGGAGAAGCAGATCAAGGAAGCCTGATCGTTGGAAGCATCCAGATAGACATCATAAGCGCAGCTTCCGCAAGGCGGCTGCACGGTAGGGAGGGATTGGATTGGCAGCCAACCGGTTTGCCCAGACGGCGCTGAGCGAGTGGATGAAGGGAGACGGACCCGATTCGGATATCGTCTTCAGCAGCCGCGTAAGAATCGCCCGCAACCTGCACAATTATCCCTTTCCGATTCTGGCCACCAGCCAGCAGTCCGCGGAAGTGATGAGCAAGCTTGCTTCCGTGGCGCAGGAAGGAAAGCTGGAGCCGATCGGCCCGTTCGAGACGATCGTTCTTTCGGATCTCAGCGAGCTGGAGCGCAGGGTGCTGGTGGAGAAGCATCTGATCAGTCCCGCGCTGGCGAACGAAGCCCGTGCGGGAGCGGTCGTCATGAGCGAGAACGAATCCGTCAGCATTATGATTAACGAAGAGGATCATTTGCGCATTCAATGTTTATATCCCGGTTTCCAGGTCCAGGAGGCATGGAAGCTTGCCAGCAAAATCGACGACATTTATGAGGAAGCAGTCGACTATGCTTTTGATGAGAGACGCGGATTTCTGACCAGCTGCCCCACCAACGTGGGAACCGGCATTCGCGCATCCGTCATGATGCATCTGCCGGCGCTCGTGCTCACGCATCAGATCAACCGGATCCTGTCCGCTATTACCCAAGTGGGTCTGGCTGTGAGGGGGCTGTACGGCGAGGGAAGCGAGGCGCTCGGCAATCTGTTCCAGATTTCCAACCAGATTACGCTGGGACAGTCGGAGGATGAAATCATCGACAATCTGCATGGGGTCGTGAGGCAGATCATCGAGCATGAAAAAGCGGCCCGCGAGCGTCTTCAGGCGGAATCGCGCCTGCGGCTCGAGGATCGGGTGATGAGATCTTACGGCATCCTGTCTCATGCGGCGATCATGGACTCCAAGGAATCGGCCCAGAGACTGTCGGATGTCCGTCTTGGCATCGACCTGGGCATGATTCGGGAAGTTTCCCCGCAGGTTATGAATGAGTTGATGGTAATGACCCAGCCTGGCTTCCTGCAGCAGGCATTCGAGGAGAAATTGAATACGGAGCAGCGCGATGCAAGGCGCGCGGATCTCATCCGCAGCCGGCTGCTCCCTGTAACCCATGATGGAGGTGCTTACGAATGATGTTTGGACGATTTACGGAACGTGCGCAGAAGGTGCTTGCTCTCGCCCAGGAAGAGGCGGTGCGGCTTGGACATAACAATATCGGCACGGAGCATATTCTGCTCGGCCTCATTCGGGAAGGCGAAGGCATCGCGGCCAAAGCTCTGATCGCGCTCGGCCTGGGACTCGAGAAAATACAGGACGAGGTGGAATCGCTCATCGGCCGCGGCCAAGAGCAGCCCAGCAACATCGCCTACACGCCCCGTGCGAAGAAGGTCATCGAGCTGTCCATGGACGAAGCCCGCGGGCTGGGGCACACGTACGTCGGCACGGAGCATATTCTGCTCGGCCTGATCCGCGAAGGCGAAGGCGTGGCCGCCCGCGTGCTGAACAACCTCGGCATCAGCCTGAACAAGGCGCGGCAGCAAGTGCTGCAGCTGCTCGGCAGCAGCGAGGCGGTATCGAGCAACCACGGAGCGCCGGCCAACGTCAGCACGCCGACCTTGGACGGCCTGGCACGCGACCTGACCGCTTCCGCCCGTGAGAACAACCTGGATCCGGTCATCGGCCGCAGCAAGGAGATCGAGCGCGTCATCCAGGTTCTCAGCCGCCGGACGAAGAACAATCCGGTGCTGATCGGCGAGCCCGGCGTCGGCAAGACGGCGATCGCCGAAGGTCTGGCGCAGAAGATCATCGCCAACGAAATTCCCGAGACGCTTCGCGACAAGCGCGTCATGACGCTGGACATGGGCTCTGTCGTGGCAGGCACCAAGTATCGCGGCGAATTCGAGGACCGGCTCAAGAAAATCATGGATGAGATCCGCCAAGCGGGCAATATCATCCTGTTCATCGACGAGCTGCACACGTTGATCGGCGCAGGCGGCGCTGAAGGCGCCATCGACGCCTCCAACATCCTGAAGCCGGCTCTCGCACGCGGCGAGCTGCAGTGCATCGGCGCGACTACTCTCGACGAGTACCGCAAGTACATCGAGAAGGATGCCGCCCTCGAGCGCCGCTTCCAGCCGATCACGGTGGATCAGCCTACCCCGGACGAAGCGATTCAGATCCTGCATGGACTTCGCGATCGTTACGAAGCCCATCACCGCGTGAAAATCACGGATGAATCCATTGTGGCGGCAGTCAAGCTGTCCGACCGGTACATCACCGACCGCTTCCTGCCGGACAAAGCGATCGACCTGATCGACGAAGCCAGCTCCAAGGTCCGCCTGCATACCTATACGATCCCGCCGGATCTGAAGCAGATGGAGGGACGCCTCGACGAGGTGCGCAAGGAGAAGGATGCGGCCGTTCAGAGCCAGGAATTCGAGAAGGCCGCGGCGCTCCGCGACACGGAGCAGAAAATCCGCGAAGAGCTCGACACGACGAAGAACACGTGGAAAGAAAAGCAGGGACGCACGGATTCCGAAGTAACGCCGGAGGACATCGCTCAGGTCGTCGCCAACTGGACGGGTATCCCGGTCAGCAAGCTGGCTGAGGAAGAAACCGAGCGCTTGCTGAAGATGGAAGAGATTCTGCACAGCCGCCTCATCGGCCAGGAGGATGCCGTCAAGGCCGTCTCCCGCGCCGTTCGCCGCTCCCGTGCCGGACTCAAGGATCCGAAGCGTCCGATCGGCTCCTTCATTTTCCTCGGACCTACCGGCGTCGGCAAAACCGAGCTGGCCCGCGCTCTGGCCGAGGCGATGTTCGGTGACGAGAATGCGGTCATCCGCATCGACATGTCGGAATACATGGAGAAACATTCCACTTCCCGCCTCGTTGGCGCTCCTCCGGGATACGTCGGCTACGAGGAAGGCGGCCAGCTGACCGAGAAGGTCCGCCGCAAGCCTTACTCCGTCGTGCTGCTGGACGAAATCGAGAAGGCGCATCCGGAAGTGTTCAATATTCTGCTGCAGGTTCTGGAGGACGGCCGCCTGACCGATTCCAAAGGCCGTGTAGTCGATTTCCGGAATACGCTGATCATCATGACGTCCAACGTCGGCGCCGATCAGATCAAGCGCAACTCGACGCTCGGATTTACGGCCCAGCATGATGCCGGACGCGAGTTCAACCAGATGAAGGAAAAAGTGATGGGCGAGCTGAAAAAGAGCTTCCGTCCCGAATTCCTGAACCGGATCGACGAGTCCATCGTGTTCCACTCCCTCGCAGAGGAGCATATCGCCCGCATCGTGACGCTGATGTCCGACGAGCTGCGCAAGCGGCTGCGCGAGCAGGAAGTCGACTTCGACCTCACGGACAGAGCGAAAACGTTTCTCGCCAAGGAAGGCTTCGATCCTGCCTACGGCGCGCGTCCGCTGCGCCGTGCGATCCAGAAGCATATCGAGGACCGGTTGTCCGAAGAGCTGCTGATGGGCAATATCAAGAAAGGCGATATGCTGGTGATCGACGAGGAGAACGGCGGCCTGACCGTCAAGCCTCATCCGGAACAGCATAAAGCCGAGCAGGAAGAAACGGCAGCGAAGTAAGCAGCGGCCATCTTCCGCAATTGCAGGGCTGCTTATGCCGGAAATCCTTCCTAACGCCCTGCGGAAAAGCCCCTCTTCCTTTTGGGAAGAAGGGCTTTTTTTGCGGCTCGGGTTCAGAAGGGCAATAAGTCTTCACAGCGGAATCGGAAACCGAGGGGGCAGGCGTCCGTTTGTACCCGGCTTCCAAGGCTGTTAAACTGAGAAGAGAGCGTTCCGATTTCTCGCAAGGAGGCGAAAGGATATGATCGTCGTAACGAACACGATTCAGATTAAGTCGGGCTTTGGAGAACAGGTGGCGGAAAGGTTCAAAAATCCGAAAGGCGTCCATACGATGCCGGGCTTCGCGGGCATGGAGCTGCTGCTCGACCGCAAGGAGGAATCGGACGAGCTGAAGGTCGTGACGCATTGGACGGACAAGGCCAGCTTCGACAACTGGGTGAACAGCGATTCGTTCAAGCAAGCGCATGCGCGGCGGGCTCCTGAGGGAGCGGAGAACGCAGCTCCGGCCGGAGGAGCGCAGCCGATGGGCGGCACGGCGGCAGACGGGACTCCGGCATCAGGGCATGCGGCGTCAGCAGCGTCGGGGCATCCTGCTGGAGCCGGCGGCCATGACGGCAGCGGCGCTCCGGAAGCGGGGCATGGAGCCGCAACGGCAAGCGCGCCGAATCCAAAGGATCTGATGCTTGGCTCCAAGCTGAGCATTCATGAGGTTCTGTTCCGTCTGGGAGCGGAATAGTAAAAAAGCAGTCTCCTCTATGTGGAGGAGACTGCTTTTTTGTTGTTTGCCGCAGTCCGTCATCAGCCGTGGCCCAGCGGCAGGAAGGGCAGAAGGAACAAGCCGAGTATGCTTCCGCTGACAGTAATCCAGAGCAGCGCGTAGCGGTTTCGAAGCACTCCCTTGCGGACACAGTGCATGACGAGGCCGACGAAGAGCAAGGCGATGGCGATCAGGGCGAGTCTCAGCAGATCGGGCATGGGATGTCCCTCCTTGGGATCATGGAAATGAGTTCGCATGACGAGCTTGTACGGGCTCTAATCCGTTGTATATAGGCTTAGCATCGGCCATTGAATCGCAGGTTATACGTAGAGGCGGCTGGTTCTAGGAAGCGGAGAAGAGGACGAAGCCTGGCGTGCGCAGTGTTTTTTTGAATCATGCAACGGTCATATTTCTATCTTATTTAAGCTTCTATCGATCGGTGCAGGAGCTTATTTCTCTATTTTTATTTATTGCCGCAGGTTGAATTTAGGAAGTAATAAATTGAAATGAAATAGAACGATTCAACTTTATAGTTGTATATGTTCAACCTAAAGGATGAAACCGCAAAAAAGATAGGAATAATTGAATTCCCACCTTAAATTAGCGACGAATTATGAAATGGTTAAGGACTGAACGGCCGTACAGCCAGGGCGCGATCAGTGGCCTTTCATGAAGGAAGGGCCCAAAATGACGGCGAGCTGGGCGAGAGCGACAGCGCTCCAGAGAAGCGCTTGGCGAAGCGGGACTTTGCGGTTTTTCCATTGGAAGGCTGCTCCCGCGGACAATGTCAGAACGACAGCGAACAAGAAGGTCCTCATGCATTCCATCCCCTTTGCACAGGTAATGAAACCAGTATAGAGGCCGGTTCTTAACATCGGGCCGACGGTGATCTTAACTTATTCTTAATCGCCCGCTCCGGCTTCTGCCGGTTGGGCGTCTGAGCCGCAAGGAAGAGGAAGGCGGACGATGAATTCGGTCTTGCGCCTGGAGCTGGTTGCGGACGCCGTTCCTCCATGCAGATCCAGTATGCTCTTGACGATGGCAAGCCCGATGCCGCTGCCGCCTGTCGCCTTGGAGCGGGAGGCGTCGACTCGGTAGAAGCGCTCGAACAGCCGCGGGAGCTGGTCCTGCGGAATCGGCTCGCCATAGTTGCGGAAGATGATTTCCGCAGCAGGCTCAAGCTCGTCCCTGCGCAGAAGGATGTCCAGCGCCCCTCCGTCTGCCCCATAACGAATCGCATTGCTGATCAGATTCTCGAAGACGCGGAGCAGCAGCTCCGGATCCGCATCCACGATGAGGGGGCCGTCTGCGGGATGGACGCGGCAGGCCATGGCGGCTTCCTCCAGCGCCGGCATGAATTCTTCGGCAAGCTGCCCGAGAAAGGGGTTGAGATCGACGGTTTCGCGCTGGAGCGGAAAACCGCTGCTGGTGACGCGGGTATATTCAAACAGATCGTCGATCAGCTTGCGCAGCACGAGAGATTTTTCATAGGCGATATGGACATACTGCCGCATCTCGACCTCGTCGCGGTAACGGTCGTCCTCGATATATTCCAGAAACCCCAGCACCGAGGTGAGCGGGGTGCGAAGATCATGGGACACGCCGGTAATGAGGTCGTCCTTGGCTTGCACGGCAGCCCGCTCCTCTTCCTGGGCGAGCTGCAGCCTGCGGGCCATTTCGTTGACGCTGCGCGCAACGACTCCGAGCTCATCGCTGCTGCTCTCGTCGATGCGGTGGGACAGATCTCCTGCCGAGATCGCCTGCAGGGCGCTCGTCAGGGTGTCGAAGCGCTTGATGATGCCCCTGGACAAGGAAAAGAACAAGAAGATGAACAGCAGCAGTCCGAAGATGACCCGAACCGGGCCGGAGCCGATTCCATTGATGGTGTAGGCAAGCGCCTTCGTCAGGAAAAAGGATTTGGACGGGTTGAACCGGATAAGCTGCTCCGCCAAGTAATTGCCCAGCAAAAGAAGGACTCCCATGCCGAGCAGGCTGGCGGCGAAGCTGAGGATGAATTTCCATAGAAAGGTTTGAAAGATGCGGCTGGCCAAAGATGTGCCTCCCTCATAAACGGACGTCGTTCTGCGGCTTGGCGAGTTGAATGTGGACGATGAGCCGGCGGCCGGGACATGCCGGACCCCGACATGAGCATCGGCATCATGACAATGCGTCCGGGTATTGGAGCTCCAACGTATCGATGCTCCCGCTCCCTCCCTACAGCTTCTCCATTTTGTAGCCGACGCCCCATACGGTCTTGATGTACCTGGGATGCCTCGGATCGGCTTCGATCTTCTCCCTCAGCTTGCGGATATGGACCATGACGGTATTTCCCGCTTCAAAAAAAGTTTCCTGCCAAATCATCTCGTACAGCTGCTCGATGCTGTACACCCGGCCGGGATTGCGCCCGAGCAGCTCCAGGATGGAGAATTCCCGGGGCGTAAGCCGCACCTCCTGGCCCTCGACCGTCACTTCCCGCGTCGCGGAGTTGAAGGTGACGCCGTCGATCGTGACGGCATCCGGCGAGGCGGCGTCGCCGGCGGCGGCTCCATAGATGCCGTATCGTCGCAGCTGGCTTTTGATCCGGGCGAGCAGCTCCAGAGGGCTGAACGGCTTGGACACATAATCGTCGGCCCCGACGCTGAGGCCGTGGATTTTATCGATCTCCTCGCTTTTGGCGGACAGGAAGATGATCGGCATCTGCCGGATTTCCCGAATCGCCATGCAGGTGTCGATTCCGTTCATGCCGGGCATCATGACATCGAGCACGACGAGATCCACTTTTTCCTTCCGGATGATGTCCAGAGCCTCTCCGCCGCTTGCAGCGGTCAGAAGACGGAACCTTTCCTGCTTGAGGTACAGCCCCATCAGCTTGACGATTTCGGGCTCGTCATCGACGAGCAGCACCGTTTCTTCGTTCATGGCCCACCGCTTCCTCTCTCTCTTTTCTGTCAGTATAACGGAAAAGATCTTATCTTTTTCTTAGATTCCCGGACATCGTCGAGAAAGGAGCGCAAGCGGCTCCTTTCTCGAAAGAATGTTCGCATGATTTTCTTTTGTTGCGGCCTCTGAAATGGTAAACTTTGAAGGTACGTCATATCCGTAAAAGGAGCCTTCGATGGCCAAACTAAAAGTGAAATTCGCCTGTACGGAATGCGGAACGGAATCGCCCAAATGGCTGGGAAAATGCCCCGGCTGCGGCGCCTGGAACACGATGGTGGAGGAAAAGGAGACGGTGGTCAAAACCGCCGGCGTCGGATTATCCTCTCCAATGGCCCGCGGGACGAAAGAAAAGCCGCGTTCCATCATAGACATAGATACCGGGCATGAGCCCCGCATCGAAAGCAGCATCGGGGAGCTGAACCGGGTGCTGGGCGGCGGGGTCGTGCCCGGCTCCCTCATACTCGTCGGCGGCGACCCCGGCATCGGCAAGTCGACGCTGCTGCTGCAGACCTCCCATGCATTGTCGGCCGCCGGACTCAAGGTGCTCTATATATCAGGCGAGGAATCCGTTCGCCAGACCAAGCTCCGCGCCGATCGCCTCGGCGCGCTCAGCGCGTCGCTGTTCGTGCTCTGCGAGACGAACATGGAGCATATCAATGAGGCCATCGATACCGTCCAGCCTGATTTTCTCGTCATCGACTCGATTCAGACCGTCTATGATCCCAGCGTCCAGTCCGCACCGGGCAGCGTCGCCCAGGTGAGGGAATGCACGGCCCACTTCATGCGCGTCTCCAAGCTGGGCGGCATCGCGACCGTGCTGGTCGGACATGTCACCAAGGAGGGGGCGATCGCCGGCCCGAGGCTGCTGGAGCATATGGTGGACTGCGTCCTTTACTTCGAGGGGGAGCGCCATCATTCCTACCGCCTGCTTCGCGCCGTCAAAAACCGCTTCGGCTCCACCAACGAGATCGGCATCTTCGAGATGGGCGAGAGCGGGCTGCGCGAAGTCGCGAACCCGTCGGAGCTGTTCCTGTCGGAGCGGCCTTTGGGCGTCTCCGGCTCCACTGTCGTGGCCAGCATGGAGGGCACGAGGCCTGTGCTCGTCGAGCTCCAGGCGCTGGTCGCGCCTACGCATTTCCCGTCGCCGCGCCGGACGTCCACCGGCTACGACCACAACCGGATGGCGCTGATCATCGCCGTGCTCGAAAAAAGAATCGGGCTGTTCCTGCAGACGCAGGATGCATACCTGAACGCCGCCGGCGGAGTGCGCCTTGACGAGCCCGCTGTCGATCTGGCCGCCGCCGTCGCGCTTGCCTCCAGCTTCAAGGATGCGCCGACGCGTCCATTCGACGTCGTCTTCGGCGAGGTGGGGCTTACCGGCGAGGTGCGGGCTGTCTCCCGAGCCGAGCAGCGGGTCAAGGAAGCCCAGAAGCTGGGCTTCAAGCGGGTCATCATGCCCGAGAAAAGCCTCAAGGGCTGGAAGCCGCCGGACGATATAACGATTGTCGGCGTGAATACCGTATCCGAAGCATTGCGCGCGGCGCTGGAATAGGGGGTTCGCTGGAAATCATGAAAGAGAACAGAGAGATCGAAATTACGAATCAGCTGCTGCAGCTGGTCGCGCCGGGCACCGCTTTCCGCGAAGGGCTGGACAATGTGCTGCGGGCGAAGACAGGCGCGCTGCTCGTCGTTGGCTACAGTCCCGAGGTCATGGAGGTCGTGGACGGCGGGTTTTCCATCAATTGCGACTTTTCCCCGAACTATCTGTACGAGCTGGCCAAGATGGACGGGGCCATCATCCTGAGCGAGGATCTCAAGAAGATTCTGTATGCGAATACGCAGCTGATTCCGGATCCGTCGATTTCGTCGATCGAGACCGGAATCAGGCACCGCACCGCGGAGCGGGTGGCCAAGCAGACGGGCAAGCTGGTGGTATCAATTTCGCAGAGGCGTAATATCATCACCCTGTATATGGGTAATCTAAGGTATTCCCTGAAGGACATGGGCGTTATTCTTACGAAGGCGAATCAGGCGATTCAGACGCTGGAGAAATACAAGGCGGTGCTGAGGCAGTCGTTCACGAATCTGTCGGCGCTTGAATTCGAGGAATTGGTGACGCTGCAGGAGGTCGCGCATGTCATCCACCGGGTGGAGATGGTGCTCCGGATCAAAATGGAAATCAAGCGGTACGTCAACGAGCTCGGCACCGAAGGCCGTCTGATCAGCATGCAGATGGAAGAGCTCATCGGAGGCGTGGAGGAGGATGCCTGGTTCCTGCTCAAGGATTATGCCCGCGACAACAGCGACGAGAAAATCCGGGACATCCGGACCGGGCTCAAAAAGCTCAGCAACGACGAGCTGATGGACGCGCCTCATGTCATTCGGCTGCTCGGCTATCCGCAAGGAGCGACGATCGCAGATGAGGCCGTCCATCCGCGCGGCTACCGCCAGATGTACCGGATTCCGCGGCTTCCGCTCATCATCATGAACAATCTGATCGAGAAATTCGGAAATCTGCCCAATATCGTCATGGCGACGATCGGCGAATTGGATGAAGTGGACGGAATCGGCGAGGTGCGCGCCCGGGCGATCAAGGAAGGATTGCGCCGGATTCAAGATCAAATGTTCATTGACAGACAAATCTGATTCCCCTAGAATGGGGGAATGCCGACAGGAGGGCTTGGATGATGGTGGAATTTTTTCCACCGATGTCCATGATATCCCAAGGCATAGTAGAGATGAGGTGGAAATGAAGTGTTTGCAAAATCATTGCCGAGTCTTTTTACCATAGGCAACCTGTTCCTGGGGATCGTCGCCATCATTATGGTGTTCAATGAGAAGCCTGAAGTCGCCGCCATGATGGTCATCATCGCCATGCTTCTGGACGGGGTCGACGGCCGCGTCGCCCGCGCGCTCAATGTTCAAAGCGAATTCGGCAAGGAGCTCGATTCCTTGTCCGATATCATATCGTTCGGTGTCGCCCCTGCTTTCATCATGTATGTCGTCGCATTCCAGGATCTCAGCTCGCAGCCGGCCGCCTGGATCGTGACCGCGATCTTCCCGATCTGCGGCGCGCTCCGGCTTGCCCGGTTCAACGTCATCTCCGGCATTCCGGGCTACTTCGTCGGCCTGCCGATTCCGGCAGCAGGAGGCGTTCTGGCTACGCTGGCTTTGTTCTACACGGATATCCAGCCCTGGGTGCTGATGGCGAGCACGCTCGTTCTCGCGCTGCTGATGGTCAGCACGGTGAAGTACCCGAACTTCAAGAAGATCGGACTGCCCAAGGGCGCGATCTGGAGCATTCCGATCGTTGTCGTCATTGCGGTCGTGCTCGGCGTCGCTTTCCCGAACCAGATCTCCAAGATCATCTTTGTGCCGCTGCTGCTCTATGCGCTGTACGGCCTAAAAAAAAACGTTAATGTCCAGGGACGCCTGCGCCGCCGCAGATCCCGCCGTTCCGAAGGCGAAGAAGAGAACGTCCGCAAGCGGAGCGTCTAGCGTCGTCCTGCCGCTGGCATGGATCGGCTCCTGCGATGCAGCAGCCACTTCCTGACCCGGTGCCGAATTTCGGTGCCGGGTTTGTTGGTTGTTTATGGAGCTTCTATCCTGCCTGGGATGAGGCTCGCCGATTGCCGGCCACAGCCTTTCTCGTTGAAGAAAGCAACTAAAAAGCAGTCCGTCCTCCATTGGAGGATGGACTGCTTTTTTCAATGTCCGGATAGGAATTCCGGTTCAGGTCAAATTGAAAATGCCGAGCGTGGAGCATTTATCGGATTCGGCGGACAGAACCTCGCCGAGATCGATTTCCAGCAGATTGCAAAGCGCGGACATGTAGAACAGGTGGCGTCCCAGCTCGTTTTTCAGCACATCACGGCAGTTCTCGCACACATGGCCGTCCATGTGTGTGCCCAGAAGCTGCTTGGCGCTCTCAAGCTCGGGATCGTCCGAATAAGGCTGCTTGCTGGCCTGGATTTCAATACAGCCGCATTCGGTCACGGCTTTCGTGACAGCGCGGTTGACAGCTGCGCCCGTCTGTCCGAACTTGGACAGGACATCGAGCATGCTCCGGTGACGCAGGAGCAATTCCGATACTTGCTGCTGAAACTCTTGGAGCGTTGGAGCGCTCATCGGTATCCACCTCTTTCGCGATTTTTGCTGCTATGGGAATGCATGTCATGGGACGAGCATGCGATTTCATCCGCCGTATGCTGGACGGCGATGGCCTGAATCCATTATAAGCCCGCCCTGTCCAGAATACAAAAACGAAATCGCCATTATGAGAAATCCTTCATGACGCGTCTTTCGCAGGACTTGCGGCGCATGGACGGGAATGAGGCCCGCCCGTCGCCTGCTGCTGCAAAATTGTTGCTTGGATGCGACGGTTTAGCCTTCTCCAAATTGGAACATACTGGCTAATGGAGGTGGCAAAAGCGATGATAAAACGTATTCTGCAATTACTCGGTATCGTATTCGGCGGCATGATCGGCTCTCAGTTCGGCAATGGAACAGGCGGAGCGCTTCCGGCCGGCCTTGGAAGCTACAGCCCTCTCGCAGGGAGCTACGGTTCTTTCGGATTTTACACCGGCCTGGCGACAGGCGCGCTGGCGGGCCTGCTGCTGGCGACCGCCCTTGCCGGAAGACTGGAGAGAATGCTCGGGGAAGGCGTGCGGCGCGCTTCCGACATGCCGGCGGCGGATCTGCTGGCAGGCGCGGCGGGATTGACCGGCGGCCTTGTCCTTTCGGCTCTGCTCTATCCCTCGGTATCCCAGCTTCCGGGGGCGGCGGCGACGATCGCTCCGGCGCTGCTGACTTTGGGACTCGGCTACGTGGGACTGAGCGTCGGGCTGAGGAAGAAGGAAGAGCTGACGGAAGGGCTCCACGCGATGATGCAGCCGAAGGCGCTGCCCGTTCCGGAGAAGGAAGAGCATGTCAATTTCGAAGAACACAAGATCATGGACACAAGCGTCATCATCGACGGCCGGATCGCGGATATTTGCAAGACCGGCTTCATCGAGGGGACGCTCGTCATTCCCGAGTTCGTCCTCGAGGAGCTGCAGCATATCGCCGATTCCTCCGATCTGCTCAAGCGCAACCGCGGCCGCCGCGGCCTGGACATCTTGAACAAGATCCAGAAGGAGCTCGACGTGAAGGTTCTCATCTACGAAGGGGACTTCGAGGAGATCGGCGAGGTGGACAGCAAGCTCGTCAAGCTGGCCAAGCTGCTGCGGGGCAAGGTGCTCACGAACGACTTCAACCTCAACAAGGTTTGCGAGCTGCAGGGAGTGTCGGTGCTGAACATCAACGATTTGGCCAATGCGGTCAAGCCGGTCGTGCTGCCGGGCGAGGAAATCGTCGTGCAGATCATCAAGGACGGCAAGGAGCATGGACAAGGAGTCGCCTATCTCGACGACGGCACGATGATCGTCGTGGAGGGCGGCAGGGATTACATCGGCATGACGATGGAGGTGCTCGTGACGAGCGTGCTCCAGACTTCGGCGGGACGGATGATCTTCGCAAAGCCCAAGCTGTTGGAAAAAGCGCTGTAACAGGGTATGATAGGGAATAAACGTTACAGCGGGAAGTGAGCTTCGGAAGATGGACAAGCAATATGGCGGCGAGCAAGCCGCAACCTCTCAGGCCGCCCCGGGCGCCGCGTCTTCGGATGCGGCGCTTGTCGGCTTCCGGGAGGCCTGCTGGGGAGCCGTCATCGTGGCGGCCGGACGCGGCACGCGGATGGGCACGCCGGAGAGCAAGCAGTTCCTGCTGCTGCGGGGCAAGCCGGTGCTGGTCCATACGCTGGAGCTGTTCCAGAGGATGGACGCCATCCGGGAGATCGTGCTCGTCACGGGAGCGGCGGATGCCGAACGTTGCCGCCGCTGGTGCGGGGAGTACGGCTTGACCAAGGTGGCCGCGATCGTGGAGGGCGGCTCCGAGCGCCAGCATTCCGTGCGGATCGGCCTGGACTCGCTCTCGGCGGATTGGGCGCTTGTCCATGACGGCGTCCGGCCGCTCGTCAGCGAGGCTGCGGTGTCCGCTTGCCTGGCGCGTGCCGAGGAGACCGGCGCGGCCGTGCTCGCCGTGCCGGTCAAGGACACGATCAAGAAGGTGGACGCGGCGGGCATCATCGAATCGACGCCGGACCGGAGCAGCTTGTGGGCGATCCAGACCCCGCAAGCTTTTCGCCGCGCCCGTCTCAGGGAAGCCCATGAACGGGCGCTTGCGGACGGCTTTCTCGGTACGGACGACTCCATGGTCGTGGAGCGGCTCGGAGATCCGGTCGCCGTAGCCGAAGGGGAATATACGAATATCAAGATTACGACCCCGGAAGATCTGCCCTACGCGGAATTTCTTCTGGAGCAGAGGGAGAGGGGACGATAGAGATGATTAGAGTGGGACAAGGATTCGACGTGCATCAGCTGGTGGAGGGCCGTCCATGCATTATCGGGGGCGTCGCCATTCCATTCGAAAAAGGGCTGCTCGGCCATTCCGATGCCGACGTGCTGCTGCATACCGTAGCGGATGCGGTGCTCGGCGCGCTTGCGCTCGGCGATATCGGCAAGCATTTCCCGGACACCGATCCGGCGTTCAAGGATGCCGACAGCGTCAAGCTGCTGGAGCATGTGTGGGCGCTTGCAGTCCAGCGGGGATATGCGCTCGGGAACCTGGACTGCACGATTATCGCGCAGGCTCCCAAAATGGCGCCGTACATTCCCGCGATGGTGGAAGTGATCGCCCGCGTGCTGGGAGCGGAGCAGGACCAGGTGAACGTCAAGGCGACGACGACGGAACGGCTCGGATTTCCCGGACGGGGCGAGGGAATCGCCGCTCAGGCGGTTGTCTGCCTCGTGAAAAATATGCTATGATGGCACTTATTTTAGGCGGTTAAGTGCAGCCGTACAGTCCGCTCAGGCAAGCGGAACAGGATACCGACCGGCTCGCTGTCGAACCCGTATTTCCTCATCCTGCTTATGCGCAGTGGAACTCGGTTTCATAGGCGGACGCCGCGTTTTCACCTCCATGTTGCCGCTGCCTCCAGCGCCGCAATGGTTCCACTTACATAAATAGCGTTCATAGGGCGAGGCCCCGGGACGAAAACAAGAACGAAATGGGGAATTCAAGATGGCAGACCAAGGAACGCAGGAAATCCGCGTCCGTTATGCTCCGTCGCCGACGGGGCATCTGCATATCGGCAACGCGCGCACCGCGCTGTTCAACTATCTGTTCGCCCGCAGGCACGGCGGCAAGTTCATCGTCCGCATCGAGGATACGGACGTGAAGCGCAACGTGGCCGGCGGCGAGGAGAGCCAACTGAAGTACATGAGCTGGCTCGGCATCACCTGGGATGAAAGCATCGATGTCGGCGGCGGCTACGGACCGTACCGCCAGACCGAACGCCTCGACATCTACAGCCGGTACTGGCAGCAGCTGCTCGACGAGGGCAAGGCTTACCGCTGCTACTGCACGGAAGCAGAGCTCGAGCGGGAGCGGGAAGAGCAGAGCGCGCGCGGCGAAACCCCGCGCTATTCGGGCCGCCACCGAGATCTGACTGCCGAGCAGCAGGCTGCCTTCGAAGCGGAAGGACGCGTCGCGAGCATCCGCTTCCGCGTGCCGGAAGACCGCACATATACATGGAACGACATGGTCAAGGGAACGATCAGCATCGACACCAAGGAAACCGGAGATTTCGTCATCGTGAAGAAGGACGGCATCCCGACCTACAACTTCGCGGTTGCGGTCGACGACCATCTCATGAAGATCTCCCACGTGCTCCGCGGCGAGGACCATATCTCCAATACGCCGCGCCAGCTGATGATCTACGAGGCTTTGGGCTGGGAGCCGCCGCTGTTCGCCCACATGACGCTGATCGTGAACGAATCCCGCAAGAAGCTGAGCAAGCGGGACGAGTCCATCATCCAGTTCATTGAGCAGTACGAGAATCTCGGCTACCTGCCGGAGACGCTGTTCAACTTCATCGCCTTGCTGGGCTGGTCGCCGGAGGGCGAGCAGGAGCTGTTCACCCGCGAGGGGCTCGTGGAGGCGTTCGACGAGTCGCGCCTCAGCCGCAGCCCGGCCGTGTTCGACACGAACAAGCTGGCCTGGATGAACAACGAATACATCAAGTCGCTGGAGCTTCCCCGCCTTGTCGACCTCTGCCTGCCGCATCTGCAGAAGGCGGGCCGGGTATCGGAGGCGCCTGAGGCCGGCGAGCGCGAATGGGCGGCCGACCTGATTGGCCTCTACCGCGACAAGCTGCGCTGGGGAGCCGAGATCGTGCCGCTGACCGAGCTGTTCTTCCTGGAATCGTTCGAGGACGAGGCTGAGGCTGTCGCCGTGCTGGAGGAAGAAACGGTGCCGACGGTGCTGGGAGCCTTCCTGTCCGGCGTCGAGACGCTGGAGCCCGAAGCCTGGAACGAGGAGGGCATCAAGGCGCTCATCAAGTCGGTCCAGAAGGAAACCGGCTGCAAGGGCAAGTCGCTCTTCATGCCGATCCGGGCCGCGGTCACCGGGCAGACGCACGGACCGGACCTCAACCGCACCATCTCGCTGCTGGGCCGGGCCAAAGTCGCACAGCGGCTGCGCGCCCGCTTGGGCTGAGGACGGCCCCGCATATATTTCCGCGCTCCGGCTTCTTGCACTTTGCGGGTTATCGGGTATACTACAAGTAATTGAACCTTTTTACAGGCTTTGACCAGGAGAGAACCGCCATATCCGGGATTGCAGAGAGGACAACCGCCACGCATCCGGCCGCAGCATATCGCGACGCGCCGGGAAGGTGACGGCTGGGAGTTGTCCATTCCGGCGGCGGGTTCATGCACCTGCGAGCCTTGCTCCGATCTTGCGGAAGCTTCTCTTCCGCTCGGGTAGGCGGCAACGCATGGCCGGCGTTACAGGCTACGAGACAGGGCCGCCAGGCATCCTGACCCGCTTGAGACCGCTTCGCGCGCGTTTCTCCCGGGCGGATGCGGCCCTGTGCCGCAGAGTGGGACCGCGTCTGTACGCCTCTGCAGCCTTCGGGCTGCGGAGGCTTATTTTTTGATTGGACGGAAGAAAGCTTGGATCATCTCGCCCGAAGGGGGCTGAAGCCGATGTTGCGTCACATGAAATCCGATATACGGGCCGTGTTCGACAACGACCCCGCTGCGCGCAGCGTGTTCGAGGTGATCTTCACCTATTCGGGACTGCATGCCATCTGGGCGCATCGCGCCGCGCATTATTTGTTCAAGCGCAAATGGTTCACGGCCGCCCGCATCATCTCTCAGGTCAGCCGGTTCATGACCGGAATCGAAATCCATCCCGGGGCCAGAATCGGCAGCCGCCTGTTCATCGACCACGGCATGGGCGTCGTCATCGGGGAGACTTGCGAGATCGGGGACGACGTCATCATCTATCAGGGCGTCACCCTCGGCGGCACGGGCAAGGAAAAGGGCAAGCGCCATCCTACCATAGGCAGCAATGTCGTCATCGGCTCGGGAGCGAAGGTTTTAGGATCGTTCCAGGTTGGAGACTATTCCAATATCGGTTCCAACGCCGTCGTTCTCCGGGAGGTGCCCGAGAACAGCACGGTCGTAGGCAACCCGGGCCGCATCGTCAAGCGCAACGGAGAAAAGGTCGGCGACAGGCTCGACCATGCGAAGCTGCCCGATCCGCTCATTGAGATGATCCGGAGCATGCAGAATGAAATCAATTCCCTCAAGGCGGAGGTCGACCGGCTCAAGCAGCCTGCGGCGCCCGTTCGTGAATATATGGAGGAACCGGTGAAATTCCGGTAAGCGGAGGCGAAGCGTAAATGAGTTTGGAAATCTACAATACGATGAGCAGAACCAAGGAAACGTTCAAGTCGCAAGAGCCGGGCAAGGTCAAAATGTACGTATGCGGCCCGACGGTCTACGACTATATCCATATCGGCAACGCGCGGCCCGCGATTTTCTTCGACGTCGTGCGCCGTTATCTGGAAGCGGTCGGATACGAGGTCAACTACGTCGTCAACTTCACCGACGTGGACGACAAGATGATCCGCAAGGCGGAGCAGCTCGGCATTACGGTGCCGGAGCTCGCGGACACGTTCATCTCCGCCTATTACGAGGACACGGAAGGGCTCGGCGTCCGCCGTGCGTCGCTGAATCCCCGCGTCATGGAGCATATGCCGGAAATCATCGCTTTCGTCCAGGATCTCGTCGACAAGGGAGCGGCCTATGAAAGCGGCGGCGACGTCTATTTCCGGACGAAATCCTTCGCGGACTACGGCCAGCTCTCCCACCAGAACATGCAGGAGCTGCAGATGGGCATCCGCATCGGCATCGACGAGCGCAAGGAGGATCCGCAGGATTTCGTTCTGTGGAAGGGCGCCAAGCCGGGAGAGATCAAATGGGACAGTCCATGGGGGCCGGGCCGTCCGGGATGGCATATCGAATGCTCTGCGATGGCGAAGCGGCATCTGGGCGATACCCTCGACATCCATGGCGGAGGCAACGACCTGCAGTTCCCGCATCATGAGTGCGAATGCGCCCAGTCCGAGACGCTGAGCGGCAAGCCGCTCGCCAACTACTGGATGCATAACGGCTTCATCAACATCGACAACCAGAAGATGTCCAAGTCGCTCGGCAACGGCATTACGGTCCATGACATGCTGACCCGGATCAAGCCGGAAGCGATCCGTTACTTCATGCTTTCCGGCCATTACCGTTCGCCGCTCAACTTCAGCGACGACACGGTAGAGCAGGCGCTCGGCAGCGTGGAGCGGATCGCCAATTGCCGCACCAACCTGCTGCACCGGCTGGCGGCGGTCGGCGGTTCCATGGAAGCCGATGCAGCCGTCGATGCCCCAGGCAGCCGCTCCGCCGGCCTAGGCTCGCTCCGGTTCGTGCCGGATTCCGGAAATGCCGAGCTGGATGAACGGCTTCTGGAGCTGAGCGGCCGCTTCACAGCCAAAATGGACGATGATTTCAATACGCCCGATGCCATCACGGTGCTGTTCGATCTGGTGACCGAAGCGAACCAGCATCTGCAGCGGCCTGTCGTGACGGCCCGGGAGGCGCTTGCGCTCATCGCGCTGATGGACGCCATGGACCGCGTGCTCGGCTTGCTTCCGGCCGCGTCCGAACAGCATGGACTGCTGGATGCCGAGGTGGATGCGCTGATCGTCGAGCGGACGGAAGCCCGCGCTTCGAAGAACTGGAAGCGCGCGGACGAAATCCGCGACCTGCTGGCAGAGCAAGGCATCCTGCTGGAGGATACCCCGCAGGGCATCCGGTGGCGCCGCAAATGAAAGAGCCTGTGAAGGAACAAAGCCGAGAGCTTCCCTACGAGCCGCCTTCCAAGACGCCGGAGCTGCTGAACCCCATCGTGCTCGCTTACGCCGGCGATGCGGTGTTCGAGCTGCTGGTGCGCCAGCATCTGCTCGCCCAGCCGAATCTCAAGCCGCATCATCTCCATCGCGAGGCGACCGGAATGGTGTCGGCCAAAGGGCAGCGGCAGCTGCTGGAGCGCTGGGCGCCGATGCTGTCGGAGGAGGAGGCCGACATCGTCAGGCGCGGCCGCAACGCCAAGTCCGGCCAGTCTCCGCGCAATGCGGATCCGGCCGATTACAAGCAGGCGACCGCTCTGGAGAGTCTGATGGGGTATTTATATTACAAAGGCCGGACCGAACGGATCCGGGAGTTGATGGCGGCCGCTTTCTCCGAGAAGGAAGCGGAACGCGGAAAGGAGACTGGGAATGGCCAGTGACAGGCAGAAGAAGGAACAGAACGACCAGAACGAGCAGGAGCAGCAGGAATGGATCGCGGGCAAACATCCCGTCCTGGAGGCGCTCCGCTCGGGCCGCGAGCTGAATAAGATCTGGATCGCCGACACGGTGCAGAAGCCGTCGGTATCCCCGATCATGGCCGAAGCCAAGAAAGCGGGAATCGTCGTCCAGTTCGTGGACAAGCGCAAGCTCGACCAGCTGGGCCTTGAAGTTTCCCATCAAGGGGTCGTAGCCCAGGCGGCGGCCTACCGGTATGCCGAATTGGAAGAGCTGCTGCAGCGGGCCAAGGACCGCGGCGAGACGCCACTGCTGCTCATTTTGGATGAGATCGAGGATCCGCATAACCTGGGCTCCATTCTGAGGACGGCGGAATGCACCGGCGTGCACGGAGTCATCATTCCGAAGCGCCGCGCGGCCGGCTTGACGGCAACCGTATGGAAAACCTCCGCCGGAGCGGCCGAGCATGTGCCGGTGGCCCGAGTGACCAATCTCGCCCAGACGATCGAGAGCCTGAAGCAGGAGGGAATCTGGATTGCGGGCGCGGACGTGTCGGCGCAGCAGGATGTGTACAAGACCAGCTTCGACCTTCCGCTTGCCCTCGTCATCGGCAACGAAGCCAAAGGCATGGGCCGGCTGATCCGCGAGAAATGCGATTTCCTCGTCAAGCTCCCGATGCTGGGCCAGCTCAATTCGCTCAACGCCTCCGTGGCCGCCGGCGTGCTCATGTACGAGGTCGTCCGGCAGCGCCGGGGCGTCTAGCTGCCGTGTCCCGCCAGTCGGACGTCCTGCTGGTCGACGGCTACAACATCATCGGCGCCTGGCCGGAGCTGGAACGCTTGAAGGAAAGCAATCTGGAGGAGGCAAGGGACCGGCTGCTCGATCTGCTGGCCGACTATCAAGGCTATACGGGACATCAGGTGTACGTCGTGTTTGACGCGCATCAGGTTCCCGGCAGCCGCTCGGCCTACAAGCAGCACAAGCTGACGGTCGTATTCACGAAAGAAAAGGAAACGGCGGACGAGTGCATCGAACGTCTCGTCACCGAGCTCAAGAAGCGAAGCCGCCATATCTATGTGGCGACCTCGGATTCCGTCGAGCAGCATGTCGCGTTCGGCAAAGGCGCCCTGCGGATCTCGGCCCGGGAACTGGAGCTGGAGCTGCAGCAGAACCGCCGCGAGATCGACAAGTCGCTGCGTTCCGACAGCGCCAAATCCCGCAATACGATCGATGCCAAGCTGTCGCTGGAAATGCGGACGATGCTGGAAAGAATGAGACGGGGGGAATGAATGGACGGAACTGGCGATTGATGGAGATAGGCGTGTAAGCTTATCTGCCTCCGCAATAGCGTTTTCCAACCATCTGTTTACAATTTTTCAAGATCCTATCGGTTATAGAACGCTCGTTTGCGTTGACGATGTCAAGAGAGGTCTTGTATACTGTCCTTATTATTTCTGGCAAAATTGTCCGCTTTTCCGCCGCTTGTCGCCGCCTGGCTTTCCAGTCCGGACGATAGCGGAAGGAGAGCTTTTCTGACTTAAGAAAAATAGACCTTGCAGTGCACGCTTTGCAGGCCGGAGGGATAGTTGGTGAGCATCGACCTCAGAGAATGGAGTACGCACGATTATGACTGCCGAACGGATGAAGACGTTGTCGAGGCGGTGCGGACGGGCGACAGCGAAGCGCTGGAATATCTGATCAACAAATACCGGAATTTCGTTCGTGCCAAGGCCCGCTCTTATTTCCTTATCGGAGCGGACCGGGAAGACATCGTGCAGGAAGGCATGATCGGGCTCTACAAGTCCATCCGCGACTTCAAGGGTGACAAGCTGGCTTCCTTCAAAGCTTTTGCGGAGCTGTGCATCACCCGCCAAATCATAACCGCAATCAAGACGGCGACCCGGCAGAAGCATATCCCGCTGAACTCCTACGTTTCGCTGGACAAGCCGATCTATGATGAAGATTCCGACCGCACGCTGCTGGATGTCATCTGCGGCACCCGCGTCAGCGATCCGGAAGAGCTCATCATCAATCGGGAGGAGTTCGACGGCCTCGAGGACAAGATGTCCGAGATTCTGAGCGATCTGGAACGGAAAGTTCTCATGCTGTATCTGGACGGCCGCTCCTACCAGGAGATCGCCGTTGATCTGGACCGGCACGTCAAGTCGATCGACAACGCCCTTCAGCGAGTGAAGCGCAAGCTGGAGAAGTACCTCGAGCTGCGGGACGTCAGCTGTTAGGCTGCCGCCCTGATCCTGAACCTGCCTGCTTTCAAGACCCGGATGACGGGTCTTTTTTCTTTTCCGCGCCGCCTGCTGCCGATGGAAGGCCGTTTAGAAGTCTATCAAAACGGCTATACTTGGAAACAGCGATGAAAGCAGCGCGCCGTCCTCCGGTCCCGATGCCGGCAAGGGCTGTCCGCCGCCTGCCTCTCCAGCCTTCCCGCCGCTCTGCGTGCGGCTTCCGGGCCGCCCGGACGCCTTCCATTTTGCATTGACATGCAAGAATCCGTTATGATAAGGTACTTAGAGTGACTCGGATCAGGCCTGAGGCCCTCTCGGGTCCTATCGCACGTTGTTTGACGAAGCGCACTCTTAAGATCGGGAGGTGACCTAAATGCGGGTTATTATCACGCTTGCATGCACGAACTGCAAGCAAAGAAACTACACGAACACCAAGAACAAGCGCAATCACCCCGACCGCATGGAAATGAGGAAGTTCTGCAAGTTCTGCAACGAGCATACTCCTCACCGCGAGACGAGATAGTCAGGAGGTGGGTTCAGGTGACTTTTATCGCAAAGCTGAAGCAAAACTTCGGATCGACGTTTGGTTTTTTTGCAGACAGTTGGGCTGAGCTGAAGAAAGTTCGCTGGCCAAACCGTAAAGAGTTGACAAGCTATACGATCGTTGTACTCGTCACGATCGTGTTTGTGACGATTTACTTTTGGCTTCTTGACATCGGGATCTCATCTCTGGTTGAACTGATTGTTTAAGAAGGGTCCAAAGGTGGATTGTTAATGGAAAAAAGATGGTATGTGGTTCATACTTACTCGGGCTATGAGAACAAGGTGAAAGCCAACCTCGAGCGCCGCGTCGAATCGATGGGCATGGAAGACAAGATCTTCCGCGTGCTGGTTCCGATGGAAGAAGAAATCGTGAACAAGGACGGGAAGAAGAAGACCGTCATGCGCAAAGTCTATCCGGGATACGTCCTGGTGGAAATGATTCAGACCGACGATTCTTGGTATGTTGTTCGCAATACGCCTGGCGTAACGGGATTCGTGGGCTCTACAGGTTCCGGCTCCAAGCCGACGGCACTGCTTCCGGAGGAAGTGGACGCCATTCTCAACCATATGGGAATGTCCGAGCCTAAGCCGAAGATGGAATTCGAGCTGAAAGAAACCGTTCGCGTTACAGTAGGTCCGTTTGCTAACTTTGTCGGCGTCATTGAAGAAATTCAAATGGACAAGAGCAAGCTGAAAGTCCATGTCAACATGTTTGGTCGTGAAACCCCGGTTGAACTTGACTACACACAGGTCGAGAAGGTATAATGAACCGGTTTCCGGCCTCCGGATTCATCCGGATGGCGGCATGAGCATTTCATGTCAGGCAACTGACTTCGATCGCAGGAGGTGTAACACATGGCAAAGAAAGTCATCAAACTCGTCAAGCTGCAAGTTCCGGCAGGCAAAGCCAACCCGGCTCCGCCAATCGGTCCTGCGCTCGGTCAAGCAGGCGTCAACATCATGGCGTTCTGTAAAGAGTTCAACGCGCGTACGGCTGATCAAGCCGGCCTGATCATTCCGGTCGTCATCACCGTATTCGAAGACCGCTCCTTCACGTTCGAGACGAAAACTCCTCCAGCAGCCGTACTGCTCCGCGTAGCAGCAGGCATCGAGAAGGGTTCCGGCGAACCGAACAAGAAGAAGGTCGCTACGGTCAACCGTTCCAAGGTCCGCGAGATCGCAGAACAAAAAATGCAGGATCTGAACGCTGCATCCGTAGAAGCTGCAATGCGCATGGTCGAAGGTACTGCCCGCAGCATGGGCGTAACGATCGTCGACTAATCCAGGACGCGCCTCGAGGCGCGGCGTCACAGCGGGACCGCTTGGTTTCGCAGTGGGAGGGACGGCTGTACGTCAGGCGTTCCGCTACACACCACATAAGGAGGAACTCTTCATGGCAAAGCATGGCAAGAAATACGTTGAAGCCGCTAAGCTGATCGACAGCGAAGCGACTTACGAGCCGTCTGAAGCAATCGAGCTCGTGAAAAAAGCAGCAACCGCCAAATTCGACGAATCCGTCGAAGTGGCTGTCCGTCTGGGCGTCGACCCGCGGAAACAAGACCAAGCCGTTCGCGGTGTCGTTGTACTCCCGCACGGTACGGGCAAAACAAAGCGCGTCCTCGTATTCGCCAAAGGCGACAAAGCGAAGGAAGCCGAAGCTGCAGGCGCTGACTTCGTCGGCGATGCGGACATGATCAACAAAATTCAACAAGGCTGGTTCGAATTCGATGTCTGCGTGGCTACGCCTGACATGATGGCTGAAGTCGGCAAGCTCGGACGTATCCTCGGCGGTAAAGGCCTCATGCCTAACCCTAAAGCCGGCACGGTAACGTTCGACGTGACGAAGGCTGTTCAGGAGATCAAAGCCGGTAAGATCGAATACCGCCTTGACCGTGCAGGTCAAATCCATGCACCGATCGGCAAAGTGTCGTTCGACGCCGAGAAGCTGGCTGAGAACCTCAAATCGCTGATCGACGCTCTGAACCGTGCCAAACCGGCATCGGCAAAAGGGATTTACCTGAAAAACATCGCTGTATCTTCTACGATGGGACCTGGCGCTCGCGTCAACGTTTCCACGTTCCGCTAAGAGCTGCGATTCTAACTTCAGAACACGCATACCTAAGACAGTAGGTGCCTTCGGGCTTAATCCCCTACCGAGGTGTTATGATATACGTTTCCCGTAAACGGACAATCATGGCCTTCGCTGTCTTGGCGGAGGCCTTTATTCATGCACCGGCAGGTTGAAGGTAAACCGTTCTAAAGGATGCAACGGATATCCACATCGGGAGGTGTAAACAAAATGGCAAACGTAAAAGTTATCGAATCTAAGCAGCAGCAGGTGGAAGAAATCGCCGCCAAGCTGAAAGCAAGCACGACGACGGTTGTAGCTGACTACCGTGGACTGAACGTGGCTCAAGTAACGGAACTGCGCAGGCAGCTTCGCGAAGCAGGCATCGAATTCCAGGTTCTCAAAAACTCCCTCGTTCGCCGCGCGTCCGAATCCGCCGAGCTTTCCGGTCTGACGGAAGTTCTCGCGGGTCCGACGGCTATCGCCTTCGGCGCGGACGACGTCGTAGCTCCTGCAAAAATCATCTCCGACTTCGCCAAGAAAAATGACGCCCTGAAAGTAAAAGGCGGCATCCTCGAAGGCCAAGTCGTAGACGCAGCCCAAATCAAGGCGCTGGCAGACCTGCCATCCCGCGACGGCCTGCTCTCCATGCTCCTCAGCGTCCTCCAGGCTCCTATGCGCAACTTCGCGCTGGCGGTCAAAGCCGTGGCGGAAAAGCAAGAAGCAGAAGCCTAAAAACGATTTTCCTCCGTCCGGCGGCCATCGGGCTGCCGGCAGGAATTGCTTGATCCTTGCGCCGGCATAGCCGGCATCCATCACCACCAAAAAAACTTATACCCAATGGAGGTTCAACCATGAGCAACGAACAAATCTTGGAAGCCATTAAAGGCATGAACGTTCTGGAACTGAACGATCTCGTTAAAGCAATCGAAGAAGAATTCGGCGTAACGGCTGCTGCACCTACGGTTGTAGCTGCTGGCGGCGGCGCTGCTGAAGTTGAAGAGCAATCCGAATTCGACGTTATCCTTACGAGCGCTGGCGCTTCCAAAATCAACGTCATCAAAGTCGTTCGCGAGCTGACAGGTCTTGGCCTGAAAGAAGCGAAAGAAGTTGTCGACAACGCTCCAAAAGCAATCAAAGAAAAAGTAGCTAAAGAAGAAGCAGAAGCTATCAAAGCTAAGCTTGAAGAAGCAGGCGCAGCTGTAGAAGTGAAATAAGCTTTCTCTTAAAAGCTTGAGAACCCCTTGGAGCCTCGCGGTTCCAAGGTCTCTCTATGAGAAGGCATACCCGGAAGGAGGGACATGATGTCGGACCACTACTATTCCCGTACGCCGGGAACGCAGCAGAACCGGCAGAAGCATGAGACGGAGCTGAGAGGCTTCCGGTTTCAGTTCATGACGGACAACGGAGTCTTTTCCAAAAGCGGAATCGACTACGGCAGCCGTTTCCTCATCGAGGAGATGGAAATCGGCGAGTCTGACCGGGTGCTGGATGTCGGCTGCGGCTATGGCCCCATCGGACTGACGGCAGCGCGGCTGGCGCCGCAAGGACAGGTTGTCATGCTGGATATCAATGAGCGAGCCGTAGAGCTGGCCGGAGAGAATGCGAAGCTGAATGGAATCGCCAATGTGCGCATACAGCAGAGCGATCTGTTCGAGAAAGCCGGCGGCGAGCCGTTTGATGTCATCTTGACGAATCCGCCGATTCGGGCAGGCAAAGCGACTGTTCACCGAATCTTTGAGGAAGGGTATTCGTTGCTGAAGCCCGGCGGCAGCATGTGGGTGGTCATTCAAAAGAAGCAGGGGGCTCCTTCTGCCGAAGCCAAGCTTCAGCAGCTGTTCGGCCGCGTCAAGGAAGTCGGCAAGGATAAAGGGTTTCGGATTTTCAAGGCGATCCGTTCCTTGGACAATTAGCCGGCAATCAACCACTCGGAGCAGCGGTCAAGGTTGATCTCGCCATGGCGGAACCGGCGGACAGCCATGGCGTCGGATTCATCCTTCATGACCCGCTAAATCAAGCCATCTGTCGACAATGAAGATTGGAACGACTATCGTCGCGCGATGCGTCATGAAGGGATGGTCATCGCCTTATCGTCTGCTCCTGTTTTTGACTAGAGACTAAATTCTCATTTTTGTTGACTCGCCTTTGTCGATGTGCTATTATTATGAAATGTCAGCATTAAAATAGGCGGAATCTCTTTAGTCCGCTAAAATGTCAAGAATTATTTATTTGATGCGCCATGCATACAAAATTGGTTTTTGACGTATAATGTTTAGATTTTGGGCAAAATTACATGATAGGAGACCATGTCTTCCCTATGGTTCGTCCATGCGGGGGAGGCCGAGGTTTCAGACCGGAAGTATGCTCTTTTTTCGAAACCACTTCGATAAGGGCTTTTCTTTATTTACCACCATGGGATTGAGGCTCAAACCGGCCGGCCCGAAGGTAACCGGCTGAGGTCTGGCTAGGTCATGTTTCATGAGTGCGCTTATCACGCTGAGAAGCAGACATGAGGGGTGAGGTTAAGTTGGCAGGACAACTTGTTCAGTATGGTCGACGCACGCGCAGGAGCTATAACCGGATTCACGAAGTGCTCGAAGTCCCGAACTTGATTGAAATCCAACAAAAGTCTTATGAGAAGTTTCTGGAGAGCGATCTCCTGGAGTTGTTCCAGGATATTTCTCCGATTCAGGACTTCACGGGGAATCTTTCGTTGGAATTCATCGATTATAGCCTGGGAGAGCCTAAGTATTCCGTCGACGAGTCGAAAGAGCGCGACGTTACGTATGCAGCGCCGCTTCGCGTTAAGGTAAGGCTCCTTAACAAGGAAACGGGCGAGGTTAAGGAACAGGAAGTGTTCATGGGCGATTTCCCGCTGATGACCGAGACCGGCACCTTCATCATCAATGGTGCGGAACGCGTTATCGTCAGCCAATTGGTACGCTCCCCCAGCGTGTACTTCAGCACCAAGGTCGACAAAAACGGCAAGCGCACTTACACGGCCACTGTCATTCCTAACCGCGGTGCTTGGCTGGAGCTGGAGACGGATGCCAAGGATATCATCTACGTGCGCATCGACCGTACCCGGAAGATTCCGGTAACGGTGCTTCTTCGCGCCCTTGGATTCGGCAGCGATGCCGAAATCTTGGACTTGCTCGGACAGGACGAGTACATTAAGAACACGCTGGACAAGGATAACACCGACTCCACGGAAAAAGCCCTGATCGAGATCTACGAGCGCTTGCGTCCAGGCGAGCCGCCTACGCTGGACAATGCGAAGAGCTTGCTCGTCGCGCGCTTCTTCGACCCTAAACGTTATGATCTGGCCAATGTCGGCCGTTACAAGATCAATAAAAAGCTTCATATCAAAAACCGTCTGTTCAACCAGCGTCTGGCTGAAACTCTCGTGGACAACGAGACGGGCGAAATTCTGGCCGAAGCCGGCCAGATGATCGACCGCCGCCTGCTGGATGAGCTGCTTCCATTCCTGGAAAAACAGCTGAACAGCAAAACGTATCACGTCGCCAACGGCGTTCTGGATGCGGATAGTATCCCACTGCAGACGGTGAGCGTATTCGCTCCCAACGAAGATGGAAAAATCATCAAGGTCATATCCAATGACGTCATCGACAAGTCGGTCAAACATATTACGCCTGCCGACATCATTTCGTCGATCAACTACTTCATCAACCTGCTGCACGGCGTAGGCAGCACGGACGACATCGACCATCTGGGCAACCGCCGCCTGCGTTCCGTCGGCGAGCTGCTGCAGAACCAATTCCGGATCGGCCTCTCCCGCATGGAGCGCGTCGTCCGCGAGCGCATGTCGATCCAGGATGCCAATGCGATCACGCCGCAGGCGCTGATCAACATCCGTCCGGTCATCGCGTCCATCAAGGAGTTCTTCGGCTCCTCCCAGCTGTCGCAGTTCATGGACCAGACGAACCCTCTGGCCGAACTGACGCACAAACGCCGTCTGTCCGCCCTCGGACCCGGCGGTCTGACCCGCGAACGCGCCGGCATGGAAGTCCGAGACGTCCATCACTCCCACTATGGGCGGATGTGTCCGATCGAGACGCCTGAGGGACCGAACATCGGTCTGATCAACTCCTTGTCCAGCTTCGCCCGCATCAACGAGTACGGCTTTATTGAAGCTCCGTACCGCTGGGTGGATCCGAAGACCGCCATTGTCACGGAGCAGATCGCTTACCTGACCGCGGATGAGGAAGACAACTACGTCATCGCGCAGGCAAACGCCCTCCTGACGGAAGACAGCAAGTTCGTCGACGATCAGGTTGTCGTGCGCTACAACAAGCAGGCCGACAACATCCTGACGATGCCGACCGAGCGCGTCGACTACATGGACGTATCGCCGAAGCAGGTCGTATCCGTCGCGACGGCTCTGATTCCGTTCCTCGAGAACGATGACTCCAACCGCGCGCTCATGGGATCCAACATGCAGCGGCAAGCGGTGCCTCTGCTCATTCCGAAGGCGCCTCTTGTCGGTACCGGCATGGAGCACAAGTCCGCGAAGGATTCCGGCGTCTGCATCGTAGCGAAGCATGACGGCATCATCGAGCGCTCCTCGGCCAACGAGATTTGGCTGCGCCGCGTCGAGATGGTGGACGGCAAGCAGGTTACGGGCGATCTCGTGAAGCACAAGCTGCACAAGTTCATGCGCTCCAACCAAGGCACTTGCATCAACCAGCGTCCGCTGGCGCGCAAGGGCGACATCGTCAAGAAAGGCGACATCCTCGCCGACGGTCCTTCGACCGAGCAGGGCGAGCTGGCTCTGGGCCGCAACGTCGTCGTTGCCTTCATGACTTGGGAAGGCTACAACTACGAGGATGCCATCCTGCTCAGCGAGAAGCTTGTGAAGGAAGACGTGTACACGTCGATTCACATTGAAGAATACGAGTCCGAAGCCCGCGACACGAAGCTCGGACCTGAAGAAATCACGCGCGACATCCCGAACGTCGGCGAAGAAGCGCTCAAGAACCTCGACGAGCGCGGCATCATCCGCGTCGGCGCCGAAATCAGCGCCGGGGACATCCTCGTCGGCAAAGTAACGCCTAAAGGCGTAACGGAGCTGACGGCGGAAGAGCGCCTGCTGCACGCCATCTTCGGCGAAAAGGCGCGCGAAGTGCGCGACACGAGCCTGCGCGTGCCTCACGGCACGGACGGCATCGTCGTCGACGTCAAAGTGTTCACCCGCGAGAACGGCGACGAGCTGCCTCCTGGCGTGAACCAGCTGGTCCGTGTCTACATCGCCCAGAAGCGTAAAATCTCCGAAGGCGACAAAATGGCCGGACGTCACGGCAACAAGGGCGTCATCGCCCGCATCCTGCCGGAAGAGGATATGCCTTTCCTGCCGGACGGAACGCCTGTAGAAGTCGTTCTCAACCCGCTGGGCGTACCTTCCCGGATGAACATCGGCCAGGTGCTCGAGGTCCATCTTGGCATGGCCTGCAAGCGTCTGGGCATCCACGCCGCTACGCCGGTATTCGACGGAGCGCGCGAGTACGACGTGTTCGACACGATGGAAGAATCGGGCATGCAGCGCAACGGCAAGACGGTTCTGTACGACGGACGCACGGGCGAGACGTTCGAGCGCGAAGTCACCGTCGGCGTCATGTACATGATCAAGCTGGCGCACATGGTCGACGACAAGATCCACGCCCGTTCCACGGGTCCATACTCGCTCGTAACGCAGCAGCCTCTCGGCGGCAAAGCCCAGTTCGGCGGCCAGCGCTTCGGCGAGATGGAAGTATGGGCGCTCGAGGCCTATGGCGCGGCTTACACCCTTCAGGAGATCCTGACGGTCAAATCCGACGACGTGGTCGGCCGGGTGAAGACGTACGAATCGATCGTGAAGGGCGAGAACGTGCCGGAGCCGGGCGTTCCGGAGTCGTTCAAGGTCTTGATCAAAGAGCTGCAGTCTCTCGGCATGGACGTCAAAATCCTGAACGAGGACGAAAACGAGATCGAAATGAAGGAAATCGACGACGAGGACGAAGGCACCAGCGACAAGCTGAACCTCAACCTGGAAGGCGCCGAAGCTGGCGCGGAATAAGCCTAAGCCATACTTGAACTAAGGAGGGTTGCTCCTTGTTGGATGTGAACAACTTCGAGTACATGAAGATCGGCCTTGCATCGCCGGAGAAGATTCGCTCTTGGTCCCGCGGAGAAGTCAAGAAGCCGGAGACCATTAACTATAGGACGCTCAAGCCGGAGAAGGAAGGGCTCTTCTGCGAGAAGATCTTTGGCCCGACCAAGGATTGGGAATGCCACTGCGGCAAGTACAAGCGCGTCCGCTACAAAGGCGTCGTCTGCGACCGCTGCGGCGTTGAAGTCACCCGTGCCAAAGTGCGCCGCGAGCGCATGGGACACATCGAGCTTGCCGCTCCTGTCTCCCATATCTGGTACTTCAAAGGAATTCCTAGCCGGATGGGGCTGGCTCTCGACATGTCGCCCCGCTCGCTCGAGGAAATCATCTACTTTGCAAGCTATGTCGTGACGGATCCGGGCGAAACCCCGCTGGAGAAAAAGCAGCTTCTGTCCGAGAAGGAATACCGCAGCTACCGCGAGAAATACGGCTACGGCTTCCAAGCCGGCATGGGCGCTGAAGCCGTCAAGAAGCTTCTTCAGGACATCGACGTCGAGCGCGAGCTGGATCAGCTCAAGGAAGAGCTGCGCACGGCCCAAGGCCAGCGCCGCAACCGCGCCATCAAGCGTCTCGAGGTCATCGAGGCGTTCCGCCATTCCGGCAACAAGCCGGATTGGATGATCCTCGACGTGCTCCCGGTCATTCCGCCGGAGCTTCGTCCGATGGTTCAGCTGGACGGCGGACGCTTTGCGACTTCCGACCTCAACGACCTGTACCGCCGCGTCATCAACCGCAACAACCGTCTGAAGCGCCTGCTCGATCTCGGCGCTCCCGACATCATCGTGCAAAATGAGAAGCGCATGCTGCAGGAAGCCGTCGACGCCCTCATCGACAACGGCCGCCGCGGCCGTCCGGTTACGGGTCCCGGCAATCGTCCCCTGAAATCCCTCAGCCATATGCTGAAGGGCAAGCAGGGCCGTTTCCGCCAGAACCTTCTCGGCAAGCGCGTCGACTACTCCGGCCGTTCCGTTATCGTTGTCGGACCAAGCCTGAAGATGTACCAATGCGGCCTTCCGAAGGAAATGGCGCTGGAGCTCTTCAAGCCGTTCGTCATGAAGGAACTGGTCAACAAGGGCCTCGCCCACAACATCAAGAGCGCCAAGCGCAAAGTCGAACGAGTTAGCGCCGAAGTGTGGGACGTTCTTGAAGAAGTCATCAAGGAGCATCCGGTTCTGCTGAACCGCGCCCCTACGCTTCACAGACTCGGCATCCAGGCATTCGAGCCGATCCTTGTCGAAGGACGCGCCATCAAGCTTCACCCGCTCGTATGTACGGCCTACAACGCCGACTTCGACGGCGACCAGATGGCCGTTCACGTTCCGCTGTCCGCGGAAGCGCAGGCGGAAGCCCGCCTTCTGATGCTGGCGGCAGGCAACATCCTCAACCCTAAGGACGGCAAGCCGGTCGTAACTCCGTCCCAGGATATGGTCCTCGGCTCCTTCTATCTGACGATGGACAACAAGGAAGCGCAAGGATCCGGCTCTGTCTTCGGCTCCGTCAACGAAGCCGTCTCCGCTTACCAGCGGGGCATCGTGTCGTTGCATGCGCGCATCTTCATTCCGGCGAAGGTCCTCAAGAAGGATGCCTTCACGGACCAGCAGAACAGCTCGCTCATCTCGACGACGGTCGGCAAAGTCATCTTCAACGAGATCTTCCCGAGCTCGTTCCCTTACATCAACGAGGCGACCAAGACCAACTTGATGGACGGAACGCCGGATAAATATTTCGTGTACGAAAAAGGCGCGGACCTGAACTCCTTCCTGGACAACGTGCCGCAAATGGGCGCTGTCGGCAAGGAATACCTCGGTCTTCTGATCGCGGAATGCTTCCGCCAGTACCACACGACCAAGACGTCGGTCATCCTTGACAAGATCAAGGAGCTCGGATTCACGTACTCGACCCGCGCGGGCATCACGGTAGCCGTCTCCGACGTCATCGTGCCGCCGGAGAAGGAAGAGATCCTGAAGCAGTCCGACGAGAAGGTCAAAGTCGTGACGAACCAATACCGTCGCGGCCTGATCACCAACGAAGAACGTTATGACCGCGTCATCGAGATCTGGAGCAAGACTAAAGACCAAATTACGGAAATCCTCATGAAATCGATGGACCGCTACAATTCCATCATGCTCATGGTGGATTCCAAGGCGCGGGGTAACAAATCGCAGATCACCCAGCTGGGCGGCATGCGGGGTCTGATGGCCAACCCATCCGGCCGCATCATCGAGCTCCCGATCAAGTCGAACTTCCGTGAAGGCCTGACGGTACTCGAGTACTACATCTCGACTCACGGCGCGCGTAAAGGTCTTGCCGATACCGCCCTCCGTACAGCCGACTCCGGTTACCTGACCCGCCGTCTCGTCGACGTCGCCCAGGACGTTATCGTCCGCGAGGACGATTGCGGCACGGACAAAGGCATCACGGTGGCCAAGATCCAGGACGGCAAGGAAGTCATCGAGGATCTGTACGACCGCATCGAGGGCCGCTATTCCTTCGAGACGATCCGTCATCCGCAGACGGGAGAAGTCATCGTTGCCCGCAACGATCTTATCGACGCCGAGAAGGCCGATGCGATCGTCGATGCAGGCGTAGAGAAGCTTCAGATCCGTTCCGTACTGAGCTGCCGCGCCCGTCACGGCGTCTGCAAGATCTGCTACGGCCGCAACCTGGCGACAGGCAAGCATGTAGAGATCGGCGAAGCCGTAGGCATCATCGCGGCCCAATCGATCGGCGAGCCGGGAACCCAGCTCACCATGCGTACCTTCCATACCGGCGGCGTTGCCGGCGACGACATCACGCAAGGCCTGCCGCGTATCCAGGAGCTCTTCGAGGCGCGTAACCCTAAAGGCCAAGCGATCATCAGCGAACTGGACGGCGTCGTGAAGAGCATTCGCGAAACGAAAGACCGCCGTGAGATTGAAGTTCAAGGCGAAGCCGAATCCAAAGTGTATCCGGTCAGCTACGGTTCCCGGATCCGCGTCATCGAAGGCCAGCATCTGGAAGCCGGCGACGAGCTGACGGACGGCTCCATCGATCCGAAGGAAATGCTGCGCATCAAAGGCATCCGCGGGGTACAGAACTACATCCTGCAGGAAGTTCAGCGCGTTTACCGGAACCAGGGCGTAGAAATCAACGACAAGCACGTGGAAGTCATGATCAAGCAGATGCTGCGCAAAATCCGTATCGTCGATGCCGGCGACACGAAGCTTCTGCCTGGCGCGTTCGTCGATGTGCACGAATACGAAGCAGCCAACCGCGAAGTGCTTCTGTCCGGCCGCGAGCCGGCAGTCGCCAAACCGGTCCTGCTCGGCATCACCAAGGCTTCCCTGGAGACGGATTCGTTCCTTTCCGCGGCATCCTTCCAGGAAACGACCCGCGTCCTGACCGACGCTGCCATCAAAGGCAAGGTCGACCAGCTGCTCGGCCTCAAGGAGAACGTCATCATCGGCAAGCTGATTCCTGCCGGTACGGGCATGAACCGTTACCGCAGCATCCGCTTCGTCGGCCAAGAGGACGAACTCGAGACCGCAGCGGCGGAAGCCGAGCTCAGCGAGACGGTTCCGGTCGAATCCTAACAATTCAACCGGAAATCTTCGGAGCCTTGCAATACCGCTCCACATCAGCAGCTGCCCGGCCTTCGGGCGGCTGCTCTTTTATGGGCGTGCTCTTTGAACCGGAATATCTTTTGAGCAAATGGACAAGCCCATCTTGACATGGGGATAAGTCTAGTGCTACTATATCGAAGTGTGCCTGTGAGTGGATTTCTGTGCTTAAGCAAGGATGGTGAATCCATGGCTTACAAGATTGGCACGAAGCAGACGACCAAGACCGTTGAATCAGGCAAGGCGATTCACGTCTATGTAGCCAGAGACGCTGATGACAGGCTGACCGGCGCTATCGTCGAGTTATGCGGAAGAATGAGCGTGCCAGTGACTTGGACGGAGACGATGACCGATCTCGGAGAGCAATGCGGGATTGACGTCGGAGCCGCGATGGCAGCAATGGTTGGAGATGAAGAGTAGGACGTTGTTTTTGCCGGTAAGGTTCGGATTTTTCCGCTCAATACGTCAGGCAAAAACTTTTGTTTGTCCAAAGATGAACCGCCTGGATCTGTGGGCTTAAATAATGAGCGTCAATCAGTTCAGCGTTTCATGAATTATGGGAAGGGGGTGGCAACCGACATGCCAACAATCAACCAACTGGTCCGCAAGGGCCGTCAAGCAAAAGTGGTCAAGTCCAAATCGCCAGCACTGCAGCGGGGATTCAATGCCCTGAAGCGTGAGGCTACGGAAATCAGCGCTCCGCAAAAACGCGGTGTCTGCACTCGCGTAGGCACGATGACTCCGAAGAAGCCTAACTCCGCACTTCGCAAATACGCTCGTGTTCGTCTGACGAACCGCGTAGAGGTTACGGCTTACATTCCGGGTATCGGACACAACCTGCAAGAGCACAGCGTCGTTCTGATCCGCGGCGGACGTGTAAAAGACCTTCCGGGCGTACGTTACCATATCGTTCGCGGTGCATTGGATACGGCTGGCGTCAACAACCGTATGCAAGCTCGTTCCAAATATGGCGCGAAGCGTCCTAAAGTTAAAAAGTAAGACTTTTATAAACTTCAACTTATTAGATACTGAGGGAAAGGGGGACTTGCTACATGCCACGTAAAGGTCCTGTAACAAAACGCGACGTACTGCCGGATCCTATCTACAACAGCAAGCTCGTTACACGTCTCATCAACCGCATCATGATCGACGGCAAGCGCGGCGTTGCCGCAACACTGCTGTATGATGCCTTCAAACTGATTCAAGAGCGCTCCGGCAAAGATCCGATGGAAGTGTTCGAAGCAGCCCTGAAGAACATCATGCCTGTACTGGAAGTTAAAGCCCGCCGTGTAGGCGGCGCCAACTACCAGGTGCCGATCGAAGTTAAACCTGAGCGCCGTACCGCGCTTGGTCTCCGTTGGCTCGTGAACTACTCGCGTAACCGCGGGGAGAAAACGATGGAAGAGCGTCTTGCAGCTGAAATTCTCGACGCATCCAACAACACGGGCGCTTCCGTTAAAAAACGCGAAGACACGCACAAAATGGCGGAAGCCAACAAAGCATTCGCTCACTACCGCTGGTAGGATTCTAGCAGTACAATTTGAAGGGAGACATTCCAATGGCAAGAGAGTTCTCCTTGGCAAATACGCGTAACATCGGGATTATGGCGCATATCGATGCGGGTAAAACCACCACGACCGAACGGATCCTGTTCTACACAGGCCGTACCCACAAAATCGGCGAAGTGCACGAAGGTGCAGCGACGATGGACTGGATGGAGCAAGAGCAGGAGCGCGGCATCACGATTACGTCTGCCGCGACGACCGCTCAGTGGAAGGGCAACCGCATCAATATTATCGACACCCCGGGACACGTTGACTTCACCGTAGAAGTTGAACGTTCCCTGCGCGTATTGGACGGGGCAGTTGGTGTTTTCAGTGCAAAGGAAGGCGTTGAGCCTCAGTCCGAAACGGTATGGCGCCAGGCTGACCGCTACAACGTTCCCCGGATTGCCTACATCAACAAAATGGACATCATCGGCGCGGACTTCCTGAATGTCATCAAAGACATGCGCGATCGTCTGCAAGCCAATGCTGTCGCGATTCAACTGCCGATTGGCGCCGAGAATGATTTTGTCGGCGTAATCGATCTCGTTGAACGTGTTGCCTACAAATACAAAGACGACCTCGGAAAAGATCCTGAGCAAGTCGAAATTCCTGCCGAGCTGGCTGATCAAGCCGAAGAGCTCCGCGCAGAGCTGGTCGAGAAAGTGGCCGAGCTGGACGAAGAACTCATGATGAAGTATCTGGAAGGCGAAGAAATCACCATTCCAGAACTCAAAGCGGCGCTCCGCAAGGGCGTTGTCGAAGTGAAGATCTTCCCGGTCATCGCTGGCTCCTCGTACCGCAACAAAGGCGTTCAAATGATGCTGGATGCAGTCGTTGACTATCTGCCGGCTCCAATCGACGTTCCTGCTATCAAGGGTACCCTTGAGGATGGTACGGAGACGACCCGCGAATCTTCCGACGAAGCGCCGTTCTCGGCTCTCGCATTCAAAATCATGACGGATCCTTTCGTCGGCAAGCTGACCTTCTTCCGCGTTTACTCCGGCGTTCTGAACTCCGGTTCTTACGTTGTGAACGCAACGAAGGGCAAGCGCGAGCGCGTCGGCCGTATTCTTCAAATGCATGCGAACAGCCGTCAAGAGATCAGCTCGGTATACTCCGGCGACATCGCCGCTGCAGTAGGCCTGAAGGATACGACGACTGGCGATACGCTGTGCGACGAGAAGAATCCGGTCATCCTCGAATCCATGAACTTCCCTGAGCCGGTTATCCAGCTTGCGGTTGAGCCTAAGACCAAGGCTGACCAAGACAAGATGGGTATCGCTCTGCAGAAGCTTTCGGAAGAGGATCCGACGTTCCGTGCTCATACGGACGAAGAAACGGGACAAACGATCATCGCAGGCATGGGTGAGCTTCACCTTGAAATCCTCGTTGACCGCATGCTCCGCGAATTCAAAGTAGAGACGAACGTTGGTAAACCGCAAGTTGCTTACCGTGAGACGTTCCGTCAAGCGGCTAAGGTCGAAGGCAAGTTCGTTCGCCAATCCGGCGGTCGCGGCCAGTTCGGCCACGTGTGGATCGAATTCGAACCACTCGAGCCGGGCAGCGGCTTTATCTTCGAGAACAAAGTCGTCGGCGGCGTCGTACCTCGTGAATTCATCGGCCCAACTCAAGCGGGTATCGAAGAGTCCATGAAAAATGGTGTCATCGCAGGCTTCCCGCTGGTCGACATCAAAGCTACGATCGTCGACGGATCCTATCATGACGTCGACTCCTCGGAGATGGCGTTCAAGATCGCGGGCTCCATGGCCCTCAAGGCTGCGAAAGACAAGTGTAAACCTGTCATTCTCGAGCCGATCATGAAGGTCGAAGTCACGATTCCAGAAGAGTACATGGGCGACGTCATGGGCATGCTGAACTCCCGTCGCGGACGCATCGAAGGCATGGATTCGCGCGCTGGCGCGCAAATCGTTCGTGCCAAGGTGCCTCTCGCCGAGATGTTCGGATATTCCACGACACTTCGCTCCGGTACCCAAGGTCGCGGCGTGTTCTCCATGGAACTCTCCCACTACGAAGAAGTTCCGAAATCGATCCAAGAAGAGATTGTTTCCAAGAGCAAATCGGAGTAATCTCTATATAGGTTCGCTGTGACAGGCGAAGAGCCGCTTGCGGCGTTCGTCTGTCACCTAACATAAACTTTCCTGACCTTAAGGAGGATTAAGTTCAATGGCAAAAGCTAAATTTGAACGTAATAAACCGCACGTTAACATCGGTACGATCGGTCACGTCGACCATGGTAAAACGACGCTGACGGCTGCCATCACGACTGTTCTTTCCAAAAAATACGGCGGCGTAGCTACGGCTTTCGACCAAATCGACAAAGCTCCAGAAGAGCGCGAGCGCGGTATCACGATCTCCACGGCTCACGTTGAGTACGAAACGCCTAACCGTCACTATGCACACGTTGACTGCCCAGGCCACGCCGACTATGTTAAAAACATGATCACCGGCGCAGCTCAAATGGACGGCGCGATCCTGGTTGTATCCGCAGCTGACGGACCTATGCCGCAAACGCGCGAGCACATCCTGCTCTCCCGCCAAGTAGGCGTGCCTTACATCGTCGTATTCCTGAACAAATGCGACATGGTTGAAGACGAAGAGCTCCTCGAGCTGGTTGAGATGGAAGTTCGCGACCTTCTTAACGAGTATGAGTTCCCAGGCGACGACACTCCAATCATCCGCGGCGCTGCTCGTGAAGCTCTGCAAAACCCAGACGGTCCTTGGGCTGACAAAATCATCGAGCTCTTCGAGCAAGTTGATACGTACATCCCGACTCCTGAGCGCGACACGGCTAAGCCTTTCCTTATGCCTGTCGAGGACGTGTTCACGATCACGGGCCGTGGTACGGTTGCAACTGGCCGTATCGACCGTGGCGTAGTCAAAGTCTCCGACGAAGTTGAAATCATCGGTCTGGCTGAAGAATCCCGCAAATCCGTCGTTACGGGCGTGGAAATGTTCCGCAAGCTGATGGACTCCGCTCAAGCGGGCGACAACATCGGCGCACTGCTTCGCGGTGTTGACCGTAAAGACATCGAGCGTGGACAAGTTCTTGCTAAACCGGGTTCGGTTAAGCCGCACACGAACTTCACGGCTCAAATCTACGTCCTGACTAAAGAAGAGGGCGGACGTCACAAGCCTTTCTTCACAGGCTACCGTCCACAGTTTTACTTCCGTACAACGGACGTAACGGGCATCATCAACCTGCCTGAAGGTACGGAAATGGTTATGCCTGGCGACAACATCACGGTTACCGTTGAACTGATCGCTCCAATCGCTATCGAAGAAGGAACTCGCTTCTCGATCCGCGAAGGCGGCCGTACGGTAGGCGCTGGCGCCGTAGCATCCATCCAAAAATAATGATCCTGCAGCACTAGCTGCGGATCGGACAAGCCCTCGCTTCGGCGGGGGCTTTTTTGTATTCATTTTTAATTTGTATTCGTATCCTTCGCACTGGTTCTGAGATGAAACGGCTGTAAAAAGGAATAGGGCGGTGAGTTGGCTGCTACAACCTTTATGGCCATAGATGGCCGTTGATTACGCCTCTCCATTTATATAGAAGAAACGCAATCGACTCTCTCCATTCCAGGGAGGAATCCAATCATCCGAATCTCGTATACGTCCTAATTCTTCAACGATAAAAACAGCCTGCAGGAGGCTTTTTCGAGCAAAAGAAGATAACATGAGCGCAAGCCTATTTACATGTTGCATTAGCATGTGTGACGTGATAAAATATTGTCTGTTGGTCTGTGACGTTGCGATGATGCGGGAGGTTGCTGACACACCCGGCTCCTTTGCCATGGAGCATGTGTAAGGAGTTCACGCGGAGTATGTCCGATACTAAATTGGGCGATAGAAGGAGGGACTTATATGGCAAAGCAAAAGATTCGTATTCGCTTGAAAGCATACGATCACCGCATTCTTGATCAGTCTGCAGAGAAAATCGTTGAAACTGCAAAACGTTCCGGGGCAGGCGTTTCCGGTCCGATTCCGCTTCCGACGGAAAAGCAAATCATCACCATTCTCCGTGCAGTACACAAGTACAAGGATTCGCGCGAGCAATTCGAACAGCGTACGCATAAGCGTCTGATCGATATTGTGAACCCGACTCCGCAAACGGTCGATGCTCTGATGCGCCTGGACCTGCCGTCCGGTGTAGATATCGAAATCAAACTGTAAGTTATCCACAAGCGTAAGCTAATGTGAGAACGAAATGAGGTGTCAACATGAAGGGTATCTTAGGTAAAAAGCTCGGAATGACGCAAGTGTTCACAGCTGAGGGTAATGTCGTGCCAGTCACGGTTATCGAAGCCGGCCCATGCGTCGTCCTGCAAAAGAAAGACCAAGAAAATGATGGCTACGAAGCTGTTCAGCTCGGTTTCTCTGACAAAAAAGAGAATAACGCCAACAAGCCGCAAGTCGGCCATGCCAAAAAAGCCAATACGGCTCCTAAGCGCTACGTTCGTGAGATTCGTGGCATCAGCCTGGGCGAATACGAAGTTGGCCAAGAAATCAAAGCTGACCTGTTCGCTGAAGGCGAGTTCGTTGACGTGACGGGCGTATCCAAAGGCAAAGGCTTCCAAGGCGTTATCAAACGTTGGGGACAAAGCCGCGGCCCTATGGCGCACGGTTCGCGTTACCACCGCGGTCCTGGTTCGATGGGTTCCATCCAAGCGAACCGCGTACCTAAAGGCAAACGCCTTCCGGGACATATGGGCCATGAGACGATTACGATTCAGAAGCTTGAAGTCGTACGCGTCGATGCTGAACGCAACGTACTGCTCGTTAAAGGCTCCATTCCGGGTCCTAAAAACAGCTTCGTTAAAATCAAACAAACGGTGAAGAAATAACTCGCCGCCTGAAGAAAGGAGGAACAAGCTATGCCTAAAGTAGATGTGGTAAATGTGAGCGGCGCAAAAGTCGGCGACATCGAGCTCTCCGAGCATGTCTTCGGCATCGAGCCTAACACTCACGTACTGCATAGCGCAGTTTTGCTGCAGCAAGCAGCCGAGCGCGCTGGCACGCACAAAACCAAAGGACGCTCCGAAGTTCGCGGCGGTGGCCGCAAACCTTGGAAGCAAAAAGGAACCGGACGCGCGCGTCAAGGCTCCATCCGCTCCCCGCAATGGGTTGGCGGCGGTACGGTATTCGGACCGACTCCGCGCAGCTACAGCTTCAAGCTGCCACGCAAAGTTCGTCGTCTGGCTATTCGTTCGGCACTGTCTTCCAAAGTCATCGCTAGCGAGCTGATCGTTCTCGATCAACTGAGCTTCGCGGCTCCGAAGACGAAGGAATTCCAAGCCGTTCTGAACAACCTCAAAGTAGGCCGCAAAGCACTCGTCGTTACGGCTGAATTCGAGAACAACGTGGCTCTGTCCGCCCGCAACATTCCTGGTGTGAAGTTCGTCGCAGCCTCGGGCATCAATGTTCTGGATGTGCTGTCGCATGACCAACTCATCATCACCAAGGATGCGGTCGAGAAAGTACAGGAGGTGCTTGCGTAATGAAAGATCCACGCGATATTATCAAGCGCCCGGTTATCACGGAACAGACAACTGAGCTCATGGGCGCAAAACGCTATGTGTTCGAAGTTGACATCCGTGCCAACAAAACGGAAATCAAAGCTGCCATCGAGCAGATCTTCAGCGTTAAGGTGACGAACGTGAACACGCTTCGCGTGCCAGCCAAGCCTAAGCGCTACGGCCGTCATTCCGGATACACGTCCGAATGGAAGAAAGCCTTCGTTCAACTGAGCGAAGACAGCAAAGAGCTGGAATTCTTCGAGTCGGTCTAACCTGACAAGATAAGGAGGGAAACAAAGTGCCTATCAAGAAGTACAAACCGACTTCCCCGGCTCGCCGCCACATGTCGGTCTCGACATTCGAAGAGATCACAACAAACGTGCCGGAGAAATCGCTCCTGGCGCCGCTTTTCAAAAAAGCCGGCCGGAACAACCAGGGTAAAATCACGGTTCGTCACCACGGCGGCGGACACAAGCGCAAATACCGCGTCATCGACTTCAAGCGGACCAAAGACGGCATCGAAGGCCGCGTAGCGACGATCGAATACGATCCGAACCGTACTTCGAACATCGCTCTGATCAACTACGTCGATGGCGAGAAGCGCTACATCATCGCGCCTAAAGGCCTTAAAGTCGGCGATGCGATCGTTTCCGGTCCATCCGCAGACATCAAAGTGGGCAACGCGCTTCCACTGGAAAACATTCCAGTCGGTACGCTTATCCACAACATCGAGCTGAAGCCTGGCAAAGGTGGACAACTTGTTCGCGCAGCCGGCACGGAAGCTCAACTTCTCGGCAAAGAGGAATCCTACGTGGTTATCCGTCTTAGCTCCGGTGAAGTGCGCCGCATCCTGAAAACTTGCCGTGCAACGATCGGTTCTGTGGGCAACGAGGATCACGAGCTCGTGAAAATCGGTAAAGCCGGCCGTTCCCGTTGGCTGGGCAAGCGTCCTGAAGTTCGCGGCGTTGTCATGAACCCTAACGATCACCCTCACGGTGGTGGTGAAGGCCGCGCTCCAATCGGACGCAAGTCGCCTATGTCTCCATGGGGCAAACCAACCCTTGGTGCCAAAACGCGCAAGAAGAAGAAAGCATCGAGCCAATATATTATTCGTCGCCGTACGAAATAATAGCCGCTTGAGCGATTGTGCGTGACGTAAGTACGTCACGCTAACGCTTCGAGGAAGGGAGGAGCAGATCCATGGGTCGTAGTTTGAAAAAAGGTCCTTTCATCGACGGGTACCTGCTGAAGAAAGTTGAAGAACTGAATGCAGCGAACAAGAAAACGGTGATCAAAACCTGGTCCCGCCGTTCCACCATCTTCCCGCAATTCATCGGACACACGCTGGCTGTTTATGACGGCCGCAAGCACGTGCCGGTATACGTGACGGAAGACATGGTTGGACACAAGTTCGGTGAATTCGCGCCGACTCGTACCTACAAAGGTCACGACGACGACAAAAAAACGGGCAGACGTTAAGTTGCGTTGCCCTTTCCATACCATCGCTGTTTGAGAGGAGGTACCTGTCATGGCAGAAGCTAAAGCACATGCTAACCAAGTGCGCATTGCACCGCGCAAAGCTCAGCTCGTTGTTGACCTGATCCGCGGCAAGCAAGTTGGCGAGGCGATCGCAATCCTGCGCCACACTCCGCGCTCCGCATCCCCGATCGTGGAAAAACTTCTGAACTCTGCAATTGCGAACGCCGAGCATAACTACCAGCTCGACGTGAACAAACTGGTCGTATCCCAGGTATTCGTTAACCAAGGGCCGACTATGAAACGGTTTATGCCGCGCGCTATGGGCCGCGCAAGCCGCATCAACAAGCGCACCAGCCACATCACGCTGGTCGTATCTGAAAAATAAGGAGGGATAACGAGTGGGTCAAAAGGTAAATCCGGTTGGTCTTCGCATCGGGGTCATCCGGGATTGGGAATCCAAATGGTACGCCGGTAAAGATTTCGGCGATCTTCTGATGGAAGACGTTCGAGTTCGCGAATTCCTCAAAGGCAAGCTGAAAGACGCTGCTGTGTCCCGCATCGAGATCGAGCGCGCGTCCAATCGCGTGAACGTCACGATCAACACCGCGAAGCCAGGCATGGTCATCGGCAAGGGCGGTTCTGAAGTTGAGAACCTTCGCAACGAGCTGACTCGCCTGACGAACGGCAAAAAGGTTCACATCAACATCTCCGAAATCAAACAAGCCGATCTGGACGCAACGCTCGTTGCCGAAAGCATCGCACAACAGCTTGAGCGCCGGACTTCGTTCCGCCGCGCGATGAAGCAAGCTCTGCAGCGCTCGATGCGCGCAGGCGCAAAAGGAATCAAAACTTCTGTCAGCGGTCGCCTCGGCGGCGCCGAGATCGCTCGTCAAGAAGGATACAGCGAAGGAACCGTGCCGCTTCATACGCTGCGCGCCGATATCGACTACGGCACAGCTGAAGCACATACGACTTACGGCCGCATCGGCGTAAAAGTATGGATCTACCGCGGTGAAATCCTTCCTGTGAAGAAGAAAGCAGCCGTCCAGGAAGGAGGCAACTAATCATGTTGGTACCTAAACGCGTCAAACACCGCAAAGAACAACGCGGACATATGAAAGGCCGCGCTAAAGGCGGCACGGAAGTTCACTTCGGTGAATTCGGCCTTCAAGCGCTTGAGCCTGGTTGGGTCACGAACCGTCAGATCGAATCCGCTCGTATCGCCATGACCCGTTACATCAAACGTGGCGGTAAAGTTTGGATCAAGATCTTCCCTTCCAAGCCGATCACCCAAAAGCCTCTTGAGGTCCGGATGGGTAGCGGTAAAGGTAACGTGGAGAAATGGGTTTCCGTCGTTAAACCGGGCAAAGTGATGTTTGAACTTGCCGGCGTATCCGAGGAAATCGCGCGCGAAGCATTGCGCCTTGCGGCCCACAAGCTCCCGGTTAAAACGAAGTTTGTGAAACGCGAAGAAGTGGGTGGTGAAGCAAATGAAAGCTAATGAATTCCGCAACCTGACCACTGACGAGCTGAACCAAAAGGTTGCCGGCTTTAAAGAAGAGCTGTTCAACCTCCGCTTCCAACTGGCTACCGGCCAATTGGATAATCCAACCCGCATCAGCGCGGTACGGAAAGAAATCGCACGTGCCAAAACGGTACTGCGCCAAAGAGAACTGGGAATCAGCAGCTAATTCAGCCCTGTGCCTGAACGGCCCAGCCTGAGGAAGGAGGAAGAACATGAGCGAACGCAACAACCGCAAAGTTCAGATTGGCAAAGTGGTCAGCGACAAAATGGATAAAACGATCGTGGTGGCTGTAGAAACCTACAAAAAACATGATCTGTACCATAAACGCATCAAATACACGAAGAAATTCAAAGCCCATGATGAAAACAACACTGCGAAAATCGGTGATACGGTTAAAATCATGGAAACTCGTCCGCTGTCGAAAGACAAGCGTTGGAGACTGGTTCAAGTCGTCGAAGAAGCCGTTGTACTTTAAGACGATTCGGCCATCATGACTGAAAGGAGGACATTTCAATGATTCAACCTTTTACACGCCTTGCGGTTGCTGACAACTCTGGCGCAAAGGAACTGATGTGTATCCGCGTTCTGGGTGGTACGGGACGTCGCGTAGGACACATCGGCGATCTGATCGTCTGCTCTGTCAAACAAGCAACACCCGGTGGCGTTGTCAAAAAAGGCGATGTAGTCAAAGCGGTTATCGTGCGCACGAAGCGTACAGTTCGCCGTAAGGACGGTTCCTACATCGCATTCGACGAGAATGCAGCAGTCATCGTGAAGGAAGACAAGAGCCCGCGCGGTACCCGTATCTTCGGACCAGTTGCCCGTGAGCTTCGTGAGAAAGACTTCATGAAGATCGTATCGCTTGCACCGGAAGTTATCTAATTAACGCCCTGGCGGCGTGATTGAAGTCAAGGAGCAGGAGGTGTAACACATGCCAAAGGTTAAAAAAGTTCTGGAATCCCACAACAACAAGCTGCACGTGAAGAAAGACGATACCGTTATCGTCATCACGGGCAAGGATAAAGGCAAAAAAGGCCGCGTCATCGCAGCTTACCCTCGTGAGAACCGTGTCCTGATCGAAGGCGTTAACATGGTGAAGAAGCATACGCGTCCTTCCCAAGCGAACCCGCAGGGCGGCATCCTCGAGCAGGAAGCTCCGATCCACGTTTCCAACGTGATGCACGTAGATCCGAAGAGCGGCAAAGTAACGCGCATCGGCTACAAAGTGCTTGATAACGGCAAAAAAGTCCGCGTAGCTAAACGCTCCGGCGAAGTTATCGACTAATTACTCTTTACGGAAAGGAGGACCCTTTACCATGGCAGCAAGAATGAAAGATCGTTTTCTGAATGAAATCACTCCTGCTCTGATGCAGAAGTTCAGCTACCAGACGGTGATGCAAGTGCCGAAGATCGAGAAGGTCGTCATCAACATGGGCGTAGGCGAAGCTGTTGCCAACTCCAAAGTGCTTGACGTCGCTGTCGAAGATCTCCGCCTCATCTCCGGTCAAAAACCGGTAATCACGCGTGCGAAGAAGTCCATCGCTGGCTTCAAGCTTCGTGAAAATATGCCGATCGGGGTTAAAGTTACACTGCGCGGTGACCGCATGTACTACTTCCTCGACAAGCTGTTCAACGTTGCCCTGCCTCGCGTACGCGACTTCCGCGGCGTATCGACCAAAGCTTTCGACGGTCGCGGCAACTACACCCTTGGCCTTAAAGAGCAGCTGATCTTCCCGGAGATCGAATACGATAAAGTCGATAAAGTCCGCGGTATGGACGTCGTTATCGTAACGACGGCTCAATCGGACGAAGAATCTCGTGAGCTGCTGACCCAACTGGGAATGCCGTTCGCGAAGTAATCGCGAATCAGGAGGTGTAATACCAAAGTGGCAAAAACTTCGATGAAAGTTAAGCAGCAACGCGCTCCGAAGTTCAAAGTCCGCGCCTACACTCGTTGCGAGCGTTGCGGACGTCCGCACTCGGTTCTGCAAAAGTTTAAAATTTGCCGGATTTGTTTCCGTGAATTAGCATACAAAGGCCAGATCCCTGGCGTCAAAAAAGCCAGCTGGTAATCAGCTTTAGTCGGGAAGGAGGTACACAAGAATGGTTATGTCTGATCCGATCGCAGATATGCTTACCCGTATCCGCAACGCGAATCTTGTTCGTCATGAAACCGTTGAAATGCCCGCTTCGAAAATCAAGAAGCAAATCGCTGATATTCTCAAGCGCGAGGGCTTCATTCGTGACGCTGAATATATCGAGGACAGCAAGCAAGGGATGATCCGTATTTTCCTGAAATACGGCTCCAACAACGAGCGTGTCATTACTGGTCTGAAACGTATCAGTAAGCCCGGCCTGCGCGTTTACACGAAATCCAACGAGGTTCCGCGCGTACTCGGCGGTCTCGGAATCGCGATTATCTCCACATCCAAGGGAGTTATGACCGACAAAGAAGCACGTCAAGGCAAAGCTGGCGGCGAAGTCGTCTGCTACGTCTGGTAATAAATCGCCACAACGATAGGAGGTGCAACAATGTCCCGTATTGGTCGCAAACCGATTACCGTCCCTAGCGGCGTGAATGTTTCCCTGGACGAAACGGTGATCACGGTAAAAGGACCGAAAGGTTCCCTTAGCCGTCCGGTTCACAAAGATATCAAAGTCAACTTGGAAGAAGGCACGATCCTCGTAGAACGTCCTTCCGACAACAAGCTGCACCGCTCCCTGCACGGCACGACCCGCAGCATCATCGCGAACATGGTCAGCGGTGTAACGGATGGATTCTCCAAGAATCTTGAGCTGGTAGGCGTTGGTTACCGCGCTAGCAAATCCGGCGAGAAAGTCGTCCTCAACGTCGGCTACTCCCACCCGGTTGAAATCGTGCCTGCTGACGGCATCGAGTTCGAAGTGATCGGTAACAACAAAATCACGGTCCGCGGCATCGACAAAGAGCTTGTCGGCGCAACGGCTGCGAAAATCCGCTCCGTACGCGAGCCAGAGCCATACAAAGGCAAAGGCATCAAGTACGAAGGCGAGCGCATTATCCGCAAAGAAGGCAAAGCCGGTAAGAAAAAATAAGCATAAGGCTATGCTTATTGGTATAGAGGTTCATCTATTCAAGAAGGGAGGATCCCTCAATGATCACCAAAGGCGACAAAAACAAAGCCCGTCTGAAACGCCACCTGCGCGTGCGCAAGAAAATCAACGGCACTGTAGCGCGTCCTCGGCTTTCCGTTTACCGCTCCTCCAAGCACATCTACGCTCAGCTGATCGACGATGTGGCTGGAGTAACGATCGCGTCCGCATCTACGCTGGACAAAGAGCTTGCTGAGAAAGTGAACAACGGCGGCAACGTCGAATCCGCTAAGCTCGTAGGCGAACTGATCGCTAAGCGTGCGAAGGATAAAGGCCATGAGAGCGTCGTATTCGACCGTGGAGGCTACCTGTACCATGGACGGATTCAAGCACTGGCTGATGCAGCCCGTGAAGCGGGTCTCCAATTCTAACTAAAAGGAGGTAAATCGACTTGCGTATTGATGCAAATGCGTTGGGTGAACTGACCGAAAAGGTTGTCCACATCAACCGCGTAGCAAAAGTAGTTAAAGGCGGACGCCGCTTCAGCTTCAGCGCCCTGGTCGTTGTCGGAGACGGCAAAGGACATGTAGGCGCTGGTATCGGCAAAGCAGCTGAAGTACCTGAAGCCATTCGCAAAGGTATTGAGGATGCCAAGAAAAACCTGATCTCTGTTCCTCTCGTGAACACGACGATCCCGCACTTGGTGCTCGGCCACTTCGGCGCTGGCGAAGTTCTTCTCAAGCCAGCATCCCAAGGTACCGGCGTTATCGCCGGCGGCCCTGTGCGTGCAGTACTGGAACTGGCAGGTGTCGGCGACATCCTGACCAAATCCCTCGGTTCTTCCAACTCCATGAACATGGTTAACGCAACGCTCGAAGGCCTTTCCCGCCTGAAACGCGCTGAAGATGTTGCCAAGCTTCGCGGAAAAACTGTCGAAGAGCTCTTGGGTTAAGGAGGGGAACACGATGGCTAAATTGCAAGTAACCCTCGTCCGCAGTCTGATCGGCCGCAACGAGAAGCAGCGCGCAACGGTCGCTTCGCTCGGTCTTCGCAAAATTCGCCAGACGGTTGTCCTTAACGACAGCCCCGCTATCCGCGGCATGGTGACTACGGTTAACCACCTGGTTAAAGTAGAAGAAGTATAAGAGCGAGCAAATCGCTATCCATAGACTTTCAAAGAGCAACAAGGAGGTGCAACGAACGATGAAATTGCATGATCTTAAACCAGCTGAAGGTTCCCGCAAGAGCCCGTTCCGTAAAGGACGCGGTATCGGTAGCGGCAACGGCAAAACGGCGGGCAAAGGCCATAAAGGTCAAAATGCCCGTTCCGGCGGCGGCGTGCGTCCTGGATTCGAGGGCGGTCAAAACCCGCTGTATCGTCGTCTGCCTAAGCGTGGTTTCAACAATCCATTCCGCAAAGAGTACGCGATTGTCAACATCGAAGAGTTGAATGTATTTGAAGCTGGCTCCGAAGTAACTCCTGAAGTTCTCGTTGAGAAGGGCATCATCAAAAACCCTCTCGCAGGAATCAAGATTCTCGGCAATGGCGAAGTAACGGTTCAACTTACGGTTAAAGCAAGCAAGTTCTCTCAATCTGCGGTAGAGAAGATCCAGGCTGCCGGCGGTCAAACCGAGGTGATCTAATTGTTCAAGACGGTTTCAAACATTTGGAAAGTGGAAGACCTTCGCAAGAGGATCCTCTTTACCCTTTTCATTTTGCTTGTATACCGCATCGGTTCCTTCATTCCGGTGCCCAACATCGACAAGAGCGTCTTCACAAGCAATAACCAAGGTTCGGATCTGTTCGGTTTGCTGAACACGTTCACGGGCGGCGCGCTCTTCAAATTCTCGATCTTCGCGATCGGAATCATGCCGTACATCACGGCATCGATCATCGTGCAGCTGCTTTCCATGGATGTCATTCCGCGCTTCGCAGAATGGGCCAAGGAAGGCGAGAACGGCAAACGGAAACTGGCGCAGATTACGCGCTATGGTACCATTGTGTTGGGTCTTGTTCAGGGCTTTGCCACGGCAGTAGGCTTCAATCGTCTCACTAACATGGAACTGGTTCAAAATCCGGGCTTCGCTACCTATGCGATGATCGCCGTCATCCTGACGGCCGGTACAGCCTTCCTCATGTGGTTGGGCGAGCAGATTACGGAGCGCGGCATCGGCAACGGCATCTCGGTAATTATCTTCGCGGGTATTATCGCAGCCATGCCGGGCCACATCGGGAAGATCTACACGACTTACTTCGTAGATCAGCCTGGTGAAGTATTCATGGGCGTGCTGAAGGTTCTGGCCATTCTGATTGTGGTTCTGGCCGTGCTCGTCGGCGTCATCTTCGTCCAACAGGGCATCCGCAAGATTCCTGTCCAATACGCCAAGCGTGTTGTAGGACGCAAGATGTACGGCGGACAATCGACGCATATTCCGCTGAAGGTCAATGGCGCAGGGGTTATCCCGGTCATCTTCGCGGTATCGCTGCTGATGTTCCCGTCGACGATCGCTCAGTTCTGGTCCGGCCACAGCTGGGCTCAATGGATCATCAACCACCTGAGCTACGACAAGGCGCTCGGCATGGTGATCTATGTTATACTGATTATCGGCTTCACCTTCTTCTACACCTTCGTGCAGATCAACCCTGTACAGATGGCGGATCAAATGAAGAAGAACGGCGGCTATATCCCAGGCGTTCGCCCGGGCAAACCGACCTCGACCTACATTACGCGCGTCATGTCCCGCATAACCCTCTTCGGAGCTCTGTTCCTGGCGGTTATCTCGCTGATGCCGATACTGTTCGGATCCTTGGCCGGCTTGGATCGTTCGATTCAGCTTGGCGGTACTTCGCTGCTGATCGTCATCGGCGTCGCTCTCGACACGATGAAGCAGATCGAAACCCAATTGATCAAGCGTCACTACAAAGGGTTTATCAATAAATAACACTGGGCTTCGAACGGGCGGCTTGCTGGCTCCAGCTGGAGGTAGTGGTCAGCCCGCGCGTGCCTATTGTGCTTAAAGCGAGGAAGACAGGATGAACATTCTTTTCATGGGTCCTCCGGGGGCCGGCAAAGGCACCCAGGCCGAGAGAATCGTAGAAAAGTTCAACGTTCCTCACATCTCCACCGGCGATGCGTTCCGGCTGGCGATGAAGCAGGGCACTCCGCTTGGCCAAAAGGCGAAGGAATTCGTGGATCAAGGTCTTCTTGTCCCGGATGAAATCACCAACGGGATCGTGCGGGAACGCCTGCTGCTGGCTGATTGCGAGAGAGGCTTCCTGCTGGACGGCTTCCCGCGCACTCTTCAGCAAGCTGCAGCGCTTGACGCCATGCTGGCGGAAATGGGACGCGGCATCGATCATGTAGTCAACCTGCATGTCGATCGCGGTCTGTTGCTGGCCAGGCTGACGGGACGCCGCATCTGCAAAACCTGCGGCACCACTTATCACGTGATGTTCAACCCTCCCAAGGTTGAAGGCATCTGCGACAAGGACGGCGGAGAGCTTTACCAGCGTTCGGACGACACCGAGGAGAAGGTCGGTACACGCCTCGACGAGTACATCTCGAAGACGGCTCCTCTTCTGGAATACTACGGCGGCAAAGGCTTGCTGCGCGAAGTGGACGGAGAGAAGGAAATTGACCAAGTAACGGCCGAGATCGTTGCCGCTCTGCGGGGTTCGAACGAATGATAATCTGCAAGTCTGAAGCCGAACTGCGATTCATGAGAGAGGCGGGACGCATAGTAGCCGAGACACACCGTCTTATGGCTGCTTCTGTGCGGGCGGGCATTACGACCCGCGAGCTGGATGATATCGCCGATCGCTACATTCGCAGTCAAGGCGCTATTCCGTCGTTTAAGGGCTACAATCAATTTCCTGGCAGCATTTGCGCTTCTGTCAACGAAGAACTGGTGCACGGCATCCCTGGATCCCGCAAGCTGAACGAAGGCGATATCATCACGCTTGATATCGGCGCTCAGTACGAGGGCTACCATGGGGATTCGGCTTGGACCTATCCGGTAGGGACGGTTACGGATGAAGTCTCCCGACTGCTGGAGGTCACCGAACGTTCGCTGTTCGCCGGGCTTGAACAGGTCAAACCGGATGTTCGGCTGTATACGGTCTCGCACGCCATCCAGAAAGCGGTGGAAGACGAGGGCTTCTCCATCGTTCGCGAATATGTAGGTCACGGAATCGGCCAGGATCTTCACGAAGAGCCGCAGATTCCGAACTACGGCATTCCGGACCGGGGCCCGAGGCTGAAACCAGGCATGGTGCTGGCCATCGAGCCGATGGTGAACATCGGGGAGCGTTATGTCCGGACACTGACGGACAATTGGACGGTTGTAACGGTTGACGGCTCCTGGTGCGCTCATTTCGAGCACACGGTTGCGGTCACGGAGAACGGCTGCGAGATTTTGACGAAGCTGCCGGATTCGGAGTAAGAGGAACTTGGATCCGCTGGCTCAGATCGGCCGTCTTGTCAAAGTGCTTCGAGGCAAGGACGAGGGCAGCTGCGCCATCATCATCGGATTGATCGACGACCGGTTCGTCTTGATCGCCGATGGAGATGCACGGCGCTTCGACTCGCCGAAGAAGAAAAACATCCAGCATCTTCAGTTACTGCCGGCTCTCAGCAGCGAAGTTTCGGACAGCATGTCCGAGACGGGCCGGGTGACCAATGCCAAGCTTAGATTCGTCATACAGAAGTACGCTGATCGAAAGGAGAATGAGGATGGCCAAGGAAGACGTCATTGAAGTCGAAGGAACGGTTATTGAACCGCTGCCTAACGCCATGTTCCGGGTTGAACTGGAGAACGGTCACCAGATTCTCGCTCATGTATCCGGCAAGCTCAGAATGCACTTTATCCGTATTCTGACCGGAGACAAAGTGGTTATCCAGTTGTCGCCTTACGATTTATCCAGAGGACGCATTACCTATCGGAAGTAGAACCGCGGGTTCGACGGAAGAAGGAATCGGGAGGTAATTACCAATGAAGGTCAGACCTTCGGTTAAGCCTATTTGCGAGAAATGCAAAGTCATTCGCCGCAAAGGCAACGTTATGGTCATTTGCGAAAATCCGAAACACAAACAAAGACAAGGTTAAGAAAGGAGGACACTGCCCATGGCACGTATAGCTGGTGTGGATTTGCCGCGCGACAAGCGCGTTGAGATTGCTCTCCAGTACATCTTCGGCATCGGTCAAACGACCGCTAAGAGGATCCTGGCTGAAACTGGCGTCAGCGCAAGCACGCGCGTTCGCGACCTCACGGAAGACGAAGTAAGCAAGCTGCGCGAAGTAATCGACAAGTCTGTTAAAGTAGAAGGCGATCTCCGCCGCGAGATTTCCCTCAACATCAAACGTCTTGTTGAAATCGGATGCTACCGTGGTATCCGCCACCGCCGCGGTCTGCCGGTTCGCGGACAACGCACGAAGACCAACGCCCGTACGCGTAAAGGTCCTCGTCGGACTGTAGCGAACAAGAAGAAATAAGGGGGGATAAACAACAATGGCTAAACCTAAAAAAGTGGTTCGCACCAAACGCCGTGACCGGAAGAATATCGAATCCGGCGTAGCGCACATCCGCTCGACGTTCAACAACACGATCGTCACGATTACGGATCCGCACGGCAACGCCATCTCCTGGGCAAGCTCCGGCAACCTCGGATTCAAAGGCTCGCGTAAAAGCACGCCTTACGCCGCTCAAATGGCTGCGGAATCCGCTGCTAAAGCCGCTATGGAACATGGCATGAAAGCCGTTGAAGTCATGGTTAAAGGACCTGGCGCCGGCCGTGAAGCCGCGATCCGTTCCCTTCAAGCCGCTGGCCTCGAAGTGAACCTGATCAAGGACGTAACTCCGGTTCCTCACAACGGCTGCCGTCCGCCGAAACGCCGTCGCGTATAGTTCGTCGGTCTGTGGTATCAAATTGCTGCAACTTGTGAATAATGGTTGTGAAGGTTTGGCATACTACATGATTTGACGCCATTGAACGTTATTGATACGGAGCGACGTTTTGAAGGAGGGTACTATAGTGATTGAGATCGAAAAGCCGAAAATCGAAACCGTTGAGCTGAGTGACGACGGAGCTTATGGCCGATTTGTCGTCGAGCCCCTGGAACGGGGTTACGGCACGACACTCGGAAACTCGCTTCGCCGCATCCTGCTCTCGTCGCTTCCCGGCGCGGCAGTGACGTCCGTGCAGATTGACGGAGTTCTTCACGAGTTTTCCACGGTTCCGGGGGTCATGGAGGACGTTACCGAAATGATCCTGAACCTGAAAGGCCTGTCGCTCAAAATCCACTCCGACGAAGAGAAGGTGCTGGAAATTGATGCAGAAGGCGAAGGGAACGTAACGGCGGGCGACATCCGCGCAGACAGCGATGTCGAGATTCTCAGCCCTGATCTTCATATCGCAACCTTGGCTTCCGGCGCACGGCTCCATATGAGGATTTTCGCCAATCGCGGCCGCGGTTATGTGCAAGCAGACCGCAACAAGCGTGAAGACCAGCCGATTGGCGTCATCCCCGTTGATTCGATTTACACGCCAATTACTCGTGTGAACTATAGCGTTGAGAATACACGTGTCGGTCAGGTGACCAACTACGACAAGCTGACGCTTGAAGTATGGACGGATGGAAGCATCCGCCCCGAAGAGGCTGTAAGCCTCGGCGCTAAAATTTTGACCGAGCATTTGGACCTGTTCGTCGGACTGACCGATGAAGCTAAAGACGCGGAAATTATGGTTGAGAAGGAAGAGGACAAGAAGGAAAAGGTTCTCGAGATGACGATCGAGGAACTGGACCTGTCCGTCCGTTCTTACAACTGCCTTAAACGTGCTGGCATCAACACCGTTCAAGAACTGACCCTGAAGACGGAAGAAGACATGATGAAGGTCCGCAACCTGGGCCGCAAGTCTTTGGAAGAAGTTCAGGAGAAGCTCGAAGAGCTTGGTCTTGGCCTCCGCACGGAAGAATAAGCATCAAGGAGGGGAAATCGATGGCATACTCTAAACTGGGACGCGACGCAAGCGCGCGGAAAGCACTGTTCCGTGACCTTGTTACCGACCTGTTCCTGTACGAGCGCATTCAGACGACCGAAGCGAAAGCGAAAGAAGTGCGTTCGATTGCAGAAAAACTGATCACGAAAGCGAAGCGCGGAGATCTCCACGCCCGCCGTCAAGTGGCTGCATACGTGCGCCGCGAAACGATCGACGGAGAGCAGGACGCAATCCAAAAGCTGTTCTCGGAACTTGCGAGCCGCTACTCCGAGCGCGCTGGCGGATACACTCGTATCCTCAAGCTGGGACCTCGCCGCGGCGATTCGGCTCCTATGGTCTTCCTCGAACTGGTTGACCGCGCGTAAATAGCACCCGCTGCCGCTGCCGGCGGCAAGCAAAAGGTGGACCTAAGCGGCCACCTTTTTTCTTTTGCCCTCC
>Ga0194137_10000091_pt1 | contig 56541 bp, 55 predicted proteins | sample TARM_MetaG_T3_14_FD_134025 | JGI IMG/M metagenome (GOLD analysis project Ga0194137, IMG submission 134025) | Freshwater microbial communities from Pennsylvania, USA, analyzing microbe dynamics in response to fracking - TARM_MetaG_T3_14 (version 2) | ecosystem: Environmental > Aquatic >...
CATCGCCATCTACAACACCTCGCCCAGCAATGGCACCTGGCAGTACTCCACCGATGGCGGCAGCACCTGGTCCAATGTGGGATCGGTCTCGGGCTCCTCTGCCCTGCTGCTGCGCTCCACCGACTCCCTGCGCTTTGTGCCTGATGGGCAGAATGCCGATGCAGCTTCGCTGAGCTTCTACGCCTGGGACCAGACCTCGGGCTCGGCAGGCACATTCGCCAACGTCAGCACACGTGGCGGCACCACCGCCTTCTCCACCGCTGGCGGCACCTCCGCCATCACCGTCACCGCTGTCAACGATGCCCCCGTGCTCACTGGCTCTAACGACTTCTCCTCCATCACGGAAGACAACCTCAACAGCTCAGGCACCACGGTAGGTGCACTGATCACAGGCCATCTCTCTGACGTCGACACCGGTCACCTGACGGGCATTGCCGTCACCGGCGTGGACAACGCCAATGGCACCTGGCAGTACACCATCGATGGCGGTACCACCTGGACCGCATTGGGCGCCCCCACCGACAGCGCCGCGCGGCTCCTGGGTGCAGACGCACAGACCCTCATCCGCTTCGTGCCCAACGCCAACTGGCATGGCACCGCGACCATCAGCTACAGGGCATGGGACCAGAGCACCGGCACGGCGGGCAGTACGGCAGACGCCAGCCTCAACGGCGGCAGCACGGCATTCAGCACCGCCAACGCAACACCGACCCTGACCGTCAACCCACGCAACCACGCACCGACCACCAGCGACCCGAGCATCTCCGGCGCGGAAGACACGGTGATCACTGGCCAGGTTCCTGCCAACGACAGCGACGGCGACTTGCTGAGCTTCACCAAGAGCAGCGACCCCACGCACGGCAGCGTGACCGTCCGCAACGACGGCAGCTTCAGCTACACCCCCAGCGCCAACTACAACGGCAGCGACAGCTTCACCGTGCTGATCTCGGATGGCCGCGGCGGCACGGCCACCTCCACGGTCAACATCACTGTGACCCCCGTCAATGACGCGCCCACCGCCACTGCGCCGGCCACGCCTTATCACGCCACGGAGCAAATCGCGCTCGATCTGACGGCCACCGGTCTGAGCGTGGCCGACATCGACGCGGGCAACAACACCATCCAGGTCACCCTCACCGTCACGGCGGGCAGCCTCAACGCGACAGCGGGTGCCTCGGGTGTATCGGTATCCGGCTCGGGCAGCAACCAGCTCACCCTGAGCGGCTCACAGACACAGATCAACGCCCTGCTCAATGGTCTGCAAGGCAGCACACTGAGCTATGTGGCCAATATGGACGCACCGCCCGCCAGCACCTCGCTGACCTTGCTGGTGAATGATCTGGGCCAGGCCGGCAGTGGCGGCGCCTTGACGGCGTCGGCCAGCAGCACCATCCAGATCACCGCGGTCAATGACGCGCCCTCGATGAACCCCAGCACGCAAAGCGCCAGTGCCTCGCCCACCACGAGCTGGTCCAGCAGTGCCCTGCTCAGTGGCGCCTCAGACCCCGACGGCGACACCTTGAGCATCCGCATCATCCAAGGGCCGCAACACGGCACGCTCACGGTCTCAGGCACGGGTCAGGTCACCTACACCACCAACGCAGGCTATGTGGGCAGTGACTCATTCAGCTATGCAGCCTTCGATGGCAACCTGGCGAGCGCAGGCACGCGCACCGTGACCATCCAGGCATCCAACCCCGCGGTCATCCTGCCCAGCATCGACACCAACACCGGCACGGACAACACCAGCAACACGACACCCGCTCGCGATACCGGCACATCCAACAGCGACAGCAAGGACAACAGCAAGCCCACCACCCCGGTCACGGACGCCAAGCCCCCGGCCAGCACACCCGTAAGCACGCCGCCAACCAAGCCTGCTGCCCCGGAGCAAGACGGCAGCGGCAGCGATGCCGGCACGGCACTGCATCAACGCGTGCAGCCGGCGATCTGGTACGGGCCCAAAGGCACAGACAACAACACCGCTGTGCGCCAGATCTTCTTCTCGCCACTGAGCAACAGCTACAACAACGGCGTCGTCTTCTCGACCACGAGCGGCAACGCCACGGTGATCCAGCTGCTCGACCTGATCAAGCCCATGGTGGACGTGCAGCATGTGCAGGACATCAACCTGCACCTCACCCCGCTGAGCAGTGTCTCTCACGCTCTGCCCGGCCGCGCCCAGGCCGATGCCGGCCCGGCTGGTGGCGAACTGGATGGCCCGCCCATCCGCCTGACCAAGGCGGCCACCTATTCCACGGGATTGGGCCTGTCGATCGGCACCATCTGGTGGACCGCACGTATCTCGGGCCTGGTGACCAGCGCCCTGATCAGCACCCCGGCCTGGCGTTCGCTCGACCCCCTGCCCGTGGTGACCTCACCCACAGGCGAAGACGACGATGGCGAGCACGATCCAGAAAGCCATTTGGGCGACCGCGAAGTCGAGCACCTGTTCGATGGCGACAAGCCACTTGAGCAGGACATGCCGGTCATCCAGTAAGCCGCGTCAAACCAGGATTCAGAACAGGCCCATCTGCAGCCCATTGTCTTGATGCAGCAGGCTGCGGTCAAAAGCGCTGCCATCCAGCTCGATGACCCTGCGCCCCAGCCCATGCCTGGCCGCTGCCTTGCGCATGCGCTGCGCGATCAGCTCGGCCCAGATGCCCTCGCCCTTCATGCGCAGGCTGAAATCCGCGTCGTAATCCTTGCCGCCCCGCAGTTCGCGCACCCGCGCCATGATGCGCGCAGCCTTGTCGGGTACGTGGTGCATCAGCCACTCCTCGAACAGCGGCTTGACCTCCCAGGGCAGACGCACGACGGTGTAGTGCACGCTCAGCGCGCCAGCCTGCGCCGCAGCCTCCACGATGCGCTCGATCTCCGGCTCATTGAGAAACGGGATGATGGGCGCCACATTCACGCCCACGGGCACACCTGCCTGCGCCAGACGCTGCACCGTCTGCAAGCGCCTCATGGGTGCGGCCGCGCGCGGCTCCAGTTTGCGTGACAAGGTGCTGTCCAGCGTCGTGATGCTGATCATCACGTACGTCTGGCGCCTCGCGCCCGCCACAGAGAGGATGTCCAGATCGCGCTCCACACCGCTGGATTTGGTCACGATCGTGAACGGGTGCCGACAGGCATGCAGCACCTCCAGCACACCACGCGTGATGCGCCATTCGCGCTCGATGGGCTGATAGGGATCGGTGGCCGAACCGATGTTGATGGGAGAAGGCTCGTGCCCTTCACGCGCGAGTTCCCGGCGCAGCAGGCTGGCCGCGTTGACCTTGGCGATCAGCCGGGTCTCGAAGTCCAGCCCGGGCGACAGATTCAGGTAGCTGTGCGTGGGCCGTGCGTAGCAGTAGACGCAACCGTGCTCACACCCCCGGTAGGGATTGATGGACCAGGTAAAAGGGATGTCAGGTGAATCGTTGCGCGAGAGGATGCTGCGCGCCTCTTCCAGCGTGACCTCGGTGCGTGGACTCGAGGCCTCATCGTCATCATCAGGCGGGGCCTCCACAGCTTCGCGTCCGCGCTGCTCGAATCGGTGCAGGATGCGTGTGCTCGTCCCCCGTCCCTTGACGGGTTCGCTTTGCCGGCGCCCATCCGGCACAGGCACAAAGGCAGAAGGATCGGTTTGGTCAGATCGGCTTGGCATACTGTATTTTCATACAGTATTCATATCTGAGCAAGCTCACATCAGCACATCGCTCCAGACGACCTGATTGCGCCCCGCTTCCTTGGCCTTGTAGAGCGCCTCGTCCGCCTGGTCGATCAGGGTCTGCGGCAAAGCATCGCCGTGGGGCACGATGGTCGCGCCGCCAACCGACACCGTCACGATACCGTGTGGCGACATGCCGTGGTCCACGCCCAGTGCATGAACCGCATGGCGCAGCCGCTCGGCCAGGGCCTGCGCATCCGCGCGGCTTGTGTGAAAGAGCAGCACCACGAACTCCTCCCCACCATAACGCGCCGCGAAATCGCCCGCACGCTTCACGGTCGTACCCAGCACCCCACCCACCAGCGTCAGGCAGGCATCACCGGCCGTATGGCCATAGCTGTCGTTGAACAGCTTGAAATGGTCCACGTCCAGCAGCAACAGCGACAGTGGCACGCCCATGCGCGAAGAGCGGCGCCATTCCTCGGCCAGCACGGCGTCGAAGCGGCGGCGGTTGGACAGCCCCGTCAGCTTGTCCTCCCAGGCCATGCGCTCCAGGCTCAGGCGCTTGAGCACCACCTCCATCAGGTCGGCTTCAACCGAGCGGCTCGACAACCACAGCACCGCCGATACCAGGCCTACCACCAGCCAAACCATCTGCGCCTGCTCGAAGGGCAACCAGAACGCACCCAGCGCCGTGGGCAGCAAGGCCGCCGCCACGAAACACAGGAAGATGTCGGGCATCGCCGCCATACGTGGCAGGCTCACCACCGTGGCCACCACCACCAGCACCAGCACGATGGGGATCTGATTGGCCGACAGCCACGGCAGCATCGCCCCGGCCACGCCCCATGCACCACCGGCCATCAAGGCTGCCAGCCGATGCGGTCGCACCGAGTCGATGGGCATGACCACCCGTTCCTCGTCCTGAGAACGCAAGCGCCCCATGAGCCACTGCACGCCATGCGCGAGCAGGAACAGCGCGTACCAGAGCAGCACCCAGCGGCCGAACGTGGACCAGCAGACCAGGGCCACGAAAGCACCACTGACGGCATTGATCCACCAGCCGGCATGCCGCCTGCGGTAGAGATGCCGCACACGCTCGGCTGTCAACTCGTGTGGATCAAACAGGGGTTGTCCTGCTGACAGCAAGGCCACAGCCCCCTCGCAAATAGTTAACGACCATTATCAATTTCACAGTTTTGATCAGTCAGATCGCCGACAAGAGGGTACAAACGATGACGATGGTTTGATCGGCTTGGTGTAGATTCATTCCATACATTGAATGACACATCACGTCATTCGATTTGTTTGTTTATCGGTTCTCCGATCCCGATCCAAAGGAAGATCATGAAGTTCTTTTCTGAAATCAAAGCCTTCGTGAAAGATGAAGAAGGCGCCAGCGCCCTGGAATATGCCCTGATGGCTTTCATGGTGGCCGTGCTCGTCGCCACGTTCACGACGCCTGTTCAAAACGCGCTCAAGAGCATCTTCAACAGCATCGTCAAGGCGCTGGGGGGTTAAGCCGTTTCTGCTGTACCCACTGCGCTGGCCTGATGACGCCCGCGCTGGCCGACACAACGCTGCACGTTCCCACTCTGCTGTTGACGGGTTGGGCGTGCAGTATTGCTTATTTTGACGTCCGCTTCAGGCGCATCCCTAATATGTTGTCCTTGGGTGCCTGGGTCATCGCCACCTCGATCCTGGTGGCTCAACGCGTCAGCCTGCTCGGCGCGCCAGCTTCTTCGGCGTTGCTGGGGGCAGGCCTGGCCTTGCTGCTCACGCTGCCCGGCTACATGACACGGCGCCTAGGCGCTGGCGACGTCAAATACCTGGTAGCCATCGCCCTGCTGACCTCGTTCGACACCACCTTGTGGTGTTTCATCGTGGCTGCGCTGGCGGGTGGATTGGCCGCCGTGCTGTGGTTAAACGCACACAATGCCGCGCGACTCATTCCAGACCGTGCCAAAGTATGGCGCACAAGATTGACGCAATGGTCCGAGGCCACCGACATGCGCTCGCGCATGCCCTTTGGCCCCCTGCTCTCGCTCGGGTTGATCGTCGTGCTGTGGGTGGGCCCCCGCTCATGAAGAAGTCAAAGCGCAACGCTCCGCAAACCCTGACGGGTTCGCACCGCACCCCTCAGAAAGGTGCGGTTACCTTGGAGTTCGTCTTTCTTTTCATGATTTTCTTCGCGGTGTTCTATGGCATCGTGAGTTACAGCCTCATGCTGATGGTCAGGCAAGGGCTGGTGCATGCAGCATCGGAAGGTGCCCATGCATCGGTTCAATTGGATCCGGGCAGTTTCTCTTCAACTGCCAATTACCAGACTGCGGTGGATTCTGTCGTGAAAGATGCCGTATTGAAGGATATTTCATGGATGCCCCTGACGGCACAGAACCAGGTCAAAGCACCGGGTGGCATCAGCACTTCATGGGCCAATCAGGACAAGACCGTGGTAACCGGCGGCACACCGCTGAAGATCACCACCCGCACGCTGACCGTCTCCGTGTCTTACGCCAATTACGCCGCCAACCCGCTGGTACCGGGCTTGGGGCTCTCGGGCATCATGCCGGCCTTGCCGAGCAGCCTCACCGGCTCGGCCTCCGTGCAGCCTCCTCAATGAGTGATCGATGAACAACACCGTCCTCAAAATCATTGCGGCATTGCTGGCCATCGGGGCCGTGGTGGTGGCTGTCATCGGGGTGCGCATGAGCCGACAGCCGCCCGCGCCAGCCGTCGTCGCCGTGGCCGAACCTGCATCCGCCCCGACAGAAGCCGTGGTGGTCGCCGCCAAGACCATCAAGGCCGGCAAGCTCATTGGCCCTGGTGACGTCATCGTCAAGAACGTGGCATCGCCATCGGCACAGGTCTATCGCCAGACCCAGGACCTGATGGGCAGGATCGCCCTGACCGACCTGCCACCCGGTACGCCACTGCAGGCTTCCCAGTTCATGGCCGACACCATGGCCACGCTGATCCACCCGGGTGAGCGCGCCGTGGCCGTGCTGGTCGATGAAGTCATCGGTCTGGGCGGCTTTGCCAAGCCGGGCGACCATGTCGACGTGCTGGCCTACATCCCACCCAACCGGGAAGCCAATACGCGGGCCTTCGCACAAGTGACCGTGCACAACGCGCGCGTGCTCGCGTTCGGCGAAGCATCACAGCTCGATGCCGACCGCGCCAAGAAGGTGGAACCGGCCACCAGCGACGACGATGCGACCAAGAAGGGCAACACGGCCCGCCAGGAGCTCAAGGAGTTCCGCGCCACGCTGCACTCGGCCTTGCTCGCGATCCCCGAAGCCGATGCGCCACGCCTCATGCTGGCCGCCAGCACCGGCCTGCTGCGCCTTTCCTTGAGGCCCGGTGGCATGCTGACCGCCAGCGATGCACCACCCAACCAGGCCGCCGAACAACGTCGCCCGCAAGACCTCGGCCCGCCCCGCTACAGCACGACCATGACGGACCTGGCGCCCCCGAATGTGCCCGCCCGTTCTGACGACGCCGACGACATCATCATCCAGGAAGGCAGCAACGAACGCCGCCTGACCGCCAAAGAGGGTAACAGTTCGCCATGAAAGCCTTGTACCGTGCCGCCCTGTGCATGGCCGCCCTGCTGTGCGTGACGCGTGTCCCGGCTGCGTCCATCTCGGTGACGCTGGAGCCCGGTCAGCAAAAGACCTGGTCCTTCAACCAGCCCATCAAGCGCGTCGCCACCGGCAACAGCGATGTCGCCGGCATCAACGTCGTGCCACCACGGGGCATCATCATCACCGGCAAGGCCACGGGTACCACCATGGTCACCATCTGGCCCAAGGGCAGCGACACGCCCATCGGCCAGTACCAGATCGTGGTGTCGCCCGCCAGCAGCGTCTCGCGCCAGGCTCTGGGCCCCGATGCGGGCGCCGTGCAGATAGCGCCCGAGGGCGGCAAGCTGCGCCTGAGCGGCTCGCTGTCATCGCTGGAGCGCCATGCCGCCATCGAAACCTCGCTGTCTGCACCCGGCGCCAAGGCACCCGCCAATATCGTGGATGCCACCAGCAGCAACTTCGATGTGCAGGTGCGCATGGACATCAAGGTCGTCGAGGTCAGCCGCAGCAAGCTCAAGGAAGCGGGCTTTTACTACCACCGCCTCGACTACAAGCCCGATGGCAGCTATGCTGGCTCAACGGGCTTCTCGGGCCCCAACAACTACGCGGGTTTCACCAAGGACCCCAACCAGCCCTACAAATTCCTCTCCAGCAGCGGCACGGTCCCTTTCACAGACGCGTTCAACATCTTCAGCGTGAGCGACAACGTGTGGGCCACCTTCAGCGCGCTGGAAGCCAATGGCTTTGCCTATGCGCTGGCCGAGCCCAGCCTCACCGCCCTCAGTGGCCAGACCGCGACCTTCCTGGCCGGTGGCGAGATTCCCGTGCCGTTCAGATCGGGGGCGGATTCGGCCGTGAGCGTCATCTACAAGGAGTTCGGCATCCGCTTGAGCCTCACGCCCACCGTGCTGGAGCAAAACCGCATCGCGCTCAAGATCACGCCGGAAGTCAGCGAGGTCGATCCGTCCTTGTCTGTCCAGTCGGGCGGCTACACCATCCCCGGCCTGCGAGTGCGCCGCACCGACACCACGGTGGCCATCGGCGATGGCGAAACCTTCGTCATCAGCGGCCTGGTCAGCCGCCAGAGCAACGCCACGATCGACAAGTTCCCCTTCCTGGGCGACATCCCCATCCTCGGCGCCTTCTTCCGCTCCAGCCACTTCGAGCGCGATGACAAGGAGTTGCTGATGATCGCCACGCCACACCTTGTCAGACCGTTTGCGAAAAACGCGAAGCTGCCCGCCCTGCCCGGTGAAGACATCCGTGACTACGACCCCAGCTTCATGCACATGTTCCTGAAGGAAACGGGCCGCTTCGAACCGCCTGACAGCGGCTTCTCCAACTGACACGCCACATGGACTCACGCAACCATTTCCTGCTCGTCAGTGACCGCAAAGAGGTCGTGCAGTGGCTGGAGGCGGCCCTGCACGATGAGGGCGAGGTGATCGTCGCGGACTCGACCAACCTGGACCGCGTGCTGCAACTGGTCGATGCCGTTGGCATCCGCGTGGTGTTCTGCGAACTCACGCCCGACAACAGCTCACGCGACGCGTCGTTCATGGAAGGCCTGACCGCAGCCAAGCCGCTGCTGCCCGTGGTCGCCATGGCCGAAGCACCTGACCGCCACACGGTGCTGACCGCCTTGCGTGCAGGTGCACGCGACTTCGTCTCGCCCGATATGCGCCCGGGCGAGCTGATCAGCCTGATACGCCGGGTGGTCAGCCGCGAACACGCCGACCTGCGCGCCGGCATGATGAGCGAAGGCACGATGACGGCCGTGGCCAGTGCCCGCCCCGGCGCCGACGCCCCCATGTTCGCGCTACACCTTGCGCTTGCGCTGCAGGAAGCCACACCCAAAGAGCCCGTCTTGCTGTTGGACCTGGGCGTGCCGGCTGCCGACACCCTGCACTACCTGGGCATCGAGCCCACCTACTCCTTCGTCGATGCCATCCGCAGCTTGCGCCGGCTGGACGACACCCTGATCAACACGGCCTTCTCGCGCCATGAATCGGGCCTGCGCCTGCTCGCCATGCCCGATGACTCGCTGGACTCCGGGCGCTTCACCTCGGCCGATCTGTATGTGCTGCTGGGCGCGCTCAAGCGCTACTTCAACCACATCGTGGTCAATCTCGGTGGCGTGCCGGCCTCGGAGTTCCTCTACGTGATGCTGGGCCGCTCGGACCGCACCTTGATGCTGGTCGAACAAAGCGTGCCCAGTTGCAAGCAGAACCGCAACCTGCTGCAAAAGCTGCGCGACAACAAGGTGCCGGTGAGCAACCTCAGCCTCGTGGTGGACCGCTACCTGCCCAGCGTGCCGCCCAATGCCGAGACCATTGCCAAAGGCTTTGGCGCGCCTTTGCTCAGCACCCTGCCCTCCTCCGGCATGGCCCGCCTGACGATGATGAACTCCGGCGAGAGCCTCTTCAAGGCCGCGCCGCGCGACCCCTACACCACCACCGTGCGCAGGCTGGCCCAGAGCCTGAGCCGCGAGGGCTTCATCAGCAGCCGCGCCCCTCGCGCCAGTGAAAGCTGGCTCACAACGCTGGTCAACAAGCTCAGACTCGGATGAGGTGACGCATGGACTATCGCCCGCTCGGTGTCGACTACAGCCTCAAGGAAAGCGAGAGCTACCAGGACGTCAAGCTGCGGCTGCATCACTACCTGATCGACCGCATCGACATCGAGCATGTGTCCGTGCTGGACATGACCAAGCCGGCGCTCAGCGAATACGTGCTGGACAAGGTCAGCCATTACGTCGCCGATCACCGCCTGGCCGTCAGCCGCCATGAGATGGAGAACCTCGCGCGGGAGATGGTCGACGAGCTCACGGGTTTCGGCCCGCTCGAAGAGCTGATCCGCGACGACCGCATCAACGACATCCTGGTCAACGGCACCAACTGCATCTATGTCGAACGCGCCGGCATCCTCAACAAGACCGACCTGCGCTTCATCGACGATGAACACGTGCTGCGCGTGATCCGCCGCATCCTGGCGCCGCTGGGCCGACGTGTCGACGAATCCAGCCCCATGGTGGACGCGCGCCTGCCCGATGGCAGCCGGGTCAACGCCATCATCCCACCACTGGCACTCGACGGCCCTTGCCTGTCGATACGCAAATTCCGCAAGGACCCGCTGCAGGCCACCGACCTGCTGGCCTCGGGCACCTTCGACGAGCACATGCTGAGCTTTCTGCAGCTGGCCGTGTCCAAGCGCAGCAACATCCTCATCAGCGGCGGCACCGGCAGCGGCAAGACCACGCTGCTCAATGTGCTCAGCCGCTTCATCTCGCCTTATGAGCGCCTGGTGACCATCGAAGACGCGGCCGAACTGCAACTCGGCCACGACCACGTGGTGCGGCTTGAAACCCGCCCGCCCAATGTGGACGGCCATGGTGAAGTCACCGCGCGCGACCTCATGCGCAACGCCCTGCGGATGCGCCCCGACCGCGTGCTGCTGGGCGAAGTCCGCGGCAACGAGGTCATGGACATGCTGCAAGCCATGAACACCGGCCACGACGGCTGCATGAGCACCGTGCACGCCAACAACCCGCGCGATGCCCTGCTGCGCCTAGAGATGCTTTCGGGCTTTGCGGGCTATATGGGCGACGAGCTCACGCTCAAGCACATGATCGCCTCCGCCCTGGACCTGATCGTGCAGGTCGGGCGTCAGTCCGATGGACGCCGCCGTGTGCTGGCCGTCAGCGAGGTGCTGGGCGTGCAGGATGGCCGCATCGTGACCAATGAGCTCTTCGTGTTCCAGCACGACAGCAACCGCTTTGAGTCGACTGGCCTGACACCGGCCTCGTCCAAGCTGCGCGCCAACGAAGACCTGCAGGCCACGAGGTTCAACCGATCATGGTAGCCAGCCTCGTCCTCTTCTTCATCGCGCTGGTGCTGATGCTGGCGGCCGTGCTGTCGATGATGAGGGCGCGCCGGCTGGAACAGATCGCCAAGGTCACCCAGCGTCTGGAGGCCGTGGCGTTTCTGACGCCGCAGGACGATGTACTCCAAATTCGCCAGACCGAGGCCATGGCCGAACTGACGCGCTGGCTCAGCCGCGTGGGCCTTCAGATCCAGCCTGGTGCCGCGATCACGCTGATGGCACTGGCCATCGCCAGTGGACTGGGCATCTTGAAAATCTGGGGGGGCATCGCGGCCCTCATCTGGTGGGCCACCATCGGCACCATCAGCATCGTGGTGCCCCAGGTGCGCTATCGCCAGAAGGTCAACAAGATGATCAGCCAGATCCCCCTGTTCGTCGACCAGGTGGTCCGCAGCCTGGCCACCGGCCGCAACGTCGAAGGTGCCATCAAGATTGCGGCGGAAGACCTGCAAGAGCCGCTGCGCGAGGTCATCATGCGTGCGCAGAAGAACGTGGATCTGGGCACCGACCTCGGCGACGCGCTGCGCGATGCCGCCAACTTCCACGACATCAAGGAGCTGCACATGCTGGCCCTGGCCATCCACACCTCACGTGTGTATGGCGGCAGCCCGCGCGATATGCTGGAGAGCATCGTCAACCTCATTCGCCAGCGCGAGCAGATGCAGCGTGAGTTGCGCGCCATGACGGGTGAAACGCGTGTCTCGGCCATGGTGCTGGGCGGCATGCCCACGGCCATGGCGCTCTACATGGGCTGGGTCAACCCGACCTACATCGCCGGCATGTGGAACGACGAGTCCGGGCGCATGATCCTGCTGACCGCAGGGGGCATGCAGATCGCAGGCGCCGTGGTGTTGTGGCGCATGATCAAGAGCATCTGAGGAAGGCACCACATGATCTTCTTCCTCATCCTCGCCTTCATGCTCACCGCACTGGCCATGGTGCTGTATCTGCTGGCCCGCAAGCCTGCTGCACCCGAGACCGAGAAGCGTTTCAACGAGGTCCTGGAAGCGCCCAGCGACGACGGCTGGCTGAACCAGCGCAAATGGCGCGACAGCCATTCGATGACCACGCGCATCAAGCGCCTGCTGGAGCGCACGCCCGGCTCGGACATGCAGGAAGTCGAAACCCTGGTCAGGCAAGCGGCCTTGTCTTCCGACCGGGCCCGCAATCTGGTGTACGCCTCGCTGTGGGTCACGCCACTGGCGGCGGCAGGCGTGGCCATCGTCATCTCCAGCGTCTGGGGTGCACCCTTGTTCCAGTGTCTGGTCTTCGGCATCGGGCTGGGTTTCATCGCGCCACGCAAATTGCTGCGCTGGGCGGCCGAGCGGCGCAAGCGCATCATCAAGGACGAGCTGCCCCTGGTGCTCAACCTCATGCGGCTGCTGTTTGACGCAGGCTTGTCGCTAGAGCACACGCTCAAGGCCATCAGCGAGCAGGGCAAGCAGATCGCACCGCAGTTGGCAAGCGAGTTCAACTGGGTGCTGCAACGCATCCACCATGGTCAGGAGCGTGGCGCGGCACTGGAAGAAATGTCGCAGCGCATCGGCCTGCCCGAGTTGACCGAAACGGTGGCCATCCTCAAGCAGGCGGCCCGCTTCGGCGGCAGTGTGCGCGATTCGCTGCTGCGCTATCTGCGGCTCATGGAAGACCGCCGCCTGACCGACCTGCGCGACAAGGTCGGCAAGCTTTCCGCCAAGATGACCATGGTGATGATGACGCTGCTGTTTCCGGCCTTGCTGATCCTGTTGGCCGGCCCGGGCTTCCTGGCCATCGCCAAGGTTTTTTCCAACGTGCATTGAGCCAGACAAGGTGATGAGCAAGCGCCCCTTCAACCCCCTTCGATCTGCCGCTACTGCCCTGTGGCTGGCGCTGCTGATGGGCGCACTGCTGCCCGGCTGCGCCAACTGGCCACCGCAGACGGACTCGTTGCCCGGCCGCAAGAACACCAGCAATTGCGATGGCAGCTTGTCGGCCGCGGACAAGACCCGGCTGACCGGCATCGAGCAACTGGTGGGTGAAGGCAAGTTCTATGCGGCACTGGCCCAGCTCGATGCATTGGGCATTGACGCGCCGCAGGCCAACCTGATCCGCGCCGATGCCCTGCGCCGCATTGACCGCACCAGCGAAGCCCAAGTGCTGTATCAAGGGCTGCTGAACTCTTGTCTTGACGGCCGCGCCCAACATGGCCTGGGCCTGATTGCATCCAAGGCTGGGCAGCAGGCCGCCGGGCTGGCCTACCTGCAAAAGGCACGACAAGCCTTGCCCACCGACAGCAATATCCGCAACGACCTGGGCTACGCCTATCTCCTGGCGGGCCAGTATGACGCGGCCGAGTTCGAGTTCCTGACTGTGCTTGATCTCAATCCACAAGACGCCAAGGCCAGCCGCAATCTGGTCCTGCTCGCTTTCATGCAAGGCAAGACCGACAAGGCCTTGACGCTGGCCCGCAAGATGGGTCTGGATGAAACCACCATCAACCGCCTGCAGCAACAGGCCAGCAAGCGCTGACGAACATGCGCCACGGATTCACCATGCACCACCCCACCTGCCTTCACCGCCTGCTTGGCCTCTTGCTGACCACCGTGATCACGTCCCCGATGGCCCATGCGCAAGGCACGGACAACGGCGCATCCAAGCCCGCCTCCGCACCGAATATCGCCGATGGCAGCGCCACGCGCGCCTGGCTGAAGACGCAAGAGACAGGCTCGGTGGCGTCCAAGCACAAGCAGACCCTGAGCGGCCCGGTCATGTCGCGCGTCCATGAGCGCTACGTCAACAGCTTCTCGACCGATGCTTCGTCTGACAAGGGCGCAGCGACTGCTGGCACCACCAGCAGCGGCTCAGGCTCCAGCAAACCCTGACCTCGCCACATCATGAGCAGCACTCGCCCTCGCATCCTCCACACCCAGCGCAGCCCGCGCGGGCGAGCGGCTGGTCAGCGCGGGGCCATCGGCCTGCTGGGCGCCCTTACCTTGATGATGGCGGTGCTGTTCGCCGTGCTGGCGCTGGACACCGGGCGGCTGTGGATGGAGCAGCAAAACGTGCAGAAAACGGCCAATATGGCCGCCATGGAGTCAGCCCGCTACACCAGTTGCGGCAGCACGCTCAAGGATGCCACTGCGGCAGCCCAGCACGCCGCCACGGCCAACGCGAGCCCTCTATCGAGCAACCCCATGTCCGTCACCGTGGTGCGCGGCACGGTCGCCACGGTCGGCAACAAATACGTGTTCACCTCCGCCGTGGAGCCGACCGACAACACCAACGGCACACGCGTCACGGTGAGCCGCACGGTGCCCGCCAGCCTGATGGCCGGTGGGCTGTTCAGCCAGAACGTCACGCTCAAGGCCATTGCCACGGCCAGAGGCGGCCCACCGGTCACCAGCTTTGCCTTGGGAAGCACGTTCTTCACCGTGGACACCACCAACGCCAATGTGCTCAACAGCCTGTTTGGTGCCTTGCTGGGCTCGCCGCTGAACATCTCTGCCGATGGCTACAACTCGATCCTGAACCTGAACCTCAATATCGCGGGGCTCATGCAGGCCACCGGCCTGACCACGCTGGACTCGCTGCTCAATACCAAGCTGCCCATCGGCACCCTGGTGACAGCCATCACCAATGCTGCAGGCCTGACCTCGACCACCACCGCAGATGGCAAAAACGCCATCCAAAAGCTCATTGATGCGGCCTCCAAAGCAAGCGGCAGCCTGTCACTGGGTGACCTGCTTCAGATCCAGGGCTCGGTCAACAACGATGGGCTGCTCAACGCCAACATCAACATGCTCAACCTGCTGTCGCTGTCCTTCCGCCTGGCCAGCCCGACAGCCAAATACAGTTTCGCCGTGGGGGTGCCGGGCGTGGCCAGCGTCGACATGGCCATCGACAAAGCCTCCAAGCTGGCCATTGGCCCGGCGGGCAAATCGGCGGTAACCGGCAACTACTGCACCGAAACCCGTGTGGACAACACCGAGCTGGGTGTGAATGTCGCACCAACCTTCCTGAACAACTTCTTCGGCGGGGCGCTGGTGTCCATCGACTTCAGGGTCGCACTGGTGATCGCTCCGGCCATCGCCCACGCGGAATACCTGGAGATCAATCCGGATCAGGCAGTCGCGCACATGGGCGTGAACACGGGTCTGGCCACCGTGCGCATCACCAACACCGGCGACACCGGGCCGGCTTCGGTCAAGGTCCTCGGGCTGAAGGTTCTGGAGATCGGCACCAAGAACGATTCGAGCTTCTTCACGTACACGCAGGTCCCCATCAACATCAAGACCCCCGTCAAAGACCATCTGCCGGTGACGAACGCCAGCAGTTCGGAGTCTTCAGGCGCCCTGCAGAACCTGCTGGCCATCGGCAACCTGGACCTCAAGGTCATCGGCCTGGACCTCTCTTGGGCCACCAGCCTGCTCAAGCCGATCAGCGACATGCTCTCGGCCATCCTGTCGACCACCTTGGACCCCATCATCCGTGTGTTCGGCCTGAACTTCGGCTCGGCCAACATGCAGGTGCAGGGCCTGGTCCTCACCAAGCCCGTTCTGGTCGAATAGCGGCAAGTAGCAGCTGCCTCAGCCTTCCCCGTACACCACCACGGCCTGCGCTTCGGGCATCAGCTCCTTGAAGCGCTGCATGGCCTGGTCGCTGGGGAACACCTTCGCCTTGTCGCCCAGCTCCACTTCGGCCCTGGCCGATACCTCGGGCGTGCGCCGCTCCACCACCACGCGAATGGGCAGGCCTTGCACGGTATCGGGCAGATCAGGCTGAGGTGCTTCGATGCGGCGCGCCGGGAACTCGCGCAAGACCTCGGCCACGGGCAGCCTCTGGTCCTTGGCCTGCACACGCACGAAGCGGGCATAACGGCAGCGCGCTGCGGGCAGGCTCATCACCTGCTGCACGTTCAGGCGCAGCCCACCTGAGAAGCGGTCCGTCTGCACCTTGCCCGTGATGATGACGAGCTCGTCGTCCTTGAGCAGGTCCTTGTTGGCATCCAGCGTGTCCTGGTTGGCAACGGCCTCGATCACGTCGCTCTTGTCGTCGACCTTGAAGATGGCCACGCGGCCGCGCGTGCCGTTGATGACACGCAGCTCGCTGATGATGCCTGACACCACCTGCGGATCACGGCTGTCCTTGAGATCGCCGATGCGCTGCTTGGCAAAGCGCCGCACCTCGGACTCGGCTTCGTCAAACAGATGGCCAGAGAGGTAGAAACCGATGGCGGTCTTTTCGAGCGAGAGGCGCTCTTTGAGCGTCCAGGGCTCGGTGGGCACCAGGTCAGGCGCCTTGGTAGAGGCCGCGTGGCTGTCGCCGAAATCGAAGAGGCCGCCCTGATCAGCATTGGCCACCAGCGTATCGGCGTATTCGAAGGCCAGGCCCACGCTGGCCAGCAAAGCCGCGCGATGCGGCTCCAGCGCATCGAAGGCACCAGCCTTGATCAGGGCTTCGACCACACGCTTGTTGACCAGCTTGCGGTCCACGCGGGCACAGAAATCGAAGAAGCTCTTGAAGTGCCCGTTCTCCTTGCGCTCACGCACGATGGCTTCGATCGCGCCCTGGCCCGTGCCCTTCACCGCACCCAGCGCGTAGCAGATGGCCTTGTCGCCGGTCGGGATGAAGCGCCATTCGCCCTGGTTCACGTCAGGCGGCGTGAAGGTGATGCCGAAGTTCTGCGTGGCATCGTCATGGAAGATCTTGAGCTTGTCCGTGTCGTCGCTGGCAATCGTCATGTTGCCTGCGAAGAATTCGGCCGTGTAGTGCACCTTCAACCAGGCCGTGTGATAGGCCAGCAAGGCATAGGCGGCCGCGTGCGACTTGTTGAAGCCGTAGCCCGCGAACTTCTCCATCAAGTCGAAGATCTCGTCGGCGAGCTCCTTGCTGATGCCGTTCTTGGCCGCGCCCTCCGCGAAGATGCCCCGGTGGTGCTGCATCTCCTCGACCTTCTTCTTACCCATCGCGCGGCGCAGCAAGTCGGCACCGCCCAGCGAGTAGCCGCCGACGATCTGCGCCACCTGCATCACCTGCTCCTGGTAGACCATGATGCCGTAGGTCTCTTCGAGCACCGAGCTCATCAAGGGATGCAGGTACTCCACCTCTTCACGCCCGTGCTTACGGGCACAGAAGGAGGGGATCAGGTCCATCGGGCCTGGACGATACAGGGCCACCAGGGCGATGATGTCCTCGAAGACGCTGGGCTTGGCGTCGCGCAGCATCCCTTGCATGCCGCGGGATTCCAGCTGGAACACGGCCACGGTCTTGCCTTCTGACAGCAGTCGGTAGGCCGGCGCATCGTCCAGCGGGATCTTGGCGAAGTCGAAATCCTTCTGGTCCGGATGCCGGGCCATGATGAACTCCTTGGCCGTCTCCAGAATGGTCAGTGTGGCGAGGCCCAGGAAGTCGAACTTCACCAGGCCAATGGCTTCGACATCGTCCTTGTCGTACTGGCTCACGGCCGAGTCACTGCCGGGCTGCATGTACAGCGGGCAGAAGTCGGTGATCTTGCCCGGTGCGATCAGCACACCCCCCGCGTGCATGCCGATGTTGCGCACCATGCCTTCGACGCGCATGGCCAGCTCGAGCAGCGAAGCGACCTCTTCCTCGGCCTTTTCGCGCTCTTCGAGCTCGGGCGCTTCCTTGCGGGCGTAGATGATGCCGGGGTCGGGCTCGGCGGGCACCTTGGCCAGGGTCACGGTCTTGCCCGGTGGCGCGGGGATCAGCTTGGCGATGCTGTCGACGTGACCATAGCCCATGCCAAGCACGCGGCCCACGTCGCGCAGCGCGGCCTTGGCAGCCATGGTACCGAAGGTGGCAATCTGCGAGACGGCCTCGCGGCCATAGCGCTCCTTCACATAGTCGATCACGCGGTCGCGGTTGCCCTGACAGAAGTCGATGTCGAAGTCGGGCATCGAGACCCGCTCGGGGTTGAGGAAGCGCTCGAACAGCAGGTTGTACTTGAGCGGGTCCAGGTCGGTGATCTTCAGCGCATAGGCCACGAGCGAGCCGGCACCCGACCCCCGGCCCGGGCCCACGGGGCAGCCGTTGTTCTTGGCCCAGTTGATGAAGTCCTGCACGATGAGGAAGTAGCCGGGGAAGCCCATCTTCAGGATCGTGTTGATCTCGAAGTCCAGACGCTCGACATAGGTGGAGCGCTGCTTGTCCCGCTCGGCCTCGTCAGGGAAGAGGTGCACCAGCCGCTCTTCCAGGCCCTTGTGCGACAGCTCGCGGAAGAAGTCCTCCATGGGCTGGGGCTTGCCATCGGGCATGATGGGTGTGGGAAAGTCCGGTAGCTGAGGCTTGCCCAGCACCAGCGTGAGCGAACAGCGGCGTGCAATCGCCAGCGTGTTGGCAATCGCGGAAGGGATGTCGGCAAACAGGGCCTCCATCTGCGCGCTGGTCTTGAAGTACTGCTCCTTGGTGAAACGCTTGATGCGTTTGGGGTTGCCCAGCGTCTCGCCCTCGGCGATGCAGACACGGGCTTCGTGCGCATCGAAATCATCCGGTGTCTGGAACTGGATGGGGTGCGTGGCCACCACTGGCAGCTTCAGGCGCGCGGCCAGCGGCACGGCCGCGCGGATATAGGGCTCGTTGCTCGCATGCCCGCTGCGTTGCAGCTCGATGTAGAAGCGCCCAGGAAAGACATCAGCCAGCTTGCGCGCCTGCGCTTCGGCCTTGGCCACATCGCCCATGGCCAGAGCTTGGCCGACCAAGCCGGCCTCGGCTGCAGACAGGCAGATCAGGCCCTCGTTGCGGGCCGCCAGGGAGTCCCAGGCCACCCAGGCGTGGCTGCGCTGCCCCGGCGCCGTCCAGGCTTCGCCCAGCAGCTCGCTCAGGCGCAGATAGCCCTTGCGGTTCTGGATGAGGAGCAGCAGGCGCGTGGGGGCCTTGCCCGCTTCTTCAGGCTCCAGCCACACATCGGCTCCGATGATGGGCTGCACGCCCTTCTTCTGCGCCGCCTTGTAGAGCTTGAGCGCCCCGAACAGGTTGCTCAGATCGGTGACGGCCACCGCAGGCTGATTGTCCTTGGCGGCGGCTTTGACCAGGTCGTCGATGCGGATGGTGCCGTCAACGACCGAAAACTCGGAATGGGAACGCAGGTGTACGAAAGGCATCCGGGCATTGTAAGAAGACCCGGCCCCGCCGCTCAGACCAGCTTGCTGGGATCTTCACGGGTCTCGCGGAAACTGCGCGGCGTCACACCCAGCCAGCGCCGGAATGTACGGCTGAAATTGGATGTGTCCTGATAGCCCAGGCGTTCGGCGATGGCCTCCACGCTCAAGGGTGTGTTCACGAGCAGCCAGCACGCCAGTTCCTCGCGGACACCGTCGAGCAGGTCCTGGTAGGTCATGCCCTCCTCGCGCAGATGGCGGATGAGGGTGCGCGCCGACACGTGCTCCAGCTCGGCCATCTGCTCCAGCGAGGGATACACCCCCTCGCAGGCCAGCAGGCGCTGCTGGATGCGGGTGCTCACCGTGCCCTTTTGCTGCTGGGTGAGTTGGCGCTCGCAATCGCGCAGCGCCACCTTGTAGGCCTGGGGATCCGGGGCCAGGCCGGGGCAGCTCAAGAAGTCAGGTGGCATCTCGATGCGCAACTGCGCCGCGCCAAACACGCTTTGCGGGCAGAACGCGCGGTAGTGCGCGCCCCAGGCCGGCTCGTCGAACGGCCAATGGATGGTGATCTGCCTTCGCAGATCCTGCCCGGTGATGGTCTCCAGCAAGGTCAGCATGCCTGCCGTGAAGTGGCCGACCAGGTACTCGCGCACATCGGGCGAACTCGTCGCCTCTTGCAGCACCAGCGCCAGGCCCTGGCTGGTGTCCACGTCGAAATGTGCCAGGCGCACGCGCACATCGGTGAAGCGCTGCATCAGCATCATGACCTCGCCCACATTGCTGGCCGCCATGCCGGCATAGCCCAGCGCGCCATGCGTGGCCACCTGGGTGGACTGCCCCACCTGCAGCCCCAGCCAGGGGCATTGGCTCACGGTCAGCGCCCGCAGGATCAGGCGGCGCACCTGCTCGAAGCTCAGAAACAGGTTGCTGCTGTGCAGCTCGGCCCAGTCCAGGCGCGTGCCGCGCAAGATCTCGTCCTCGCCAAAGCCCTGGCGACGCAGCTCGGCACAGATCAAACGCGCATAGATCGGGTGCACGGCTGGCTTCAGCCAGTCTGCCGGTGCGTGCATGTCCATCCTTTCCCGCCAAGGCGGCTTGTCACAAAACGACGATATTGTGGCAACGCAAACGGTGTCGCTTCCAGCCGTGGAAACCCAAAGTGTCGACATGGTTCAAAGAACTGCAATGGAGACACGACACATGAGCACCGCACTGCCCCTGAGATCACAAGACCCGGCCCAGGATCCCTCGCGATATCGGGACCGCAAGAAGGCCATGTGGCTGCTGTCGGTGATCGCGCCAGCCTACGTGGTGATAGGCCCGGCAGCCTACCTCATGGGCCACCCCCACCCCATGTGGTTCTTTGCCGGGCTGTTGACCTTTTACGTGGGCATCCCGCTGCTGGACGCCATCCTGGGCGAAGACCTCAGCAACCCGCCCGAGGGCGCCGTGCCCCGCCTGGAGGCCGACCGCTACTACCGCTGGATCAACTATGCGGTGGTCCCCGTGCTGTGGTTCAGTCTGCTGTTCAACGTGGTGTTCCTGGCCACGCACGACGTGCCCTGGTATGACTGGCTGGCCACCGTGCTGGCGACAGGCTCCATGCTGGGCTTTGGCCTGAACCTCAGCCATGAACTGGGCCACAAGAAGGACTGGCTGGGCCGCAAGGTGGCGCTGTTCAACCTGGCGCTGGGCGGCTATGGCCACTTCTCGATCGAGCACAACCGTGGCCACCATCGCCATGTGGCCACGCCTGAAGACCCGGCCTCGTCCAAAATGGGCGAGAGCATCTACCGCTTCATGTTCCGCGAGCTGCCCGGTGCCTTCTTCCGTGCCTGGGACCTGGAAACGGAGCGCCTCGACCGCATCGGCAAGTCACCCTGGAGCCTGGACAACGAGATGGTGCAGGCCGGGCTGGTGACGGCTGTGCTTTATGGCGGCCTGATCGGCGTGTTCGGCGCGAAGATGGTGCCCGTGCTCGCCTGCGTGGCCTTCTGGGGCGCCTTCCAGCTGACCTCGGCCAACTACATCGAGCACTATGGCCTGCTGCGCCTCAAGCGCCCCGATGGCCGCTATGAGCACTGCCAGCCGCACCACTCGTGGAACAGCAACCACATCGTGTCCAACCTGGTGGTCTTCCATCTGCAACGCCACTCGGACCACCACGCCAACCCCACACGCAGCTACCAGTCGCTGCGCAACTTCCCAGAGCTGCCCACGCTGCCCTCGGGCTACTTCGGCATGTTCCTGGCTGCCTATGTGCCGCCCGTGTGGTTCGCGATCATGGACCCGCTGGTCGTCAAGGCCTCGGGCGGTGACGTCAGCCGCATCAACATCCTGCCAGCCAAGAAGCCCTTGCTGATGCGCCGCTATGGCCTGCATGACAGCAGCGTGCCGGCGGCCAACGAAGGCGCCCTGCCACGCACAGCAGCAGCTCAGGCCTGATCAGCCGAGCAAGGAAGCCAACTCGCGCTGCAGATTGGCGCGAGCCTGCTCTTCCCACTTCGCGCGCAATGAAGGCGTGAAGTAGATCTGAGGCCGATCCAGAAAGGCCTTGAGCACCTTGGCTCGACCTTGCTTGTAAGCCTCAGCCGGCACCCAGTCGTACTCTTGCGCGATCTGCCGGGTGTAGCGCTCGTAGGCCTCGGGCGAGGCGGCCAGGATGCCCAGATCCAGGTCGAGGAAGACAGCGGTGTCCGGGTCGCCATCGGTCCATTCGTGGCCTTGCGTGGCGCGCACCTTGCGCTCCACCGAGGCGATCAACTCGGCGTCGCAAGCCGCCTGCCCCAGCATCTCGGCAGCCAGTTGGGCGCTGCGTTCCTCGTTGTCGCTGGCGCGCGTGTCGTACACGGCGTCGTGGAACCAGATGGCCAGCATCACGGCCTGATGGTCACGGATCAGATCGCGGTGGGCCAGTTGCCCCTGCAACAAGGCTTCGATGTGCGCCATGCCATGGTAGGCCCGGTGGGGCTCCTGATAGCGCCTGGTCAGTTCGGGACGGATGGCTTCCAGCATCGACCCACCTTATCAGCCTCAGGCCTTCTTGTCCTTGCCGCTCTTGGGTGAACTGTCAGGCTTTTCACGCTCGATCAAGGCCAGCAGGCCCTGGTAGGGCAGCAGATTGGTCTTGACCACCCGGTCAATCGGCTCGGCAAAGCCGTCCTGCATCCAGCGCGAGGCCAGCAGCACATTCAGGCCAATCATCCCGTCGGCCAGGAGGTCGAGGTTGATGTCAGCCATGCGCGCCTCGGGCACGAGCAGATGCAGGTGCTGACGCATCATGGTCGAGTAATCACGCGCCGTCGCGCCGCTCAGCGCCGCCACCTCGTCGTTGACGCCCAGAGAATCCACCAGCATCACGCGGCCTCGGCGCGGGTCGTCGCGGATGAACTCGAGGAACACGCGCATGGCCGGCTCCAGCATGCCCAGGGGCGTGGGCTCGGCCTGCTTGAGCGCGGCCAGGGTGCGCCCCATCAACTGCTCGCGCAACTCGGCATACGTGGCCAGGAAAAGCTGCGGCAGGGTCTTGAAGGATTCGTAGAAGTAGCGCTCGGTCAGGTGCGCGGCCACACACACCTCGCGCACGGTCGTGGCGTGGAATCCTTTGGTCCCGAAAACCTCCAGCGCGCCCTCGATGAGCTTGGCTCGGCGCAGGCGCTGGCGCTCTTCTGGCAAGACGCCGCCATAACGGCGCTTGTTCGGGGGGGATGTGTCGGAAATTGCAGCGTCCATAGGAATCCCTATATTGACATGGATCATTGTCAAAGTTATTCTGACAAGAATCCTTGTCAAAAATCAAGTAGCGCGCAGAAAGTTTTCCGTATGAAGCCGAACGAATTCAAGCAAGCCGCTGCGGCCAGGCGAGGCGCCGCAGCCCATGTCGAACGCCATCGCGTCATTGTGGTGGGCACCGGGTTTTCCGGTCTCTGCATGGGTGTCAAGCTCCGTGAAAACGGCGAAGACGACTTCGTGCTGCTGGAGCGTGCCGGCGACGTCGGCGGCACCTGGCGCGACAACACCTACCCGGGCTGCGCCTGCGACGTGGAGTCCCACCTCTACTCCTTCTCGTTCGAGCCCAACCCGAACTGGTCGCGCATGTACGCGCCCCAGCCCGAGATCTTGGCCTACCTCAAGCACGTCGCCAAGAAGTACGACCTGCTGCGCCATGTTCGCTTCCACGCCAACATCGTCGCCTCGCAGTTCGACGAAGCCCGCAAGCTGTGGGTGGTGAAAGCCGAAGATGGCCGTGTGTTCGAGGCCGAGATCCTGGTCTCGGGCATGGGCGGCCTGAGCAACCCGGCCGTGCCCGACATCAAAGGACTGGACACCTTCGAAGGCACCACCTTCCACTCCGCCACCTGGAACCACGACTACGACCTCACCGGCAAGCGCGTGGCGGTGATCGGCAGCGGCGCCAGCGCCATCCAGTTCGTACCCGCCATCGCGCCCAAGGTGGACCACCTCACCTACTTCCAGCGCACACCGCCCTGGGTCGTGCCCAAGATGGACCGCCCCATCCGAGCCGAGGAAAAGGCCGACTTCGCCAACAACCCCTGGCGCCAACGCATGGCCCGCACCAAACTCTACTGGACGCTGGAGATGCGCTTTTTGGCCTTCAAGTTCAAGCCCGAGTGGATGCAACTGGTGGCCAAGGTGGGCAAGGGCCGCATCCACAAGGCGGTCAAGGATCCGGTGCTGCGCGCCAAGCTCACGCCCGACTACACGCCCGGCTGCAAGCGCCTGTTGATCTCCAACGAGTACTACCCGGCCCTGGCGCGCACCAACGTCGAGGTGGTGACCGAAGGCATCCGTGAGGTCAATGCCAAGGGCGTGGTCACCCAGGATGGCCAGATGCACGAGGTGGACGCCATCATCTTCGGCACGGGCTTCAAGGTGCAGGATCCGATCCCGCCCAAGACCGTGTTCGGCAAAGGCCATGTGGACCTGGCCGATGCCTGGAAGGGCGGCCCCGAAGCCTATATGGGCATCACCGTGTCGGGCTTCCCCAACTTCTTCATGCTCATGGGCCCCAACACCGGCCTGGGCCACAACTCCATGGTGTTCATGATCGAGTCGCAGGCGCACTACATCGTCGAGGCGATCAAGACCATGAAGGAGCGCCGCATCAAGGTGCTCGATGTCAAGCCGCAGGCCCAGGCCCGCTTCATCGACGCTGTGCAAAGCGACCTCAAGCGCACGGTGTGGAACTCCGGCTGCAAGAGCTGGTACCTCGATGACAACGGCCGCAACACCACCCTGTGGCCAGGGTTTACATTTGCCTACCGCCTGAAGACCCGCCGTTTCAACCTCAACAAATACAAGGCCGAGCGCGCATGAGCATCCAAGCCGTCATCACCAACCTCGTCCTGCGTTACCAGTTCAAACGCGCAGGACGCGGCCCCTTGAACGTGCACAAGGCGCGCCACATGGTCAACAAGATGGCCAAGCGCTACCCGCCGCCACCTGCCGAGATCAAGCACACGCCGGTAGCGGCCCAGCCTGCCCATGCCCTGTGCTCGGCCGAGTGGCTGAGCGTGGCCAAACCCAAGCGCACGGTGCTCTATTTCCACGGTGGTGGCTACTTCTTCTGCGGCCTGGACACCCATCGCCCGACCTGTGCCTACCTGGCCCGCACGGCCGAAGCCCAGGTGCTGTCGGTGGACTACCGCATGGCGCCCGAGCATGTCTTCCCCGCTGCGGTGGACGACGCCGTGGCCTGGTGGAAGGAGTTGCTGCGCCAGGGCATCAAGCCTGAAAGCGTGGTCTTCGCGGGTGACTCGGCCGGCGGCGGTCTGGCCCTGGCCTGCATGGTGGCCGCGCGCGATCAAGGTCTGCCGTTGCCTGCGGGTGCCGTGCTGTTCTCGCCCTGGAGCGACCTGTCGTGTTCCGGCGAGACCATGAAGTCGCTGGCCGACGTCGACGTGATGTTCAACCCCGACTCCCTGCCCGAGGCCGCCGCCCTGTACCTGGCCGGCAAGCCCACGGACACACCGCTGGCCTCGCCGCTGTTCGCCGACCTCAAAGGGTTGCCCCCGCTGATGATCCACGCCAGCAAGCACGAGATCCTGCTGGCCGACTCGACCCGCCTGCACGAACGTGCGCAGCGGCAGGGCGTCAAGAGCGAGCTGCACCTCAAGGCCAAGATGCCCCATGTGTGGCCCACCATGCTGATGCTGCCCGAAGCCCGCCAGACGCTGAAAGAATGCGGGGCCTTCATTGCCCGCACCACTGTCTGATCCGTCTGTTTGATCCCTTTGTCTGACCCTTTCACCTGACCCGTTGCCTGAGAGTGCCGAGGAGACCCACACCATGAAGTCGTTCAAGAACAAGGTCGCAGCCATCACCGGGGCCGCATCCGGCATGGGCCGCACCCTGGCCGTCGAACTGGCCCGCCGCGGCTGCCATCTGGCACTCAGCGACGTCAACGAAGCCGATCTGGCCAAGACCGCCGAGCTGGCCGGGCAGCACGGTGTGCGCGTCACCATCGCGCGTCTGGACGTGGCCAACCGCGAGGCCGTCTACGCCTGGGCCGACCAGGTCGTGCGCGACCACGGCAAGGTCAACCTGATCTTCAACAACGCCGGCGTGGCCCTGACCACCTTGCTGGAGCACGTGAAGATCAGCGACTTCGAGTGGATCATGGGCATCAACTTCTGGGGCGTGGTCTACGGCACCCAGGCCTTCCTGCCTCACCTCAAGGCCTCGGGTGATGGCCACATCATCAACACGTCCAGCCTGTTCGGCCTGATGTCCGTGCCTTCGCAAGGCACCTACAACTCGAGCAAGTTCGCCGTGCGCGGCTACACCGAAGCCCTGCGCATGGAACTGGAGCTCGAAGACGCGCCGGTCAGCGCCACCTGTGTGCACCCGGGCGGCATCGCCACCAACATCGCGATGGCAGGCAAGGTCGACCCCATCATGGAAAAGGTCACCGGCCTGAGCGAAGAAAAGCAAAAGCGCCGCGCCAACAAGGCCATCAGCACCACCACGCCTGAATCGGCCGCCCTGCAGATCCTCGCCGCCGTGGAACGCAATGACCGCCGCGTGCTGGTTGGCTACGACGCCAAGCTCCTCGACAAGCTCGTGCGCCTGATCGGCGCCAGCTACCAGGCGCTGATCGTTCGCCAGTTCAGGAAAATGAACAAGCCTCGCCAGGGCACCCAGAAAAGCGCGGCATGATGCGCGCATGAAGTGGCTCAAAAGACTGTGGTGGAGCGCCGTCCTGATGGGGATCGGCCTGGCGGTGGCCGTCTGGGCCACCTGGGAAACAGACCGGCAACTAGGCCAGTTGGTGGGGCGCTGGGCGCCTGAGCCGTCCACCTTCGTCGAGCTCGATGGCATGCAGGTGCACATGCGGGACACCGGCCCGCGTGACGACAACCTGCCCATCGTGCTGCTGCATGGCATGTCCTCCAGCCTGCACACCTATGAAGGCTGGCAGACCGCGCTGCAACAGCACCACCGGGTGATCAGCATGGACCTGCCCGGCTTTGGCCTGACCGGCCCGAGCCCGCAAGGCGACTACCGCATCGATGCCTATGTGCGCTTCGTGCTGCGCATGCTGGACACGCTCAACCTCAAGCGCGTGATCCTGGTGGGCAATGCACTGGGTGGCGAAATCGCCTGGCAGACCGCCGTGCTGGCGCCCGAGCGCGTGCGCAAACTGGTGCTCATCGATTCAGACGGCTACCAGCCCTCGGTGCTGTCCATGCCCCTGGCGTTTCAGATCGCCAGCATGCGCGGGCTGCGCTGGGTGTCCGAGCGCATCCTGCCGCGCTCCCTGGTCGAGTCAAGTGTGCGCAGTGTCTTCGGCGATCCGAGCAAAGCCACCAAGGAGAAGGTGGACCGCTACTTCGAGCTGAACCTGCGCGTGGGCAACCGCCGCGCCCTGTTCCAGCGCATGGACCAGGCCCAGTTCGGCAGCAATTCGACGCTGATCCACCGCGTGCAGCAGCCCACGCTGGTCTTGTGGGGCGAGAAGGACGAAATGATCTCGCCCGATCAAGGCAATCTGTTTTGCCGCGACATCCCGCACTGCAAGCTGGTGACCTTCCCTGGCCTGGGGCACCTGCCCCAGGAGGAAGATCCGCAGGCCACGATGAAGGTGCTGCTGGCCTTCCTGAAAGCCAGCGGCTGAAAAGGCCGCTGGCTCACACCGCCGTCAGGCGCCAGCCAGGCGCCACTTGGCCTGGCGGATCACCGAGGCCACCAGCTTGTCCAGCACATGGTCCAGTTCGGGCTTCTTGAGCTGGCCGGCCTCGTCGAACTGCTGATCGGCGTGCGGCAGGCCCAATTGTTCGGGCACCACCACCATCGCGAAATTGGTGCTCAGGTAGGTGCGCACGATGGGCAAGGCGCGGATACCGCCCAGAGCCCCAGGCGAAGCGGCCATCAAGCCCACGGGCTTGCCCGCCGTCGCGCCCGTGCCATTGGGCAGGCCATCTGCGGCCGGCACCGTGGACATCCAGTCGAAGCTGTTGATGAGCAAAGGCGTGGGCAGCGCGTTGTACTCAGGGCAGGACAGCAGCAGCCCATCGTGGCTGGCAAACAGCTCACGCAGCTTGAGCGCCCCTGCCGGCTTGCCATTGGCTGTAGCCCAGTCTTCGTCGTAGACGGGCATGGCCAGCTCGCGCAGGTCCACATGGGTCACTTCGGCACCGGCAGCCCTTGCCTTGCTCGCGGCCAGATGGGCCAATTGGCTGTTGTACGAGCCGGTGCGGGCGCTGCCCGAAATGACCAGCAGACGCACAGGGCGGGTGGATTGATCTGCATTCATGGTGACGGGTCCTTTGTGTGTTGAAGAAAATTGTAAACAGCGGGCGAGGTCAGCCCGATAAAACCGCTACCCTTGGCGGATGTTCAGTTACCGACACGGCTTCCATGCGGGCAACCACGCCGATGTGCTCAAGCACACGGTGCTGGTGCAATTGCTTGAGCACATGCTCAAGAAAGACAAGCCTTTCTGGGTGGTGGACACCCATGCTGGCGGTGGTCTTTACGATCTGACCAGCGGCTACGCCAACAAGAGCGGAGAAGCCCAAAGCGGCATCAACACGCTGTGGCCACTGCGCCATGACCCCAGCGTGCCAGCGGCCGTGAAGGCCTTCCTGGACCAGGTCGCCAAGGTCAATGACCGGGACGAGCTGCACTGGTACCCCGGCTCGCCGCAGATCGCCGCGCAAATGCTGCGCGAGGGCGACCACCTGCGCCTGTTCGAGCTGCACCCCACCGAGATCAAGCTGCTGGAAGGCCACTTCGCCTCGGTCAAGCGCGGCATCAGCATCCAGTGCGCCGATGGCTTCGCCAACCTCAATGGTTGCCTGCCGCCGCCGCCGCGCCGAGGGCTGGTCCACATCGACCCGCCTTACGAGCTCAAAGAAGACTACCGCCGCGTGACGCAGACCTTGAAGGACGCGATCCCCAAGTTCACCACGGGCACCTACGCGATCTGGTACCCCGAGGTGGCGCGTCGCGAGTCTCAGCAGTTGCCCGCCCAGCTTAAGCGCCTGGCGGCCGACCTGCCCAAGGTCGACTGGCTGCACGCCTCCCTGCGCGTCAAGGCGGCCGAGCCCGGCGGGCTGGGCCTGTATGGCAGCGGCATGTTCATCATCAACCCGCCCTGGACCTTGTACGACAGCTTGGCCGAAGCGCTGCCCTGGCTGGTCGAAACCATCGGCCAGGACGAGCACGCGGCCTATACGCTCGAGGCGCAACAAAGCTGAAGCCAAGACCCAAGGCTGCATGATGCCAAGCCGGCTCAGTGGCCCAGGTCGAAGAACAGCACCTCGGCCTGCTGCCCCCTCTCGATGGTCAGGGCCACCTCGCCTTCGAGCTTGAGCGCATCGCCCGTCTGCAAGGCCTGGCCATTGACCACCACCGCGCCGCGGGCCACGTGCAGATAGCCCTTGCGCGCGGGGTCCAGCGCCAATTCAGCGCGCTCATCGCCGTCGAACAGGCCCACAGACAAGCTCGCATCGGCGTGGATGGTCACCGAGCCCTCGCGGCCATCGGGTGAGGCCACCAGGCGCAGACGGCCGCGCTTGTCTGCGTCGCTGAAGTTCTTCTGCTCATAGCTGGGCTTGAGGCCACGCTCGGTGGGCTCGATCCAGATCTGCAGCAGATGTGTGCGCCTGTCCGTCGCCTTGTTGAACTCGCTGTGCATGATGCCCCGGCCCGCGCTCATGCGCTGCACGTCACCCGGCAGGATGGACGCGCCATTGCCCAGGCTGTCCTCATGCGCCAGCTCGCCTTCGAGCACATAGGTCACGATCTCCATGTCGCGGTGGCCGTGCGTGCCAAAGCCACGGCCCGGTGCGATCACGTCGTCGTTGATCACGCGCAGCGGCCCGAAGCCCATGTGAGCCCGGTCGTAGTAATCGGCAAAAGAGAAGCTGTGAAAGCTTTGCAGCCAGCCATGATCGGCATAACCCCGTTGATCGGCTTGACGCAGTGTCAACATGATGTAGCTCCTTCCAGTGTGTGGCGAAGGTGTTCCGCCTTGAAGTCAATGTAGGCCGGCCACCTGCCTTTGCGGCTGCGCCAGGCTGATGGCATCATTCAAGAAATTTGAAACCACGAGCCCATGACCGATCGCGCCCACGCCCTTTCGCCCGAAGCCCTGGAAATGGTCGTCACCATCGCGCGCACGGGCAGCTTTGCAGCGGCGGCGCGCGAACTGGGCAAGGTGCCATCGGCCCTCACGTACAGCGTGCGCCAGCTCGAAGACGCACTCGACGTGCTCTTGTTCGACCGCCGCAGCCGCCAGGCCAAGTTGACCGCCGCCGGCCAGGAGTTGCTGCGTGAAGGCCAATTGCTGCTGCAGCAGATGAACGCCGTGGCCAACCGTGTGCAACGCGTGGCCTCGGGCTGGGAGGCCGAGCTGACCGTGGCCGTGGACAAGGCCATCGCGCCCCACGCCGTGTTCGATCTCATGGAAGCCTTCTATGCGCTCAAGCCGCCCACGCGCCTGCGCATGCGCAGCGAGGTGATGACCGGCACCTGGGAGGCGCTCTCGTCTGGTCAGGCAGACCTCGCCATCGGCGTGGCCGCAGACAGGCTGGCCAGCCAGGACATCCGTTTCGAGACCATCGGTGAGCACCGCTTTGTGCTCACGGTGGCGCCGCATCATCCACTGGCCAAGGAGCCCGAGCCTTTGTCGGCGACGACGCTGGCGCAGCACCGCATCGTCGCCGTGGCCGACACCGCCCGCGACCTCGCCCCCATGACGGTCGGCATCCTGCCCGGCCAGGACGTGCTCACGCTGCCATCGATGTCGGCCAAACTGGAGGCGCAGTTGCGTGGCCTAGGTTGCGGCTTCTTGCCCGAGCCCATGGTGCGTCCGCATGTCGCGGCTGGACGACTCATCCAGAAAGACGTGGACAGCCCGGCCCGTGTGGTCAGCACCCATTACGCCTGGCGCCAACCAGGGTCCCAACCCGGTATGGCCTTGACCTGGTGGCTGCATCAGTTAGCCAGCCCCACCACACGCTGCGCCTTGCTGGACCTGCACGAGGGCCTGATCCTGTGAGCCTGACTGCTGGTGACGACATCGGCCGCGACGTAGGCCGTGACCTAGGCCCCTACATCGGACGCTACATTGGCCGCTTTGCGCCCTCACCCACAGGCCCGCTGCACGCCGGCTCATTGGTGGCAGCCCTGGCCAGCTGGCTTGACGCACGGGCCCATCAGGGCCGCTGGCTGGTGCGCATCGAGGATGTGGACCTGCCGCGCTGCGTGCCGGGTGCCGACCACATCATCCTCGCCCAGTTGGCCGCATGTGGCCTGCATCCCGATGCGCCGCCGGTCTACCAAAGCCAGCGCGGCGCGCTCTACCAGCGGGCGCTGGATCAGCTCATCGCAGCGGGCCACGCCTATCCCTGTGGCTGCACACGTGCCGACATCGCTCAGGCCAATGCGGCCCTGGGCTTGAGCAAGCCGCGCCATGGTGAACTGGTCTACCCCGGCACCTGTCGCCCTGCGAACGGCGGCCTGCGAGGCAAGCCCGCCCGTGCCTGGCGATTGCAGGTGCCAGACGCACCGGCAGACCACATCAACTGGCACGACCAACGCCTTGGCCCACAATCCCAGCATGTGGCCCAAGCCGTGGGCGACTTCGTCGTCAAACGCGCCGATGGCCTGTGGGCCTACCAATTGGCCGTGGTCGTGGACGATGCCGCTCAAAGCATCACCGACATCGTGCGCGGCGAGGATCTCTGCGACAACACGCCACGCCAGATCCTGCTGCAACGCTGGCTGAGGCTGCCCACGCCACGCTATCTGCACACCCCGCTGGTCCTGGCTGAAGACGGACAGAAGCTGTCCAAACAGAATGGGGCCGAGGCACTGGATTTGTCCGACCCATTGCGTGCATTGGAGGCCGCCGGCGCGGCCTTAGGCCTTCACGTCATTGCGCCTACTGTCGGTGCGTGGTTAACGCAGGCCATGGCACGCTGGACACTGCTTGCCAAAGACCGGACTGGGAACCTTGCCTGACAAGTGTCCGTAAATCCTGTGTTGCAGTGAAATATTTGGCCTGGCATCACTGATTCGGGGTGCTTTACAAATGGCAACAGGAAGCGATCTGCCATAGACTGAATCTTGTCTTTTGTACAGGATGAAATGGCGTTACTCATTGACTTCCTGTCCCCGCCGGCCTTGGACAGGCCGTGAATGCAAGGGTGGCTTCGTGTGAATCCCGTTTCAACTCACTTGTCAAAAGAGGACGACGAGCCTCAAGGCAAGTTGCTCCCATACGGCGTCAACAGATTCGTTGAACTGACACCCTTGGCAGCCGTTTTGTGGAGGCGGCTGGACAAGCTGTTTTCTATCGGCAAGGAAGTACGCGCACTGCCCTTGGTTACCATCGACCTGATGCTGTCCAGAGCCGAGGACAACCACCGCTTCTTCCGTGACGTCACCCTGGCCTTTTATCGTCAGGCGCACAGCCGGCACCCCAAGTTTCCGCTGATCAGCCGGGTGAAATACGGTCTCGCCGTCTGCCAGCTTGCCCAGCACGAGAAGAGCTACTTCGATCGCCTGGAGCCCACGGGCAAGCGCAACATCCGCAAGGCGATCAAGCTGGGTTACCGCTTCGCGCCCATCCATTACAACCACCACCTGCTTGACATCGACCACATCCACCAGTCGACACGTGTCAGGCAAGGGCGCGCCATGGACGAGCGATTGCTGCGCAATGCCGTGCCCCATGGCAACCCGGCCACGCGCGACAAGCACCACGACTACCCCTACTTCGGCGTGTTCCGGGGCGACCGTCTCGTGGCCTATGCCGGCTGTCTGGTAGCTGGCCAGCTGTGCTCCATCGAGCACATCTATGGCCATGCGCAGTTCCAGCAGGACGGCATCGTGCCCTTGCTGTTGAGCTCGACGGCCGATTACCTGCAGGCCCACTACCCGCATGTGTCGTACTACACCTATGGCACCTACTATGGCGCCACGCCCAGCATGCAGCGCTTCAAGCGCAAGTTCCTGTTTGAGCCCTGCAGGGTGAACTGGCGCCTTGGGCGCTGATGGCCTTCTTGGGCATCACGGGCTTCATGGGCTTCTTGGCCGGCCAGCGGCGTCCGTGACGGATTGCCGACAAGGCCCAAGTTTGTCGCCGTTCAGCGTGTACCTTGACTTGACAGACAGGGCCGCCAGCCCCATATGTGAGGTTGTCAGGTATCCTCATACCGCTGCCCTACCAGACGAGAACCGATTTCATGAAGACAAGTCGACTGAGCACGCTGCTGTTGGTGCTGTTGCTGTCGGCCTGTGCGTCCAAGACGCAGAACCGGGTGACATCGGCCGCGACCACGCCGCTGAGCGACTTGAATCTGGTTCGCGACGAGATTCCCGAGGTGCTCCAGAACGCCCTCAAGCAGCCCTATCTCAAGCCCGTGGGTGACAACTGTGCGCCCATCATCGACGAGGTCCATCAGCTGGACGTGGCGCTGGGCCCCGACCTCGACGCCCCCGATTCTGATGACACCCCTTCGCTGCTGGATCGTGGCTCGGACATGGCCGAGAACACCGCCGTGGGCGCCATCCAGCGCACCGCCGAGGGCCTGGTGCCGTTCAGAAGCTGGGTGCGCAAGCTGACGGGTGCCGAGCGCCACTCCAAGAAGATGGCAGCCGCCGTGACCGCAGGGGCCATCCGTCGGGCTTATCTGAAGGGTGCGGCTGTCTCGCGGGGCTGTGTGTTGGCGCCCCCGCCGCAGGTGGCCACAGCGGCTTCCGCAGCGTCAGCGGCATCTGCGGCCAGCGCGGCATCAGCAGCCCCTCCCGCATCGGCATCGTCAACGCCACCGGCCTCCACCGCTACGGCCTCCGCCGCAGAACCCATCAAGCGCTGAACTTCACGCGGCTGGCGCCACGGGCCGCTCCACGACCAGGAAGTGCTCGCGGTAGTACGCCAGCTCGTCGATGGACTCGTGGATGTCGGCCAGGGCCGTGTGCATCTGCGCCTTCTTGAAACCCTCGGCCAGACCGGGCCGCCAGCGCTTGGCCAGCTCCTTCAGGGTGCTGACATCCAGGTTGCGGTAGTGGAAATAGGCCTCCAGCGTGGGCATGTAGCGGGCCAGGAAGCGGCGGTCCTGGCAGATCGAGTTGCCGCACATGGGCGACTTGTTGTTGGGCACGTGGATCTTGAGGAAGGCGATCACGGCGGCGGCGGCCTGATCCTCGTCCACCGTGGAAGCCTTGACGCGGTCGATCAGGCCGCTCTTGCCGTGCGTGCCCTTGTTCCAGGCGTCCATGCCGTTGAGCATCTCGTCGGACTGGTGGATGGCGAACACGGGGCCTTCCACGCGCACGCTCAGATCGGGCGAGGTCACGACCACGGCGATCTCGATGATGCGGTCGCTGTCGGGCTTGAGGCCGGTCATCTCCAGGTCGATCCAGATCAGGTTCTGGTCGCTTTTGGTCAGGGAGACGGCGGTGGCCGACGTATCGGCTGCCAGGGGCTGGGCATCGCTGCTCGTGCTGCTCATCGAAAGGCTTCCTCGCGCGGGCCTGCCGCCCACGTCTTGTCATACGAAAATCGGTGGGCCCGACCGCCTCCAGTGCGAGGTTTTTGCAGCCGGACCCAAAGCGCCGATTGTGAGGCAAACGTACACTGATGCCCATGCAACCCAGCGACCCCACCCTGCACCTCACCGTGATTTTCGCGGCCTTCGTGGCCGCCACCCTGCTCACCAAATTCTGGCTGGACAGCCGCCAGGCTCGCCATGTGGCGCAGCACCGCGCCGCCGTGCCGCCCGCTTTCAGCCACGAGGTCACGCTGGCCAGCCACCAGCGTGCCGCCGACTACACCCTCGACAAGCTGCGATTCGGCCTGGTCAGCAAAGCCCTGAGCACCGCCGTCTTGCTGGGCTGGACCTTGCTGGGCGGCCTGGACGTGCTCAACCACGCCGTTCGTGATCTGGTGCTGCCGCACTGGGGCGGTCTGGCCTATCAGCTGGTGTTGCTGGGCGCCTTCACGGCCATTGGCGGCCTCGTCGAGCTGCCCATGGACGCCTGGAACACCTTCCGCATCGAGCAGCGCCACGGCTTCAACCGCATGAGCTGGGGCATGTGGCTCGGCGACCTGGTCAAGCAGAGCCTGGTAGGCCTGCTCATCGGCACGCCGATCGCCGCGCTGATCCTGTGGCTGATGGGCGCCGCCGGCCAGATGTGGTGGCTGTGGGCCTGGGGCGCCTGGGTCGGGTTCAGTCTGCTGCTGATGGTGATCTTCCCCATCTTCATCGCGCCGCTGTTCAACAAGTTCGAGCCGCTCAAGGACGACACCCTGGCCGACCGCGTCAAGTCCCTGATGGCGCGCTGTGGCTTCACGGCCAAAGGCTTTTTCGTGATGGACGGCAGCCGCCGCTCGGCCCATGCCAACGCCTACTTCACAGGGTTGGGCTCGTCCAAGCGCGTGGTCTTCTTCGACACTCTGCTGACCAAGCTGTCGCATGGCGAGGTGGAAGCCGTGCTGGCCCACGAGCTGGGCCACTTCAAGCACAAGCACGTGCTCAAGCGCATGATCATGATGTTCGTGATGAGTCTGGCCGGTTTTGCACTGCTGGGCTGGCTGTCGCGCCAGGCGGGTTTCTACATCGGCCTGGGCGTTTCGCCCAACATGACCGGGCCCAACGATGCGCTGGCCCTGCTGCTCTTCATGCTGGCCCTGCCGCCCTTCATGTTCTTCGTCTCGCCCTTGATGTCCTACTTCTCGCGACGCGACGAATACCAGGCCGATGCCTACGCCTGCAAACAGTCCAGCGGCAAGGATCTGGCCATGGCCTTGATCAAGCTGTACAAGGACAACTCGTCCACGCTCACGCCCGATCCGATGTACGTGCGCTTCTACTACTCGCACCCGCCCGCATCGGAGCGCCTGGCGGCCATGGCCTTGCATTGACCTGGCCCGCATCCCCATCACGGAAGACACCATGTCACAAGCCCAGCCCCTACACCTGCAGCGCTGCAGCCACCAAAGCGGCCCGGCCCTGAGCGCCGGCGAGCAACAGTTGATGCTGAGCCAGTTGAAGGACTGGACCGTCGACAGCGGCACACCAGGCGGCGTGCTCACCAAAACCTTCACACTGGCCGACTTCCACCACACCATGGCCTTTGTCAACGCGGTGGCCTGGATTGCCCACGAACAGGATCACCACCCCGATCTGGCCGTGAGCTACAAGCACTGCACCATCCGCTGGTCCACGCACTCGGTGGGCGGCCTGTCGATCAACGACTTCATCTGCGCCGCACGTGTGGATGCCCTGTCCGCATGAAGCGCGCTGGTAAGGGCGGTCGTGACAGGCCAGGCAAGGAGGCCGACACCAGCCAATGTCAGACGGGTCTGGTCGTGGCCACGCATGGCCGCCATGTGGTCGTGGAAGACACCGAGGGCCAGCGCCTGATCTGCCATCCACGCGGCAAGAAGAGCGAGGCCGTCGTGGGCGACCGCGTGCAGTGGCAGCACACCCTGGATGGCGGTGACGAAGGCGTGATCGTGGCGGTTGAAGAACGCCGCAGCCTGCTCTACCGGCAAGACGAATGGCGCAGCAAATCCTTCGCGGCCAACCTTGATCAGTTGCTCATGTGGATCGCCGTGGAGCCTGTCTTCAGTGAAGCGCAGCTCACGCGCGCCCTGATCGCGGCAGAGTCAGCCGGCATCCCCGCCACCATCGTGCTCAACAAGATCGACCTGCCCGGTGCGCCAACCGCGCGTGAACGCCTGGCGCCCTACAAGGCCATGGGCTACCGCGTGGTCGAGCTGTCGCTGAAGAAGGAAACCGAGGCCGCGCGTGCGCAGGTCGGCCCGCTGCTGCAAGGCAAGGCCACGCTGGTGCTGGGCCCCTCCGGCGCCGGCAAGAGCACCCTGATCAACACCTTGCTGCCGCATGCGCGGGCCGAGGTCGGCGAGATCTCGCAAGCGCTCAACTCCGGCAAGCACACCACCACATCGAGCCTGTGGTACTGGCTGGATGACAGCCGCAGCAGCGCGGTGATCGACTCTCCCGGCTTTCAGGAGTTCGGCATGCACCACATCCCGCCGACCGAACTGGCGCGCTGGATGCCCGACATCGCCAAGCACATGAACGACTGCCGCTTCCACAACTGCACGCATCGGCAAGAACCTGGTTGCGCCGTGCAGGCCGCCGTGGAACGCGGTGAAGTCAGCCCCATCAGATTGAGTCTGTACACGGCCCTGTACGACGAGCTCAGCCAGCCGCGCTGGTGACGCGTACTTGCCCTGCAACGGCCGCTGCTTCACCCCTCATCACCCATCACCTGATCATGACCGACCGCCTGAGCCCGTTGACCGCCACGCTGGATGCTTTCGCCCAAGGGCGCCTGTCCATCGCGGACCTGGCCAATCAGTGGCGTGATGCTGCCCGCCACCACCAACCCGCCTTGCCACAACGCTACCAGGATGTCCTGGAACGTGTGCTCAGCCAGCTGGAAAGCGCCGCGCTGTTCACAGAAGAGAGCTGCTCTTTCAGCCAGGCAGACATGGTGGGTGCCCTGCGCGAGTGGTTAGGCAAAGCCCTGGCCTTGCCCAAGGCTTGACCGATCGATGAAGCACCGAGGGCGTCAGGCAGCCTGATCGACCCGGCCTCGCTGATCGAAGCCCGCCGCCAGCTCCCGCACGGCCTCCGCCGCAGGCAGGACAGCGCGGATGCGCCCCACCTCGGCCCCCGCGTACAAGGCCGTGCAATCGCGCATCCGATCCGGCATCGCGGACTCCAGCGCCACCCCGGGGAACAGGGGCAGATAGGCCCGCTGCCAATGCGTCAGCTCTGACTTCATCGGCGTCCAGCGCCGGGTCAGGTTGGTGAGCTTGTAGACCAGTTGCATCCAGGCAGGCGCGTTCCCCTGCGCATCGCACCAGCGCTCGGTGGCCTCGTTGCGCAACACGCGGTGTGGCGCATCCCAGTTCATCCCGAACAAGGTTGTGAGCACCGTGTCGTCCGCCTCCACCAGGCTGCGCTTGTAGGCATCGTGCGCACGGCTTTCATGGGTGGCCACAAAGCGCGTCCCGCTGGTGACCCCACTGGCCCCCATGAGACGTGCCTGCCGCGCATCGGCCGCCGTGTACATGCCGCCAGCGGCAAAGACCGGCGCATCACCGGCCTGATCCACGATGGGCTGCAAGATCGCCCGCAGCAGGCTGTTGCCGCGCACATGGCCACCAGCCTCGCGCCCCTGAACAATCAGCGCATCGATGCCGGCATCGAGCGCAAACAACGCCTCGTCCATGCTGCCGACCTGCTGAAAGGTATAGATGCCCGCGCCCTTCAAGCGCCGGATCAACGCCGCATCGCGCCCCCAGAACACGGTGGCCATCGGCACCTGCTGATCGATCACCAGATCCACATGGCGCGGCTTGGTGAAGGGCAGCAGCAGATTGGCATTGAATGGCCGCCCTTGGCACAGCCTGCGTGTCACCGCCAGGGCCATGCCCCATTCCGACACATCCATGATGCCCAGCGTGCCGATGCCGCCCGCCAGGCTGACCGCAGCAGCCAGTTCCGGCCCGGCAATGCCCGGCATGCCAGCCTGCATCACCGGATACGACACCCCCAAGGCGCGCAGACTTTTCAGTTTGTCCGTCATTTCACCCTCCCTTGATTGAGCGACCACCAACATAGGTGGACTGTCGCCCGAAGCCACCCTATTTGACCCGAGAATGAACCGATCACCAAGCCGTCTATTCGTAAAACCATGTCCGTATCCCCAAGCCGCAGACAACTTCTTCAAAACACCGCCAAAGCAGCCCTGGCGGCTGGCACAGCGGGAACATGGGGGCGGGGCGCGCGGGCCCAGGACATCGAGTTCGACGTGATCGTCGTGGGCTCGGGTGCCGCCGGCATGACCGCCGCGCTGACCGCCGCCAAACGGGGCTTGCGCGTCGTGGTCATCGAAAAGGCGAACAAGTTCGGCGGCTCCACGGCCCGCTCCGGCGCCGGCATCTGGATCCGCAACAACGAGGTTATCCTCAAGGCGGGCGTGCCCGACACCCCCGAAAAAGCGGCGGCCTATCTGGATGCCGTGGTAGGTCCCATCGTGCCGGCTGATCGCAAGGCGGCGTACCTGCAGCATGGTCCGGCCATGATCTCTTTCATCCTGCGCAATTCACCGCTGCGCTTTCGCTGGATGGAGGGCTACTCGGACTACTACCCCGAGCTGCCCGGCGGCATGCCCAATGGCGCGTCCATCGAACCCGAGATGTTCGACGGCAAGCTGCTCGGCAAGGAACTGGCCAACCTGAACCCGCCGTACATGGCCGTCCCGCCTGGCGTGGTGGTCTATGGCGGCGAGTACAAATGGCTGGACATTGCCGCCGTGTCGGCCAAGGGCGCCACCATTGCCGCCAACTGTGTGGCCCGTTATGTGGAAGCCACGCTCAAGGGCCAGGCGCCGCTGACCATGGGCCAGGCCCTGGCTGCCGGCCTGCGCGCGGGCTTGCAGCAAGCCAATGTGCCGGTGTGGCTCAACACGCCGCTGGTCGATTTGCAGATCGACCACGATGGGCGCGTCAGCGGTGTGGTAGTCAACAGGAATGGCCAGGAGACTGCGCTCAAGGCCACGCGTGGCGTGGTGATGGCCGCTGGTGGCTTCGAGCACAACCTGAGGATGCGCGAAACCTACCAGCAGCATCCCATCACAACCGACTGGACCGTGGGCACCAAGACCAATACCGGCGACGGCATCCAGGCCGGCCAACGTGCTGGTGCGGCCCTGGACCTGATGGACGATGCCTGGTGGGGCCCCATCATCCCGCTGCCCGAAGGGCCCTACTTCGTGCTGGCCGAGCGCACCCTGCCCGGCAGCATCATGGTCAACGGGCAAGGCAAGCGCTTCGTCAATGAAGCCGCGCCCTACACCGACTTCGTCCACACGATGTACCAACAAGAACTGCTCACCCAGGACATCACCGCCTGGATGGTGGTCGACCAGCGCTTTCGCAACCGCTACCTGTTCAAGGTCACGCTGCCCTTCCTGCCGCTGCCCCAGTCCTGGTACGACGCGGGCGTGGTCGTCAAGGACCTCACGCTGGAAGGCCTGGCCGCCAAGATGGGTGTGCCGCCCACCAACCTGCGCAACACGGTTCAGCGCTTCAATGGCTTCGCTGACGCTGGCAAGGACCTCGACTTCCACCGTGGCGACAGCGCCTACGACCACTACTACACCGACCCATCGGTGCGCCCCAGCTCCAGTCTCGAGGCCCTGCGTTGCGCGCCCTACTATGCCTTCCAGATCAAGCCCGGCGACCTGGGCACCAAGGGCGGTCTGCGCACCGATGCCCGCGCACGTGTGTTGCGTGACGACGGCAGCGTGATCGAGGGCCTCTACTCGGCCGGCAACAACAGCGCCTCCGTGATGGGCCACAGCTACGCCGGGGCGGGCTCGACCATCGGCCCGGCCATGACCTTCGGCTACATCGCCGCCAACGACATGGCCGATGCCGCGCCTGCCCGGACCTGAAGCCCCGTTGGCATGAGATGAGGTTCGCGTCAGGCTTTCAAGCTCAGCCAGGCGGCCTCGGCCAGCATCTCCCGATACTGCGTCGGCGCCGCCTTGACGCGGCCCGAGAGCCAGGCCCTGCTGTAGTTCTCGGCCGCGCCAATGATGATCGACAGCATCAACTCGGCCGGCCAGTCCTTGAAGCGTCCCTGCCGACCCGGCTCGCTCATCCAGGCCATGACCAGCTTCGCACGCTGGCGATTGCGCTGCTGCAACTCCGCCGCATGCGGCCCCTTCGACACCGATGAGCGCGCCTGGAACATGAAGCGCGCCAGCTCAGGCTGGGCACTGACCCAGTCGACATAGCTGTAGACCATCGCGGCCACACCCTCTTGCAGCGTGTGCGCCTTGGCCAGCTCCTCATCGACCAGCGCGGCCTGATCCTGCAAGGCACAGAAGAACAGCGCAGCCACCAGGCCTTCCTTGCTGCCGAAGTGGTGATAGAGGTTGCCCACGCTCGCATCGCCGCTCGCCAGGATCATCTCGATGGTCGTGGGCTCGATCCCATGCACGTTGAAGCAGGCCAGAGCACCGGCCAGCATGCGCCGCTTCAACTGCGCCCTGGCACCGGGGTAGACCCGCTCCAGCACCGCCTGTACCCCCGCCACGCCACCTGCGCCACTCGTCTTGCCTGCTTGCTTCATGGGCTTGTATTTGACACCGAATAATATTCCAGAATACTATTCTGTTTGTGATTCACACCAACCGAGGAGCAACCATGAGTCAAGTCCTGAACCTGTTCAACACCGCCGGCCCCGAGCAGTTCTCGGCCATGATCTGCCAGATCGCGCCCTACTTCAACACCATCACGCCCCAGGTCACCGCGCTGCGGCCTGGCTATGCCGAAGCCCGTGTGCCACTGCGCAAGGAGGTCACCAACCACCTGGGCACCATGCACGCCATTGCCTTGTGCAACGCGGCCGAGCTGGTCGCCGGCACCATGACCGACGCCTCATTGCCTGAGGGCTACCGCTGGATCCCCAAGGGCATGAGCGTGGAGTACCTGGCCAAGGTCAAGAGCGACATCCGCGCCGTGGCCGATGGCAGCAACATCGACTGGGCCCAGGCGGGCGATCAGGTCGTGCCAGTCGATGTGTTCGACACCGAGGGCAAGAAGGTCTTCGCCGCACGCATCACCATGAACGTGAAAGCAGCTTGAACCGAGGCACGCCATGATCGACATGCTCGCCATGGGCCGCCAGGTGCTGGCCTCACAGGCCTTCAGCCAGTTGCTGGGCACCGAGCTCACCGCCTTCCACGACGATGGCGTGGAGCTGCGCCTGCCGCTGCACGACAAACTCAAGCAGCAAAACGGCTTTGCCCATGGCGGCGTGCTGAGCTACCTGGCCGACAACGCCCTGACCTTCGCTGGCGGCACACGGCTGGGCGTGGCGGTGTTGACGGCCGAGTACAAGATCAACTACCTGCGCCCGGCGGTCGGCACACACCTGATCGCACGGGCCAGTGTGGTCTACGCGGGCAAAACCACGGCCACCTGCCGCTGCGATGTCTTCGGCGTGAGCGAAGACGGCATCGAGAAGCTGTGCGCCACAGCGCAAGGCACGATCGCCAAGGCGGGCTGAACCAGCGCCCGTTCAACCCACCAGATTGGCCAGAGACAGCAAGGCCAGCAGCAGCATCCACAGCACGACCGAGCGCCAGATCAGGCCCACCACACTGCGTAGGTGGGCCATCTGGGGCGGTGCGCCTGAGGTGCTGCCCTGCGCGTCGATCACATCGGGCGCATCGCCCTGCGTGATGGTGCGGCTGACATCCCGACCTTCTTCGAAAGTTGGCGCAACCTGTCCGCCCAGTTGCACACCCAGCGCACCCGACGCGGCCGACAGGATCGTGCCCTCATTGGGCCGCACCCACAGCACGGCATGGCGCCGCCAGGCATCGACCGCATCCTCGAAATTGCCAACCACGGCAAAGCCGAAGGCCGTCAGGCGCGCGGGCACATGGTCCAACAAGGCGAACAGGGCCTGCGACATGCTCATCAGGCGGTCATGCGTGGACACGCCCGTCACCTGGCTGCGATAGGACCAGTAGCGGCTGGCGAACTCGGCCATGCGGTAGAGCACGGCACCGGCCGGACCCAGCCCCAGGGTGGACAAGGCCACGAACCAGAAGAACACGCCAAACACATGGCGGTGCGCGGCCAGCAGCGAATACTCCAGCACATGGCGCAGGATCTCGGTGCGAGGCAGTTCGCTGGCATCCAGGTTCTGCCAGTGCGCCAGCAGCTCGCGGGCACGGTCCTCGCGGCCGGCTTCGAGCGCATCGCGGATGTCGGTGAAGTGGTGGCTGAACTGGCGAAAACCCAGCGTCAGGTAGAGCACGGCCACATCCAGGCCCAGGGCCAGCACGGTGCTGTAGCGGTTGGTCAAGACATAGACCAGCGCCACCAGCACGGCCGGCGCCAGTACCGTGATCCCCCAGACCACGCGGGCATGCATGTCCTCGCCGGCATCGAAGTTGCGCCCAGCCCAGCGCACCCAGCCAGTCAGACCATGGTGGATGGGGTTGAGGTTCGACAGGGGCTTGAGCTGCTCCGCCAGCAGGGCGAAGAGCACGGCAAAAAAGCTCATGACGGGATCATAGCCCTGGCCCCGCCTTCACATGGGGCGGAATCAGGCTCAAGGCTCAGGCTGAGAGGAAGCGGTATAAATTTCGCAACATCGCCGCGGTCGCGCCCCAGATGAAATACTCCTTGTCCGAGGCCTGCGAGGTCCAGGGCATCGAGAAGAACTCCAGTTTCGTGCCGGACATGTCAAAGGCCCGCCGCTGGTGGTAGCGCGGGTCCATCAGGAAGTGCAGCGGCACTTCGAAGATCTCATCGACCTCGCTGGGGTCGGCCTGAAGTTGCAATCGCTCGGCCTCGCCAGCATCAGGCGCGATCAAGCCCACCACTGGCGTCACGACGAAACCGGTGCCGGTCGTGTAGGTGGGCAAAGTGCCAAGCACATCGACGCGCTCGGGCGCCAGGCCCACTTCTTCACGGGCCTCTCGCAGTGCCGTGGCCACGGCATCGGGGTCGGTGGGTTCACTGCGCCCACCGGGGAAGCTGATCTGGCCGGCGTGCTTCTTGAGATGCGAAGTGCGCTGGGTCAGCAGCACGCTGGGCTCGGGCCGCATGACCAGCGGCACCAGCACGGACGCCGCCACGGGGTTGGGCGCGCGATACCACTTCTCGACCTCGATGTCGGGCTGCCAGGTGGGCGGCTGCTGAAAGCGGTGGACGAGGGCTTCGCGGGTGAAGCGGGTGGGGTCGACAGGCGGCAGATGGGCGTCGTGGCCCAATACGTCGGCGACCCGAGGATCGATGGTGAATGCCATGACGTCACCATAACAAAAGCCGCCGGTGCTTGTGCAAGGGCGGCTTTGGGGAGTTGAGCAAGAAGCCAGCTTTTGACTCGCCGTTGGCTCGTCGAAAGCCGGCTTGGCTTGCCAGGCAAGCCACTGCGGCCTGAGGCCGCAGCTGCGCTGACGCTTAAGCCAGCTTCTCTTTGATGCGTGCCGACTTGCCGCTGCGCTGACGCAGGTAGTACAGCTTGGCACGGCGCACGTCACCACGGCGCTTGACTTCGATGCCGGAGATCAGGGGGCTGTACAGCTGGAAGGTACGTTCTACGCCTTCGCCGCTGGAGATCTTGCGGACGATGAAGCTGGAGTTCAGGCCACGGTTGCGCTTGGCGATGACCACGCCTTCGTAGGCCTGGACGCGCTTGCGGGTACCTTCCACCACGTTGACGGACACGATCACGGTGTCGCCAGGGGCGAAAGCGGGGATGGTCTTGTTCAGACGAGCAATTTCTTCTTGCTCGAGCTGTTGAATGATGTTGGACATCAAGGGCTCCTAAATGATCTTGCCCGCGCTGAAAAATTGATGCGCCAAGGCGAGGTTTCAAGCCAGCTTTTGAAAAGCCTGCTCAAACCGCCTCGGCATGGAAAGCCGGGTAGAGGATCGGAAAACCGCAGATTATAGCGCGAGTTTCGACAAAAAGTGTTCGTCTTGTTTGCTCAGCTCGCCGCGCGCCCTGGCCGCCTCGATCAGCTCAGGGCGACGGCGGGCCGTGATGGCCAGCTGCTGCTCCCGGCGCCAGCGGGCGATGTGGGCGTGATGGCCCGACAAGAGCACCGGCGGCACGGCCGCGTCCACGGCCATATCCGCCTGGTCAGGCAGGCTCAGGACCTCGGGGCGGCTGTAATGCGGACAGTCCAGCAGGCCATCTGAAAAGCTGTCTTGCTCGTGCGAGGCCACGTCATTGAGCACGCCGGGCTGTAGGCGGGCCACCGCGTCGATCAGCGTGAGCGCGGGCAACTCGCCGCCGGAAAGCACGTAATCACCCAGGCTGATCTCCTCGTCCACGTGGGCGTCGATGAAGCGCTGGTCAATACCCTCATAGCGGCCGCACACCAGCACCGCACCGGGGCCTTGCGCCAGTTCTTGCACCCGCTGCTGGGTGAGAGGCTTGCCAGCCGGGCTGAAGAGCACCACCGGCAGGCGCGCCGAACCGGCAGCGACCTGATCCGAGCGAATGGCAGCCAGGCAGCGGGCCAGCGGCTCGACCAGCATCACCATGCCCGGGCCACCACCAAAGGGGCGGTCGTCCACCCGGCGGTAGGTGCCATCGGCATGGTCACGCAGGGGCCACAGGCGGACGTCCACGGCCTGCGTCTCGAATGCACGGCGCGTCACGCCCACGCTTTGAAACGGCGCGAACAACTCGGGAAACAGGGTGATGACGTCGAAGCGCACGGCCATCGCGCAGCCCCCGTTTGAAAATCAGTAGTCCAGGCCCCAATCGGCGACGATGCGCCGATCAGCCAGACTGACGCTGACAATGTAGGCAGACACGAAGGGAATCAAGCGTTCGACGGGCTTGCCATCGGCGTCAGGCTCCGCCTCGCAGCGCAGCACGCTGTGCGGGCCGGTGTCCAGCAAATCCAGCACCTTGCCCAGGGCCTCGCCTTGCTGGTTGATGACATCCAGCCCGATCAGATCGACCCAGTAGAACTCGTCTTCGTCCGGCGTGGGGAAGGCCGAGCGCGACACGTACACACGCGCACCCTTGAGCGCCTCGGCGGCATTGCGGTCATCCAGGCCATCGGCCGTGGCCACCACCACGTCGCCCTGCTCTCGCGCCTGAGTGATTTGCAGGAAACGCGGCTTGGCCAGGCGCGCGGGCGCCACGGCGCCGGGCTTGACTGCCGCTTTGACCGTCGCCTTGGCAGCAGACGGACGTGGCAAAGCACCCGAAGCCAGTTCGCCCGGGCGCAAAAACCATTTCTTGGTACAGAACAGCGCCTGTGGGTCGGAGGAGAAGGGCTGGACCTTGATGCCACCCTTCACGCCCCAGGCGTCGACGATGCGCCCGACTTCCACCGCATCTTCTGGCCAGACGACTCCGTCATCCAGCACCGGTGAGAAAGCCGCAGCGCGATCGCTCATGCAGCTTTCGATCAGGCAGCGGGAGCGGCCTTGGCCTTGGCTTCAACCACCAGACGGCTCACGGCGTCGGAAGGCTGGGCACCGTTGCCAACCCAGTGGTCCACGCGGTCCAGGGCCAGACGCAGGGTCTCGGCCTGGCCGGAAGCCAGGGGGTTGTAGAAGCCCACGCGCTCCAGGAAGCGGCCGTCACGGCGGTTCTTTTGTTCAGCCACGACGATGTTGTAGAAAGGGCGCTTCTTGGAGCCACCGCGAGAGAGTCGAATCACGACCATGATGTGTCCTTCAAATTGGTTTGGGCGGCCACCCTTCCCGGGAGACACTCGGGGGCAGGCGGCCAATGATCAGGCCACAAACCGTGGCCCGATCAGGTCAAATAAGATCCCACAGCCCGTTTAGATACGCGCCAGCGGTTCAAACCTGTTTTTCAACAAGGAAACCATCGACTCGGGCTGCGAAACCGCGCATTATAGTTCGGCTCGGCACCTTTGTGTGAAATACCGCTCATGACGTCTTCCACGCTCCACCCGGCATCGGGCTACAAGTCCAAAACCCTGGCCACCTGGGCCGCCCTGCTCGGTGGGCCGGTCGGGGCGCACCGCTTCTACCTGTATGGCCTGGGCGACCTTTGGGGCTGGCTGCACGCCGGGCCCACCTTGCTGGGCGCCTGGGGCATCCGGCGCGTGCTGGATCTGGGCCAGGACGACCAGTTGTCATGGTTGCTGATTCCCTTGCTGGGTTTCATGGTGGCCTACACCATGCTCCAGGCCATCCTCTACGGCCTGACACCAGACGAGAAATGGCACGCGCGCTTCAACCCCGGCTTGTCGGCTGAAGCCGCCGAGGCCCATGCCAGCGGCTGGGCGGCCGTGATCGGGGTGGGGCTGGCGCTGATGCTCGGCGCCACCGTGCTCATGTCGACCATTGCCTTCTCGGGCCAACGCTATTTCGAGTACCAGGTCGAAGAGGCCCACAAGATCAGCCAGTGATTTTTTGCCTGGCAAAAAACAAACGCGAAACCATCAGGCACGGAACATGAAGTAGGCCGCGCCCACCAGGCACAGCGCCGCCCAGATGTAGTCCAGCTTGAAAGGCTGGCCCATGTAAAACACAGCGAAGGGCACGAACACGCTCAGCGAAATCACCTCCTGCATGACCTTGAGCTGCCCCACGGTCATGGTCTGGGCGCCCACGCGGTTGGCTGGCACCTGCAGCAGGTATTCGAACAGGGCGATGCCCAGCTGACCACCGCTGCGAAGAACCAGGGCTTGCTGGCCATGTTCTTGAGGTGGCCATACCAGGCGAAGGTCATGAACACGTTGGACATCACCAGCAGCAGGCCAGACTGCAGCGGCACCGGAAGAGATTGAATGAAGCTGTTCATGTGCGCAAGTCTATGCGGCACACCCAGCCCCGTGCCGCGTGCCGGATAATCTCGGCTTTTGCGACCTCTGAGCTCTTTGCCCGCCCATGACCACGCCCGCCGACCCGAAAGCCCACGCCAACGCGCCCCTCACCTACGACCAGGCCGGTGTCAACTACGACCTGATCGATCCGCTGAAGGTCGCAGCCCAGCGTGCCGCGGCCGAAACCGGTGCCAACCTGGCCAGCCATGGTTTCAGCGAAGTGCTGGCCTCGCGCGGTGAATCGGCCTATGTGGTGGACGTGGGCCCGATGTACCTGGCCTCGATCGTCGAATGCCTGGGCACCAAGACGCTCGTGGCCGACGAAATGGCGAAGCTGACCGGCAAGAGCTACTACGACGGCATCGCGCAGGACACCATCGCCATGGCCGTGAACGACCTGATCACCGTGGGCGCCACGCCCCTGGTCGTGCAAGCCTACTGGGCGGCGGGCGGCTCCGACTGGTTCGGCGACAAGGCGCGCGCCAACGCCTTGGTGGCGGGCTGGAAGAAAGCCTGCGAGATCTGCAACGTGGCCTGGGGCGGCGGCGAAACACCTGCACTGGCCGGCATCGTGGCTGACAACCGCGTCGACCTGGCCGCCTCGTGCACCGGCATCATCAGCCCCAAGACCCGCCTGTCCGTGGGCGACAAGCTGGGCGCCGGCGACGCCATCGTGCTGCTGGCCTCCAGCGGCATCCACGCCAATGGCCTGTCGCTGGCTCGCAAGCTGGCCGAGCGCCTGCCACAAGGCTACCTGACCGACATCGGCAATGGCCAAAGCTACGGCGAGGCCCTGCTGGCGCCTACCGTGCTGTATTCGCCCGTGACCGAAGCCCTGGCCAAGGCCGGCATCAACCCGCATTACTGCGCCAACGTCACAGGCCACGGCTGGCGCAAGCTGCTGCGCCACCCCAAGCCGCTCACCTACCGCATCACCGCCCTGCCTGAGAAGACACCCGTGCTGGCCTATATGCAAAAGGAATGCGGCCTGGATGACCACGAGGCTTATGGCACGCTCAATATGGGTGCGGGCTTTGCCTTGTACGTGGCCGCGGGCGATGCGCAGCGCGTGGTCGAGATCGCGCAAGGCCTGGGCATCCCCGCCCTGATCGCCGGCCGCGTGGAAGAGGGCCCCAAGCAGGTCATGATCGAGCCGCTGGGTGTGACCTACGGCGCGGAAGAATTGCAATTGCGCTGAGTGCGCAGGCCGCCCCGGCGCTGGATTGTTTCACCACCAAGGAGCAAACATGGGTCAGATGATCACCTTCCAGCGCCCTGACGGGGGCCACACCCAGGGTTACCTGGCTGACGCCGGCGCCGGCACGCCCAGTGTCATCCTCATCCAGGAGTGGTGGGGCCTCAACGACCACATCCGCAACCTGGTCGACCGCATGGCTGCGGCCGGCATCACCACCTTGGCGCCCGATCTGTACAAGGGGCGCCTGGCCAGCTCGGCCAATGAAGCCAGCCACATGATGAACGGGCTGAACTTCCCCGATGCCACGCACCAGGATCTGCGCGGCGCCGTGGAGCACCTGGCCAAGCGTGGCGCCAAGGTCGGCGTGATGGGCTTTTGCATGGGCGGGGCGCTCACCGTGGCCTCGGCTGTACACGTGCCAGGCCTGTCTGCCGCCGTGTGCTTTTATGGCATCCCGCTGGCGGAGTTCGCCAACCCGGCCCAGATCCGCATCCCCTTCCAGGGCCATTTCGCCAGCAAAGATGACTGGTGCACGCCCGCCGTGGTCGCCAAGCTGGAAGCAGCCATGAAGCAGGCCGGACAGGCGCCGGACATCCACCACTACGAGGCCCACCACGCCTTCGTCAACCAGACCCGCCCCGAGGTCTATGACGCGGCCTGCGCCCAACTGGCCTGGGACCGCACGGTCGCCTTCCTGCGCCAGCACCTCCAAGCGTGATTTCTGTCTCGGATTGATGCCCTGACGGGTATCCATCCGGTCATTTGTTCCCCGATATCCCTCAAATTTGCATGGGAACGTCCGATCTCCCCATTCGGGGATCAGGCACCCCGTGCAGTACCTCACGCTGGCAACCATCCAGCGGGTTGCCTGAAGGCACAAGGGACGAACGATGACGCAGGCACACGTACTGATCGCGGACGACGACACCACGACGTTGGAAATGCTGGAGGCGGCCCTGCAAGGACGCTACCGGGTGACCGTGGCCCAAGGTGGCCGCGAAGCCATCCAGCAGGCTCATGCACAGGCCTTCGACCTGATCGTGCTGGACGTCGACATGCCCGGCATGGACGGGTACGCGACGTGTACCGCACTCAAGTCATCGCCCCGCACAGCCGACGTGCCCGTGCTCTTCCTGTCTGCACTGGTCAACATCGAGGAAAGGTTGCGCGGCTACCGTGTGGGCGGCACCGACTACCTCACCAAGCCTTTCGACGTGGACGAACTGTGCACGAAGATCGATCTGGCCGTGGCGCAACGTGCATGCAACCGCCGCCTCAACCACCAGGTCGCACAGGCCTTGCACAGGGTTCAGGCCACCGCCAGCAAATGCGATGAAGTGGGCACCGTGCTCGACCTGCAACGTCAGTTGGCCACCTGCTTCAACTATGTGGACATTGCCCGGGCCTTCTTCGCCGCCCTGGACAAGCTGGGCTTCGAAGGCTGCCTGCGCCTGTCTGGCCGCCAGGGCGTGACGACGCGCTCAGGTCAGGGCGAGTGCTCCGCCCTGGGTCACTCCATCTTGGATCACATGGAAACCATCGACGGCCCCAAGGTCCAGGCCGTGGGCGACAACACCAGCTTCAACTACGGCCACGTTCTGATGCTGGTGCGCAACCTGCCCGTGCACCCGCATGAGAGCCAGTACAGCCAGGATGAACGCGATCGCCTGGCCCGCGTGCGCAACAACATCGCCCTCATGGCCGAGAGCATCATCGCGCGGATGCGGGCGCTGGATGTCGACGTGGAGAAGTCCGGCTTCGAGCACACCCAGCGCCTGATCGCGGCCACCCGCGAGGCGCTGGTCGACATCTCCGCGCAACAGCATGCCAACCGCATGCATCTGGACCAGGTGTTCCAGCGCATGCGCAACGAGGTGGAGCAGTCCTTCATCCACCTAGGGCTGAGCGAATCGCAGGAAGAGCAACTGTCCAGCACGCTGCAGCGCCATATCGGCGAAGCCATGGCCGCGTTCGATGACGCCAATCAGATCGAGTCACACCTGCACAAGGTCATCGGCAAGCTCCATGCCTGAAGCCGAGCGTCACGCGCCATCCCTCGAAGCAGTCAAGGCCCAGATCGACGCGTCCATCCTGCGCAATGTGATGATGACCTTGCGCATCGCCGGGGTCGGCGGCGTCTTGCTGTATGTGGCCCTGAGCCTGCTGCCTCATCAGGACCCTGAACTGCGCCATGCCCGCATCATGAGTGGGGTGGCCCTGGCCGCGGCCGCCGCGCTGTCGCTGTTCATCAGCAGGATCTGGGGCCCACGCAAGGCCATCACCTTCTTCGCCCTGGTGGCCTTCCTGGTGAGCTATGGCATCGCCTTGAAGGTGGGCACGGGCATCGCCACATCGGGCGGCGCCATACCGGCGGCCATGATCGTGATCATGAGCTTCGTGGGTGGGCCTCGGGCCGGGGTGATCGCCACGCGTCTGGCGGTGGCCGGCGTGTTCCTGCTGCTGGGCGCCGAGTGGTATGGCCTGATCCCGGGGCTCAAGCCGGAGAATGCACCGCCTGCCGCCACCTATGCCGTGGTGCTGATCTTCGTGTTCCTGGTGATGGGCTCGACCATCACGCATTTCAGCCGCCTGTTCTGGAACGCCATGCAGGCGCTCGACAGCGCGCGGCTGGACCTCCAGGCCAAGGTCGAGGCACAGGCCCGGACCCAGCAGGAGCTGATTGAAAGCCAGCAGCGCCTGACCACGCTGCTCGACCACGCGCCCATGTCCGTGCTGATCTTCGACAAGGACAGCGGGCAGCTCACCTATGCCAACCCGCACGTCTTGCAGGCGCATGGGGCCGACACCGCGCAAGAGCTTGCCACGCGGCATCTGTTCTCGGACGAGACCTTCAGTGAAGCCGCGCTGCTGCAACACATCCACCAGACCCGTGATGCGGGTGTGCAAGCGCTGCAGTGGCGCACCCGCAAGCACGATGGCAGCCCCATCTGGTGGTCCATCAAGCTGGACACCCTGGCCATCGACGGTGTGGCGCACGTGGTCTCTTTTGGCCACGACATCACCAAGCGGCTGGAGGCTGAGCAGGCCTTGATCGACCACCGAGCGCATCTTGAAGAACAAGTGCGTGCCCGCACGGCCGAGGTCCTGGTGCAGCAGCACCGCCTCGAAACCGTGATCGAGGCCCTGCCCGTGAGCCTCACGATCAAGGACACGCAGGGCCGCTACCTGCTGAGCAACCAGGTGTTCGAGGCGGCAACGGGTGTCCACAAGGACCGGCTGCTGGGCTACACCGCCGACGAGATCTTCCAGCCCGCGATGGCCGACCAGATCAACGAACATGACCAGGCCGTGCTCAGCGGTACGCCGATGGTGCGCTATGAAAGCTCCCGCATGCGCCGCGACGGCAGCCGCAAGGACCACCTGATCACCAAGGTCCCCTTGCTCGACCCGCAAGGCCAACCAGAGGCCATCTTGTCCCTGGTGGTGGACATCTCGGAGCAAAAGACCATGCAGCGCGATCTGGCCGCCGCCAAGACCGAGGCCGAGCGGCTGGCCCGCGTCAAGGCCGAGTTCCTGGCCAATATGAGCCACGAGATCCGCACCCCGCTGCATGGTGTGCTGGGGCTGGCGCAAGTCGGGCAGACGCTGCCGCCCGGTGATCCGCAGATCCAGACCATGTTGGAGCGCATCAGCCGCTCGGGCCGCCATCTGCTGGGCGTGATCAACGACATCCTCGACTTCTCGAAGATCGACGCGGGCAAGTTCACCGTCGAGACCTGCCTGCTGGACCCGGGCCAGATCGCGAAGGACGCCATCGCCATGGTGGAAGAGCGCGCCTCGGCCAAGGGCATCAAGCTGAGCCTGCGCTGCGATGAGGTACCGCCCGCCGTGATGGGCGACCCGCTGCGCATGCGCCAGATCCTGATCAACCTGCTGAGCAATGGCGTGAAGTTCACTGAACAGGGCCAGGTGACGCTGAGCCTGTCGGCCGGACATGGGCAGCTCTACTTCGTCGTCAAGGACACCGGCATCGGCATCGCACCGGATGCGCAGGAGCGCCTCTTCTCGCCCTTCGAGCAGGCCGATGGCTCCACATCGCGGCGCTTTGGCGGCACCGGCCTGGGCTTGGCCATCAGCCGCAAGCTGGCCTTGTTGATGGGCGGCGACATCACCCTGCACAGCATCGAGAAAGAGGGCTCGACCTTCACGCTCGTGCTGCCCCTGGTGGAGGCCGACGCAGACCAACAGCAGCCCGTGGAGCCCGCCGCATCGAGCCCCATGGTCGACAGCGGCGCGGACGGCCCCCGCTTGAACGGCCTGCGCATCCTGGCCGCCGACGACGTCGACATCAACCGGGACATCCTCCAAGGTCTGCTGACCCGGCAGCAGGCGCTTGTGCATTGCGTGGCAAACGGCCAGGAAGCAGTGGACCTGCACGCATCACAAGACCCGGCCTATTTCGACATCGTGCTGATGGATGTCCAGATGCCCGTGATGGATGGCCTGCAAGCCACCGGGGATCTGCTTGCACGAGACCCGGGGCTGCCCGTGGTGGCCCTGACCGCGCATGCTTTGGTGGACGAGCGCCAGCGCTGCCTGGACGCGGGCATGGTGGGCCACCTGGCCAAGCCCTTCGATGCCGATGACGTGGTGCGGCTGATCCTGCGGCACGCCCGGCGCTCGCCAATCAAGGCCGAGCCGGCGATGAGGCCGGATGACTTGCCCGCGGAGACAAGCCCGGTGTTGGATGGCGAGGAGCACAGCCCCACGCTGGACATGATCGCGGCCCTGCGGCGCTGCGGCGGCCAGGACGCGCTGCTGCGCAAGCTGGTCGCCCGTTTTTGTACCGACCAGGCGGATTTCGTGAGCCGCTGTCAGCAACTGCTGACGCAAAACGATGACGCAGCCCGCCGGGCAGCCCACATGCTCAAGGGCACGGCGGGCAATCTGGGGATGCAGACCCTGTTCCAGCTGGCCGGCGAACTGGAGTCGGCCTTGACCACCCAGGACATGCCCCACATTTCAAGCAGCCTGCTGACGCTCCACATGGCGCTGCAACAGCACATCACCCTGCTGAAACGCTGGCTGGCCGAGCAGGTTGCGGCCTGAGACCCTGACCGGGCTTCGCCGCATCGCTTACAATCGCAGGTGACGGGCCTCCCTGCATGGGGGTGCGGCCAACCGGGTCAGGTCGGGAACGAAGCAGCCCCAACCGATTTCCTTCAGTGCCAGGGTTCAGGCTCGTCACCCTGTTCTACCGAGAACCCCGATGAATAGTGGGTTCTTGGCCGAGATGGGGCAGCAAAGTCGGCGGATTGTGTCACCTCACTGTGTCACTTTTGAAGTGAACAGAGATCGATGCAATGGCCAAACTTGTCGGACTGACCCGTCGTGGAGACACCTATCATCTCCGCATCATGCCCCCCCCAGGACTTGACCTCCGCCTGTAGTGGGCGCGCCAAAATAGTCAAAGCTCTGGGTACATCTGATCGCAAACCGGCGGTTCTTCATAGGACGTTCAGCAAACACCAAAAACACGAAACACTGATGGAGAACAGCCGCACCACATTCAAAGTCGGACGACACCATTGTCCAGCCGCAACCGACATACACTTTGCCCCAGACGATTGCCCAGACGGGTACGGTCGTACCCACATGATCTGAATATCAAAGCAGGAGATGCATATGGCGCTTTCAAGACTCGCTATTGCCGCCGCTGTTAGTGCGACCTTGAGTGGCTGCGCATCGCTATTCCCCGCCGACTACGGAAGAAGCTATTCGCCAGGCCTTGGATGCTTTGTCATCGGTTGGGGCGATCAACCCAACAACACAACGACACGCACGTCGAGCGTCTTGTTCCAGGGTGTAGGTAGCGGAAAGTACGGCGTTGTCAAATTCAGCCACATGGCTTTAGAGAGTTTGGCGGATGGACCACTGTTTACTGACAGCGATGGGCATGGAATAGTGACTGCCAGATACGTTCCACCAGGAACCTATCAACTATATGAGCCGGCAATATACTGGACGCAATACCCTATGGTGTATACATTGAAGCCCAGGACCCCGGTTTCAATTCCGTTCCAGGTCAAGGCAAACGAGTGCACGTACGTCGGTCGTTTTTTGATGAACACGGTCAAGCCAGAGTTCTTGTGGCTGAACCGCAAGGACGCTGACTTGAAAGTCATAGCCACCGAGTTGCCCAAAGACATGAAGGCATTCAATGAGGTGCTAACACCCAAGCCCATCGGCGACTTTATTGTCACGGAATGAGCGGTCTTGTGACCTTGAACTATCGACCTACTCACACAGCCTGAAGTGGCAAAGTAACTATGAGGCAACTCTCTTCTTTTGTTTTGGCTGGCGTGCTCTTATCGGGTTGCGCAAGCGTACAGGACACGGCCTCTGAAGGCTACTCGGGCCCAACGGCGCAAATCGATGATTCGTTCAACACGGTCAGCGATTCCAAGGTTGAGTTCTTTTATGTAGATAAGCTTGATAACCATGACATGCGCAATGCACGTGCTGCGTCATTGATGGCCAATTATGGCGGAGGCATGCACATGACGCCTGTTTCAGCTGGGCGCTTGGTGCCAGCATCTAAGCCCATTGTGTTGCGCCTGATCGCCAGAACAGAATATGCCGCCCCCATACTTGTGTTGACCAATCCGGTGTATCAAGTCAAGGGCACCATAGACGTCACGCTTGAGCCCAACAAGCACTACATCGTAAGAGGCCAACTTGGTGAGTCCTCTTCCAGCGTTTGGTTAGAGGACGCCGAGACTCATCAGGTGGCGGGCAAGAAGACTGAGATCGAAGGCTCCGCGAAGCTTGGCTTTTTTGAGAAGTAGTCGATTCGTAGAACTTGCAAGCCAGCAGAGTGCTGTCCAAGTGCAGCTTGAGCAATCCCCAAGACCTTGCATGAGCTTCAAGCGCAGCATGAATGCCCCGCCCCTATCCGCAGCACTCATACCTCGGCGCGACGTGGAACAAACGCAGCTCACCACTGAGATGCAATAGGCCTACGCCTCGCACTTTGCAGGCCACCTCAGCCACAACACAGAAATTGTCCGGGTTAGACAGCCACGTCACGAATGACTCTGACGTCTTGTTCGCAAGCCACCTCGATAGTGTCTCAGGATCGTTGCAATGATCGTGCACAAATGATACCTGAATCGACTGCCGAACGACTTCAATAGCATCAACTGCGTCTTTGGGGATGGCTGCGGACCACAGTCTTGACCATGAGTGCACTTATTGCTGCGGTGGAGAGGGTGCCAATTGATCGTGCGCCGATGTTTGGTCGGTTGCACCCAGCCATTCTTGATGCAATTTGTTGGCATAGGCGATGAAGTCATCTGCATCACGCACTGCCACTGCCGGGATTGCAATCGCCGACACCCTCGTAAAGAAAGGGCCCCTGATTTTTCTACCGCTCAGCGAGATGACGATACCGGAGCCCTTCCCACCTGATACGCTGTACTTGACACTCGCAATCTCAGCCCATCGAAAAAGCTGATTTGCGTATTGAATTCCTTTCAGGTCAAGCACAAAGGCTGGGCCTGAGAGCATAGGAATCAGCGCCGCTGGCACTACGGCAAACAAAAGAGCAAATGCAACGAGGCCGGTTAGCCATAGCCATGTGGACCTCAAACTGTACTCCCCGGAAAGGAGCACGAAGATTGCTGCCACGCAAGGCAGGACCAGCAAGAGTGCACTGCAAAGCAAGAACGCAACCCCGCCTTTGCTCCAATGAAATGTCATCGCTTGAGAAGGAACTGGCTGAGCTGCAATTGCTTTGAACCTCACATTTCGACGCTCCTCCTGTTTGCCCAAGGCAAAGAGCCCGACAGGCGCCGCCACCGCGAGCAAAGCGAACACAGCAAGGACCGACAGAGAACTACCGTGTGCGTGCATTGCGGCCTTTGGCTTGTGCTGACATTAATGGATCTGAGCTCGTCGCCAACTAACCGGGCAGACTCATGGCCTTCCACTTCTGCATAATGGACGTCAATCAGCAGGGATGGATACAGCTATGGAGCTGAACAGCGCACCAGACGGGGCATGGCCTGATGCTCAAAGGCTTATCGCAGTATAGCCATCGTGACACGGTGCCGCCGAATATGCTGCCTCAGCTATGCACTGCCTGCTAACTCCTTCGTTATGACCGATCGCAGGCTCAGATTTGAAGTGCAACACCTTAACTCAACTAAGGTGCTGCACATGGGAACACACTATCGTCATCTGACAGAAGTCGATCGCGTCAACATTGACACGATGCTCACTGCTGGTTGG